>Ga0208079_1001644_pt1 | contig 11479 bp, 10 predicted proteins | sample NGESurdeep092012_5_FD_184474 | JGI IMG/M metagenome (GOLD analysis project Ga0208079, IMG submission 184474) | Arctic peat soil microbial communities from Barrow, Alaska - NGEE Surface sample 210-2 deep-092012 (SPAdes) | ecosystem: Environmental > Terrestrial > Soil > Wetlands > Peat ... | reverse complement strand
CGGTTGTTACCAAACATGGAATCTGTCTGAGTGGAATGCCTGGTCCGACTATTTCAAACACTATATTTGGTGCTGAAAAAAGTCCGGGACCAAGTTTCAATGTTAATATGACCGGTCTCAGACCCGGCGTAAAGAATTATATCAGGGCTTTTGCGACTACTAAAGAGGGAGTTACTATATATGGCAATGAGGTTTCGTTTACCACTTTGTCAACAAAAAAATAATCTGATCTGATACATAGCATCGGGTATAACTCTTTTTATGCTAATTAAAACCGGTTTGGAAACTCGGTGTTGACTAGTATCTGGCAGAAGATTGTTGCAAAATGATATTCTGACCCGCAACCATATTGGCTGAAAATTGTTATAATTTTTACACTAACCTGTATTTCAGTATCAACACAGTAAAATAACTTTATATAATAATTTAAAATATCTAAATCATGAAAACAAAATCAATTTTTCTACTACTGGTACTGGCAATACTGCTACCTGCTGCCTCAAATGCTCAGGGATGGATTTTAAGAAGGGCAATAGACAGAAAGATCGAACATAAGGTTGATTCGGCAGTCGATAAAAGTGATAAGGATGATGCCAAAGCTAGACAGCAGGCCACTAAGAATGATACAACCAAAACGTCAGGGACGCAAAAAAAAGGTACCAAAGAGACAGGGCGTGGACTGTTTGGAGGGAAAATTGACATCAAATATGAGGATGAATATAAATTTACCGGAAGGATCTATATGCAGATGGAGACCTACGACAAGAAAGATGTTATAAAGTCGGATTACTTTACTTATTATAATGGCAATACACTTAATGCCGGCATTGAGGTCAAAGCTGTTGATCCTAAGAAGGGGCAGGAATCTTCAATAACTGAATTTCTTTTTGATTACGGAAACAGGTGTTTCATGATGCTTATAGAGAATAATGATTCAAAGACGGGAGTTATTTCATCTCTTCCATCTGATTCGGCAGTCGTTGCTCAGGCTAAAACTGCGAAAGGATCCAAAACTGAAAAGCCAACACCTGAAGCGAACACATCTGAAAAGCCAACAATAACAAAAACTGGAAATTCCCGTACCATTGCGGGCTACAAGTGTGATGAGTACAAGGTAACTGATCCAAACCAGGAAGGCTACTCAAATGTATGGATGACAAAAGATGTAAAACTTAAAGCTGATAAAAGGTATTGGGGGAAGGCCGGAATACCAACTTATTACAACTATCCTGGTTTTGAAGGAGCAATGATGCTGGCTATGGACTCATTTGATAAAAATAATAATCCTATGGCGAAAATGGAGACTAAAGAGATCAACGATAATTTCAGCCATTCAATATCAACTGTGGGTATCACATTCATAAAAATGAATTTCGGCCAGGCCGGGAAGAAATAGAAATCGATTAGGCCACGCCATGGCGTGGCCCTATTTTTTTATTTCTTAGAGGATATTTGTAGGGTCATGCCATGGCATGACCTTACAAATATTTAAACTATTATAATTTCCTGAGTTTTGCAAATCTCAGAAGCAGCTTCTTGCTTCCGTCTTTTTCAAAATTAACAGTTGCTGTGGTATTTGGGGGTTGCCCTTCGATTGAAATTATTGTTCCCTTGCCAAATCTTTCATGTTCTACATTATCTCCTTCTGAAAAGAGTGAGGAATCGGTGCCACTAAAAGGAGTAGCGGTTTTACTCTCCGGACCAGGTATCTTTTTTAACCTATCTTCCTTTGAATAAGAACGTGGTTCTTCACGCAGTGAAGGTGGTTTTGCAACTGATTGATTATTGTTGAAAGGTTTTCCTCCTGTCTGGGGATAAGAAAGAAACTTCTGATCAATCTCACGGAGAAACCTGCTTGGGCTGCATCTCTCAAGATTTCCCCATTTATAACGATTCAGGGCGTAACTTAATGTAGCCTGTTTTTCTGCCCGTGTAACTGCCACATAAAAAAGTCGTCTCTCTTCCTCAAGTTCCCTGACACTTCCCGACGACATAGGAGATGGAAATAAGGTGTCTTCCATTCCAACAATATATACATGCTTGAATTCCAGTCCTTTGGCTGAATGCATTGTCATAAGCGTTACCTTATTCCGGTCCTCTTCATTTTCTGTATCCTGATCAGTAAGCAATGCTACATTAGCCATATATGCTTCCAGTATTGTAGGTTCTCCGTTAGTTTCTGCAGCCTCGGTAAAAACTTTTATTGCGTTCAGCAACTCCTCGAGGTTTTCATAGCGGCTCACCTCTTCCGGGGATTTTCCCTCCTTAAGTTCTCTCATGATTCCCGAACCGAGCGCAATTTCCCTAGCCTTTATGAATGCGTCGGTTGTATCTGAATTAAGCCGGAGATTATTGATCACACCAACATACATCAATAATTTTTTGGAGGTCCCTGAATTGAAATGTTCAGGATATTTTCCGGCCTCCTGGAGAATACTCCAGGGAGTGGCGTTAAGTGCTTCGGCAAGTTCAAAAATCTTCTGAATTGTGGTATCTCCTATGCCGCGTTTCGGATAGTTTACAGATCTCTTAAGAGCTTCCTCATCTTCCGGATTAATCACCATCCTGAAGTAAGCCAGAACATCTTTTATCTCTTTTCTCTCATAGAATGACAGGCCTCCATAGATTTTATAAGGTATGTTTTTACGCCTCAGGGTCTCCTCAAAGATCCTCGACTGTGCATTTGTCCGGTAAAGAATTGCAAAATCCGACCAGTTAAGCTGTTGTGAGAGCTTTTTATCGAAGATATCAGATGAGATATTAAAACCCTCTTCAGAATCTGTAATCGCCTGCATTACCTGAATCTTTTCCCCGGGTTCATTCATCGAATAAACATTTTTCTTAATCTGACCTTCATTGTTTGCAATTATCGTATTTGCAGCATTTACAATTATCTGAGTTGACCGGTAATTTTGTTCAAGCTTATAAAGCTGGTAATCAGCGTAGTCGTTTTTAAACTCAAGGATATTTTCAATCCTTGCACCACGGAAAGAATAAATACTTTGTGCATCGTCGCCGACAACACAGATATTCTTGTGAGATGCGGCGAGCTTTTTGACAATAAGATACTGGGAATAATTTGTATCCTGGTACTCATCAACAAGTACATAATTAAATTTTTGCTGATATTTAGTAAGGACATCGGGGAAATCTCTCAGGAGAATATTTGTATTCAGCAAAAGGTCATCAAAGTCCATCGCATTTGCTTTGAAACAACGCGCGGCATAAGTTCTGTAAACATCTGCAAGCAGAGGCATACGGCTCGACCTGTCATAATCCTGCATTGAAGCATCGGCGGCATACATACCTGATGTCACAAGGTTGTTTTTTGAGGTAGATATCCTTGATGAGATAACGCCTGGTTTGTAAACATTATCATCCAGGTTGAGTTCCCTGATTATTGATCTGATAAGGCTTCTGGAATCGGAAGAATCATATATTGTATAATTTGATTTATACCCCAGTCTTTCTCCCTCTATCCTTAAGATCTTGGCAAAAATAGAGTGAAAAGTTCCCATCCAAAGATATCTGGCAACTTCGGGACTGACAATCCGAGTTATGCGATCCTTCATCTCCTTCGCAGCTTTATTTGTGAAAGTCAGGGCCAGAATCTTACCTGCCGGAACTCCCTTCTGAAGCAGATGAACTATCCGGTATGTAAGTACTCTTGTTTTTCCGGCACCCGCACCCGCAATTACAAGAGAAGGACCTTCAGTGTTAATAACTGCTTCTTTCTGAGACTCATTCAGATCATTCAGATAATTAGTTGTCATGCGTCAGTTTGAATTACAGCGTACCGGGCCGGGCAAATTTAGCAATAACAATTTCAGGTACCCATTGAACAGATTAATAAAATTAATAATTTTATGAACATTTCTAGAGACGCCCAATTTGAGTGTCTCTACTACAGTGATTGCATATAATTCATTATACTTGTAAATTGTAATAAATAATACAAAATATCATGAAAAGATTTGGACAGGTAATAGGAGTAAGGCCCGAACATTTTGAACGATACAAAAAATATCATGCGGCTATATGGCCGGAAGTTCTTGATATGATTAAAAAATGTAATATGCAGAACTATTCAATTTATTACAAAGACAATTTGTTATATGCATATTTTGAATATACCGGAACTGATTTTACTGCCGATATGGCCAAAATGGCTGCAGATCCAAAGACTCAGGAATGGTGGTCAATAATGGAACCGATGCAGGATCCTGTCATTACGAGGAAGAAAGGGGAATGGTGGGCAGATATGGAAGAGGTATTTCACCTGGATTGATCCCTTGAATTGCCCTAATTTTATTATAATTGCATTAGAAAATACCAAAAAGATTCAGAAAGCGTTCTAAATACAAAGATCTGATTGCCTGTGCGTTATTTTTTGTTTATAATGATCTTATTTTTGCCGGCTATTTCTGAGGCGCAGCTTTCGGCTCCCGGAATGAGCGCTGTCCGGCATACTTCTTACTCTTCAGCTCCAACAGTTAAAGATCCGGTTTTTATATACTGTAATACATCAGGATCTCAAAGTGGCGAACTTAATGCAGTTAGTCCGGGTGGAACAGGTCCGTTTAATTTCGCCTGGTATAAATGGAGTGACCTAACGAAAAGCTTCGGCATCCCGGTTAAAACCGAATCAGGTGTCTCACTTTCATCCATAAATGGTCTCGGCGATGGTGGTTACCGGGTTATTATCAGTGGTGGGTTTGATACTACCCTTACAGGATGGATCTTTAACGATAAGCCTTTTTCATCAGCAGCACTGCAAAACCGGACATGTGATTATGTCGCATTAAAGGGACAGGCAGCAGTTGATACTTTCTACTACAGGAATATTTCCAATGGTCTTCCTGTAAAATTGGTTAATGGTGTTAAATTTCTGTGGTCATCTGATCCCGCGTCTACTATACCATATCCTGATTTCTACTTAAACCCGCAGACTTTTGATCCGCCGCTGGTTGATGTTACCTATAACCTGCAGGTGAGTGATAGCTTCGGATGTATCAGCCAATCATCATTTTCTTATCAGACTATTCGGGTAAAAGCTGACTTCGTTGATGATCCCGTTACGGGAGGAGCACCACTCACCGTAACATTCACAGATAAATCAATCAGAGCTGTGAAGTATCTCTGGGAATTTGGAGACACGGTAACCTCAAAGCTTAATAATCCCAACCCACATATCTATTATAAGCCAGGAGAGTATTCGGTTAAACTGACTGTTGAAAGTGAACTGCATTGTATTGATTCACTGAGACCGGTCCAGAAAATTGTAGTTGATCCCTCTGAACTTAATGTTCCAAATGTCTTTACCCCAAATGGAGATGGGATTAACGACAATTTTATTGTTGAATCAAAATCGCTTAGAAATTTAAGTGTTGAGGTTTTTAGCCAGAGTGGTCTGAAGGTTTATTCATTCTATGGTGAGGGAGAAATCCTCAGTCAGTGGAAAGGGTGGGACGGCAATGTCAATTTTTCATCAGTTAAAGCTACTCCCGGAATTTATTTCTACATTATCAGAGCTTATGGCTGGGATGACATCAGCTACGGTGGTAAGCTGTACAGGGGAACAGTTTATCTGTACAGGTAGCGGTGCAAACTTTATATGACCGGCAGATTCTTTTTGAGGAAACGGATCCAGTTGTTGCTCATAATATTATTAATATCAGTAACAGAATAGCCGATTTCTGAGAGTTTGCCCGGGATCATTTGAAGATCCGAAATACTATCAAGGTCATAAGGACATTGTTCTTTCCCAAATGCGCCATCGAGGTCCGATCCAATGGCTGCGTGCCTGGAGCTACCTGTAAGCTGGCAGATATGATCAATATTGTTGATCACAAGTTTTAATGATACCCCCATTTTTTTAGGGTCGGATTTTCCCCTGATCCAGCCTTGGACCATCATCCATCCATCGAGTGCTACCCCAATTACAGCGCCTCTGTTAGCCAGTTCACTGATCTGTTCATCGGAGAATTGCCTGTTGTGGGGCACAAATACTCTGCAGTTATTGTGGCTGGCCCATACCGGTCCGTTAAATAGATCGAGGGCCTCTCTGAAACTTTCATCACAAAGATGGGTAGCATCAAGAATTATTCCCAGTCTTTCCATCTCTTTCAGCAGTTCGCGTCCTTTTATACCTATTCCTCCGCTGGAATCGGTTCCATATGCATAAGTGCCAGGGCCATAATGTGCCGGTCCGATGGCACGCAAACCATAATCAAATGCCTTTTCAAGATGATGCATTGAAATAATAGAGTCGGCGCCTTCAAGACTTAATATATAACCGACAGCTGTTTTTTCTGAGGGATTTTGCCAAAGCTGAAGATGTTTCTCAAGATCATTTCGAGTAAGTAACTGGACCATTTCACCCTTTTCTTCCATGGCTCTATACCACGCCAGCTGACCTTGAGTAATGGCCCAGGCCTGTTCGGGTGACTTCCACCCTGGCAGAGTACTTCCACGTTTTACATACCTCCCAATTTGAGTTGCAACACAAACACCAACATGTCCGGTTCTCATTGAAGGAAAACTTACTGTCCCTTTCGCTCTGTCGGGTTTGTCAGTCATTCCTACCTCACTTTTGCGGATCTCTTCAAGACTCCATCTGAGATCGCGATTCCACTCTATTGCGTTCATTGCAAGATCGAGATGACCATCAAAGATCAAAGGCTTGTCTTCCATAAGGTTTAATTTGGGTCAGATGGTTATTTTTCTTTTCCTGGCGTCAACATCCCATTGTCCAGTAACCTTATGATCATTAACCACATATACACTATCATAGCGGTCAACTGTCGGACAAATATGCCAGGGTATACCATAAAGAGGATCTCCGGTTTTATATTTATCCGATGAATTTGTTCTGATCACCATATGTTCTTCATTATGATTAATGATTGTGTAGCTCTTCATTCCCAATATGTTAACACGGGGCTGAGGCATTTCGGAAGCAACTGCTTTATGTCCCAGATCGAGACAGAGCAACTCCACAGCGGGTTTGCTTATAATTCTTGTAAGTACTATGGCGGCATGTAAATAGTCCAAATCAGGATAAGAACGACTGGATTCGTCCCACAATATAAGTGTTCCGGGACTGCATTCCACTCCTTTTCGCAAAGCATGAACCGGGAATGTCGGGGTACCTCCGGCTACAACTTTTACCGGAGAGATTCCTTCACTTTTAAGTTCCTCAATCAGGCTTTCTACTGGCGCAAATGCTTCATCGCATTTTCTTGCCCTCTGGACGGGATCAGGATCATGAATATGACCGTCATAGACATGGAGTCCTTCCGCAATAAGCATTGGAGAATCCATAATTCTTTTAAAGAATCTTCCGGCTTTTTCTCCCGGAATAACTCCTGTACGGTTCATTCCATTGTTTATATCGAGCCAGATATGAGTTTCGATTCCTGTTTTTCTGGCCATATCTGAAAGTCGAATAATAATCTCTTCATTATCAGCTATACAGGAGAACTTTATATTTCTGAATGTCTGCTGTAGCTTAAAAAATCTTTCAATATTGGGACCTACAGGCTGGAAAGCAAGAAGGATATCAGGGGCTCCGCATCTGGCAACCATTTCAGCTTCAGATATAGTGGCGCATTTGAATTTATAAACGCCATATTTCATCTGCAATTTGATGATTTCCGCCATTTTATGTGTCTTGACATGCGGTCTAAGCTTATCCACACTTCCGGCAATATCAATAACTTTTTTGATGTTGGCTTCAATACGATCGGGATAAATCAGAAGTGAAGGGGAACTGACTTCGTCTGCATTGTCAATCAGATGCCAACCATCACTTATATCAGGGCTGCTTTTCATCTTCCTAATAGAGTTCAAACATGGCTTCTATTTCAACGGCAATATTCATTGGAAGAGACATCCCTACGGCGCTCCGCACTCCAACCCCGTTATCTTCCCCGAAAACTTCCGCCATCAATTCGCTGAATCCATTAATAACGGCCGGGTGACTTTCGAAATCAGGTGTGCTGTTGACCATACCGAGAACTTTCACAATCCGTTTGATTTTTTTCAGATCTCCAAAATGTGCCTTAATTGTTGAAAGCATTGTCAGTCCAACCTGTCTGGCAGCCTGTTTCCCTGCTTCAGTATCTAGATCAGCACCGAGCTTTCCTTTCATCATATTTCCATCAGACTTGATTGGACCCTGACCTGAGACATAAAGAAATTTATCAATCACCAGGACAGGTTTATATACTCCTACAGGTTTTGGTGCCGGAGGCAGGATCAGACCTAACTCGATGATCCGCAAATCAGTATCTTGTTTCATATAAGTAATTTAAGATATGTGAAATATACAAATATTTTATGGCAGTGCAAAAATGAAATCAATTAATCGCAGAGATTCGCAGAGGGATACGCAGAGAACCGCAAAGTGCAATGCATTATACTTTTAACTCTGCTTTGAAAATGGTTTTAGCCTGACCGGATATTTCAACCCTGTCACCTTTAAGTGATGCTTTCAGAATACCTTCTCTTTTTGATACCTGATGAGAATTAAAATCATTCTTCCCGGTTTTCATATGCCAGAAAGGCACCAAAGCACAATGAGCTGAACCTGTAACCGGATCCTCATCAATTCCAAGAGCCGGGGCAAAGAACCGAAGACAAAAATCATATTTTTTGTCTGATGATAGGGCAGTAACCATCAGATCACCAAATTCAGACTTTTTCATCGCCTTGAAATCAGGATTAAGTTCTCGGATTATCTTTTCCTCGCTTACCAGAGCCAGTGTTAATCCATTGTCGCATTTATAGAATTCAAGTGGTTTGACACCAACCACCTTTTCAAACTCAACCGGAACAGGACACTGATGTATCTGATATGAAGGGAAATTCATTGTAATCCAGCTTCCCGATTTACGTATTTTAAGAATTCCTGCTTTAGCCAATAGTGGTATTTCTTCACCGTCATTTATCACATTGGTTTCATATAAAATGTGCGAAGCAGAAAGTGTAGCATGACCACAGAGCGGCACCTCAGCCTCAGGCGTAAAATATCTGATTCTTCGGCAATCCTGACCAGGGAAAACAAATGCAGTCTCGGAAAGATTCATTTCCATCGCTACATTCTGCATCCACACTGTATCAGGTTCATGGTCTAAAATGCATACACCTGCCGGATTACCTTTAAAAGGTTCTGCAGTAAATGCATCGACCTGGTAGATAATGTTGGGGGTTTTCATATTATAATTACTTTATGTGAACTTTGAACTTTTAACCTTTAACCTTTCCTTTGTTTTACCCCCTTTCATTTTCCCCGTGGGGGAAGACTGGGAAGGGGGTAATTCATACCAGAAAAATCAAAATTTATCCCTTTACTTAAATTGTTTTGAAGAAGTAGGAACGCTTTTAAAATATTTACCTGACTAATTCGTCTACGAAATTAAACACAATATTTTAATTATCGGAAAGAGTATGTCAGACTATCTTGTTTTAATAAGTTTACACCCTTTGAGCCCTTGTGCTTTTTGCCACCCCTGCAGTCAGGCTCCTCCCTAAAATCAGCCCAAAGGCTGATTTCTTAACGGTCGTTCCTTCCATTCACCGATAAATTCGCCCCTTTAACAGAATTTATCCGAAACTTAACTTATAAAACTTTGTAAACCAAAATAGTTTTCATATTTATGTTCAGTAAATTCCAAAGCCTGGTGGGTAATAAAGAACATATTATATTGGTTGCAACTGAATTATTCAAGAATTATGGAATAAAATCAGTAACAATGGATACTCTCGCAAATCAGCTGGGTATATCAAAAAGAACTATTTATGAGGCTTTCTCAGACAAAGATGAACTTTTAATGGCAGTATTGAAAAATATTGCATATCAGCAAAAGGAACTTATAAACAGAGTAATTGATGAATCAGAAAATTCGATTGTCGCTATATTCCGGATGCTTGAATTTAACAGAAATAATTTTCAAACTATGAGTCCGGCTTTCCAGTCTGACCTTAAGAAATATCACCACGACGTACTCATTAAGAATGCAGAAAACATTGAAATGCCAGATTACAGAAATATTTTCGTCAATTACCTTAGGGGAATTTCAACGCCCAAAGGTCTTGTTCTTATTAATAAGCTTGAAAAAGACTTTTAAAATCTAATAATTAACTTAAACACGCATCGATAATAAATGATCAAAATGAAAAAGAAAGAAGTTCTGACAGTTTTACTTTTACTCTTAATGACATGTGGAATAATCCAGGCACAAAACCCAGGTGGTGACCTGAAACTTTCCTTAAAAGAGGCACAGGAATATGCATCCCATAATAACAAAATGGTTAAATCGGCAAAATTCACTGTACTGGCTTCTAAACAAGACATATGGACAACAATCTCTTCAGGTTTGCCGCAGGTTTCTGCGGGTGCGAACTTAACAGATAATCTTAAACTTGGAGTATTTGTTTTGTCAATGAACGGCGTACCTACAATAATAACTATGGGAACAAAATATACTCTCCCTGTTGCAGTGCAGGCATCGATGCCTTTGTTTAATGCACCTTATTATATAGGAATTGAAACTTCAAAGCTCGCAAAGAAAATGGCAGAATCAAATTTGCAGAGCACAGAAATTGATACACGCCAGGCTGTTGCTTCTGCATATTATCTTATTCTGATTTCTGAAGAGTCATTAAGGATTCTTAAAGAGAATCTTTCAAATTTGCGAGAGACGTTAAAGTCAACCAAAGTTATGTATAACTCCGGTCTTGCTGAAGCAACAGACGTTGATCAGATGGCATCAAACGTAACAATGATGGAAAACTCGTTCAGCAATCTTCAGAACACTATTGAAATGAATTACAATCTTTTACGATTTCAGCTAGGGGTAAAATCAGACACCAGAATTATTCTTTCAGAGACTATTGATGATCTTGTCAAAGATATTAATGTTGAAGCGCTACTTGCTCAGAATTTCAATCCCGCAACAAACATTCAATATGATCTTGTTGATAAACAGGCGAAGTTGTCCGCACTCGATCTGAAAGCTCAAAAGGCAATGGCATTACCTTCATTGTCAGGTGTTTATTCAACTTCAACATCGGGGATGGCGATGAAAATGTCTGATCTGAAATGGTATCCAAGCTCCTATCTCGGTTTGAATTTATCTGTACCGATATTTGCCAGCGGACAAAGGTATTCCAATATACAAAAAGCGAAGATTAATCTTGAGAAGGCCAGAAATACAAAAGAAATGGTTTCTGATCAGCTGCAGATGCAGGATCAGCAATTAAGATATAATCTGGAAAATGCGAATATCCAGTATAAGAGCCAGAAAGCCAATGTGGATGTAATACTTAAGCACAATTCCGGTAATCCTGATCAGCGCTCTCTTACTTTCAGGCTGTTCATCAAAAACCAAAACAACTGCAGCTGCAAATGCTGGTCTGGCACCTGTTGCTGAGAAAGCTGCCATTCCAGTGAAAGTTGCAACTCTGGCAAAAACCA
>Ga0208079_1001640_pt1 | contig 11503 bp, 12 predicted proteins | sample NGESurdeep092012_5_FD_184474 | JGI IMG/M metagenome (GOLD analysis project Ga0208079, IMG submission 184474) | Arctic peat soil microbial communities from Barrow, Alaska - NGEE Surface sample 210-2 deep-092012 (SPAdes) | ecosystem: Environmental > Terrestrial > Soil > Wetlands > Peat ... | reverse complement strand
CCTGGGGGTTCGGCGCGCTCGGCGGCCGGCGCGTCGCGATCTGCGCCCTGGACTTCGGCTTCATGGGCGGCTCGATGGGCTCGGTCGTCGGCGAGAAAGTGACGCGGGCCGCGGAGGGCGCGTTCGCCGAGCGCGTTCCCCTCATCGTCGTCAGCGCCTCGGGCGGCGCCCGGATGCAGGAAGGGACGCTGGCGCTCATGCAGCTGGTCAAGACGATCGGAGCGCTGGAACGGCTCCGTGCCGCCGGGCTCCCCTACATCTCCGTCCTTGCCGATCCGACCACCGGCGGCGTCTTCGCATCGTTCGCCGCGCTCGGCGACGTCAACGTGGCCGAGCCGAACGCCCTCATCGGCTTCGCCGGCGCCCGCGTCTCGGCCGGCACCATCGCAGAGGAGCTCCCGCCCGGCTTCCAGCGCGCGGAATTCCTGTTCAGCCACGGGTTCGTGGACCGGATCGTGACCCGCGCGGATCTCCGCGACGAGCTCGCCCTGCTCCTGGCGCTGCTGGGCCCTGCGGGCGCGACGGACGCCGCATCCGGGAGCGTGCGACGTGGTTGACCGGCTGCTGGGCCGCCCCCGCGACCGCGAGACTGCGCCGGCCGCCCCGCCGCCCCCCGGGGATCCGCGGGACGCCGTGTGGGCCCGCGTCCAGCTGGCTCGCAACCCTCGTCGTCCGCACACCCTGGAGCTGGTGAGCCACATCACCGATGCGTTCGTGGAGCTCCACGGCGATCGGCTCTTCGGCGACGACGGCGCGATCGTGGGTGGCCCGGCCCGGATCGACGGTCGGCGGATCATGATCGTCGGCCACCAGAAGGGCGCCGACACGGACGAGAACATCCGGCGCAATTTCGGGATGGGCAAGCCCGAGGGATTCCGGAAGGCGATCCGACTCTTCGAGCTGGCCGAGCGGCTGGGACTGCCGGTCGTCACGTTCGTCGACACGCCGGGGGCCTACCCGGGCGCCGAGGCGGAAGAGCGCGGGGTCGCTGACGCGATCGCCCGCTCGATCGGCGCGATGTGCCGGCTCCGGGTCCCCATCATCACGGTCATCACTGGCGAGGGCGGCTCGGGTGGCGCGCTCGCGATCGCGGCGGGGGACGTGGTGGTGGCCCTGGAGAACGCGGTCTACGCGGTGATCAGCCCGGAGGGCTGCGCTTCGATCCTCTGGCGGACACCCGAGAAGGCGCCGGACGCCGCCCTTGCGATGCGGATGTCCGCCCAGGACCAGGCGGAGCTGGGCATCATCGATCGCGTCGTGGCCGAGCCCGGCGAGGGCGCCCATGTCGACGCCGCGGAGACCGGTCGCCGGCTGCGGGCGGTGATCCTCGAGGAGCTCGACGGGCTGGCGGCGCTCTCCCCCGACGAACTGATCGCGAAGCGCGGCGGCCGCTACCGTGTCTTCGGCGCCTTCGACGACCTGGGCGTGACCGAGCCGGTTCCCGGGGCCGCGGAACGGCCGGGCCTTGCCGACCGGCTGCGCCGGGCGCTGGAGCCCGTCGGCAAGTCGGTGGGCGATGCGATCGGCGGCCGGACCGGCCGCGACGCGCGGGATGCCCGGGATGCCCGCGAGGGGCGTGACGAGCCGCCCGCCCGTGAGGAGGTCTGAGCGTGGCCCATGACAGCGGCAGCCCCGCCGCCCGCCGGCCACAGGACCGGCTGGACGACCACGCGGCGATAGACCGCCTGACGGACGAGCTCCTCCCCGCGCTCGTCGCGAAGCTCGGCGCGAACGGCCTGGGCGAGCTGGAGGTCCGCGAGGGCACGTGGCGCGTCCGGCTCCGGATGCCCGCCGATGGGCACGCTGCCGCTGTCCGCCGTTCGCCGTCGGGTCGCCAGGGCGCCCGCGCCGCGGAAGGGTCCCGCGGCGAGCACTCGCGCACGGACGCGGCCGGGACTGCCGGGAGCGGCCACGCCACGGCTCCGTCGGGGCATGCGCCGGAGGATGCGACGGCCGCCGGCCCTTCCCGGGTCGTTGCCACGTCGCCGGCCGTGGGCTATTTCCGGCCGCGGGCCGATCTCCGCGCCGGCACGAAGGTCCGGGCGGGCGACCGGGTCGGCAGCGTGGACGTGCTGGGCATCGGGCAGGACCTGGTGGCGCCGGGCGATGGGCTGATCGGCGCGACGCTCGTGGAGGCCGGCGAGCCCGTGGAGTACGGCCAGGCCGTCATCGTCCTGGAGCAGCTCGCGGAGCCGCGGCCCCACGCCGCCAGCGCGACGGCAGCGCAGAGCGGCCCGGCGCAGAGCGGCCCGGCGCAGAGCGGCCCGGCAGCCGCCGGCCCGCCCGGCCACGACGGCACGCCGGCCACGGGAGTCGCCTGATGTTCGACCGTGTCCTCATCGCCAATCGCGGCGAGATCGCCGTCCGCATCCTGCGTGCCTGCCGGACCATGGGGATCGGGGCCGTCGTCGCGTACAGCGAGGCCGACCGCGACTCGCTCGCCGCCCAGCTCGCCGACGAGGCGATCTGCATCGGCCCCGCCGACGCCAAGCGGAGCTACCTCTCGCCCTCGGCGATCATCTCGGCCGCGATCGTCACGGGCTGCGAGGCGATCCATCCCGGCTACGGCTTCCTGTCGGAGGACAGCGGGTTCGCGGAGGCGGTCGCGGCCCACGGGCTCACATTCATCGGTCCATCGGCGGAGGTCCTGGAGCGGTTCGCCTCGAAGGAAGCCTCCCGAAGCCTCATGGCCCGGCACGGCCTCCCCACCATCCCGGGATCCGAGGGGATGCTCCGCGACGACGAGCACGCGCTCTCCGAGGCGGCTCGCGTCGGCTACCCGGTCCTCATCAAGCCGTCGGCCGGCGGCGGCGGGAAGGGGATGCGGATGGTGCGCACGCCGCGCGAGCTGGAGGCATCGCTCCGCGTCTGCCGCTCCGAGGCCCGCGCCGCGTTCGGCGACGACTCGCTCTACCTGGAGAAGTGGCTGGAGGACAACCGCCACGTGGAGGTCCAGGTGGTCGTGGACCGCTACGGCCGCGGCGTCCACCTGGGCGAGCGCGACTGCTCGGTCCAGCGGCGCCACCAGAAGATCGTGGAGGAGGCACCAACTCCGGCGCTGCCGCCCGCCTCCCGCGTCGAGCTCTGCGACCGGGCGATTGCGGCCGTCGTGGCGGCCGGCTACGAGAACATCGGGACCCTGGAGTTCCTCGTGGACCGGGACGGCAGCTTCTACTTCATCGAGATCAACTGCCGGATCCAGGTTGAGCACCCGGTGACGGAGATGCTGACCGGGATCGACCTCGTGGCAACCCAGATCCGGATCGCGGCGGGCGAACCGCTTGGCTTTGGCCAGGAGGACGTCGAGGTGCGCGGCCATGCGTTCGAGTTCCGGATCAACGCCGAGGACCCCGCCCACGAGTTCCGCCCCCAGGCCGGGCTCGTGGAGCGCTTCTACGCGCCCGGCGGGCCGGGCGTGCGGATGGACTCGCACCTGTATGCCGGCTACGACGTGCCCCCGTTCTACGATTCGCTCCTCGGCAAGCTCGTCGTCTGGGGACACGACCGGCCGGCGGCGATCGCCCGTTCCAAGGCCGCCCTCGACGAGCTGGTCGTGGACGGCGTCGTCACGAACCGTTCCTTCCACCGCGCCCTCCTGGAGAACGCCGCGTTCGTCGAGGGCCGGGTGACCACGAACCTCATCGATCGCGTCGGGACCGCGGCATTCCTCGCTTCGGAGCGCGGATGAGCCGCCCCGGCCGGCCGCGCCGCCCGACATGCCAGACTTGCCAGAAGACTTGCCAACACCCGCAACGGAGCCCGTCGTGACCGAAGCCATCCACACCACCCGCGAGATCGAAGCGCTGATCCCGCACCGCTGGCCGTTCCTGCTCGTGGACCGGATCGACGAGTACGACGCGGACGCGCGCCGGATCGTGGGCCGCAAGGCCGTGACCGCCACCGAGTGGTTCTTCCAGGGCCACTTCCCGGGGATGCCGGTCATGCCGGGCGTCCTCCAGGTAGAGGCCCTGGCCCAGACCATGGCCGTCTTCGTGGCGAAGCAGGAGGGCTTCGGGGACCGGATCGGGCTCTTCGCCGGCGTCGACGAGTGCCGCTTCAAGCGTGTCGTCAAGCCGGGCGACGTCCTCCGCCTGGAGGTCACCATGGACAAGCTCGGCCGGCGTTTCGGGCGCGGCAGGGGCGTGGCCAGCGTGGACGGCGAGGTCTGCTGCGAGGCCACGCTGAGCTTCGTCATCCCCGACGCCTCTGTGCTGCGCTGATGACGCGGCTCGCCCTCTTCTCCGACATCCATGGCGTCGCGCAGGCGCTGGAGGCGGTCCGGGCCGCGATCGCCACCGCGTCGCCGGACGTCATCGCGGTGGCCGGCGACTATGCGGTCAACGGCGCGGACCCAGCCGCCGTCATCGACGGCATCCGCGAGCTGGAGGCGCTCGGCGCGCTGGTCGTGGCCGGCAACACGGACATCGCGGTCGCGGACTTCGACTACGGCGCCGCCTACCCCTGGCTGGGTGACGGCGTCCCCGAGTCGTACCGGTCCGCGGCCACGTGGGCCCACGACGCCATCGGCCCGGAGCGCGTGGACTGGCTGCGCCGGCTGCCCGCCGAGCGCCGCTTCCGCGCCGACGACGGCACGCTGGTCCTCGTGACGCACGCGTCGCCGGGCTCCCAGACCGCGGGCTTCGACGGCGGCCTTGACGAGAGCGTCTTCATGGACCGCCTGGGCCGGACCGACGCACGGGTCATCTGCTGCGGCCACACCCATGTCCCCGAAGTGCGCGACTTCGGCTGGAAGGTGGTCGTGAACGCGGGCAGCGCCGGCTACGTCTTCGACGGCGACCCGACCGCCTCCTGGGCCCTCGTGGACATCGTGGACGGCGAGGTCAAGGCCGAGATCAAGCGGGTCCCCTTCGACGTGCTCGCGGCCGCCGACGCGGTCGCCGCGCGCGGCCTGCCCGGGGACGTCTACCGCGCCGCCACGATCCGCAACGGGAAGCTGGTGCGGTGAACCTGACCACGCCGGACGGCGCGCCGCGGGTCGTCGTGACCGGCACCGGCATGCTCACAGCGCTCGGCCCGGACGTCGCGAGCACCTGGGCTGGGCTGGTCGCCGGACGATCCGGGATCGCCACGATCACCGCGTTCAACCCTGTCCGGGTCTCGTCGCGGATCGCCGGCGAGGTGCCGGGCTTCGACCCGTCCGGGGTCCTCGACCGCAAGGAACAGCGTCGCACCGACCGCTTCACGCAGCTCGCGCTGGTTGCGGCGCGCCAGGCGCTGGACGAGGCCGGGCTCCCCGGCCGGCTGGAGGGCGAGCTGGCCGAGCGGACCGGGATCCTGATCGGGACCGGCCTGGGCGGCGGGATCACGTTCGGCGAGCAGATCGCGATCAGCGTCGAGAAGGGCCCGGACCGGGTCAGCCCGTTCTTCGTCCCGATGGCGATCCCGAACCTCGCGTCCGGCCAGGCGGCAATCTTCTTCGGTGCGCTGGGGCCGAACTTCGCGATCGCGTCGGCCTGCGCGAGCGGCGGCCACGTGGTCGGCGAGGCCTGGGAGATCATCCGGCGCGGCGATGCGGAGATGATGCTGGCGGGGTCCGCGGAGGCGGTCATCTCGGAGCCGCTCGTGGCGGGCTTCGCGGCGATGCGCGCGCTTTCCACCCGCAACGATGATCCGGCCGGGGCGTCGCGCCCGTTCGACCGGGGCCGCGACGGATTCGTGATCGGGGAGGGGGCCGGGGTGCTGGTCCTCGAGACGCTGAAGCACGCGCGGGACCGCGGTGTGCAGCCGCTCGGCGAGATCGTCGGCTACGGTGCCACGGCCGACGCGAACCACGTCACGCTCCCCGCGCCGGGCGGGATCGGCGCGATCCGCGCGGTCCGGCGAGCGCTGGAGAAGGCGCGCCTCACGGTCGAAGACGTGGAGCATGTCAACGCTCACGCCACCTCCACGCCCGAGGGTGACAGGGCGGAGCTGGAGATGCTCTGGGGCCTGTTCGGCGCCCGGGCCGGCGAGGTGAGCGTGACCGCGATCAAGTCGATGCTGGGCCACACGCTGGGGGCGGCCGGCTCGATCGAGGCGATCGTGACGCTCCGCACGCTTCGGGACGGCGTGATCCCGCCGACGATCAACCTGGACGATCCCGACGAGGCGGCGGCCGGGCTGGACCTGACGCCGAACGCCGCCCGCGAGCGCTCGATGCGGATCGCGGTCAGCAACTCGTTCGGCTTCGGCGGGCAGAATAGCGCGCTCGTGCTGCGCCGGTGGGACGAATGACGGAGCCGACCGTGAAGCGCGCCGCTGCCGTGCCGGGCCACGCCGCCGTGCCGAGCGCCGCCGCGGCGACGCCGGGCGATTTCTCCGCGCCCGACGGGGCCGCGGTGCCGGGCGACGCTGCCGGCGACGCGTCCCTCCTCGCGCTCGTCGATCGCCTCGCCGGGCTGCTCGAGCGGAGTGACCTCCTGGAGCTGGAGGTCGAGGCCGGTGGCACGGGGCTCATCCTCCGAAAGCCCGCCGCCCTGGCGACCGTCGCGACCACCACCGCTGCGCTGCCTGCTGGCGAGCCCGGGCAACCCGCCGATTCCGCCGCCAGGACGGAGCGCGCAGCCGCCGGGACGTCGGGCGGCACCGGCTCCTCGTCCGGCGCGGCGTCCGGCGCCACCCCGGCGCCCGGCGCAGCCGCCGATGCCCGCCTCGCCGTCCGGGCGCCGCTCACCGGGATCTTCTATTCGTCGCCCGGGCCCGGGTCGCCGCCGTTCGTGGCGGTCGGTCGCGAGGTCGTGGTCGGCCAGGTGATCGGGCTCATCGAGGCCATGAAGCTCTTCAACGAGATCAAGTCGGACCAGGCCGGCCGCGTGGTCCGGGTGATCGCGGGGGACGGGGCGCTGGTCAAGGCGAAGCAGCCGCTCATCGAGGTCGGGCCGCTATGAACGATCGCGCCGTCGCGAGCACGCCCGCCGTCGCGAGCACGCCCGCAACCGGGACCACGCCCGCCTCCACGGGCACGCCCGCTGCCGGCGGGATCCGCCACGCGCGGATCACCGGTTGGGGCTCGTACGCGCCATCGGCCGTGCTCACGAACGCCGACCTCGAGCGTATCGTGGAGACCTCCGACGATTGGATCGTCAGCCGGACGGGGATCCGCGAGCGGCGGGTCGCGGCGGCGCACGAGACCACCGCCAGCCTGGCCGCCGTCGCCGGCGCCCGCGCAATCGCCGTCGCAGGCCTGGACCCCGACGAGATCGACCTGATCCTCGTCGCGACCCTGACGCCTGACTACTGGATGCCGTCGACCGCCTCGCTCGTCAAGGAGGCGATCGGGAACACCCGGGCGGCCGCGATGGACGTCGCCGCAGCGTGCTCCGGATTCGTCTACGGGTACGCCACGGCCCAGGCGTACGTGACCTCCGGCATGGCCCGCCACGTCCTGGTGATCGGCGCGGAGCTGCTCACCCGCTTCCTCGACTACACGGACCGCAGCACCTGCATCCTCTTCGGCGACGGGGCAGGGGCGGTGGTGGTCTCGGCCTTCGAAGGGCCGGCCGTCCCGCACGGGATCGAGCTGACGACCGAGCCATCCGGCGCCTACATGATCTGGCTTCCGGCCGGCGGGTCGAAGAGCCCGCCCTCGGCGGCAACCGTCAAGCGCGGCGAGCACTTCATCCGGATGGAGGGGAAGGAAACCTACCGGTTCGCGACGAAGACGCTCGCCTCCACGGCGCTCGCCGCCATCGCGAAAGCGGGGCTCCGCCCGGACCAGATCCACCTCTTCATCCCGCACCAGGCGAACATCCGGATCATCGAGGCCGTGGCCAAGGGCCTGGGGCTCCCGATGGAGAAGATGTTCGTCAACCTCGACCGCTACGGGAATACCTCCGCGGCGTCTGTCCCGCTCGCGCTCGCGGAGGCGGTCGACTCCGGGCGGATCAGGCAGGGCGACAACGTCGTCATCGTGGCGTTCGGCGCCGGCTTCACCTCCGGCGCGGTCGCGTTCGAGTGGACCGCCGACCCCGCCGCCGGCGCCCGCGCCGCAGCCGTCCGCTCAGAGGAGATCCGCATCCGCGTCCCCGTCGACTGGGATTCCGTGGACCCCATCCCGCCGCAGCTCGCGGCCGTCCTCACGAGCCCCGGGCCCGTGGACGTTCCTCTCGACGACGTCGTCCCGGGCGACCCGCCGGCCCGAGCCATCGTCTCCTGACGCACCCGGTCGCGGTGGGCCGCGCTGGGGCGTTGGCCGCGCTGCCGCGTTGGGCGCGCTGGCGCGCCGTCCGGCTGCCACGTTGACGAATCACGCTGGCAGCGTCATCATCCGTTCATGATCCGTCTCGTCGCGTCCGAACATGGCCTGCGCGCGCTCCTTGCCCTGTCGCAGCGACCGGACGGCCTGCGCCCCGCCGAGATCGCGACGACCCTGGGGATCCCGTTCTCCAGCGCCGAACGGGCCGTGCGCGTGCTGGAGGACGACGGGCTCGTCGAACACCGGGACCGCCGGTTCGCGTCCGTCACGGACGCGCGCGCAGCGGCGGCCATCCGCTTCGCGCTCGCGATGGTCCAACCGGTCGAGGCGCTCGCTGTGCTGGCCCGCGCCAACCCCGCGGTCGAGTTCGGTGGGACCGACCAGGAAGGCGCCGTCCTGGTCATCCGGCGCTTCGCCGAGCCCGCGGACGAGGTGCTCCTCCACGTCGCTCTCGCCGACCTGGGCGCCCTCCACGGCGAGCTCCAAGTGGAGCTGCTGGACAAGTCCACCCTGCGGGAGCGTCTGCTCGACGACCGAACTCCTCGCGACCGCGCGCTCCACATGCGCGTCCTGGCCGGATCCGTCGACCGCTCGTTCCCCGACCGGACGCGACACGGCGACGAGGACGCTCCGCTCCTCCGGCGCCTCCACGATGGCGTCGCGGTCCCCAGCGACCGGCGCCTGCGCGCCCTGGCCCATCGCCATGGCCTCCGTCGCATGGTGGCGTTCGGCTCTGCCACCCGGGTCGACTTCCGGCCGGACTCGGACCTGGACCTCCTCGTGGAACCGGTCCCCGGCCACCGACTCGGCCTGCGCCAGCGCGCGGCGCTCGTCGCCGACGCCGAGACGCTCTTTGCGCGCGACGTGGACCTCGTGGCCGCCGGCGAGGTTCGACCGGCGCTCGCCGAGCGCATCGCCCGCGAGGGCGTGGTGCTTCATGGACCCGCGGCATAGGCGCGCGCTCGAGGCGATCCTCGAGCACTGCGCGAAGATCGACGCCTACGTCGCCGCGGCGGGACCCGGCTGGCAGGGCGACGACATGGCCGTGGATGCGATCGCGAAGCGCCTCGAGGAGACCGGCGAACAAGCGAAGCTGCTCTCCCCCGATCTGCTCCTGCAGATGCCCGAGGTGGACTGGCGCGGCCTCAAGGGGCTGCGCGACTTCCTGGCCCACAACTATCCCGCCGTCGTGGTAGGAATCATCGCCTCCACGCTCGACGACGATCTCCCGGTCCTGGTACACGCAGTGCGGCGCCACCTGGCCGGCGACGACAAGACGGAAGGATGACCAGCATGATCGATCTCACCGGCAAGGTCGCCATCGTCACCGGCGGCTCGCGGGGCATCGGCCGCGCGATCGTGCTCCGGCTGGCGCAGCAGGGCGCCGACATCGCATTCATGGACCGCGGCAGCCCGGAGGTCGCGGCCCAGACCCGCGCCGACGTGGAGGCGCTCGGCCGGCGGGCCATCTTCTTCGCCGGCGACGTCACGGACCCCGCGGCCTGCGCCGCCTTCGTGCAGGCCGCCCTCGATGCATACGGGAAGGTCGACATCCTCGTCAACAACGCCGGGATCACGCGCGACGACCTTGTTATGCGGATGGGCATCGACGAGTGGAAGGCCGTCCTCGAGGTGAACCTGTTCGGCGCCTTCTACTGCACGAAGGCGGTCCTCCGGCCGATGCTCAAGGTCCGCGCCGGCCGGATCATCAACATGTCCAGCGTCTCCGGCCAGGCCGGCCAGGCGGGCCAGGCCAACTACTCGTCATCGAAGGCCGGGCTCATCGGCCTGACGAAGGCGGTCGCCCGCGAGGTCGCGAGCCGGGGGATCACCGCCAACGCGGTCGCCCCGGGATTCATCATCACCGAGCTGACGAAAGACCTCCCCGACGAACTCCAGGAGGCGATCCGGAAGCAGACGCCGCTGGGCCACTTCGGGACCGTGGACGACATCGCGAACGCCGTCGCCTTCCTCGCGTCGGAGGAGGCGGGCTACATCACGGGGCAGGTGCTGGCCGTCGACGGCGGCCTCGTGATGATGTGAGGGGACCGGGCATCCCGCCCGGCCGCGGCCGGGTCAGGCCTGGAGGGCCGCGGCCAGCGCGTCGACGACCCGGTCGACGTCCGCGTCGGCCAGGTCGGGGTAGATCGGGAGCGAGATCTCGCGCTCATACTCGCGCGTCGCCACGGGTAGGTCGCCGGCCTCCGTCCCGTACATCCGCCGGTAATACGGGTGCAGGTGGAGCGGGATGAAGTGGACGCTCGTCCCGATGCCCTCGTCGCGCAGCCGCTCGATGACCGCCGCCCGCCGCGCCGTCCCGCCCTCGCGGAGCCGGATCGGGAAGAGGTGCCAGGCGTGGACCTCCCCCGGGCCGGCCTCGACCGGGAGCTCGATCGCGTCGGCCAGCCCGCACGACCGGATCTTCTCGATGTACCGCCGGGCGACGCGCTCCCGGGCGACGCGCATCGACTCCGCCCGCTCGAGCTGCACCAGCCCGATCGCCGCGGCGAGGTCGGTCAGGTTGTACTTGAAGCCCGCATCCTCGATCTCGTAGTACCAGCTGCCCGATGACGTATACCGCTTCCACGCGTCGCGAGAGATCCCGTGGAGGCGCATCACCCGCGCCCGGTCCGCGATCGCGTCGGAGTCGGTGACGAGCATCCCGCCCTCGCCGGTGGTCACCGTCTTCGTCGCGTAGAAGCTCAGGGCGCCGGCATCGCCGATCGACCCGGCCGCGCGGCCGGCCCTCGACGACGGCAGTGCGTGGGCCGCGTCCTCGACGAGTGCGACGCCGCGGGCGGCGGCCAGCTCGCGGATGGCCTCGACCTCTGCCATCAGGCCGCCGAAATGGACGACCATGATCGCCCGCGTCGACGGACGGAGTTGGGCCTCGATGGTCTCGACCGTGGCGTTCAGGGTTCGGGCGTCGACGTCGGCGAGGCGAGGTCGCGCGCCGAGGTAGCGGACGACCTCGCCGCAGGCAGCGAACGTGTAGGTCGGGACGACGACCTCGTCGTCCGGCCCGATCCCGAGCGCCTCGAGGGCGAGGTGCAGGGCGGCCGTGGCGGAGTTCACCGCGACGGCATGCCGGGTCCCGACTGCGACGCGGACCGCCTCCTCGAACTCCATCGTCCGCTCGCCGGTCGTGAGCCAGCCGGAGTCCAGGACGCGGATGACCGCGTCGCGCTCAGCGGCCGTGATCGAGGGTCGGTGGTCGTGGGATATCACCAAGCTCAAGGGTCCTGCGAAGTGGACCCACTACCACCTCTACGTGATCCTCGACGTGTTCTCCCGCTACGTGCCCGGCTG
>Ga0208079_1001637_pt1 | contig 11508 bp, 11 predicted proteins | sample NGESurdeep092012_5_FD_184474 | JGI IMG/M metagenome (GOLD analysis project Ga0208079, IMG submission 184474) | Arctic peat soil microbial communities from Barrow, Alaska - NGEE Surface sample 210-2 deep-092012 (SPAdes) | ecosystem: Environmental > Terrestrial > Soil > Wetlands > Peat ... | reverse complement strand
ATCTCCACCGCTCCAGCCAGCGGGATGAGCTCGTCCTCGCAGTTGAGCAGGGTGAGCTGGCAGCCGTCGCAGGAGGCGAACTTCCAGACGGCCAGCTTCGGGCGACCATTCTCTGTCACGTCACACCTCCCGGAGTCCGAGCAGACCAGTGACCTGAGCGTAGGGCAGCACCGGGCCGTCGACGCAGACGAACAGCTCGCGGTACTGGCAGTGCCCGCACAGGCCCACCCCGCAGCGCATGTTGCGCTCGAGGGAGACCCGGATACGGCTGGAGCGGACGCCGCGCCCGACGAGCGCCAGCGCCGTGTGCCGCATCATGACCTCGGGGCCGCAGATGAGGGCGAGCGTGGTCATCGGGTCGAACCCGGCGCGCGGGATGAGCTTCGTCACCAGACCGACGCGACCCTGCCACGACTCCCGCCCATAGTCGACGGTGACGAGGACTTCCATCCCCTGGTCTTCCCACTGCTTCAGCTCGTCGACGAAGAGCAGCTCTTCCGGGCTTCGGGCGCCGTAGAGCAGCACCACCCGTCCGTAGTCCTCCCGGTGGGCGAGCACTTCGAGCACCGCGGGCCTCAGTGGGGCCAGCCCGATGCCGCCCCCGACGAAGACCACGTCCCGACTGTGACCGTCGGCAACGTCCCAACCGGTGCCGTATGGCCCACGGACGCCCATAACGTCGCCGACTGCCGTGCGCGCGAGGGCATGCGTGACGGCGCCGACATCGCGCACCGTGTGCTGCAGCGGGCCGGCGACGTGCGCGTCGCCGCTGACGGAGATCGGCACCTCTCCGACGCCGAAGGCCGACAGCATCGTGAACTGGCCGGGGATGAAGGCAAGGGGCACGCCGTCATTCGGCTCGAGCATGATCGTGAACGTGTCTGCGGTGTCCTGTCGCCGATCGACGAGGCGGAAGAGTCGCGGGACCATTGCGCCGTCGACCGGTTGCACGGCGGTCGGCTCAGCGAGGCGAGGCATCGGTGGCTCCAGGGCCGCCGTAGAGGTCGAGCAGTCGTATCTGCGCGGCCACCAACCGTCCGTTCATCACCTGGGTCACGCGCTTCATGAGCTCATATCCCAGGTGAGAATCGGAGTCACACTTGCCACGCAGGCACGCCCCGTCGAAGGCCACCACGCCGGTGGCCTCGGAGGCGCGTGCGTCGAAAGTGGAGACGTACGGCGGCACGAGCCAGGACCAACCCACGACGTCGCCTTCGTCGGCGGTGTCCAGCACCAGTGTTCCAGCGGCGGGCCCGTGAACCTCGATGGCGACCCGGCCGCGCCGGACCACGAAGAACTGGTCAGCCGCGTCACCCTCGTGGCAGAGGTACTCGCCGGCGGCGAGGCTGATGTTCGTTGCGCAACCAGCGACGAGCGCCAACGTTGGCGCGTCCAGTCCCTCGAAGAAGGGGTGGTCGGGCAGGTACTGCTCGATAGTGCGCATGTCATTCCTTTCCGGAGCGGATGGCGGCGACCTCTGCCGTGAGATCGATGGCGGCCGGGCACCAGGTGATGCAGCGACCGCAGCCGACGCATCCCGACGTGCCGAACTGGTCCACCCACGATGCGAGCTTGTGTGTGGCCCACTGGCGGTAGCGCGACTGCACCGAGTCCCGGACGCTGCCGCCGTGGAGGTAGGAGAAGTCGGTGGTGAAGCAGGAGTCCCACACCCGCCACCGCTCCGTCGCGCTGCCGGTGAGGTCGCTGACGACGTCGACAGAGGTGCAGAAGCACGTGGGGCAGACCAGCGTGCAGTTCGTGCAGGACAGGCAGCGACTCGCCACCTCGGCCCACCGCGGGTGCTCGGGGTGCGCGTACAACAGGTCGCGCAGACCGTTCGTGTCGAGCGACCGCCCCATGTGCTGCGCCGCCGCAGCGCCGACCTCCTGCGCTGCGAGATGGTCCTGTTCGCCCGCAGGCAGGACCTCGACGCCCCCCGCGCGGGACTTCAGGTCGTCGAGGACCTCTTGGCCGCGGTCGCTGCCCGGGACGACGAGGAAGCGGTGCGTGTCCTGGTCGAGCAGCTCGGTCAGCGCGAGGTCGAAACCCTCGTCGGGGACCGGACCGGTGCCCATCGAGACGCAGAAGCACGTGCCTCCCGGGTCGGAGCAGGTCAGCGCCACGATGAACGTGGCCTCGCGCCGTGCGACGTATGCCGTGTCCGTCACCTCCCGCTTCGCGAGGACGCGGTCGTGGATCGCCAGTGCATGCAGGTCGCAGGACCGAACGCCGAACAACGCCAAGCGCTTCGCGTCGACGAAAGCGGCCGTCACCTCCTTGTCCGCACCGACCCGTCGACCGCTCCACAGCAGCTCGCGAGAGGGGAACAGCAGTGACTTCCACGCCTGAGGACCCGCGGCGAAGGCGAACAGCGCCTCGTCGTCGCGCTCACGCAACCGGTAGCTGCCGGCGTCCTGGAGATCTCCCACGCCGCGCGGAAGCTGATCGACGGACTTGATCTCGGCGTGGACGACGGCGCCGTCCCGCACGGTCGGACCGATGACCGCCCACCCACGTTCGCGGAGCAGGTCGATCAGCGACTGCAGCCCGGGAACAAACAGGACCATTCCTTGTATGTCGTCCATGCCCACCTCGTCGTCCATAAGCACCTCTGGGTGCGATCTTTCCGGCCTTGGCACCGGGACTGTTAGGGCCTAACGTCCCGTCCTCGGCCCAATCTGACGGTGTGACTTCCTCTGCGTGTGACTTCCTGTTCCGGGATCGCGTGCCGACTCTGCGGGTCAACGCCGACGGTCGGCTCATCGAGGACGAGGAGGTTGGGTCGGTGGAGCAGGCTGGCGCCGATGTTGAGCCGTCGCTCCATGCCCCCACGGTGCACGCGTCACGCCGCGTTCACTAGGGACCAAAGTCCCGGGTGGACGGCGGTTGGCGACCGTAGGTCCGCCAGCGTCGGGGGGAAGCGGGGAAGCGGGGGCGAGGCGTCGCTACGTGCGGCGGAGGACAACCCAGGTGAAGGGCTGGACGGCGCCACCTGGTGTGACATGCTCCTCGCGCTCGGAGTGCTCCAGGCTGAAGCCGGGCGCGAAGACTGCGGCCAGCGCGTCAGCGTCGTATCGCGCGGTTGGCAGCCCCGAGCACTGGGTCGGGCCGTCCGCGGCGAAGGTGCCAAGGACCACAACCCCGCCGGACCGGACAGCGCGCGAGGCCGTGGCGACGTACTGATCTCGCCTATCGCGCTGGACCAGGAAGTGGAACACGGCCCGATCGTGCCAGGCATCGTAGGTGCGCTCTGGTTGCCAGGACAGCACGTCCGCAACGACGAACGACGCCGACCCCGGCCGCTCGCGGGGCAGGTCGTGGGGCTGTTCGCTCACACGGTCGCTGACTCGGTCGCGGACCAGGGCCAGGGCTTTGGCGGATACATCGAGGGCCGTGACGTCTGACCACCCCGCATCGAGCAGAGTGTCGACGAGCGTCGATGCTCCTGCTCCAACGTCGATGACGGCGCCCGATGGTGACGACACCGAGGTGAGCAACCGCTGGGATGTCGTGGGTTGCCGTTGGAACCAGCTCACCTCGTCGGTGGCCTTGGTCCCATAGACGGTGTCCCAGTGCTCTGCCGCGCTCGTACTCATGCGACCCACGGTAGGGCAGTCGGTATGGCGGTGCTGTTGGAGAAAGGGGCATCCGCTGACCCGCGGCTAGCGAGCGGCATGTCTGGCGCGCACGGCATACACCACCGCTGTGGCGAGCAGCGGAAGGAACGCGGCGAAGGCCCCGAGCACAAGAATCGAGACGAGGACCCGCACGGGGTTGGGGAGGGGCAGGAGGCTGACCACGAGCCCGACATTGATGAGTACTGCACGCGCGGCGTTGCCACGTTCCAGTCGCGACTGGGTTCCTCGCACGATCGCGGGTCCACCGCCCAGGACGACGGGAACCAGGAAGGACATGGCGCCGAGCACGACCTGCGCGGCGAATCCGGCGGCCATGGGAGTGACGAGCAGTCCCAGACGGTCGGTGACCAGCGCCCACGTCGGGCTGCTGAGCAAGACGGCGACCAGGCCCAGGAGAGATCCGACCAGCCAGGTCACTGCCGCCATCACTGACCACGTCGCATACGCGGAGGGCGCCTTGACGCGGGTTACCCGTGCCAGCGGCCCCACTGCCCAGAGGACTCCGCCCAGATACGCCGCCACGCCGACCGCAGCCAGCACCTGCAGCCCACAGAGGGCACCCGTGACGGTGACGACGACGGAGCCGACCAGGAGCGGAAGTGCTTGGCGCGCAACGCGTTCGGCGCCCTCGGCGATCCGGGTGCGTAGCATCGTGGGCCAGAGGGTGACCAGTGTGCCCATCACCGTGAGGCCGATCCAGCCCAACAGGTTGAGGGTGATGTGTGCGATCACCAACCGTCCGTGCCACGGCTCGACCGCGTCACGGGCCAGGACCGCGCCCAGTCCGGCGCCGAACGGCAGGGCCAGTGACGCGCAGATGTAGTAACGCACCGTTGCTCCGAATCGCGAAGCCAGTGCGGTCCGGACCTGGAGGGCCAGCGTGATGCCATGCGCGGCGGCCGCGGCGCCCACGACGACAGACCCGACCAGTGTCAGGATCCAGACGCCGCTGACCATGCCTGCGACGACCGTGAGGACTCCGACGTTCAGGGCGGCAATCTTCGCGACCTGCCAACGCCGTGATTCGACGGTGGCACGGCGCCGCAGAAGCGCGTCCGCGAAATGTGAGCTCCAGACGAAGATCGCGTTGGTGACGGCGCCAAGCAGCAGCAGGTGCACCAGCAGCCAGTGCGTTTCGGGGACGTAGCGGTTGACCACGCTGATCGCGACAAGTGAGGCGAGATAGGCAGCGACCGGTGCGTTGGCGCCGAGGTGCCACGTGGTGCGGTCGCGCAAGGTCATCGGGGTCGGGGTCGGGGTCGGGGTCTGGAGGGTCATGAGGTGGCCGCCGTCGACGTCGGGCGAGCGGTGGCGATGACCATGCCGACCAACCGGCGGTTCACTTCGCCGTCCCCCGCCCGGGGAGTAGGTCCAGACGACACGCACCGGGCTCCGAAAAAGGTTGCAACGAAGTGCTTTCCGTTCGTTCCGGGTCGTTGCCCAGCTCTTCGAGGGCGCCGCGCACGAGACCCAGATGTACTCCGCAGACCACCTCAGGCTGCTGGTGGGCTGCCTCGAGAAGTGGGCAGCGATGCAGCTTGACGACTCCAGCGCGGGCGTCCGCGCTTGGGGCGAACCCGAGTTCCTCCAACAGGTCGATCACCTCGCGGCGAGCGACCACGCCATGGGACGCTGACGCAGTGCGGAGGGCTGTGCCCTTCTTTGACTCGGTCTCGTTGGCCCCCGTCTCGCTCGACGGGTCGGAGGTCGTGCGGGACTGCCGCACCAGGTCGCGACCCCACATGCGGCCTGCCTCGATGGCGTCAGCGTGCGGATACCGGCTGGTCCGGCTGATCTGTGCGGCCAGCGCGGATGCCAGAGCGGCGTATTCCCGGGACCCGGGCTCCGAGCCGGCGTCCGGTGCGGCGCTGTAGAGCCATGCGGGGCGCCCGGGCCCCAGCACATCCGCGCGGGTCCGCACGACCAGCCGGTCGTACAACAACGTGTCCAGGTGTTCGCGGATCGTGTTGGGGTGCTGACGAATCAACTCCGACAGGGCTGCCACTGTGCATGGTTCGGGCTGGTCGATCAGGACGTCAAGGATTCTCGCCCGGGCGGTTGAGAGATGGGCCAGGCGCCGGGTCACCCGTGGCGTTCGCAAGGGCCCATACCCCGTCTGTGGCCAGGCGGTCGATCCCTGATTAGTTTTCACGGAACAAAGTGTAATAAACTTGCCCATGCACCGCCACTTGCGGTGCGCTGAGGCGCCCAAGAGCCCTTATCGCGTTGAGTCGGAGGACTTCTCATGAGCACGGTCGTTGTCGCAACAAGTGCCGCAGACGCTCAGGCGGTTGACGCCGTCAAGGATCATCATGCCCAGCTTGCGGGCGCCCTTGCCGTCCACGTGGAGGGCCTCGTCGACGCCGCGTCACGGGGCGATCTGGCCGGAGCCGCCACCACAGCCGAAGCCTTGGTCAGGTGGTGTCAGGCCGAGCTGATCCCGCACGCGCTCGCCGAAGAGCAGGCCATGTACCCCAAGGCCCACGAAGATCCTCGCGCCCGGCTGCTGGTCGACGCCATGCTCGCCGAGCATCGCGACCTCGTCGAGCTGGTCGAGGCCATCCGGAACGCGACGGGCCCCGTGCGAGCGGCTGCCAACGCGCAGGCGATAAGGACCCTGTTCGACTCGCATCTGGTCAAGGAGAACGAGCAGATCCTTCCGTTGCTGGCCGGGTCCGCCGAGGTGTCGCTCGCGGACATCCTCGGCGGCATGCATGAGCTGCTCGGCGGGACCGACAACGGTGAGAGCACTGAGGCATCCAAGGGCGGATGCGGTGACGAATGTGGTTGTGGTGGACAGGCACCCGACGACGTGCTGCCCGAGCTGGACGCACGAGCGGTGCCACACGCCATACGTCATGCGACGATCTTCGGTGCCCTGGACTCCGTGGGACCGGGGAGCGGCATGGTCCTCGTCGCTCCACATGACCCACTGCCGCTGCTCGAACAGCTGGAACAGCGCTCGCCGGGCCTGTTCAGCATCGACTACCTCGAGCGCGGCCCTGAAGCCTGGCGGGTCCGTTTCGTCCGCGCCTGACCCTGCGCGGCTGGGCGAGGCTCGGCTCAGATGGCCTGGGCCGGTACCAGCCCCAACGTCCCCAACTGCGCGTGGCCATACGCCGTCGGCCCCGACGGCATCAAAAGATCGATCCGGCGTGGGCGCATCGAGTCATCGACCCGCAACATGGCCTGCAGGTGCACCTGCGGATGCATGGCGACGTGGTCATCGATGACGGCGTTGAGCAAGCTGGTCAAGAGGTGCGGGCCCCGGCAGCCGATCTCCAGGCGCACGTGGTCGCGGCCCACACGCCCCACGGTTTCGCAGGTGCCCTGCGCGGCGTCCGGCGCGGCGTCGACGACGGTCTCAAGCCTGTCAGCCAGAGACTGAGTTCCCTCCAACGTCAGTCGCCAGTCGTTCTCGGTGACACGTCTTGCCTGAGCGACCTCGCTGCCCTCGGCCGGTGCCAGCGTCACTGACATCGGGGAGGAGGCGTTGACCTCGGACAAGAGCTGGTCGAGCGCATTGCTGTTCATTGGACAAGGATGGTTCGTTGATCAGGTTCGCGTCTGCCACTCGTCGGCATTGGCGAGAAAGTACCCGAACGGACCAGCCGGACATCGCGCGAGTGGCCGATACTGCGTCACCTCAGGGGTGCTTCCGGTTCCCGAAAGTCGGCAAGGGGTGGCCCCGTGCTTCGTCGCGGGTCAGATCGGGCATGCTCGAACGCATGGACACAACGTGGGAGACCGAGAGCATCCGTTCGCAATACCCGGCGCTCAAGAACGGCGCCACCTATCTCGATGGTGCCGGTGGGACACAGGTGCCCATTGCGGTGATCGATGCGATCTCCGAGGCCCACCGCTCGGGTCTGAGCAACGTGCACGGCCCGTTTGCTTCCAGCCGCCGCTCGATGAAGCTCATCGCCGACGCCCGGGCAGCGGTTGCTGATCTCGTCGGTGGCGAGGCGGGTGGGGTTGTCCTGGGACCGAACATGACGACCCTGACCTACCGGATGGCCGGGGCACTGGCCAAGACGTGGGAGCCCGGCGACGAGATCGTCGTATCGGAGCTCGACCACGACGCAAACGTTCGGCCATGGGTGCAGGCCGCGGCCTCCGCAGGAGTGACGGTGCGATGGGCGCGAATCGATCCGAAGACCACTGATCTGCCAGCCGGACAGTATGCCGAGCTGGTCACTTCACGCACGAGACTCGTTGCCGTCGCCGCCGCATCGAACCTGATCGGGACCATCACGGACGTCGCGGCGATAAGCCAGATCGCCCACGACTCGGGGGCGTTGGTCTATGTCGACGCCGTCGCCGCCGCGCCCCACTTTCGCTTGGACATGTCTTCACTGGGTGCCGACCTGATTGCCGTCTCCTCCTACAAGTGGTGTGGTCCACACGCCGGAGCCGTCGTGGCCTCCCCTGAGCTGCTGGAGACGCTGCGACCCGACAAGCTCGAGCCGTCGTCGAACGAGGTGCCCGATCGTTTCGAGCTCGGCACCCACGGGCTGGCCAACATGGCCGGCATCAGCGCAGCGGTGGACCATTTGGCCGGTCTTGTTGCAGGAGAAGGAGATCGGCGCCACCGACTTGATTGTTCGTATGCTGCCCTGGCCGCCAGGGAGGACGCCCTCGTGCGAGGCACGATCAGCCGGCTCACGGGAATACCGGGGGTTCGGATGGTGGGGGATCCGACTCGTCGAACGGGGACGATCTGCTTCACGATGGGCTCCATCACGCCCGGCGAGGTCGCTGAGCGGCTGGGGGAGCAGGACATCAGCGTGTGGAGCGGTCACGCCTACGCATGGGAGCTCACGCGGGTGTTGGGAATCCGCGAGACCGGTGGTGGGATCCGGGTCAGTCTGTCGCCGTACACCGCCGAGTCGGACCTCGATCGGTTGGTCGCGGCCGTGGCGGCGATGGCGGACGACTGTGGATAAACCTGACTGGGGATCGTCGGGTCCGGCAGGATGCCGGGCATGAGCGCGATCGGGGCCTTGACCCTCAGCACCGACGCGGCGGCGACAGAGCTGGGCCACGCCGTTCACGAGCTTGTCACGCGTCAGATCGACATCGACCGGTTCGTCGATCGATTCCTGGTCTCTCGCGTCTATGTGTTGTGTCCCGTGCGCCCCGGGCTGTTCGTCATGTCGCGCCCCGGCGGGGCACCGATCGTGCCGGTCTGATCGACGACGGTTTGCCATGCCCCATCGCGTTACCTTCCTCGGTTCTGCCCAAGCACCGATAACGTGACCTTTGTTGAGCTTTGTTGATCTCCGTTGACCTCCCAGGAACGAAGGGTGACAGGCATGATGCAGTCTTGGGGTCACCTGGTGGCCCGACGAGCGAAGACCGTCCTTGGTGCCGGACTGGCTCTCGTCGCGGTTGCCGCCATCTTCGGCCTGGGTGTCTTTGGCAGCCTCAGCAACGGTGGCTTCGACAACCCGGCAAGCGAGTCGGCCAGGTCGCTGGTTGCGGAACATGCGACCTTCGCCAGCCACGACGCCGACATCGTGATCATCTACTCCAGCCCCTCGATGAAGGTCAGCGACCCGGCCTTCCGGGAGTCGGTCACGAACGTGATCTCGGGGCTCCCCAAGGGGTCGACCCAGCGCGTCACCACGTGGTACCACACGCCGTCGCCCACGTTGATCAGTGGGGATCAGCACGCGACCCGGGTCATCATCGCCTTGAGCGGCACCACGCAGGATGAGAAAGCCGCCCTCTATGACCAGGTCAGGCCCCACCTCGACGCCAAGGGGCTGAGCACGAGCGTCGGCGGGGCGTGGGCGGTCTTCCGCGACGTGAACAAGCACGTCTCAGCGGACATCACCCGAGCCGAGGCGATCTCGATGCCGATCGTGATCCTCCTGTGCCTGGTGTTCTTCGGCAGCGTCGCAGCCGCCCTGATGCCGGCCTTCGTCGGCGTCGTGGCCATCTTCGGGGCCTTTGCTCTCGTGCGTGCCATCACCATCGGCACCGAGGTCTCGATCTTCTCCATCAACGTCATCACGCTGATCGGCCTCGGCCTGGCGATCGACTACGCGCTGTTCGTCGTGAGCAGGTTCAGGGAGGAGCTCGACAAATATCCCGGCACCGAGCGTGAGCATGTCAACGCAGCCATCACCACAACGATGGCGACCGCCGGCCGCACCGTGTTGTTCTCCGGCCTGATCGTGGCCGCTTCGCTGGCCTCACTACTGATCTTCCCGCAGAGCTTCCTGCGTTCGATGGGCTATGGCGGAGTCGCCGCGGTCCTCGTCGCGATGGCGGCTGCACTGACCCTCCTGCCAGCACTGCTCGCCGTCCTGGGACCACGGATCGAAGCCGGTCGTATGCCGTGGCGCCGCGGCTTGCGCGCACAGGAAGGGGCTCGCCTTGCAGGAGCCGGGGCTGATCTCACTGGGGTTGATCTCTCTGCGACGCACGGCGGGTGGGCACGACTGGCGCACAGCGTGATGCGGCGACCCGTCGCATACGTCGTCGTCATCGCCGTGGCTCTGATGGCGCTCGGCACACCCTTCCTCTCGGCCAAGTGGGGCAGCATCGACGAGCGGGTCCTGCCTGTCAACGCGCCCAGTCGGGTTGCCGCAGACCTGGGCACCCGCGAGTTCGGTGGCCGGACCGCGAGCGCCAACATCGTGGTCGAAGGAGCCAGCCAGGGTCAGCTTGATGCCTACATCGGCCGCCTCGGCACGGTCAGCGGGGTTCAGTCAGCCCGTTTGATCGACCAGGCTGCTGCCCGCCCGAGTCGCACCGGCACGACGAGCCTGGTCCAGGTCAGCTGGCTCGGTAACAGCCAGGCCGAGACGTCGCAGCAGCTGGTCAGGGACTTGCGCACCGTCGATCCCGGCACCGGGGCCACCGCTCTGGTGGGCGGGCTGTCGGCGAGTGCCGTCGACCTGGTCGACTCGATCGGCTCACGCTTGCCGTGGATGGGTCTCGTCGTCATCGCCATCATGTTGGTTCTGCTCTTTGTTGCGTTCGGCTCCGTGGTTCTACCCCTCAAGGCCGTCGTGATGAACGCCTTCTCCCTTAGTGCCTCGTTCGGGGTCGTTACCTGGGTCTTCCAGGAAGGTCACCTGTCGGGCCCACTCGGCTTCACCCCCACGGGCTACCTGGACGTCACCCAGCCGATCCTGATGCTCGCCATCATCTTCGGCCTGTCGATGGACTACGAGGTGTTCCTCCTTTCCCGGATCCGTGAGGAGTGGGACCGTACCGGTGACAACACGACATCTGTGGCCAACGGACTTCAGCGCAGCGGGCGGATCATCACGAGCGCCGCGCTGCTGCTGGCCGTGGTCATCGGTGGGTTCGCCACCTCCGGCATCGTGCTCATGAAGATGATCGGGGTCGGCATGCTCGTCGCCGTCCTGATCGATGCCACCGTCGTGCGCGCACTTCTGGTCCCGGCCACCATGCGGCTGCTCGGCACCGTGAACTGGTGGGCCCCGGGCCCCCTCCGACGCTGGTGGGAGCGTCACGGCCTACGCGAGTCGACCTAGCCATGACGGCCATGCTGCTCAGCCCGGCTGACCTGTCTCGCAAGCGGGGCTTGCGACGGATGCGCGCTGTGGCGCTGTCGCTGCTGGTGTTCGCGGCGCTCGTCTTCATAGCGACCCGAAACCGTGATGGTGCATGGGGATACGTCAACACGACCGCGGAAGCAGCGATGGTGGGAGCGCTCGCGGACTGGTTTGCCGTGACCGCGCTCTTCCGTCACCCGATGGGCATCCCGATCCCGCACACCGCCATCATCCCCAACCGCAAGGACGCCCTCGGTCAGAGCCTCGAGGAGTTCGTGACGGGCAACTTCCTGACCGTCGAGGCCGCACGTGAGCGCGTTGTCCACGCTGACGCG
>Ga0208079_1001635_pt1 | contig 11527 bp, 13 predicted proteins | sample NGESurdeep092012_5_FD_184474 | JGI IMG/M metagenome (GOLD analysis project Ga0208079, IMG submission 184474) | Arctic peat soil microbial communities from Barrow, Alaska - NGEE Surface sample 210-2 deep-092012 (SPAdes) | ecosystem: Environmental > Terrestrial > Soil > Wetlands > Peat ... | reverse complement strand
CTTCTAAGATTTCTTTTCGCTCTTTCTGCGCATCCAGTAACGTGGATCACAATCGATGCACTCCTGTTTCCAGTATCCGGGTTCGACAAATGTTCCTTCCCTGTTCTTTAATTGCCTTTCATATATGGCAAAAACAGGATTGAAAATAAGATCAGTTACCCCTAAAGTATATTTAGGTTCTTCATCAGGATTCGCAGACACTTCTTTTAACTCTTTTACTTCAAGGTTGTTGAAGCTCAACAGATCGCTCAGAAAAGCAACACGTTCGAGAGTGGCTCCTGTTTCTACAATGGTACAGCGAACACCATCAATCTCACCTATAATATGTTTTGCATTATCTATAGCCATATCTTTATTTTTAACTTGTTGCTGGTTGCTTGTTTCTAGTTGCTTGTTTCTAGTTGCTTGGTGCTTGGAAATATACTATTAACCAGTAACCAGTAACCAGTAACCAGTAACCAGCACCTAGACTCCGAAACTTAAATTCTTAATCGCTTCAAAAATTATGCTGGCAAAACCCGTTACGACTATACCTGCTACACAAATTCCAAGAGCAAACTTTGTTGGAAAATCACTCTTGAATTTTGCTATTGGATTATCACTTTTATTTATAAACATTGCCTTCACTACCAGAAGGTAATAAAATAATGAAATAATTGTATTCAATACTGCAAGAAGAACAAGAAGGTAGAACCCTTTCTGAGCCGCTGACGTGAAAAGGAAAAACTTACCAAAAAAGCCGGCTACAGGTGGTATACCTGCAAGCGAGAACAATGCCAGAGTCATAATGAGACTTAATTTTGGATTAGTATGGTAAAGTCCATTATAATCATCGATGTTTTCTTTGCCGGTAGCATTCGAAATAGCTGTGACAACACCAAAAGCCCCGAGATTTGAAAAGATATACACCAGAATATAATATATTACCGATGCCATTCCGAGCTGATTTCCGCCTATCAAACCCAATAGGATATATCCTGCCTGAGATATAGACGAAAATGCAAGAAACCTTTTAAGATTCTGCTGACGGATGGCAAATAGATTTCCGATGGTCATCGTCAGTACAGACGTAACAAGTATGGTTTTTTGCCAGGTCGCCATAATTACCGGGAAGACTGTAAAAAGGATTATCATAAGAATAAACACAGCGGCTCCTTTAGAAATAACTGAAAGATATGATGTTATATTTACAGGTGATCCTTCATACACGTCGGCTGTCCAGAGATGGAAAGGAACAATTGATATTTTGAATGCCATCCCTGCAAAGAAAAAGATAAACCCAAGTATCTGCAAACTGGTGTTGCCAAACAGTTTCGCTACTTCGCTGAAATAGAGTGTCCCTGTGGTTCCATAGATCATTGATAATCCATACAGCAGAACACCCGATGAAAGTGCAGATGACAGGATAAGCTTAATACCTGCTTCAGCTGATTTGTTTTTATAACGATCATATGCGGCGAGGGCAGCGATAGGAATTGTTGCCAGTTCTATTCCTATATAGAATATTAAAAAATGACCTGACGAGATCATGAAATTCATTCCAACCAGAGTCGAAATGAGCAACAGGAAATATTCACTTATTTTTTCTGAATTCTCTTCTTTATTGAGCCAGGTAACTGATTGAATAAATACAAGTAAAGCCCCTATATTCAGTATATTCTTCATAAGAATTGTGGTTCCTGAAGTCACATACATACCTCCGAATAATACACCAGTAGTAGAAGGGATGAATCCAAAAATAGTTATGATCCCAAACAGGATTATTGAAAAAAGACTTATACTTTTTTTCTTATCCGGATCCCAGAATATTTCGGCGATCAATACTGAAAGAGCTGCCACAATCAGCAGCAGTTCATGACGCATTATTAAAAAAGTTCCTATGCTCATATCTTAATATTATCCAAAACATTTATAATTTGACCATTCAAAATGGGTTAAGTGCAATAATCCTTTCAATAATTGGATGAAGACTTGTCCCTATCATTGTTGAAAGCCAGAAAGGAGCTAATCCAATAGCCACTACTGATCCAATGAGCGTTACAACAGAAATTTTTTCAAACCATTTAGCATCGGGAAGGTGTTCAAAATGCTCATTTGTTGTTGGGCCAAGCAATAAAATTGCAATCACGCGAAGAATATATACTGCTGTTATTACAATTGACGAAACCGCCAGAATTGTTACGATCCTATAGAAAAGCTCCGGATGTTGAAATGCGCCAACGAATATTGTCATCTCAGCAACAAAACCACTCAGTCCCGGAAGTCCCAGGGAGGCAAGACCGGCAATTACATAACAAACCGAAAGGAACGGGATCACTTTCATCAGTCCGCCCATTTCGTATATCATTCTTGTATGGGTGCGTCCATAGAGCATGCCAATCAATGCAAAGAATAGTGCCGTCATTAATCCATGTGATATCATCTGGATTATTGCTCCATTCATAGCCGTCTGATTCATCATCAGCACAGCAAAAAGCACCAGACCACAGTGACTTACAGAGGAGTAAGCATTGATGTATTTAAGGTCCTTCTGGGCAATTGCTCCGAAAGCACCGTAAACCACACTTATTGAAGTTAGTATAATGAATATCCATGATAATTCATGAGCTGCTTCAGGCATAAGGAAAATAGCTACCCTGAAAGCACCATATCCTCCGAGTTTCATCAGAACACCTGCATGTAACATCGAAACGGCAGTGGGAGCGGAGGCATGTCCGTCAGGCGACCATGTATGAAAAGGGAAAAGAGCACCCAGCACTCCAAATCCGACAAATGTCAGAGGGAAAAACAGCCTTTGAGCTGGTAACGGGATTACAACTTTTGATATTTCAAGGATGTTAAATGTCAGACGGCTGCCATCAGGTGATGAATTAAAATATATCCCGAGCAAACCTACCAGAAGCAAAGCCGATCCGCCCATAAGCATCAGGGTCAGTTTCATGGCTGAATATTCTTTCGGTCCGGTTCCCCATATTCCTATCAGAAGATACATAGGTATCACGGCCAGTTCATAAAACAGGAACATTGTGAATAGATCAATGGAGATGAAAAAGCCAAAGACCCCTGTTGCAAGCAGAATCAGAGAAACAAAGAATTCTTTCGTCAGTATCACAACCTCCCACGATGCAAAAATACCGGCAAATACCACAAGGGAAGTCAGGCAAATCATTGCGACGGATATTCCATCCACACCAACAGCATAGTGAATGTTGAGACTTTTGAACCATAAATGGTCTTTAACGAATAACATCTCATCAAGATTGCCGGCATGACGGGCACTAAGGTACAGGTATACGAGCACCGCAGCCATCAATAATTGGAGTCCCATCCCAAAAGCGGAGACCAGGCGAACCTGACGAGTATCTTTAAAGAGCAGGATAGCAGTGATTGTTAAGACCGGAATTACTACAAACAGTGATAAAATATCCATAATTAAAAGTCTTTTTCCAGATTATAAGTTATTTCCACAGGTATATAAATAATATTGCCAGCATTATAGCACCAGTGATGAAGACAAAAGCATATTTCTGTAACTGGCCCGACTGGAATCCTCTTATTCTGAATGAAACTCCGTGGGTAACAGTTGCAATCATATTCATAGTGGCATCTACAACATGACGGTCGAACCATGCAACGGGTTCTGATATATATCTGAAGATGATCTTTTTTGTAACAAAAAGATACAGTTCATCAATATAAAACTTATTGAATGCCCATTTATAACCATACTTGAATGTCGCTGCCATTTTATCGGGTATTACGCTTTCCTTACTATACATTATGTAAGCAATTCCTATTCCGAGTAAACCAATCAGTACTGAAGGTATTGCTATCATCAGTTCAATTTCACTTTCCAGAATTTTGCCATCTGAGGTAACCAATTTATTAAAAGGAATAAAACCTGAGACCGCTGCGCCAATTGCAAGAATAATTAATGGAATTGTCATAGTCGCAGGAGCTTCATGAGGAGTTTGGTGATAGTGAGTCTCTTTTCCCCAGAAAACACTGAAATAGAGCCTGAACATGTAGAATGCTGTAAGGCCGGCAACAGCATATTCAACTGCAAAGAGAAGCTTATTGCTATGAAATGCGGCAGCCAGTATCTCATCTTTGCTAAAGAACCCTGATAAAGGTGGAATACCGGCAATTGTAAGACAGGCAATCAAAAATGTGATATGCGTGATAGGCAGATATTTACGAAGTCCACCCATATCGGTCATATAATTACTGTGAACAGCATGTATTATTGCACCGGCTCCAAGGAAAAGTAATGCTTTAAACATGGCATGAGTAAACAGATGAAACATCGATGCCATGTAACCTAAGCCCGCATGCCCTCCATAACCTGCAAGCCCAAGAGCCAGCATCATATATCCGATCTGCGACATAGTGGAATAGGCCAGAACACGTTTTATGTCAGTTTGTGTACAGGCAATAACTGCGGCAAAAAGTGAAGAAAATGCCCCGACATATGCAACAACATTCAGAGCCACAGGCGCAGCTATGGCATATATGGGAAACATTCTTGCAACCAGGTAGACACCTGCAACAACCATTGTAGCTGCATGAATAAGAGCCGAAACAGGAGTCGGGCCTTCCATTGCATCTGGTAGCCATATATGAAAAGGGAACATGGCTGATTTCCCTACACCTCCCATGAAGACAAGAATCATCGACCAGGTCATAATGGAGAGTCCAAGGAAACCAATTCCCACCCCTTGTTTAATCGCATCTCCTGCAGGGTTAGTAAGAGATATAAAATCAAAAGTTTTCGTATTAAATGACAATATCAGGATACCAATCAGGAAGCCGAGATCTGCAAATCGGGTAACAATAAATGCCTTCTTAGAAGCTCTGACTGCTGAAGGTTTCTGGTAATAGAATCCGATAAGAAGAAAGGAGGAGACACCTACAAGTTCCCAGAATATGTACATCTGGAAAATATTTGTTGCCAGAACGAGTCCCAGCATTGAAAAAGTAAAGAGAGACAGGAATGAAAAAAAACGTTCAAACCCTTTTTCCCCTTTCATATATCCAAGACTGTATATATGAACCATAAATGAAACTGTTGATATTACAACCAGCATCATTACTGAAATAGGATCAAGCAGAGCCCCGATATCTATGTGAAGCTTATCAGTAAATTGTAACCACGTTAAATTGAAAGCTATGATTTTTTGATATGCTCCATCTATCTTTTCGCTTGTAAAAAAGTACTTGTAGGCAGTAATGTACGAGAGAACTGTAATTATCGCCAGTCCACATGTTCCCAATATACCTGAGAGCTTTGGAAAATACTTATGACCTGCCAGTCCCAGAAAAATAAACATGAGAAAGGGGAGCAACAGAATCCAGATTGTATAATTGAAGTTTATCATATTGAGAGTTTCCTAAAGTTGCAAAGTTGTAATAGTCTAAAGTTGTATTTCAATAAGCCGCATACCGCAAACCGCATTCCTCGTACCAGTTAAAATTTCATTTCATCAACATCTTCAACATTTATTGTCGTAAATCGCCTGTAAATATTAATAATTATGGCAATAGCAACAGCTGCCTCAGAAGCTGCAACAGCAATAACGAATATGCTGAAAAACATACCCTCCAGTTTATGAGGATAGAGGTACCTGTTAAATGCCATAAAGTTTATATTTACTGAATTCAAAATAAGCTCCACCGACATGAGAATGGTAATCAGATTCCGGCGTGTTAGGAAGCCGTAAACTCCTGCAAAGAACATTACTGTTGCCAGGATCAAAAAATATTGCAATGGTATTCCTGAACTCATATTATTTCTGGTTTAGATTTGATAATTCGGTCTTCCTGGGTGCACCTTTCTTGGCTACAACAATTGCGGCGACCATGGCTGCAAGCAATAATACCGATATGACTTCAAAAGGAAGGACATATCCGTCATGATCAACAGACAGCAGGCTTTTTCCTATTAATTTCATATTTACTTCCTGGGCGGCTTCTGTGGTTGCAGAAAAACTATAATCAAGTATTGTAATAATTGATAGTATAGCCCCGATTAATGCAGCAAGCGCCGAAAAGATGTTCTTTTTCCATCCCGATGACTCAAAATTCTGGCTTATGTGACTCGTAAGAAGGATAGAGAAGATTATCAATACCACAATACCACCTGCATAGAGAGTAAGCTGAACGGCTGCCAGGAACTGATAGTTGAGCATAAAATAAAGTCCAGAGGTTGATACCAGAACAAACAGCAGATATACTGCAGCTCTCAGTATTTTGCCGCTGGTGACTGTCAGAATGGAAAAGACGACAATCATTGCTGCAAATAGGATAAACATAATCTGATTAGAGGCCATTATTCAACTCCTTTCATTAATTGAGAACCTGGTTTATTTAATTGTTTTATTAGAAGAGCCCTGTTAAAGACAGCATGTTCAAACTTCTGCGAAAAAGCAAGAGCATTGGAAGGACAAGTCTTAACACACAAAGCACAGAAAGTACACATGCTTAATCTGTAGATGTGTTTATCAATTGCCCTTTTCTTTTTCCCATCCTCGGTAATGATAGTTTTTGAGATTATTTCAATTGTGCCATTAGGGCAATTCAATTCGCATATCCCGCAACCTGTGCACTTATGTTCATTTTTTTCATTGTGTGGCATAACCACCTCACCCTTGAAACGATCAAACATTACAAGATCTTTCCTGTTTGACGGATATTTTTGAGTTATAATTGTGCCTGGTCTGAAAAAGTACGATCCTGTGACTTTCATCCCTTTAAGTAATGACCAGACTCCAAATATAATTTCTTTCAGATAATTTATTATACTTCTCATTCAGAGATAAATATAAAGTTAATTACTATTAAAAATGCCAGCCCATCAGGACTATAAATGCCATTATCAATACGTTAACAAGATTGATCGGCAGTAAGTATTTCCATTCCAGTGTAAGCAGCTGATCAATTCTAAGACGAGGAAATGTCCATTTGAACCACATCATTAGAAAGATCACAAAGAAAGTTTTTCCTATGTACCAGATAAATGGGGGAATGAAATCCATTATGTGATTGAAGCCTGCAGCCCAGTGGCCAAAATGAAGAGGCATCCATCCTCCCAGGAAAATAGTTGCTGCTATAGATGCAACAATGAACATGTTTATATATTCAGCCAGGAAAAAGAAAGCAAATTTTATTCCAGAATACTCAGTATGATAACCTGCAGTGAGTTCAGATTCTGCCTCTGCAAGGTCAAAGGGCCCGCGATTTGTTTCTGCAGTACTTGAAATAAGAAAAATTATAAAAGCAATGACAGCGGAAATATGACCTTTAAATAAGAACCAGCCATCACTCTGAGCTTCCACAATTACTGACAACTGCATTGATCCTGCAAGAATTACAATTGTTATAATTGACAGACCAACCGATAATTCGTAACTCACTATCTGGGCTCCGCTTCGCATTGCTCCGATAAGAGAATATTTATTATTACTCGACCAACCTGCCAATAATACACCGATAACTCCCATTGCAGATACTGCCATGACATATAATACTCCTATATTAAAATCTATGGCATGTAATCCTCTGGCAAAAGGAATGGCAGCAATCGCCATAAAAGAAGCGATTATGACTATAAATGGAGCAAGGTTAAAAAGAAAGCTATCTGCATCTTTTATTGGGATAAGCTCCTTAAAAAGTAATTTGAAAAGGTCAGCGATGGTCTGAAAGATCCCGAACGGTCCAACTCTGTTCGGCCCCAGTCTGTTCTGCATAAAAGCGCAAACCTTTCTCTCGGCATAAACCAGGAATAATCCAATTAGTGCATAAAAAAGAAGTATCAATACTCCTATTATTAACATCTCTGTGATAGTTGTCCAGAAAGGAGACATTACATTATGCAGACTCGAATCGATCCATATAGTCAACGGAGAAAAATCGTAGACGACTTTCCACCAGGGGACTGAAAGAGTAGGGGATGTATTAAAAGCAACAATCTCAGATAGCATATTTATTTCTTTAGGTCCTTATTCTATTTTCAAAAATCTGATACTCAATTAATTGGTTCTGGTTTCTGGTTTGTCCTATACCCAGCAACCAGCAACCAGCACCCACCACCAGGGGTCATCTGTCAATATCCGGTATTATCAAATCGAGTGATCCGCCTATAGCAACAAGGTCAGCTATCTTAAAGCCACTTGCAATATGGTTGAGTACAGACAGATTTGAGAAATTTGGAGATCTGAATTTTACACGATATGGATTTTTATTACCGTCACTGATAATATATACACCCAGCTCTCCACGTGCTGTTTCAACTCTCTGATAATATTCACCTTCAGGCAGTTTTATTATTGGTTTCATCTTGACTGCAAACGGACCCTCAGGTATATTATCTATCAATTGTTCGATTATATTCATTGATTCCCACATCTCATCAATACGAGCTACATACCTTGCAAATGTATCCCCTTCTGTGTGAAGAATTTCTTTAAACTGAACCCTGTCGTAAGCACTGTATGGCTCATGTTTCCTGACGTCGCAGGAGAATCCGGATGCTCTTCCGGTAGGACCGGTTACGCCAAAGGAGATTGCATCCTCTTTTGTCAGTTTGCCTATGCCTTTGCTTCGTTCGTGGAAGATCACATTGCCAGTAAGCAGTTGATCATATTCAGGCAATATTTTTCTGAAATACTTTATGAACTCCTTTACACGTTTCTGAAAGTTTGGATGAATATCATACATCAATCCGCCAGGACAATTATAACTTACAATCATTCTTCCACCGCAGGTCTCTTCAAATATGTCAAGAATTTTCTCCCTGTCGCGAAGACCGTAAAAGAAACAGGTCAGTCCTCCCAGATCCATCCCGAAACATGCCCACCAGAGCTGATGTGACTGAAGTCTCGTAAGCTCCGACATGATTGTGCGTATTACTTTTATCCTGTCGGGAATATCGACTTCAAGAGCTTTTTCGACATTAAGACAAACTGCTTCATTGTTGATATGAGCAGAAATATAGTCCATTCTGTCGGTGAGATGTATAATCTGCGGATAGGTTATACTTTCACACATCTTCTCAATGCCGCTGTGAATGTATCCTATATGTGGTTGAATATTTTTTACTTTTTCACCTTTCAGCGAAACCAGAAGTCTCAGCACTCCGTGAGTAGAGGGGTGCTGTGGACCCATATTTATTACATATTCCTGTTCTACATCAGGAGCAGTGATAATTTCCTTTTCTTCCATAAATTACTTGTAAACGATATTTATATCATCAACATAGTCCTTCCTTAACGGGAAACCCCATGAATTGTCGAGGAACAACCTTCGAAGGTCAGGATGATTCTTAAATCTGATCCCAAGCAGGTCAAAAACTTCCCTCTCATGGAATTCAGCTGTCTGCCAGATATCCGTTACTGAGTCCAATTGTGGATGCTCCCTGTCGGATGTTCTGGTTTTCAAAACCACTACATGATCATAAAGAGTTGATCTCAAATGATATACCACACCAAGATCACTCCCGTAGTCGACACCTGATAGGCAGAATAGAAAATCAAATTGAGCTTCTTCTTTTTCTCTCAGTTGTTTGGCTAAGGTGTGTAACATTGGGAGAGGAACAGTAACCTCAAGGTACTGTTTTCCTTCCTTAATTTCCAGATCACTGGCTATTGACTTAATAAATTCTCCTAATTGTATTTTATCCATTGATGATCAGATTTCCGAAATTATCGGTGGTCTTATTTATAATCATGAGAGGCATTTCTTTCTTTCCTCGATTTAATAGTCTGTGTTTCAATCAATCGCTGGAGCTGAAGCATTCCATATAATAATGCTTCCGGACGTGGAGGGCATCCAGGGACATATACATCAACAGGTATCACATGTTCAACACCTTTAACAACACTGTAAGAATTTAAGAAAAACGGGCCTCCTGAAATTGCACAGGCGCCCATCGCAACTACATACTTAGGTTCTGACATCTCATCATATAGCCGTTTTAGAACAGGTGCCATTTTATGTACTATTGTTCCGGCAACTACTATAACATCTGCCTGCCGTGGGCTGGCTCTGTATACTTCCATGCCGAACCTGGCAAAGTCGTGACGTGCAGCACCTGCAGCCATCATTTCAATTCCGCAACATCTGGTCGCGAAAGTCAGTGGCCATAATGAGTTTTTTCTGCCCCAGTTTATAACGTCATCAATTGTGGTAAGCAGAATATTGGTGCCGGATGTATTAAGAAGATCGAGGCTTGCATTATCCTCAAACTCTTCTCGCTTCATTCCTTTTATTCCCATATCAGTGCATGTTTTTTCCAGGCATATAATAATCCCAAGCCCAGTATGAAGAAGAATATAACAATTTCGATAAATGCAGCCATACCGGTTTCCTTCATTACAACGGCCCAGGGAAATACAAGGACTGTCTCAACGTCAAACACCAGAAAGAGTATTGCAAAAAGATAGTACCCTACATTAAACTGCAGCCAGGTAACACCCTCGGTGGGTATTCCACATTCGTAGGGTTCAAATTTCTGGGGATTTACTGATTTTGGGGCTACTATTCCGGAGAAGATGAGAACCAATCCTACAAAAATGGCTCCCACAAGGAAAAATAAAATTAACCATTCATTATTCATGGAATATGGTATTAGGTCTGGTTTAAGCCGCACAAAAATAGATTTTTTTTTTGTTTTGTGAAATGATTAACATGTGATATAAATGATATTTATCATATAGGAGAAGAATATACTGTTATTTATTTCACAGATTACTTGTATATTGCGGCGCTAAAATCATATCAGTAATTTTTTATAATAATTGAAATACTGAATATGACTTTTTTCATGTTATTAGAGCTGCAATAAATATTACTTTAGTGAGTTATTTTGTTGGTCGTTCATATTCAGTACAAATTATAATACTATGAGTTCAGATACACATCATTCCGGATTATCCGGACTGGGAGGGGAAGTGATGGAACATACAGAAGTTAAGGTTAGTCATTGCTACCAGTGTGGAAAATGTTCAGCCGGCTGTCCTCTTTCAGTAGAAATGGATTATCCACCAAGCGTAATAATGCGGATGTTACAGACTGGCGATCCGATCCTGGAAGATACGGTATTGCGCTCTTTCTCAATCTGGGTATGTCTTACATGCGAGATGTGCTTTGCCCGCTGCCCTATGAGCATTGATATTCCAAAAATGATGGATTTCCTGAGGGAAAAATCAGTAAATGAGAAAAAAGCCAACCCAAAGGCAAAAGAGATAATTGCTTTTCACAGATCATTCCTTGATTCTATTAAGTACACCGGGAGACTTTATGAAATCGGATTGTTTGTTGACTATAAAGCCAGAACGTTAAAAATTCTCGATGACCTTGCGCTTGCACCAAAGATGATGAAGCGTGGCAAGTTCAATATTATTCCCGAGCTGATAAAAGACCGTTCAGGTGTAGCTGCAATTTTTAAAAAATCTAATAAAAAGAATAAAAACTAAATATATGACTCTCGGATTTTATCCAGGTTGTTCCCTGAAAGGATCTTCACGTGAAT
>Ga0208079_1001634_pt1 | contig 11539 bp, 9 predicted proteins | sample NGESurdeep092012_5_FD_184474 | JGI IMG/M metagenome (GOLD analysis project Ga0208079, IMG submission 184474) | Arctic peat soil microbial communities from Barrow, Alaska - NGEE Surface sample 210-2 deep-092012 (SPAdes) | ecosystem: Environmental > Terrestrial > Soil > Wetlands > Peat ... | reverse complement strand
CCCAACCCTAGTCGAGACCACCCAAATGGTGAGGAGCAGAAATCAGTATAGCGTCAAAAGGCCCGCCAAACAAGGGGGCGGAGAAGCAGGTGTCGCGGAGAAGCAGGGCGCGGAGACGCAGCAGCAGCTCCCGAGCCCAATAAAATCGGCGCTTCCACGCCCTATAACTTCTCGCGCAAGAACCTGACTCCTTACGGAAGGCTGCTGCCCGTAGCCGCCATGCTGGAGAAACTCGGATTCCGGCCGCTGGTGGAGCAGATGCTGACGGTGAACCGCCGGGGGGCTCGGCTAACCCGGCGCAGCCGGGTAGCCTACGCGGATCTCGTCAAAGAACGGGGTGCGCTGCTGCTGCACACACGCAGCAGCGTAAAGGTACATAGCAGCTGACCATGTCTGCCAGTCCCGCCCGCTGGGGTGGCCTGTCTGCGCCTTAATCCACTCGTTGAAACCCCACTCTGCCTCGTTTTCGTGCCACGGTTTGACCAGCCCGGTCAGTGCCAACAGCTTCCGCCTAGCCAGCCCCATCCGCCCCGCCGCCACGCATGCCGCCACATAGAAGCCGCAGACAAATGGCCAGACGCCCCCGTTGTGATACTCGCCAGGCTGATTGAATTGCTCGTATCGCGGCCGCCAGTCGGGATGGTGGGGCAAGATGTACGGAAACAGACACGGCGGAAGATCCACGGCCAGATCCCCGTGCCGCCTCATCGCCTGGCACTCGGCCTCAACCCATGCCACCAGGTTTCGTGCCCGATTGGGCGAAGCGATCCCCGTCAGGATCGCCAGACTGTTGCCCAGCAGATCGAAGCGCTCGCTGTTGAAGATCTTGTAGGAGTAGAGGGCGTAATAGGGCTTGGATGGCACCGCAAGACCCTCGTGCACGTGGGACTCCCGCTTGTCACCGCGGACCTCCAGCCTGTTCATCAGGCTGCGGAGCTGACCGGCGGACTCGTGTTCTCCATAAAGCAGAAGATAAGCGTAAACAAGCGCATTCACGTACAGCCCATAACCCACCACCCACTGCTCGTCACGCCAGTCGCTGGTTGGCAACTGCGAGACCATCACCATGTCGTCGGGGCTCTGGTAGTGCATCCACCTCAGTGCGTTCTGCGCCGCCTCGTTGAGGAACCCCGGCTCGTTGGCGGATCTCCTGTACAGTGCCAGGCCCAAGAGGAACAGCGGCGTGGTATCGCTGGCGCCGCGGTCACCGGGATCGTGCGCGAGTGACGGGATGTGGCCATGCGGCGTCTGATTTTTTGCCAGCGCCACCAGTGTGCGGCGTAGCGCGTCGGCAAGCTTCTCGTTGCCGCTGACCAGCAGGCCCAGGGCTGAAATCATCAGGTCCCGCGTGTAGGTCTCCGGGTATCCCCACCCGGCAGTCCGGGGCAGTCCTTGAAACGGCCCCCGTGCGTTATGGAGCAGAACGCGGAGAGCTGCCTCTTTGGCCTGATCGATGGAGGCAATCGACTTATCGTCCATGAACGTGGCTACCTCGATGGCGTGCAGTGCGACGTCGACAGGGACTGGTGCCTCGTCGACCACTCTCTACTGAATTCCCAATCGGTCGGACACGGTCTTCAGGAAGCGCTTGGCCACCTGGCGATAGTCGAACACCTCGGTCACGTGTTTTCGGCCCGCTTCTCCCATCCTCCGCCGGAGACCGCTGTCCTGCATGAGTGTCAGGAGGTACTTGGCGATGTCGGGCACGCTGGCTCGGTACTCCGCTGTCCGGGGGCTTGGAAACACGATACGATGGCTATCGTCGATCCCGTGGCCTTCCCCGAATACCGCCTCTACGATCTTCATCTCCTCTGCTACGTTCGCCAGGAATGCCGTTTCGCCGTGGACCATCGTGTCAAGCAATCCCATCGCGTTGATCGCGACCACCGGCTTCGCGCAGGCGTTGGCCTCGACCTGAATCATTCCGAAGCCCTCCAGGCGCGACGGTGCCGCGTAAATGTCGCAGGCGGCCAACAAGTAGGGCATGAAATTGTGCGAGACCACGTTCGTGGAGTAGATAACCTTCTTGTCGATGCCCAGCTGAGTCGCCAGTTGGAGGTCGATCAGGTTCTGCTGGACAGTGCGGGGCTGAGGCCAGACCTTGCAAACATATTTCCAGTCGGGTGCCTCGGGATCAACCAGCGCCAGCGCATGCATGACCTCCTGGGCGCCCTTGGACGTCGCGTCGCCGCCGACGGTAAGGATCATGATCTGGTCATCAGCCACTCCCAAAGCCTCGCGGATCGAACGGACCTTCAGGTCATCGCGGTTGCGCGGCGCGAAGCAGTCCGTGTCGCAACCCACCGGCAGCACCTCGATATTGTCCCCCTTGATGCCATCCCTGATGTATGTCTCCTTCACCCAGTTAGAGGTGACCAGGATCAGCGGCAGAGCGTTCAGCACCTCGTGGTGTGCCGCGACATAACCATCGGCCACGAGCCATGGGATCGCCGTCATCCCGAACTGCTGCGGGTGTAAGACCAGGTGCGGAACATGGCCCCAGAACCCCACGCCGACCACCACATCCGGCTGGAACCAGCGATAGTACCATTCCTTTTCCAGGGGCGATTCGAAATGCACCGGGTGGACATCCGCGCCGATTTCGCGCAGGCCCCTGCACAATAGCTGACCCTGCATCGCCAGGCCGGACGCCGATGGTGGGTACTCGGTCAGCACAAGCACTTTCATGATTGTTGCTCCCTGGGTGCTGCGCGCTTTACCGCTGCTTGTGCCGAGTCAAAGCACCAGAACCCTTCTTCTCTCGGTGCGGCCTGTGCTTCCCAGCTGTCGGGCCCAAACCTGTAGAGATCCGTAATCAGGCGGCGCTTTTCGAGCCAGACGTCGTCTGCCAACCTGTCTCGCCGATCGGCATCGTCGCGAACGCGCGGCAAGTACGCCCGCCCCCCGTCCTCGTATGCAAACAGCCACAATCGTTTTGTGTCGATTCTGCCCGATCGCCAAAGGTCAACGACGGCCCGGCAGCACTCCTCATGCCGCTGGTGCCGCGTGTACTCGCCCCTCGGGCCGTGGGTCAAAACCAAGTCGTAGCCGGTTCCAGCCAGCAACCGTGCGGTGGTCTCCTGGACATGCTCGAACGGCAGCGGGGCCTGGTCGGGTCCGTCATCGAGATCCGCCATCTCACCCTCGGCCCCCAATCGCTCCAAGACCCGACGAAACTTTGGCGCGCGGTCCGGATCAACTGCCCGGCATAAGGTCACGATGCGCCAACGCAACCCCGGATGGGTCAGTATGTAGCCGCCGCACCAGAGCGTCTCGTCGTCCGGATGGGCGACGACAACAGCAGCTCGGTGGCCAAGGTCGGACCTTACCTCATTGAGGGGGATGCGTGTCATTGCTTTCTGTGCACAGATTCAGGCTCGGGATACTTTACTGTACGCCCTTGAGCCGACAGCTGCAACGAGCAGAACCTTGCACCTGTTTGCTGGTCGGCTACCGGCGTTCCATTATAGTGGCCGTGGTGTGGTCCGCACTTTCATGAGCACCGATCCCTAAATCGAAACGGCCGACGCCGCGGCACGGCCCGGCTCGAGAGAATGAACCCGACTGGCACAGATGCGGCGCTCACTCAGGTAGTTGTAGCGGCAGCTCAGGTTTGCAACAAACACGACAAGAAGTGTTCTCGGGTTGTGAGTGTTCCTGGCGAGTTGTAGCAGGCGTCGAAGGATACGAGTAGAACCGATCATTGAACCAGGTTTTGAACCGGGTTAATCCTTGCCCAAAGCGTTGGCTACACCAAGAAGTCCGCCGGCGACTGAACAGTCGCGCAATCCGACGGGTTGCCGGGCCGGGGCTCTCTGGAGCGCCTACTCAATCTTGTCTTTCGCCTTTGCTGCCTCGGCCGTTTACCACTGCATGTTTTCTGGCTTATCAGCGCCGCCGCGTATCAACGGAACGATATGATCCACCCCGAAGCCCGGGGCATGCGCCGGTCGCTCTCCCCTTTGCGGGGCATGGGTGACTTGCCTGGAACGACTTCCTGTCCGCCGGGTCACGCTTGATCCTGCCGTTGAATCCGTGGGCCTGCAGTAGCATGCGCCCAGCGTTATCTGGTGATATCGGAAGCTATCCTGCCGGCCTCTCATAACGCGCCTCACTGGCTATCGGCGAGGAGGGCGCGCCGGGTCCCTCATCCAACGAGGCCGGCGTCGGGGTGTAGGCGTGCTTCCGCTCGACCTCCTCTTTGATGGTGCACAGGGCATGATTCCACACCACGTCGTGCACGAATCCCGGAAACAACACCCTGGCAACTCCCCACAGACCCCTACCCGCAAAGCCGTGGCCTTTTTTGTAGTCGAATGCGGCGTAAATGGACAGCCTGCGGTTTCCGTCCTTGGTCGGTGCGACATTTAAGATGAGTTTCCCGTGGTCCGCAAGCCGCCCGTCGAGCTGGTATAGCAAGGTCTCCAAGCCGACCCTTTTGGTCAAGCGCAGCTCTGCACCGAATCCGGCGAGCGGTACCCTGTATCGAATCACCGATCCGACCTCGTTGGACTCCCCCTGGATCCGCCGAACCTCCACGAATCGCAGGTCGAGGAACCGCGCATCGGGGTGGCCGAACCTGGCCAACTCGTCCATGATCTCTTGCTCGGAGCCCCGGATCTTGATCACGTACATCCGTTCGAAGTCGGGCGTGACACCGAGTTCCATCCCCAGACTCAACGATAGGCGCCACTTCAGCGCTTCGCGCTTCTCTTTCAGGACCACCGTCGGGTATCGTCCGTACTCCCCCCATTTCAGACCGAAGAGCGATTCGAACGCCACGTTCCTCAGCGTGACCGCCGCACCCACGAGAATGGATCGCAGAACGCCGTAGCCGCACATTTCCCGCAACACTTCCCGATAGTCGGCCGTCCCGCTGGCGATCTTCCATAACACGGCGCTCAGGGGCCGGCTGCCCTCGTCTCGCACCTTGCACTCGGTGGCATACGCCTGGTAGGTGATGCGGCCAACCACCGGCCTGGTGAACGCCACCCGGCTCAGGCCAAATACCATCCGCCCGAAGCGATTGGCTACCGACAGCCACTGGATGAACCAACGGCCCCTGCCCCGCCAGAGAAGGAAATAGAAGGCATGGAGCACTGTGCTATGCTGTTAGCTGTATTTGATCTCCCGCCTATCGTCTTGGTTCCACCTGCTCCGATTAGCCGCCCATCAAATCCAGAAGGAAGAAACAAATGAAGAACATCTTTGTAGGGGACCTCAGTTTTGGGGCCTGATGAACAGTCTGTCCGTTCGCTCTTTGAAACGCACGGCACCGTTAGACAAGTCAAGATCGTGACTGACCGCGACACCGGCCAACCCAGAGGTTTCGGGTTCGTCGAGATGACCAATGAAGCCGAAGCCCAGAAAGCAATCGACGCCCTCAATGGTAGGGACCTTGACGGGAAAACGCTTAATGTTAATGAAGCGCGTCCGAACGGTGACGGCGGCGGTCGTGTTGCAAACGGTGGCGGTGGCTTTAGAAGGTCTCGCTGGTAGGAATCACCAGTGAGAGGAGGACCCACCCGACTGTAGTTGTCGGTAAGACGTGGTAGCTAACGAGCGGCACGGTCGGGTAACTGGCCGGGGCGAAGCCTCGGGACAAAAGTCCGCCGTTGCGCGGGTGAGCAACCTTGCAGGCCGTAACGCGAGTAAAGCCTGAGCAGGCCTCGAAAGTGAAGTTGTGGATGCCGACCCGTCTGTATCAGCTGCCCTATCCTCGGCGTGTCCCAAGATCTTTGACACAGGCGGCGCCGACAGGCCCAACACCACCGCGAAATTAGCATACGAACAATTCTTAGATTGGCAGACTCGCTCCGGACCGAAGCGTCACTTCGAGAGACGTTGGCTGGCTCTTCTCTGTGGCTTGTTCTTCTCTGTGTCTCGAAGGCATGCATGCTGTCCATCTACAGAGGAATGGTATCGACATGATATTCATTGTTGACTCGCGAATGTCCACGAACGGTGGTGGCAGCACCGAATCCCTGCTATGGCGACGCCGCAGATAGACCCCAGCATCGACGAGTACCTCCGCAAGAGACTGATGCCCGTGGAGGGTGCGATTCCCCAACTGGCCGGGATAGACATGTACGGCAACTCCATCCCCGCTGGAAGTGTGGGCGGCGATCTCTTTGAGTACATCAATTTTCAGCAGCGTTACAACATTGACGCGCGCATCGCAGGCGCTCTCAAGCTGTCCACGCAATATCTGGAGCCTCTTCCCAAAGGCCAGACTCCGCGAAAGTCGGTGGATGATCATGTGCATTGGTTGGAGTCCAGACCGGGCTACAACACAGCCATGGCAGCGGAGTACAGAAAGGCAAAAAGCTCAGAGCAACTGAGAATCGCCGAAGATCTGCAAGAACTCTTCACGACAGCAGGAGTGCTGTTGGTGGATGCCCAGGGGCACGGGATCATCTCGGCGCAGATTGCGTCGACCGTCCACGACACCTTTCATGCATTCATGCTTTCGGAACTCGATCGGAACGGAAAAACAACGCCAGAGTTCTTCGAGAAGATCAATCTCAGGCTGGCGCACTCCGTGACCGCACGGAACGCTCTGGGACGGGATGCGGAGGACAATTCGCGCGAAATCGCGACGATGCTGTACGGCGAGATACGCCCCGACGGCCATTTCCGCTTTGTAAACTTCGGCCACCCGCCACCGCTGGTATTCTCCGCAGAATACGGAAGGTTCATGGAGATCGACAAGGATCGCATGGTACGGTTCCTTGCGCTCGGGCTGGAAATTCCCGAGGACCATCCTGACCGGAATAAGTATTTTTCCATGAAGCTCAGGAAAAGGCAGGTGAACTCCTCGGACTTGGCGGAAATCACACTGATGAGCCCAGGAGACATCCTTTTCCTTCATACAGACGGAGTTTACGACGGCAGCGACGAACAGGACCGGCTGCAGATCGAACGAGTGATCCGTGAACACAAAGATGAGCCGGCAAAAGAACTTTGTAACGCGATCCTGGAGCACGCGGTGAAGCAGGACGAGTACCTGCAACAGATTAGTGAAGAGGACCGGATCGACGACAAGACCGTGTTTATCGTCAAGCGCAGGTGAAGCCATGCATCGGTCTGTACGGTGTCGTGTCGTATGTGGCGGCCCGCAAGACCAATGAGCCCAGCATTCGTCTGGCGCCCGGCGCAACACGCGTCCAGGTGCTGGGCAGCGACTTGAAAGAAGGCATGTTGCTGGTTGTAGCCGGGATGGCAATCGGCGTGCCTGCGACGTTGGCGGCCACGCGCCTGATCACCAGCCTGTTATTCGGCGTGAAGGGGCGGCCTGCCGGAGTGCGCGTGCTTCATACTCAGTGAACCGAATATGGTCGGGCCTAGTCCACTCTGCCCAACCCCGCGCCACATAGTCGCCAGCACATTTCGCCGTGGTGACACGCCGTGGTGTAGCGCTTGCCATCGGGATGCGGATTCTCGATAATAACGAATTTAGTGTGCTTCTTGGACATAGAGAGGGCGACCGATCTCGCGTCTTGGGTCCCGCTGCCCGGAGCGGGTAGTACACACAACCATTATATGTCCCTGTGATGAAAGGCCGGGATGCGCCCGAGCGAAGCAAAGTTGGGCTGGTATCGGCAGACCTACGCTTGGGTGTTGGAGAAGCCATGTATCTTGAAGCGGCCCGTCCCATATCAGCATCCGTCCGGGGCCGTCATTTGGGCGCGGCTTGATGACAAAGTTGAGAGGAAGATTTTCAAGGAACTCGCCGCCAACTGCCGCCACTGACCTGACAGGAAAAATTGCGTTAACGTGGATGGTGCGAAAGGCTGACATGCCAACAAAACTCACACCCGAAATCATCACCGCCGCCGTCGAGGGCTTTGAACAACAAGAGCTCCGTATCGACGCTCAAATTGCCGAACTCCGCCAAATGCTGACAGGCACTCCCACGGCGACCGCCGCCGCGCCGGAAGTTCCAAAAGGCAAACGGCGCATGAGTGCAGCCGCCCGGAAGCGCATCGGTGACGCCCAACGGAAACGGTGGGCTGCGGTCAAGAAGACTTCATCGCCAGTCGCTCCGGCCGCTGCCAAACCGAAGCGGAGGCTCAGCGCCGCTGGCAAGGCCGCAATCGTCGCCGCTTTGAAGAAGCGTTGGGCGGCGAAACGGGCGGCAGCGAAGAAGGCGGCCAAGGCCCAGCAGCCACCCGCCGCCAAGAAAGCTTCCAAGAAAGCCGCTGCGAAGAAAGCGCCGGTGAAGGCTTCACGGAAGGCCGCGAAGAAGGTTGCCGCCAAGCGACCGCAGAAGGCCGCCGCGACTCCGCCTGCTGTCCTGGCGGCGACCGAGTAGCACTGCGATGTCGGCGGGACGCTCCGCTGGTGCAACGCGGTTGTGACAGGTTCAGGGTAAAAAGCTAAGAAGGTAAAAAGCTAAGAGGGAAAGGAACTAAAGGCATTTTAACCGGCAACTGTCACAAGCGCTGGGCTGTAATGCCGACCGGAAGTCCGCTTCGCAGGTCTGTTGGGCTGGACTGTGAAACCCAGTAGCCACGGCGGGGCGGCCCCACCACCGCATTGCATGGGCAACGCTCCAGACTGCATCGGCCCGGCCACCACAGATCCAATAGATACCCTTAAGACAAAGATCGGCGCCTACCAGGATTAATCTGATTCAAGTGCATCAACCGGATATGCAACGTAGGTACCTTGGAATTTCCTTTTTCGCAAAGAGCCGCCGCGTGACCTAACGCCCGAGGGCGCGCAAGTCGCCCCGTTTCAACCAGTTGGCCAGAAATAATCCAGCGATGACAAAGGCCGGACCAGCGATCGTAAGAATCCAGATCAGTCTTGTCGCCGGGGGCACGGGGCGCGACATGGACACGACCCACGTGACATACAGCAAGCCGGCGGCCGCATAGAGCGCCGCCCCGATCCACTCCCAGCGCCAAGCCAGCACCAGGACCACGATCAACACGAACACCGGAATCAGATGCATGGTCAGCGCCAGCGCTGTCTGCCAGAACCCAAAATATTCATCGAAAACATCCATGGCAAAAAGGCTCAGAAAAGCGGCGAACGCGATAGATAGGGCACGCGGCGTCCAGAACAACGCCCTTTTGGAGAACTTAGACATCTTGCCTCCTGCCTCAAGATTACTGCCGACCACCCGTTTTGTAAACACTAGAAAAGAGCCTTTTTATCTCTAACATCCAGCCCGGGAGAAGGCCAGTTCGACTCCTTCCAAAAGACCCCGGAACCCAAAACTCCGGTCTTTTCGCCCGATTCCGCTGACGCCTGGCCATCGCTGTCCTATCCTCGCCAGAATTGTCTTCTGTCATGTCATCAGCACGCTCTAGCCCGCCGGCACCGGCAATAGCGCCACCCGCCGCAGCATGATCTGGTCAGATGGCTCTCGACCAGCAGCAGCCCTTGACGCCAACTGGCTGCGAAACGCCCTCCCCGTACAAGTGCACCTTCTCGGTTCTGGTTGGATGGTCGGTCACTCGGAAAGTGGGTCGGAACGGTCATCGGGCCGCCGGAAATCGACTTTGTAGAGGGCGTCAACAGTTAATACCGGTAGCTATTCAGATCGCCGCTCGCGGCCCAATCATAGGCTGGTTGCGCACCTCGGAACAAAGCGCGGCCATGCCAACGAGGAGGCCGGCCACACCTTGAGGAAAGAGAATCGGTGCCGCCCGCGGCGGGCTTGGCGGACCTCGCGCTGAACCATGCGTGTCCCGTGGATTTAGATTTCAAAAACTCACAACCGGTCCAGCAGCATTGGCCGATGTCTTGTGACCGATGAGAACCCTTCAGGACGATGATGCTGCCAATAGGAAGGGTGTCTTTCAAGGCGCGCGCGATGAAAGCGTAATCGGGCAGAGTGGCATCGACCACCGCTAGCCTCAGGGTGCCCGGATAGGCCCGGATCTGCGACAGCACTTCACGCTCACTGCTTGCGAGGAGGGGATTGGAATCCTCTTGGCGATAACGTCGCGACCACGGTGAGTTGCCGGATTCGGCTGGATCCCGCCCCAACAGCAGGGCTCTGGGCTCTTATTTCTTGGTTGCTTTGTTCGCCTTCGCGGCTACATTCTCGGCTTTTGCAGCGGAGTGATTCTTATTGTGGCGCGCCAGAGCTTTCGCAACCTCTTCCGAGGAGAGCTTGCTGTGATTTTCAGAATGCAATACCTCGGTTAGTGGACTCGAATTCGTTGCCATTGCTTAATTAGCTCCTTTACTTTCCGAACATCATATCTTAGCAGCGCTGCTGGGTGGGAAGCGCCGCTTCTGGCTGTTCTGAAACTGTGTGGTACGTCGCCGCGTTGATCAGAAACCGGCCTTTGGGCCGCGCGGCGGGAAAGAGCATGCTGCAGATCGGAAGAAACGTTCACTAAACAGCTACGCCTATCTGGATTATACGCCCGTCTAAGATATGAAGGCGTACGAAACAGTGCTTTCGTGGCTAAGGTCTCTGGATGCCAGACCTGCCTTCCAGCGCGCCCAGCAGACCGAAAAAGGCGCCGTTCGTGAGGACTCACGTTAACAGACTTCCGCCGCAGGAGTGTTCCGGAACGGGTAGTCCGGGCACTCGGAAGTTGGTCGGACCGGCCGTGCTTTAGATCAATGCTGGGCTCCGGGGTACGGCGCGGCGAACTCCGGCGACACACTGGTGGTCTCGGGAGGTGAGAACGTCCCGTATCTGCTAACGGGCAAAGCATCACTCGGGGCGTTCAGGCCACTTGGCCGGCAAACCGTGAGAATGCGCCCTCAACCGGGCAGAATCCACAGCGGTAATCCACTGACACAGGCGGACGACCGGCGCCGCCGGGAGTTCGTGCGGGCAAGACCGACGATAGGCGGGGCGACATCCGTGAGTCCCTCCGTGACACCATTCCTGGTAAAGTTGGTCTGATGTTGCTTGTCCTGCTCGTTTTGCTGGCTGCGGCGCTGCCGGGCGCAGAACTGCCGCAGTGGCGGGAGACCACGGTTACTGACTCCCTGAAGATGGGCTATCAGCTTGTGGTCGCCGACCTGAACCGCGATGGCCGGCCGGACCTCATCGTGGTGGACGAGCGCGGCACTGAACTCGCCTGGTACGAGAATCCAACGTGGGAGCGCCACGTAATCATCAAGGACGTGCCGCGCACCATCAATCTCGACGTTTACGATTATGACGGCGACGGCATTCCAGAAATCGCCATGGGGCACAACTTCGAAACCCTGCCGGAAAAGAGCATCGGCAATGTGCTCATCCTCAAGAGCGGACCCGACCCGCGGCAACCCTGGACGCCGCGGGAGATCGACCGCATCCCCACCGTCCACCGTCTTCGCTGGATCGACCTCAATGACGATGGCAAAAAGGTGCTGCTGGTAGCGCCGATGATCGGCCTCAAGGCCACCCAGCCGGACTACGCGGACAACGTGCCGGTCTACCTTTACCGTCCCGGCGAGTGGAATCGCGAACTGTTCACCGACCTGCCCCGCGGCATTCTACACAGCATCACACCTGTCCGCTGGCAGGGGCGCGGCGAGCAACTCATGACGGCCGACTTTCTCGGCATCCGCGTGTTCC
>Ga0208079_1001632_pt1 | contig 11546 bp, 9 predicted proteins | sample NGESurdeep092012_5_FD_184474 | JGI IMG/M metagenome (GOLD analysis project Ga0208079, IMG submission 184474) | Arctic peat soil microbial communities from Barrow, Alaska - NGEE Surface sample 210-2 deep-092012 (SPAdes) | ecosystem: Environmental > Terrestrial > Soil > Wetlands > Peat ... | reverse complement strand
AACTCTTCGAAGGGCACGAAGCGCAGGTCGGCGTCACGACCGAACCAACCTGCGACAGACTCGGCGAACCCGCGCAGGGTGATGGCACGGTCCGAGACGTCTCCGGCACGATGGCGACGCCCAGGTTGTAGCCGACAAGGTCGAGCAGCGGGTGTACGTCGTTGACCTCCATTGCCGCGCGGTAGTCCAGCCCGGCAGCAGCAAATGCGCGCCGCGCGAGCATGTGGGCGCCCCAGCCGGCCGGAAAGCCGATGAGCGACTCGGTGCACAAAGACTCCAGGTCGATCTCGGCCTTGACTCCAAGCGAATGTTCAGGATGACAGAGCACAACGAGGTTCTGCGTGCCGAGCGGGCGCAGCCGGACACCCGGCGGCGTGCGCCCGGTCACAACGACGAGCGCAACGTCTTGCCCGACCGCTGGCGACGTTTTCGATCACTTCGACCGAGCCCGCATAGCGTAGCCGCACTTCGACACCCTGGTTTGCAGTGCGAAATCGCGCCAGCTCCGCGGGTAGGTCAACCGACCCCAGGCATGGCTCTGCGCTAACCGTGAGCCTGCCACGCACCAGCCCGCGAACCGCTGCCACCGCATTCTGTGCGGCGGCAGCGCTCGCCAAAGTGCGCCGCGAGTCCGCCAAGAGCGCCTGGCCGGCCGCGGTGAGTTCGACGCGCCGGGTACTTCGAATGAACAGTGATGTCCCGAGTTCCATCTCGAGGGCGCGAATCGAGGCGGAGAGCCCGGATTGCGAGATCTGCAACAAGTCGGCCGCACGGGTGAAATGGCGTTCCTCGGCGACCGTGACGAAGTGTTCGAGCTGGCGCAGTTCCATTGAACGATTCTATTGCTAGATCGCCGCGGGCTCAGAAGCCGACCGGCTGACCCGCGACGTGCCCGTCACCTACAGACCCTTCACCAAGGCGTACAGCCACTTCAACCTGGCCATGAACGACAAGATCTGCCAGCTACCTCGAATGTTCCCACCCGCGAGCACCCCAATCACCCGTCGCATAGACAACGTCACCGACGAGGCGCGAGTGCGGTGCTGACCCGGCAGTCCCAGGACCGCGCCGTCCACTCGGCGCGGTCCTGGCCACCCAATCCGTCAAACCGCCCGGACCAACGTCGTCACCCTCTGCAAAGATGTTGTCCTGCCGCTCAGGAAGCGATGACGCTCGCATCTGGGCGGACGCCAATGGTGAGCAACAAGTTCGCGTAGTGACGTTGGTCGCCCGTAGCGATGACGATCGCCACATCCCGCGTCCTGGCGGCGGCATAAAACTCCTGGCGGCCCAATTCGTTCCATGTAAGTGTCGCGTCCAAGGCCCTCCTATAGCCAGAGACCGCCACGGGCTCCGACCGGTCCTCCGGCAGCATCACCGTTGCACTCTCGATCGGTATAGCCCCAACCAACACCTTGAGAACGTCATCCACATCAAGCAGCCCGGGCGCCAGGTTGAGATAGATACGGGTCGCCGAAGGATTCGCCCCAGTGCTGTGCGGATAATTGCCATCGGCCACCAAGACTTGCGAACCATGCCCCGCCCCGGCTAGCGCGCCGATGAGCGTGGGATGGATTAGTCCGAAATTGAGCATTGTCTCGTTCTTTCATCATCGTCTTGTCAATTCGACGGTTGCCGAATCTTGCCTCCGCCATAATGCGCGCATGCCCGAACGCCCTGTCATCCATGTGCGCCGCAGACATGGGCACGGCTCCCACACGCACGTATACGTTCTCAGACGCTTGCGCCCGATTCTGCCTCGCCGCAGCGAGGGCGCCACACCATCTACGTATCGACTGAATCCCTCGTAATGGCGCTGGTACAGGCACGTTTAGTCATCGACAACAACCATGGCGTGACCATCCAGGATGGTCACACGTACGTGCACGTATCCGTCCTCCCAGCTCCAGTCGAGCTCCTCCCCTATCGGCTGGAGACTAACCCGCGAGGGCTTATGCGTAGCCCGAACGGCCACCTCCGTGTCGACCAGCGGGAACGCGTCGTGGACCAAGTCAAGTCCGTCGCCCTCTCGACCCGGCAGGAAGCTCAGCAAGTGCACCACCGTCGCCGTCTCGGTACGCACAACCGTCGCCTCCAGATGCTTCGGACCGCTGGTCCGCACCAGAGGATCCGGAAGTAGCGCGTCCACGAGCTCGCCAAGCAGTCGCCCGTACGGTTCGTTCGCATGCCTGCCGAAAGACTCGAGCAACGGAACCGCCACGCTCACCACCGGCCCGTTGCGCACCACCGCAGCCCACTCGGAGAGCCTGTCCGGCGCGGTGTACAGGTGCCCACTGAAGCGATCATACGACCGCTCGAAGTACGGCTCGACGACTCCGTACAGAGCCTCTGCGTCTCCCGTGGGACGCACCCGATATCCCCGTTCGTACACGACGGTATCGAAGCCCTCGGTCGCGGTACCACCCTTGAGTGGGTGCAAGAAGGTGTGCGAGTACGGCGACAACCCTGACAAGTCGATGCCGAGCTCCTTCATCACCGGCCTGCCGTCATCGTCAACCAGCGCCCGTCCCACGACTATCAGGGCGCCACCGCCAGCCACATAGCCCGATAGCTCCTGCGCCATTGCAGGAGTCACCCGAGTGGTCTCGGGGATGATCACAAGGCGGTAGTCCGACACATCGGACTCAGGCGCCACAAGATCGAACTGCTGACGCAGCTGCTGCAGTGCTCGAACGATCCCGACGCCTGCCGGTCCCGGATTATCGCCGAGCGCAGGGTCAACCAGCACAGCAATCTCCGCCAGAAGCCGACCGCCCTCCACGAAGGGCTCGCAGCGCTCAATATGCTCATACACCGAACCAATGAGGCCATAAACGGCCTCGCTGGGCGCCCCACGTGGATGCAGGAGGTCCCCCACGCCAGACGTAAGTCCAAGGCTGAGGATCTGGCAGCACTCGTACATCAAAGCTGCGCGCGGCTTGAGCGCCGCGTTGTCGCCCCAGTGAGTGTGGAAGCGTCCCGTGTGGCTCAGCGTAGGCAGCCCCAGCGGCCGCACGAAGCGGGCGACATAGGGAAGATACGCATACCCCCAACCCCCCGTCGGGAGCGCCTCGATCTCCACATGACGCAACATCTTCGCCTCTTGGTGCAGGTTTGTCTTGGGGCGAGAGTTGAACCAGGCCCCTTGCACCGCAGTAGGTGACATGCTGCCCTCGACCATCTTCGTGAAGCGCTCCATGTACTCGAGCGCCACCCGCCGGGCGTAGCGGTCGCGGTCTGTGGCGTCGCGAGGATCCAGGCTGGCACGCTTCATGCCGTCGATGGCCCACCGCGAACTGCTCGGCTGATCCCAGCACATGTCGAGGAAGACTCCGTCGACTGGCCCGAACGTCCGCAGCACCTCGTCGAGCTGGTCTGCGAGATAGTCCTGGTAGGGGCTGGACATGTCCAGGATCTGCCAACCCGGACGGAATACTGAGTCCGGAGCGGGTGTCTTGTCGGCGTACATCTTCACCGATCGAGTGTCTTCCTCCCGCGCGACCCACTCAGGGTGCTGATTTGCTGCATACTCGTCGACCTGCACACTGAGGTAGATCGGCGCACGAATGCCACGCGAATGCAGCGCCTCAATCTGCTCGCCAAGCAAGTCCAGTCCGGCCGGAAGTGACGGGTGGCGTTCTGCACGCTCCGTGTTGTAGTAAAGATGGCCGTGATGGCACTTGGCGAAGACAGTAACGCTATCGACGTGTGCCGCGGAGAATGCATCCCCGAACTTCGTTGCATCGAAATCGGAACCGACGTCAGGCACATCGGGTCCGGTGTGGAAATCAAGATGCACGGTGCGGCGCGGAAAAGCTGCAGCGGATATAGGCATGACGATGCTCCTGTTGAGTGGTCGGCGGGGCCGGCGGGGCCGGCGGGGGCGTCAGTTAGAGGGCGGCGACGGCCCGCACGGTGTACGGGCTTGTGAGTTGCTCGAGTTCGACTTGAGTGAGGGTGAGGTCAAGCGCGGCGACGGCGTCATCGAGGTGGTGCGACTTCGTGGCGCCCACGATCGGCGCGCTGACCGCTGGCTGCGCGAGCACCCAGGCCAGAGCCACCTGGGCCGGCGGCACTCCGCGGGCGGACGCGACCCGCGCCACAGCGTCAACGATGGCTTCGTCCTCGTCGGAATACAGGTTCTTGCCGTATTCATCGGTCTGACTACGGGATGTCGTCGAGTGCCACGGCCGGGTCAGGCGTCCACGCGCCAGCGGACTCCACGGAATGACCCCCACACCCTGATCAAGGCAGAACGGCAGCATCTCCCGCTCCTCCTCGCGGTACAACAGGTTGTAGTGCGGCTGCATCGTGACAAAGCGCGTCCAGCCATGCGCCTCCGCGGCGTGCTGGGCCGTAGCGAACTGCCAGGTTTGCATGGACGACGCGCCGATGTACCGAGCCTTGCCGGCCCGAACGACGTCGTGCAGGGCCTCCATGGTCTCTTCGATCGGCGTTGTCGGGTCCCACCGGTGGATCTGGTACAGGTCGACGTAGTCCGTGCCAAGGCGCCGCAAGCTGTCGTCGATCTCGCTCATGATCGCCTTGCGCGACAGGCCCGCGCCGTTCGGGCCGGGCCGCATCCGGCCGTAGACCTTCGTCGCGATCACGACCTCGTCGCGATTGGCCATCTCGACCAGCGCCCGCCCGACAATCTCCTCGCTGGTCCCCGCAGAGTACGCGTTCGCGGTGTCGAAGAAGTTGATGCCCGCGTCGAGCGCCTGTCTGATGAAAGGTCGCGACGTCTCCTCGTCCAGGGTCCACTCATGGTTGCCTGCGCCCGGGTCGCCGTAGCTCATGCAGCCGAGGGCGATCCGCGAGACGTCCAGGCCGGTCCGGCCAAGCTTGCGATATTGCATCGATGTCACCTTCCGTATCGTGATCCAGTCGTGTCCGGTCTAGCGTCAGAGAGCCTCGCGCGACCCATCATGATCACGCCATGAGTGCTGTGGCTCGAAACCCAGGACCCGACGGGCCTTGTCGATGCACAGCAACGTCTCGTGCTCACCGAGCGCTCTTTGGATCTGCACGCCGGGATAGACCTCGGCGACGAGCTCTGCGCTAGACCGGCTCATCACCGTGTCCGCGTTGGCGACAATGAACACGTCCAGCCCGGTGGCCTCGTGATCGAGGGCCCTGCGCACCGCCTGGGCGCCGTCGCGGGCGTCGATGTACCCCCACAGGTTCCACTTGCGCAGCTGCGCGTCGGCGTCGTACGACGGGAAGTCCTCATAGTCGTTCGGCTCCATGACGTTCGAGAAACGCAGCCCGATCATCTTGAGCAGCGGGTCCCACCGGCACAAGTGGTGAGCCATTTCCTCCTCTATCGCCTTGACGAGCGAGTAGGTCGACTCCGGGCGAACCCGGTACTCCTCGTCCAGCGGCACATACGGCGGAGGTGTCTCATCGAATGGCAGACCCAAGACGCTCTCGCTCGAAGCCCACACGACGTTGCGGATGCCGGCGGCACGAGCCGCATTGAACACATTCCACGACGCCACCGCGTTATTGGCGAACGTCGCCGAGTTCGACACGAGTCCGGGCGCGGGAATGGCCGCGAGATGAACGAGTGCGTCCAACGGCCCTGGATGCTCGTCGACACGACCAGTAAAGATCTCGAGCACCTGAGCATGGTCGGTCAGGTCCGCTGCGATCAACTCACCCCGGAACCCCGCCGGGCGCGCTCTGTCGACCGACAAGACGTCCCACCCCTGCTCCATCAGGTCGCGGACCACCGCCCGCCCCAGCTTCCCCGCCGCACCCGTGACGACAACACGGCCCCTCACAGCGACCCACCACCGACGCCGGCGCCGGTCGTCGACACCGTCGCCCCACCAGATGCATCGGGTGGTGTCCTGCTGGTCAATCTCGCCTTCAAGTTCATGGTTTCCTCAATGTTGAGTCAAATCGAGCTACAACAAACAAACTACCCATAGCCGGGGCATCTCGATTAGCCCAGAGCTTGCAATAGTCGTTCATCACCGTAATTTCCCTGAGGACTACAAAGCCAACCGCGGACACCTCCTTGAATCCTCTTTCTCGGGCCCCGCCGGCGGCACAACCGCCGAACGAAACTTCTGCGCGCCACCTTCCGCGGCGAGCAAGTGCGCCTCAGCCTCCTGATACCGCAAAAACCGATCCCCATCAAAATACTTATCTGCCCCCGAGGCCGGTCATCGATATTCCGCGGACAAGGTACCGCTGCATCACTATCGCTAGTGCAGCCGTTGGAACCATGGAAATTGCCGATGCTGTCATAATGAGCTGCCACTGCCCACCTCCCTGTCCGATGAACCCGTTCAGACCCAGCGGGACTGTTGTGTGCTGCGGGTCGTTGACGATGATGAGCGGCCAGAGGAAGCTGTTCCAGTAGCCGATGAAAGTAAAGACAACCAGCACCGCAATCGTTGGCTTAACGATCGGTGTCATGATTACTGTGAGGATCTTGAAGTGATTCGCCCCGTCGATCCTGGCCGCATCCTCCAATTCGCGGGGCACCGTCAGCAGCGCCTGACGCAAGAGAAAGGTACCGAACGCCGTGAATGCCCAAGGCACGATGAGCGCTTGGAACGAATTGACCCAACCAACATATGTCATAAACAAGTACATCGGAATTACAACTGCTTCCTGCGGAACCATCAGGGTGCCGAGGTAGACGAAGAACAATCCGTCCCGACCGCGAAACCTCAGCCGGGAGAATGCGTATGCGGACGCTAGCGAAGTAACAACGACCAGGAGAGTCCCAGCAACCGCGACGAAGAAGCTGTTCAGCATATATCGACCGAACGAGACATACGTCCAGACCTGCGTGTAGTTGGACCACCGAATCTCGCTACCGATGAACTTCGGAGGACTGGAGAACACCTCCCCCCCTGGTTTCAGTGAGGTGGCCAGCATCCAAACCAGCGGGAACATAAACGCAATCGAAAAGACCGTGAGCAACGTCTGTGAGACATAACCGCGGCGTCTGCGCCGCTTCTGCAGCAGGCTAAGGGATTCCGTACGCCCTACCCGAGCGTCCACCTGCACGCTATTCATAGTGAACCAGTTTCTTCTGGACGGCAAAGACTATTCCGCTAACAAGGAGAATGATTAGGAACAGGAATACGCCAATTGCTGAAGCGTACCCAAGCTTATGGAACAGAAATCCCGACCGGTACAGGTTGATCACGAGGGTAGATGTGCTGTTCCCTGGCCCTCCGCCGGTGAGAACGAACGGCTGTACAAACACCTGGAAGGACGTGATCAAGGTCATTGTCGTGGCAAAGAAAATAGCCGGCGAAATCATCGGAATCTTGATCCGGAAGAACTGCTGAGTGGTACTCGCGCCATCCATCGATGCGGCCTCCAACAGGTTCTCCGGGACGGCTTCAAGGGCGCTCACAAAGACCATCAGGTTGTAGCCAAAACCTTGCCAGAGCGACATCACCACGACCGACGCCATCGCGAGCGTTGCCGAGCCGAGAAAATTCGGGGCATGGATCCCAAATACTGAATACCAGACACCGTCAACAACCCCGTTCGGCACCAGCATCATTTGCCAGACCGCGGCATTGGCCACCATGGGCGTTACGACCGGGATGAAGAGTAGGACCCGATAACCGTTGCGGCCCCGTATCCGGGGCGAAATCCACGTTGCGAGCGCGAGAGAAAGCACCAGGTTCAACGGAACATACGCAACCACAAAGAGAAGCGTATTTCCAAGGGCCTGGAAGAAGTTCGGGTCGTCAGTCAGCAGCTTGATGAAGTTCGAGAGTCCGACAAAGGTCGGCCCACCACTGAGCGGCCACACCGTGAACGCCACCACGAAGGACGCCACGATGGGGATCAACGTGAAAATAGCGAAGCCGCCGAGACTTGGGGCCAGAAATCCAGCAGCAACGAGTCCATCACCCCGGCGCCGCCTCTGTCTAGGCGCCAGATGAACCTGGCCACCATCGCCCTGTGGCCGTTCCTCCCTCGTGTTTGTCGCCATTTATGCTCCTTAGAACAATAGTCATTCCACTGCCGCATCGAGAATGTACTGGGTGACCGGTCGCGAACGACCGGTCACCCCGCCACGGTCACGAGCAAGGGACCTACTGGCCTGACTGATCCTGCACGCTCTTCAAGAAAGGCTCCACCGGGCTTGCACCATTGATGACCGACACAACTCCTTGGCTCCAGTTCAGCCAATCCTGGGTCCAGGTTGTCGAAGCACGATAGGGAATCCCTTGCTTCATCGCTGCCTCAAGGGTCGCTTGGGAACCGGGTACGGCGTTCTTGTACCATGTCGACTGCTGGGCCAGACGAGCCGGGAAGGCACGGCCCTGGGCACCCATGTATGCAAGGGAATCGGGGCCGGTGATGACGGCAAGGGCCTTCATGGCCGCGTCGGGGTTTGAGCATTTGTTGCTAATCCCAAACCCAGATCCTTCAATTGGGCCGGTGATCCCCTTTGGACCCGCAGGTACAGTCACAACACCCATGTTGAACTTGGCTTGCTCCTTGTTGTTGATCATTGCCCACGGGCCGTCGGTGTACATCGCGGCGGTGCCTCCGAGGAATGCCACACTAGCGGTCGAGGCAGGGGTGGCAACGACAGGCGGCGCGACCTTCTCCGTGTTCACGAGCCCGCCATACCACTTGAGAACCGAGGCCATGTCAGGGTTGTTGACTTCAAGTTTCCCGTTCTCGCCCACTGGTAGCTTGCCGACGAGCGTCGGTGCCCATTGCTCCATAGCTTCGAGGGTGTTATCCATCGCGAAGCCGTAGTCAGTACCCTTGGTGAGCTTCTTCGCATCGGCAACGAATTCATCGATTGTCCATCCGTTCTTCGGTTCGCTCAGCCCGGCGGCCTTGAACTTGTCCTTGTTGTAATACATGATGATCGGTCCAAGGTCGTAAGGAATAGCCAACTGCTTGCCGTCGACCTGCAGTGCTTTCATGATGCCAGGGTCGAAGTCCGAAGCCTTGATCGACGCGGACGCAAGTTTGTCGTCGAGAGGCAGAAGCGAGTCCTTGAACTCCCTAACATGGCCCATCTGCATGGACACGAGACAGGGCGGGGTCCCACCTGCAAGCGTGGTGGGAAGTTTCGTCCAGTAGTCCGCGAATGACATCGTCTGTACCTTCACCGTGAGGTTGGGGTCACTTTTATTGACAAGTCCTGCCACGTGGTTGGCACTTTCGATCTCGGGCGGCGTGTTCCCCCAAAAGGTCCAATCCAAAGTGGTCTTCCCACCAGCAGAACTCGAACCGGCACTGTTCGTACCGCCACAACCGGTCAAAACGAGCGCCCCCGAAGCGACGATCGCCCCAAACGCAAGCGTTGTCTTCTTCATTGTTCCTCCACATTTGAGATACCAAAAGTAGCCCGACTTAGATCACACTCTTACACTCGACAATCTTGTTTCACGTCCTGCGTGTCATGGAATATAGTTGGCCAAACCACGCCACCCGCATCAGCAACAACCGTTTTAAATACGCGCCCCAAGTTGGTCTCAAACGCTAGCCCTTAAGGAACAACTCAATAACAGGAACCGCGACATCGGGCCGCCGAACGGGCAACGACAAGGTCAGGGTTCCTGCTGGCTGTCCGCCCACCCCAGTTGTGAAAGCTCGTGTGTCTGGGTCGATTTCACGCATCCCGATCTCCGATGCATCGTTCAGCAACTGCGCGTACTCGACTTTCCCACCGAGATTCGGTAGGTGCAGGTGTTCGAACGGCCACGCGAACACGTGGACGTAGAGTCGCGTTCCACGCTGCGTGTACCGCACATCCGGTGGCGGTACGAACGCACTCGGACCCGCCCCGTATATCGCGCGCGAATGCTGTTCCATCCACTCCCCGATCCCGGCAAGGGTGGCCCGAGCCCGCGGATCGAAGCTTCCGCGCCCCGTCGGACCGACGTTGAGCAACAGATTGCCATTCTTCGATACCCCGTCCACGAGCATGCGGATCAACAGATCAACCGACTTGTCGTCGTAATTGTCGCGGAAGTAGCCCCAACTGCCATTCAACGTCTGACAGGCCTCCCAAGGGACCGGGACTCCGTCCACCTCCATTGGCTTCGATGGCTGGTACTGCTCCGGTGTGACGAAGTTGCCGGGTATGTCGAGCCGGTCGTTGACGATAATGTCCGGCTGGAGGTCGCGGGTCAGAGCGAGCAGTTCCTCGGAGCCCCACGCATCGGCTCCCTTTCCGCCCCAGATGTTGTTGTGATCTTTCTTCTCGTATGAGAAGTCATAGAAGAGATAATCGATCTTGCCGTAATTGGACAGCAACTCGCGGACCTGACCATGCAAGTACTCGCGATAACGCGCCATGTCACGGCCAACGTTCTGTTGTGTCGCATCAGCATCGTCGCGGCGCGGGTGGTAGCCGTCCACCAGAAAGTCGGGATGATGCCAGTCGAGCAGCGAGTGGTAGAAGCCGACCTTGAGACCCGCTTCCCGCACGGCCTCAACGAACGGTCGGACCAGATCTTTACCGTACGGGGTGTTGACCACCGTGTAGTCGGTGAGTTTCGAGTCCCAGAGACAGAAGCCGTCGTGATGCTTGGTCGTGAGGACGACGTATTTCATGCCTGCTCTTTTTGCCTGTGCAGCCCAATCTCGTGGGTCATACAGGTCGGGCTCGAAGACCTTGGTGTACTTCGCGTAGTCGGATTCATGGACACGCTCGCGGTTCATCAGCCACTCGTGGCGCGCACCAAGTGAGTACAACCCCCAGTGAACAAAGAGCCCGAATCGGTCGTGCTGGAACCAGGTCAGATCTGAGTTTGACATTCAATCCCTACGCCTCACTGATAAGTGCGTCCTGCCGGGGCCGAGCGCATCGGTTTCCATCAGACCTCGCGTCCGGCGCCACTTGGCGTTCCGGAGATTCGACAGTACGACATACATCAGATGATTACAAGAGGCAGCCGACTCCAGACTGCCGAGCGGTGGGGGTAGCTGTCGAGCGGTGGAAGTAGCCGTGGAGCGGTGGAGGTAGCCGTGGAGCCCGTTGGTCTGGGACTCGTGGCCTGGGCGCTCACGGCATCCACCAGACAAGGGCGACGCCTCCGATCATGGTCGCGGTCGCTCAATGTGAAGCTCCGAGCGCACTTTTGTCCAGTCTGGGCGGCTGTTCAGCTTGGGCGGCCACGGCGGGTCAGGCAGTCGATTGCGCGCGACGCCCAAGACTGAGGTGAGAATCTCAAGGGACTGGAAGCGTCCGCCCTTCAGCGCTTGACCGAAGACGTCCTCGGCCACCGACTTCGCTCAAACGTCTGATGTGTCGCACATGGGCCACCCAACGCGGGTACACATGGGCCATGCAACGCGGGTGCACATGGGCCGGTCCAGCCTCCGCGACTGCCTATTGCGCTCGCGTGCGCAGATTGTGCACGCCGCCATCGACATCAAGTGCGGTGCCCGTCGTCGACCCGGAGAGCGGACTCGCCAGGTACGCGATCGCGCCGGCGACCTCCTCTGGGGTCACCATTCGCCCGGTCGCCTGCCGGGCATCCAGCGCGGCGCGTTCGGCGATCGGATCGTCGAACTTCTGCAGCATCCTGTTG
>Ga0208079_1001631_pt1 | contig 11566 bp, 10 predicted proteins | sample NGESurdeep092012_5_FD_184474 | JGI IMG/M metagenome (GOLD analysis project Ga0208079, IMG submission 184474) | Arctic peat soil microbial communities from Barrow, Alaska - NGEE Surface sample 210-2 deep-092012 (SPAdes) | ecosystem: Environmental > Terrestrial > Soil > Wetlands > Peat ... | reverse complement strand
GGCTCGCTTTTGCTTTGCAACATCAGCTTCCCAGTTCTTGGCCGAATGGACAACAACCTATTGAAACATCACATCTAGAGGCTGTCTTGCGACCTCGTATCGGTTCGCCGCAGCGGAAGGAAGCACACAAGAAGCAGCCCCGAATGGGGCGAAAGAGCTTTTCCCAGCGCTTCAGCGCTGGGAAAAGTGGGAAACAAGGCCGAGTCCCGTAGGGACGGTAGAGGTTGCGGCAAAGTCTCTTTAGTCCCTGAGGTATCTTGAAATGATTTCTTCAAACTCTGCGGACGCCTCTATCGAAATCTATACTCCCGAGCGCAGGGCTGAGTTCTTGCTCTCGAACGCGGTCGATGCGAAGGACTACCAAACCGCCTTGGAGGAAGTGCGCAAGCTCGGAGTCGATCCTGCGAAGATCCCACATCACCCTCCTTCCCGATCGTAACTGTCGATGCCAGCGTAAACCTGGGGGGCCCGCCTCCCGTCTCACACGCCCCGGTGACGTCGCCCCTCCCCGCCCGCCGCCCATGCAGTACAATCCATTCTTCTGTGGAGTGTGCGGGTTGGCTGCCCTCTTTCCGCCGTCGGTTCCCGCAGAACATTCAATTAAGTTGCGTCTTAGCGCCTTCGAGTCCCGGTCATGTTCAAACGAGTCCTGATCGCCAATCGCGGTGAAATTGCAGTGCGCATCCTTCGCGCCTGCCGCGAGATGGGCATCGAGTCGGTCGTCGTCTTCTCCGACGTGGATCGTAAGGCCCTGCACGTCCGCAAAGCCGATTACGCCTACCATATCGGTCCCGCCACAGCCAGCGAGTCCTATCTCAACGTGGACAAGATACTCGACGTGGCGCGCCGCAGCCAGACGGAGGCCATCCATCCCGGCTATGGCTTCCTCTCCGAGAATGCCCGTTTCGCCAAGACCTGCGCCGACCATGGTTTCAAGTTCATCGGCCCCAGCCCCGAGTCGATGGAGATGATGGGCTCCAAAACGCGCGCCCGCCAGAACATGAAGCGCGCCGGCGTGCCGTTCGTACCGGGCTCGGAGCGCGGATTGGACATCGATGCCGCCGAACGGCTGGCCGAGCAGATCGGCTATCCCGTCATGCTGAAGGCCGCAGCCGGGGGTGGCGGCAAAGGTATGCGCCTGGTGCAGTCGGCCGGGGAACTGCACTCCGCCTATGAGAACGCACGCAGCGAGGCCCAGCGCTCCTTCGGCGACAACGAGGTGTACCTCGAGAAATACATAATCAACCCGCGCCACGTCGAGATGCAGATCTTCGGCGACGAGCACGGCAACATCGTCTACCTGGGCGAGCGCGAATGTTCGGTGCAGCGCCGCCACCAGAAAGTGATGGAGGAATCGCCCTCTCCGATTGTGGACGAAGACATGCGCCACCGCATGGGCGAGATCGCCGTACGCGTGGCCAAGGCCGCCAATTATCACAACGCCGGCACCATTGAGTTCCTGGTCGATGAGCAGCGCAACTTCTATTTTCTCGAGATGAACACCCGTTTGCAGGTCGAGCATCCCGTCACCGAGTTCGTGACTGGCCTTGATCTGGTTCACCTGCAAATGCGCGTCGCTGCGGGCGAGAAACTGCCGTTCAAGCAGGAAGACATCCGGCTGCGCGGCCACGCCATCGAGTGTCGCGTCTATGCCGAGGATCCAGACAACAATTTCTTCCCATCGCCGGGGCGGATCACACGGCTGATTTCGCCGTCGGGTCCGGGCATTCGCCGTGACAGCGGCATGTATGAAGGCTGGAACGTTCCCATCGAATACGATCCGCTGCTGGCCAAGCTGGTCGGCTACGGCGAGGACCGCGACCAGGCGATCAACCGCCTGCTGCGCGCTCTGTACGAATATTTCGTGGGCGGCATCAAGACCAACATCTCGCTGTTTCGCCGCATCCTAAAGGACCCGGACTTCCGCGCGGGCAACCTGGACACGGGCTTTCTGGATCGGCTGCTGGCCAAACCCAGCAATGAGACCGACCCGCGTCGTCCGATCATAGCGGCGATCGGGGCGGCAATTTTCGCGACCATGGAACCCAAGGCGACATTGACTGGAGCAAACGGCGCCACTGCGATGAACGGTAATACGGCTCCGCCGCCGGCCTCGAATTGGCGGCGCGCCGCGCGCGCCGAAGCCGTGCGCGAGCGGTAAGGGTGGCGCAATGCCTGAGGAACTCTGGCTGAGTGCTAATTGCTAAACATGACCTACGACATTGTAGTTGACGGCAAGACCCATCCGGTGGAGCTGACGCGCGGCGAGAAGACCTGGCTGTGCAAAGTGGACGGCCAGGAGATCGAAGTGGATGCCGCGCTCACCGCGCGTGACGTGCTCTCCGTGCTGGTCGGCGGCAAAGCCTACGAGATTAAGCGCGAGCGCTCGCTGCAAGGCGAGCTGCACATGGTCATTGGCAGCGCGCGCTATGCGGTGGAGGTCCAGGACCCGCGCTCGTTGCGCACGCGGCGTGCCGTCAGCGGCGCCGATGTCGGTCCGCAGAAGCTCAAGGCTCCCATGCCGGGTAAGATCGTCCGCATCATGGTTAACGAGAAAGACGAAGTGAAGGCCGGCCAGGGCATTATTGTGATGGAAGCCATGAAAATGCAGAACGAGATGAAGTCGCCCAAAGATGGCCGGGTACAGAAGATACTGACTGCGGAAGGGTCGGTCGTGAACCCGGGAGACACGCTGGCCATCATCGAATAGCGTAGGAAATCTCAGAGACAATAAAGCGGAAGCTCCTAGCTTCCGCTATTTTTCTTGGTCGCTCTTGCGCGCAGCTACTTCATCGTTCCAGCCTTCTTCAAAATTTCGTCGGCGAAGTAGTTCTCCACCGAGGCTTTGTCGCGGATGGACTCGTAGTATGCCGCTTTCAGCAACTGCTCCCGGCGGTCACGAAGCTGTTCCCGTATCGCCTGCTGCACGCGCGGGTCCTTGAGTTCGCGCTGACCGGCAACTTCCTTGCTGATGAGCTTGACGATGCGGTAGCCGTAAATCTGATGGCTGTTGGGATCGGCCACGGGCAGCACCAGGGTGTATTGTCCGGGCTTCAGCTTGTTGATCGCATCATAGGCGATCCGGTCCGACTTCAGTGACGATTCCGGAACGAAACCCAGGTCGCCGCCGTTCTGCGAGGTCTCCGGCTGCTCCGAGTAGTTCATGGCGGCGGTGGCAAAATCCTCGCCGCTATCCAGGCGATTCGCGATCATCTGGATCTTCTTGCGCGCGTCGCCCTCGTTCTGGGCCTTCATGCTTTTCACTTGCGGATTGGGCTGCGTCGTCACCAGGATCTGCGCCAGGTGGTACTGGGGCTCGATCAGGTTGAACTCGGCCTTGTGCTGGTTGTAGTAGCTAGTAATGTCATCGTCGGTAATGTTGATCTTCGATGTGACTTCCTTGTTGAGCACCTTGTCCACGGTGATGGAGCGGCGCAGGTCGCGTTTGAAGTCGTCGAGCGTGAGTTTGCGCTCCTTTAGCCGTTTATCGAACTCCTCCTGCGTGTAGGGCGCTTTGATTTCCGCCAGCTTGCTGTTCACTTCCTCGTCCGTCGCCAGCAGGCCCAGCTTTTCCGCGCGCTGCATCAGGATTTCGTTATCGATGAGCTCGCGCAGGATGCTCAAGCGTAAACTGTCAGCCTGTTCCTGGCTGGGTTTTTGCGGTGACTCGGCGGCTTGGTTGTCGAAATACTTCTCCACTTCAGTGCGGGTAATTTTGCGGCCGTTCACGCGCGCCATTACGTCTTCGCCATCATGCTTTCCGGAACAGCCCATGCTCGACAGCAGCGCGATGACGGCCATCGAAAAAGTGGCTATGATCGCGAGACTCGCCACACCCTTACGTTTCGGTTTCAAACTCCGCTCCTTCTGAAAACTACATGCCACGCGAGACATTGGGTAGAGCCAGCCTTCGACCGGCGTCCATGCCGCTGTAAATCTTCAGGGACTATCAGTGCGCGTGAGAACCTGTACCGCCCCAGGGGATCTGCCTTCCCGATTCTTTCCCCAGCCTGTAAAGCCGCCTCTTCTATGCCGAGCTCGCGTCCTATTTACTGGTCGCTGGCGGCGGTGCTGAGGCTGGGGCTGGGACGGGCGTCGGTGGCTGCACTCCCGCGGCCAGCAACTGCTGGTCCAACGCCGTCTTCACCTGGTCGGCGTCCATCGCCCCTTCCAGCCGTTCTCCGTTGACAAACATCGTCGGGGTCGCGCTCACGCCCACGGAATCCGCCTCGGCCATCGAGGACTTCACAGTGGCGTCTGCCTGGGCTTTCACGCATGCCTGCAAACGAGTGGCATCGGCGCCATTCTTTTTGCCGATATCCAGCGTAAGACGGTCCAATTCACCGAAAGCCTGTTGCGGGTCCTTCTGAGGACCGCTGATTGCGTGCTGATTGGCGTGCACGTAATCGGCAAACTCCCAGTAGCCTTTGCCACTCTCTTTGGCCAGGCAATTGGCGTCGTTGGCAGCGTGTTGCGCCCACGGATGTATCGAGAGCAGCGGATAATCTTTGTAGATGATTTTTACTTTGTCGCCGTATTGTGGCAGGATTTCGCTCATCAGCGTGCTGTGCATGCGAGAACAGAACGGACACTCAAAGTCATCGTAGTTCACGATGGTGACCTTGGCGTCCGGATTGCCTCGCACCGGCCGGCCGGCTACGTCGATTTTCTTCATCGTCTCGGCGTAGGGATCCTTGGTCATGTCCAACTTGGTCACGCGAATCAGGCTCTTGCCATCCCGCGAAAGAATGAAGTCGACGGATTGCGACTTCCCTACATGACTCAAGGTGATGGTCAGGTTGTCGTAGTTGGGAAACTCGCTTGGAGTGAGCGGTCCCAGCTTGATGTCTACGTCGGGAGGAATATTGAAGTAGGCCCGAACCTGCCGCTGGACCCTTTGGGTCACGTCCGGAGGGGCTGAGGATGAATTCGACTGCGCCGAACACCCGGCGCACAACAATAGCAAAAAGACAGCCAGTCGTCTCAAGAGCAAAATGAAAACCACCTTCGCGGGTAGAACCTGAACCTTGATTATCTCATGGCGAACGCATTCCCAGCAGTCGCGGCGAGGGGGAGCCTCTATGGACTGGACGAGTGGTGCGTCTCTCTAAGATCGGCTCGCAGGCTATGGCAGGAAACTCGAGGCATGAATTTGTGGTGGGCAAGACCGCCAAAGCCTCCGCAAATCCAGTCCCGCAGGGGCGAAATTGAAGTTAGCCCAAGACCGAGGTTTCAATCCTTCCCGACATTTTTCAGCAGTTTCCCCACCGGCAGCACAGCATTCATCGAGCCTGACCGAAATCCTTCGAGATCAAGCGTCACATAGGCAAATCCCAGGGCCTTGAAGATTCGCGTGAACTCGGCTGCCATTTCCATGGTCATCGCTCGGGCTAATTCTTCGCGCGCGATCTCGATGCGCGCAATCTCGCCATGATGACGCACGCGCACCTGGCGGAACCCAAGCTCTCGCAGCGCATCTTCACCCTGCTCCACTGCGGAGAGCGCTTCCCGAGTCACCGCACGGCCATACTCGATCCGGGAAGACAGACACGCTGACGCAGGTTTGTCCCAGATACGTAGTCCCGCCTGCGATGCCAGTTGCCGGATGTCGGCCTTGGCCAATCCCGCGGCAAGCAAGGGCGCGGCCACACGATGCTGGCGGGCGGCCTGCTGTCCGGGACGGAAGTCACCCTGATCGTCTAGGTTAACGCCGTAGGCAATGGCATCGAACCCCAAGCGTTGCCGCCGCTCTTCCATGACGCTGAACAATTCGTCTTTGCAGTGATAGCAACGGGCTCCATCGTTGCGCAGGTATTCAGGGCGCTCCATCTCCTCGGTCGCAACGACGCTCAGCGGTATGCCTTGTTCGCCGGCGAAGGCAACGGCATCGCGCATTTGCGAGCGCGCCAGGCTGGGAGAGTCGGCCAGCATCGCCAGCATGTCGCCGCCCAACTCGCGGTGCGCCGCCCAAGCCAGAAATCCCGAATCCACGCCGCCGGAATAGGCCACCAGCAATCGGCCGAGGGAATGCAAGTGTTCCGCCAGCGCACGTGACTTGGCCGCAAGAACTTCGGCCTCGACAGGAAGGTTGGAGCTCACCACAGACATCGTTCAATTGTAAGACACTAGCCGGGAGGAGAATGTTGCGAACTAAAGATCGCTGCACAAGTAATGTCCCATGTGGGTCGTTTGGAATTGCCGCTTCTGAAATTGCCATTACGAGCGAAGCGAGGAATCTGCTGTTGTTTGCGCCTGGAACGACGGAGGGGACGACAGCAGATCCCTCACGGCCTGAACTTTACCCCAACAAGCGCAAAAACGGCGCTCGTTGGGGACCCCGGTTCGGCCGTTCGTGATGACAACTCTAGAGATAGCGAAACCCAATTCGCGCAAGCGGCGCGCGCTGCGGCAGCACAAATCAACGTTGCAAACGGTCAGCCCTTCAAGGCGACGATCGTCACCCTATAAGGTAATTCACGGTGGTTGGGGTGATATTCCTTTCGGGTGGCGTCTAAGATGGGATATTCCAGAACCATCGGGAAGCCCGCCTGACACAAGCCTTCGATCAAGTCCCGCTTCATCGGCCAGAATGATTTCCGATTGCTCCAAGCCGACCACTTTTCCTCATGTCGTGTGTGAAACCACCGACTATGATGCTCGTTGTGCTCGCGAACCCACCGTCCAGTCCAGCCTTCGTTCTGGGTAACTTTGGAAACAGCAGACTTGCGCCGGGTATCAGCGACATGGGTATCGATAATAGCGACGCGCCGGCACACCTGCGCCATCTGTTCGACAAATTTGCGCGGCTCATCCAGGTGGTAAAGGAGGCCACAGCAGAAAACCGCATCGAAGACGCCATACTTCCCCAGATTGCGGACATCATCACACGCGAAGGTCAGGTTGGGCAGATGGGTTGCCGCTTTGACACGCTGACAATTCTCAAAATTGCTTTGCCGAACCTCGATGCCCAACACATCGAAGCCAGCGCGCGCGCGAGTTCGACGCTGTAGCCACCCTCCAGGCATCCAAGATCGACAACACGTTTGCCAGCGGCACCATCGGGAAAAAGCATCCGCAGGAACTGCTTCGTGAACTTAAGCAGCGGGAGATCTTCCATCTGCCAGGGCTGCTCCGGCTTCGTGAAAGATCCGTCGTCAAGTCTGATGTTATGCGCCGTGAAGCCGCTCGCCATGACTTACCCCTCGCGCATCTACTGTAGCACTTGATTTGGGACCACCACACCCGCCGTCTAATACAGTCTTTGCAGCCGCCGGATGGTGCCGAACGTCCCAATGTTGGCAAGGCTGAACGAGAAGCGAAAACTGTTCTCTTGGCTAACAGTGGGGGCAAAGGCATAGCGCGAATACTCGAAGGCGACGCCGCAGCAGTCCCAGTTGTAGTTGGCCTGTACGGTTGCCGACTGCACGAGATTGAGCCGGTCATCCACGCCCACAGCTGCCGCGCCACTCAACCCTCTTTGGGCGACGTTACCGTATTGCACCTGGACGCGATACTGGTTGTAGATGTTGAGACCGAGCGTCGGTTGACCGGCGATGGGGGACGTTTCCGCGGGCTCACGTATATACGTCTGCCCACCCGCCACGTACCACTTGCCGCTATTGCCAAGCCTGCGGCCAACTAAGAGGGTGCTGGCATTCACTTGATGCAGCACCGGATCATAATCTACCGCCCATTGCACGTCGCTCTTTGCATCTTGCATCCGGAGACGGGAGATGATGGGCGAAAAGCGGCGCGGTTGCGTGAGGAACGCAATGCCGGTGAAATCTACGGTGCTGTCGAAGACATTACGCTGACCGGGCACCAACGCTCCGCCAAAAGTTGGGTCGAAAAAATACTTTTGCGCTACCTCCCAGGTGATGACTTCACGCGCCGGACCTTGCTTGTCATCGCAAGTATCGGCTTCCGTCCCAGTGGTCTCCTTGGCCGCGAGTTCTTTCTGCTGGGAAAGAAGCGCGTATTTCGGATGTTGAAAACATTCCGCCGTCGCCCTCGTTTTCTTCGCGAACAGCCGGTTGACCACGCCGTATTCCACTTCGTTCGTGTCGGCCAGAATATCGCGCTGGTCGAAGCGGAGGATTTGGCTGAAGTTCTCGATGCCCGTCTGGTAGCGATAGACCACCCGCGGTTCGACCGTGTGCTTCATCACGTAGCCAAAGAGTTTGCGATCGAAGATCTTCGATACCGTTGGTGGCCTGACCTCCATGGACCCGGCGAGAACATTGCGGTTGATCGGATCGCTGATCGCCCTCCCCACCGCCACCTCTCCTCCGCTCCGCAGCCTCTGCGTGTAATAGGTCTCGCGTACCCCGGCCTCCGGTCGAAAAGTCCACCCATGCAGAAACGTAGGCAGAGAAACGTAGGGATGGGCGTCGAGGCGGCCGACTACCGGGGCCGTCTCAAATCCCATCTCATGCCGGGAAAGGCCTTCCGTCGCTACGTCGTAGGCGTACACCAGGTTTGCGCGGCTGAAAGGACGTTCTACCGAGGAAATCTCAAGCGTGGGAGTGTGCGCGATATCGATCACCTCGCCGGCCTTGGTGCTCTGGTAGGACTGATACAGCGAGGACAGGAAGCCCAGCGAGTATCCGTTCCAGTTCTTGCTGAGAAATCCTCCGGAGCGGACCTCGGAGCTGATGGACTGCAGGGTAAAACCCTGGGCGAACACCAGGCGAAATAAATAAGAGCTGAGATAGTCAACCGAGAGTACCCCGCGAAATCCCTCCGGCAGCAGGATCGATCCGTTAGCTCTCAGTTCCTGGCCGCCCTGGTTCTGTCCCGGGCTCGGTCCCGTCTCGGGAGCACCTTGGTTGTCAATCACTCCGAAATATTCGGCCTTGAACTGGTACTTGTAGCCAATCGAGCGAAAGATCCCGTGTTGTGCCCATCCCCGAGCGGAGTAAAGCGAGGCCCCCAGGGTGGCGTCATTACTCCGATTGATTGCCCAATAAAACCCGTCTCCTACGATGGTGCCCCGGGGGCTGGACTGCCCAATCACCGGGATAAGAAAGCCACTCTTGCGCCCCAGGTTATCCACCGGGTGTTCCACCCAGGGAAAATAGAAGACGGGAATGCCATGGATGCGCAAGGTGGCGTGATGCATAGTGGCGTCGGCGCCCATTTCCACGAATGCGGTCTGGGAATTGAACTGCCACTTGGGTTTCGGTAACTGGCAGGAAGTAATGGAGCCGTGGTTGACCCGGTAACGGTCGGGGCCAAGCTTGTCCACGACCTTACCGGTAAAGAAGAATGGAGTCGAGGAAGTAAGGAACATGTCTTTGTTCTTGACCTTGACTCCACTCGATCCGATTACGTCGTAAAAGGTTCCCGTGTCGCGGCTGACGTCGTAGCTGGCGTGCGTCCCGACAAGACGATCGTTGTGCGGACCGCCCTCGAAGACTACGTGCCCGTTTGCGGTGACCTGCCCGGTGGTGGAATCGTAAGTGACCTGGTCGGCGTGCAGCGTGTAGGTGCGAAACCGCATCACGACATGGCCGCGGGCCTTGTAGACGTCCTGGTTCTTTTCCTGTTCGTCGCCGCGGATCAGCGCTTCATCCCGGCCTAAGGCAACGTTCAGGGAAGGACGCGGGGGGCCTAACTCCTGGTCATTGCTGCCCGACTGAATTTCCTGCTGAATGATCTGTTCGGTTTGTTTGTCTTCCTGGCCCGTATCGGTTTTCACCGTGACTCCAGGCTCGGCGGGCGGGACTTGCTGCGTGGGATCAATATCGGAGGTCGAGTCGTCGGGCAGTTGCGGTTCCGCGGCAGTTGCCGGATCCGAAGCTGGCTGTGACGCACTAGACTGCGGTGCAGATTGTGCCGATGGATCAGCCTGATCCGGTGGACGCAACTGGCTGGTTAACATAGCGGGCTGCAGAAACAGATGACATGCCACCAGCGCCGTGATAATCATTCGAGTGCGGGCAATCATCGAAAAGCGGGCGTCCCCTCACCGGGTTCGGTTGAATTGAGCAGAACCTTGCAACTTAGCACGTTGCCTACGGAGAGGTAAAACGCTATCCGCTTTGCGCTGGTTCCACGCTGCTCTGGACTTTCTCCTAAACCCGCTCGATGTCCACTGGTTGCGCGATGCACGCGATCGGGTGCACAGCTTGCCACGCCTCAGGGACGCGAGCCGACGGCCTCTTTTTCTTATTTTTATTTGTGATTCACCCGTGCTCTCGCGCAACGCGCCGCACGTGCCTTGCCCATGAAGCGGGTAGAAGGAATAGTCGCACCACCACATGACCGACCAACAGACCTTGGGTTCTGAAGCATCCGGAAATTTGCCGCAGACCACCAGCGACATCTGGCGGAAGGAAATTCACGCCCGCGTGGCCGGCTATCGCACGCGCCGCGGCCGCCGCGTCGAGGGAGCGTACAGCATGCGCTTTCCCTTCCCTCCTCTTGAACCCGACGTGCCCGGCTCGGCAACCAGCGGACCAGCGGACTCGCCGAACCAGGAACAGTTCGTTGCAGCCAGTACTGCAAGCGCTGTGCCAACCACCGCCACCGAGATTGCCAGATCCGAGGCCTGCGATCTTGCGCCGCAACTCGCCGTCAGGGAGCCAGAAGTGTCGTCCACGGAATCCTCGGCGCTTCCGGAGTTGCTGGTTGATTCTGGAGCGCCAGCGCTGCCGGAGTCGCTGGTTGAACCTGAATCGCCACCGGCTCGTCTGCCGCGCCCCAGGCCCCAACCCAAAGTCATCGCCTTTCCACGCCAGGCGCCGGGAGCCCAAGAAATATATCGCCTGGCCGATCCGGTTCTGCCGAAACAGCCGCGCATCCTGGATGTGCCTGAGGAACTGGAAGCGTTGCCCACCACGCCCTTTCTCGACGGATTGCAATTTGGACCCAATACGCAACCAGTCATCGCTACTCATGCGGACAACGTCGAGCTTCCTTTTCGGGCTGCCGCCAGGACGCACCGCCTGTACGCGGCCTTGCTGGATTGTGTCCTCGTGGCTGCGGGCACCGCTGTCTTCGCAGGTGTGGGCTACAAGATGCTGCCCAAGGTGACCTTCACCAAGCCAGTGCTGTTGACGGCGGCCACGCTGCCGCTACTGCTATGGGCCATCTATCAGTACCTGCTGCTGGTTTACGGCGGAGCCACTGCAGGTATGCGTGTCGCCAAAATTCGCCTCAGCACCTTTAAGGGAAAATCGCCGTGCCGGCGGGAGCGTCGCCATCGCGTTATGGCTCTCTATTTCTCCACGGCTTCCTTCGTCATGGGCTTGCTCTGGGCGTTCGTGGATGTGGATACCCTCTGCTGGCACGATCGCATCAGCCGAACCTACTTGACCGATCGAGAGTAGCCAGGCGCAAGCCTACGGTGTAACGTCCTCGACGCCAACCTGAAGAGCGTGTGTGAAAACTAAACTTGGTATTTGCCGGTGGACTGGATGGGCAAAAATCCAGCGCCGTAGCCTGAGTCCCCGCTTCGCGCCGCTTTTGCGCGAAGTGGGGTGGAGGTAGGCGCGGCTCAGTCTAGCCCAGCACGGAGCCGCAGGCGGAGTGCTGGGTAAAGTGGGAAATAGATCCGAGTCCC
>Ga0208079_1001630_pt1 | contig 11570 bp, 8 predicted proteins | sample NGESurdeep092012_5_FD_184474 | JGI IMG/M metagenome (GOLD analysis project Ga0208079, IMG submission 184474) | Arctic peat soil microbial communities from Barrow, Alaska - NGEE Surface sample 210-2 deep-092012 (SPAdes) | ecosystem: Environmental > Terrestrial > Soil > Wetlands > Peat ... | reverse complement strand
CCTGCCGAACTTCTATCGGGGATCGAGGCCATCGCCCGGTATCTGGAGATATTGGAGCGGTAAGAGACCGCTCCCTGACGGTCGCGGCTCGGATTGGTACATCGCGGCTCCGATCAGAGCCGCGACCGGGGTACCCTCTGGGTCGGGAGCGGTTTCCCGATTAGTCAGTGAACTGCCGCAACGTCGGACCAACCTATCGCCAGTGTCCGCGCTGGAAGCGCCACTGGCGGTGGTCTTCGCGCCAGGAACCGGGGACCCAGACGGCGCGGCGATGCGGCGGGCGCATCCAGCGGCCATCCATCCAGAACCAGCGTCCGCCACGCCAATCCCAGTTGCCGTCGGTCCAGACAAAGCCGGGTCCGGGGGCGTAACCGACGGCTCCGTATCGGGGCGGCGGAGGCGGGCCAAACAGCACCGCCGCATAACTGTTACCGACAGCGCATCCGGTCAGGGCCATGCCCAAGAGGGCGGCGCCCAACAGAAGTACTTTTTTCATTTTGCTGCCTCCTAAGGGGTCAAACGCAAAACCGCGGAGGCGCGTTGCGACTCTAAAGTTTTGTTAACGTTATACCGAATTAATGCGCGGCGGCGCGGGAAATGGGACACTGGCTAGCGGAGGAGCGTAGACGATGAAGTCTTTTTGGATTCTGGCTTTGATGGCGGTATTTTCGCTGGCGGCTTTGGCTGCCGATGCTTCGGGCACCTGGAAGGCGTCGATGGAAGGGCCCAACGGCACGATGGAGAGCACCTTCGCGTTCAAGGTGGACGGCGACAAACTCACCGGGACGGTGACCATGGGGCAGATGGGCGAAGCCCCCATTTCGGAGGGCAAAGTGGACGGGGATAATGTCTCCTTTGCGGTGGTGCGCGAAAGGGACGGCAACCAGTTCCGCATCAATTACAAGGGCAAGGTTTCAGGCGATGAGATGAAGCTCACCGGCGAAGTGGTGGGGATGGATCGCACCTTTGAAATGACAGCCAAGCGGGCCAAGTAAAAGGTAAACCAGGGGACCGGTAGACCGAATTGCTCCATAATAGGTGGCATGGCCAGAGTCACTGAACTGCTTGTGAACGGCGGGCGGCGGCGGATCGATGTGGATCCGGACCGCACACTCCTCAGCGTCCTACGGGACGATCTGGATCTTACCGGCGCGAAATTCGGCTGCGGCGAAGGACAATGCGCGGCGTGCACCGTGCTGGTGGAAGGCGTGGCCACGAAATCGTGTCTCACCAAGGTGGGCGCGGTGGAGGGCAAGCGCATCGTCACCATCGAAGGCCTGGCGCCGGAAGGCAAGCTGCATCCGGTGCAGCAAGCCTTTCTGGATGCCGACGCGATGCAGTGCGGCTACTGCACCCCGGGGATGATCCTGGGCGCGGTGTCGCTGTTGGGGCGCAATCCGAATCCGAGCGAGGCGGAAATCGTCAGCGGCATGAACGGGCACATCTGCCGGTGCGGGACGTACCCGCGGGTGGTGCGCGCAATTCACGCGGCGGCGGGGAAAGGAGGCCGGGCATGAAGCGGCGCGATTTCTTCGCCATATTGGGCGGCGGCATTGTGGTGCTGCTGGATGACGAGATCTACGCGCAGGAGACCGGTAGCGCGCGGCGCGGCGGCGGAGCGGTCCCGGTGCAGATCGGCGCCTGGCTGCACATCGGCGAGACGGGCGTGGTCACGGTCTACACGGGCAAGGTGGAGGTGGGCCAGAACGCGCGCACGTCGCTTACGCAGGCGGTGGTGGAGGAGCTGCACGTGCCGCCCGCGTCGGTAGAGATGGTGATGGGCGACACCGACCTCACGCCGTTCGACATGGGGACGTTCGGCAGCATGACGACGCCGCGCATGTGGCCGCAGATCCGGCGGGCGGCGGCGGCGGCGCGCGAGATGCTGCTCGATCTGGCGGCGCGGAAGTGGAGCGTGGATCGGGCCACGCTGGCTATCGCGGACGGCAAGGTATCGGCGGGCGGACGCTCGGCCGGGTTCGGCGAACTGGCGCGCGGCGAGAAGTGGACGCGCACCATTCCAGCCAGCGTGCCGCTGGCGGAAGCCACGGAATGGAAGGTGGCCGGGAAATCGCTGCCCAAGGTCAACGGGCGCGCGATCGTCACCGGCGCCCACAAATACACCTACGACATGAAGCGGCCGGGAATGCTGCATGCCAAGATGCTCTACCCGCCGCAATTCGGCGCCACGCTGATCTCGCTGGATGCTTCGGCGGCGGAAGCCATGCCGGGGGTGAAGGTGGTGCACGAGGGCAACTTCGTGGCGGTGGCCGCACCGGATCCGGAAACTGCCGCCAAAGCGGCAGGCGTGTTGAAGGCCCAGTGGAAGACGGTCACGGCCGAGGCCGATAGTCACAGCGTATTCCAGTATTTCAAACAGACGGCGCAGGGCGGCGCCGCGGCGAACGCCAACCTGACGCCCTACACCATCGCTTACATCGCGCACGTTCCGCTGGAGCCGCGCGCCGCGCTGGCGGAGTGGGAAGGCGACAAGGTCACGGTATGGACCGGCTCGCAACGGCCGTTTGGCGTGCGCAGCGAACTGGCGCAGGCGTTCGGCATCCCTGAAGAGAAGGCGCGCGTGATCGTGCCGGATACCGGGTCTGGCTACGGCGGCAAGCATAATGGCGACGCGGCGCTGGAGGCGGCGCGCATCGCCAAGGCGGTGGGCAAGCCGGTGAAGCGCAACTGGACGCGCGAGGAGGAGATGACGTGGGCGTACTTCCGCCCGGGCGGGCTCATTGAGGTGGCCGGCAAGGTGGCGCCGGACGGCGCCATCACCGAGTGGGAGTTCCACAATTACAACTCGGGCGGCTCGGGGCTGCAATCGCCCTACAGCATTCCGGGGAAGAAGGAGCAGTTCCACCAGTCGAAATCGCCGCTGCGGCAGGGGTCGTATCGCGGCCTCGCGGCGACGGCCAACCACTTCGTGCGCGAATCGTACATGGACGAGCTGGCGGCCTCGGTGAAGCTCGATCCGCTCGCGTTCCGCCTGAAGAATGCCAAGGACGAGCGCCTGCGCAACGTGATTGTGGCGGCGGCGGATAAGTTCGGCTGGAAGGCGCGCCAGAAAACGGCGGGCCGCGGCTTCGGCATCGCGGCGGGCTTCGAAAAGGGCGGCTACGTGGCCACCTGCGCGGAGGTCAGCGTGGACCCCAAGAGCGGCGCGGTGAAGGTGCTGCGCGCCGTGGTGGCGTTCGAGTGCGGCGCGGTGGTGAATCCCGAGCACCTGCGCAATCAGGTGGAGGGCGCGATCGTGATGGGCCTCGGCGGGGCGCTGTTCGAGGAGATTCAGTTCGGCGAAGGCAAGATCGCCAACAACCGGCTGTCGAAATACCGGGTGCCGCGGTTTGCCGACACACCCGTGATCGAGAGCGTGCTGCTGGATCGCAAGGACCTGGTGTCGGCGGGCGCGGGCGAGACTCCCATTGTGGGCATCGCGCCGGCTATCGGCAATGCGATCTTCGATGCCATTGGAACCCGGATTCGGAGATTGCCGCTGATGGCGTAGTGCGGCACTATAGAGGAGATGCTTCGACTTGCGATATCCGTCACCTTGATCTCCTCGGCATTCGCGGCGGCGCCCGCGTTGATGCCGCTGCCCGTCACGCTGCGGCCCGCCACGGGCAAGCTTACCCTGGACGCCACGTTCAAGGCGGCGCTGGTGAGCGCGCCCGACGCCCGCCTCAACGCGTCCATCGGACGCTTCGTGCAGCGCCTCTCGCGCCAGACGGGCATCCCCATGCTCGGGCTCAAGGACGCCACACCCAAACTGCGTGTCGCGTGCGCGGCCGCGGGCAACGACTACCCGACGCTCGGCGAGGACGAATCCTACACGCTGGACGTGACCAGCGACGGCGCCCTGCTCAAGGCGCCAACTCGTGCGGGCGCGCTGCACGGCCTGGAGACGTTCGGCCAACTCGTCACTTTGGCCCAGGACGGCTTCGAGGTCCCGGCGGTCCACATCGAGGACAACCCGCGCTTTCCCTGGCGCGGGCTGATGTTGGATTCGGCGCGCCATTGGATGCCGCTCGAAGTGGTGAAGCGCAATCTGGACGCCATGGCGGCCGTCAAGCTCAACGTATTTCACTGGCACCTCTCCGAGGACCAGGGTTTCCGCGTGGAGAGCAAGCGTTTCCCCAAATTGCAGCAGGAGGGCTCCGACGGGCTGTTCTACACGCAGGACGAGATCCGTGGCGTAGTGGCCTACGCGCGCGACCGCGGCATCCGCGTGGTGCCGGAATTCGACATCCCCGGCCATACCACGGCATGGCTGGTGGGGTATCCGGAACTGGGGACCATCCCGGGGCCGTATGAGATCGGGCGCAAGTGGGGCGTGTATGAGAACGCGCTCGACCCGAGCCGCGAAGAGACCTACGCGTTCCTCGACGCCTTTTTCGAGGAGATGACGGCGCTCTTCCCGGACCCGTATTTCCACATCGGCGGCGATGAAGTGGTGGCCAGGCAGTGGAACGCGTCGGCGCGCGTGCAGGCGTTTGCCAAACAGAACAACCTGAAGGACGCGCACGCCATCCAGGCCTATTTCAACCAGCGCGTGCAAAAGCTCTTGCAGAAGCGCGGCAAGATCCTGATCGGCTGGGACGAGGTGCTGCATCCGGACCTGCCGCGGGACATCGTGGTGCAATCCTGGCGCGGGCAGAAGTCGCTGGCCGAGGCGGCCACCCAGGGCTATCGCGGCATTCTCTCGTGGGGCTACTACCTGGATCATCTGAGTCCGGCGGCGTTTCACTACGGCGTGGACCCAATGTCGGGCGATGCCGACAAGCTGGCGCCGGAAGAGAAATCGCGCATTCTGGGCGGCGAAATGTGCATGTGGGCGGAGTACACGACGTCGGAAATGGTGGATTCGCGGATCTGGCCGAGAGCGGCGGCGATCGCCGAGCGCCTCTGGTCGCCGGCGGCCACCAGGGATGTGGATTCGATGTACGCGCGCATGGAGTCGGTAAGCCGTTTGCTAGAGTGGACCGGCGTGCAGCACCGCGCCAACTACGCGCCCATGCTGGAGCGCATGATGGGGCGCCGTCCGGCGGAGCCGCTGCGCGTGCTGGCGGATGCGGTGGAAGGACTGGGCCTGGGTCCGCGGGCCCGCGCCGGGAAATATACCAGCCTGACGCCGATGAACCGGCTGGCGGATGCCGCGCGGCCGGAGAGCGAAAGCGTGCGCGCGATGGAACTGGCGGCGGCCAAAGTGGCGGCGGACCCCAAGGGCAGCCCCGCCGAGGCGGCGCTTCTGCGGCGTGAATTCGCCCGCTGGGCGGCCAACGATGCGCGCTTCCAGGAACTGGCGGCGGAGAGCGGCCCAGGGGGCACCCTGCTGGCGGAGTTGCAGCCGCTTTCACGCGATCTGGCGGCGCTCGGCAATGCCGGACTGAAGCTGCTGGACGCGCTGGAGAAGGGGCAGACGCCGGCGGCCGCCTTCGTCGCCGAGCAGACTAAGGAGATCACTCGCATGGAGAGGCCGGCCGCCGAAGTGAACCTGGCCGCGATACGGCCGGTAAAGGTACTGTTGAAGGGCGGGAAGCCGTAGCGTAGCGTTTCCAGGCTGCCATGACCCCATTCATGGGGGCATTCTTCCTCCGCGCCGCCGTGTTATGCCGCCCCGCAGATCGTCCACGCCATAGAACTCTGCGCGATGTTCCGTCTGCGGCCTGCCGCTATGTGGGCCAGGCCCGCTTCAAGCGGCGCAAACGGGGCCGTTACGCGTTTGCGACTGGTGATGGTCGAATAGAATTCCGTGAGGATCTGGGGAGAGATGTGGAGCGTGCCGCGGCTTGAGTCCTTCAGCAACGCCTTGGCTGCTGTATTTCTGGGGTCGTCCTTAAGTGCGGACTAGCGGTGGAGAGCGGCCCAGAGGGCACCCCGCTGGTGGAGTTGCAGCCGCTTTCGCGCGATCTTGCGGCGCTCGGCAATGCCGGACTGAAGCTGCTGGACGCGCTGGAGAAGGGACAGGCGCCGGCGGCCGGCTTCGTCGCCAAAGAGACCAAAGAGATCGCCCGCATGGAGAAGCCCGCGGCCGAAGTGAACCTGGCCGCGACACGGCCGGTGAAGGTACTGTTGAAGGTCGGGAAGAAGTAGGGAACGCCGCGTTGACAGACGAAAGCGTCTGTCCCACTTGTGGGGCAGGCGCTTTCGCCTGCCAACCGATGTTTTCACGGCTGTTGCGACAACCTCACTTCCGCCCCAGGAGCCCGTTGTAAGTCTCCACGTGGAACCTGCGCCCGTCGGTGCGGATGGTGATCATGCCGTCCAGGTCCGTGCGCAGGACGGCCGCATGATGCTCGCGCAGGCGTGCCACCACGGTGGCGTGCGGGTGCCCGTAACTATTCTCGAACCCGGCCGAAATCACCGCGAACGCCGGCTGCACCGCGCTCAAGAACTCTTCCGTGCTGCTGGTGCGGCTCCCATGGTGCGCCACCTTCAGCACGTCGGTGGGCCGCAGTTCGTTGGTATAGAGCATCTCCTGTTCGATTGGCCGCTCCACGTCGCCGCTCAGAAAGAAGCTGCGCTGCCCGAACGTGACACGCATCACCAGCGAATCGTTATTCTTCGGCTCGCCGGCCGGCAGGTAGTTGACCGATGGCGCCAGCACCTCGATCATGGTGCCGCCGAAGGCGAACTGCCCCGGCGCGCGCAGCGGCACGATCTTGGCGCCCATCGCGACCGCTTTGTCGTGCACCGCCCGCCACTCCGGACTATCGGGCATGACGCCGGTCCACACCTCCCGCGGGTGGAAGTCGGCGATCAGCGCCCCCAGGCCGCCGCTGTGATCCTCGTGCGCGTGCGAGAGCGCCACCACGTCCAGCGTGCGGAAGCCGCGATCCCACAGGTAGGGCGCCACCACGTCCTCGCCGATATCGAGCTGCGAGCGCGCAATCCGCCCGAATGCCGGGATGCCGCCGCCATCCACCAACATGCGTTTGCCATCCGGAAACAGCACCAGCAGACTGTCGCCCTGGCCCACGTCGATGGCCGTCAATTCCAGCTCGCCGGGGTGGACATCCGGCGCGAACGGGTGCCACACCAGCAGCGCGAGCAACACTGCCACTACCACGGCCCCCCATCGGGAGCGCCAGACGGCCGCCGCAATCAGCACCGCCGCCAGCGCGATGCCGAGCCATACCGGCGGCGTCGGAATCCGCCAGTTCGGCTCTATGTTGGCGTGGAACCAGACCACCTTTTGCGAGAGCCACAAGAGCAGCCCGGCGACCCTGGCGATCCACTGCCACCCCGTGAATACAGCCAGGAACCCGACCGGCACCACCGCGCCCAGCAGCGGCACCACGAAGGCGTTCGCCGAAAGTCCCGAGAAGCCCAGCCGGTGAAAGTAGACCACCATGGGCAGCGCCAAGCCAAGCTGCACTACCGCCGACGTCAGCACGATCTCGTAGACGAACAGCACCAGACGCGCCGGCCACGCCACCACCCAGAGCGGCGCGTGCAGCGTCTCGGCCAGCAGGCGCATTTCGATGCGGAACTGCGCGGCGCGCGGCTGCATATGGAAATCGCGGCCGCTATCGGCGAGGTCGCGAAGTCCCGCCATCAGCGGGCCCGAGGTAGCGGCGATGGCCGGCGCCGCGAACGCCCCCAGAAATCCCACGGCCAGAAACGTGAGTTGGAAACTGGCGTCGAACAACTCCTCCGGGTCGAGCAGCAGAAACCCCAGCGCCACCGCCGCCAGCAGGTTCATGATGCGCCGCTGGCGATAGAAATACCCCGCGATCATGAAAAGCGTGAGCCCCGCCGCCGAGCGCACGCAAGGCGCCTGCCACCCCGTGACCAGCGCATACAGCCACGCCGCCAGCACGGTGATGAACAGCGCGAGGCTCTCCGGCACGAAGCAGATGCGCAGCATGAACAGGAAGAAGGCCGCCAGCACCGCCACGTGAGTCCCGGAAATCACGATCGCGTGAAACGTCCCCGTGGAGCGGTACTGCTCCGTCCAGACCCTCTGCAACTGGAAGGATTGCCCGATCAGAATCGCCTGCATCATCCCGGCCTGGTAAGTATCGCCGGGATAGAGATGTTCGATCCGCGCGAGGGCGGCCTGGCGCAGGTCCATCACCGCTTTCTGGAACCCATTTCCGCAATGTCCGGGCAGGACGCGCACGCCTCCGGCCGCCGCCGAGACGGTCCAATAGATGTCCTGCCGGGCCAGGAAGCGGCGGTAATCGAAGGCCCCTGGATTGCCGAAATTCCGCGGCGGGCGCACCTTCCCGTCGAGTTCGAGGTTCTGCCCGTAGCGCAGCGCGGGCAGGGTTTCGCCCGGCTTGGTAAACAGCGTGACTTGCGCCCGAGCGTCGCGGTCCAGTTCGAGAATGAAGCGCTCGCGCTCGCCCGAGATCGCCGGCGGCTCCACCACGCACCCGCCGACAATCACCACCTCGCGCCCGCTGGCATCGATCTCTGGCGGCGGCCCCGGTGCGTGCACGCGCGAATCGAGCGCCCCCGCGAAGAACAGTCCGAGCAGGCAGCACAGCCCCGCCAGCACGCGCGATCCGCGCCACAGCGCCAGCAGGCCGAGCACGAGGAATGCCGCGATGGCGCCGAGTAGTTCCGGCCCGCCAAACGGTACAAACCGATAGACCAGGATGCCCGAAGCAAGGGCAGCCAGGGGACCCAGCAATGGATGTTTCAACAGTTAAGCACGATTGTCGGCGGCCAATCTTTATGTGCCGTCCTAAACGAAGACCTCTCAGAACTATTACGGGCCGGTACGCGCCGCGCGTGGTATAACCATCGCATGCGGAAAGCCTTTCTCCTCGCCCTCACGCTCGCCTCGCTCGCCTTTTCCCAAGCGCGGCCCAAGGTGCGCGCCATCACCGCCTTTATCCGCATCGACGCCGCGCACTACGAGGCGCAGGTCGCCGAGGCCGTCAAATTCCTCAACGCCGCGCGCGAGGAGTATCGGGCCGCGGGCTTCGAAGTCGAGACCATCCGCGTGGTCACCCAACCGCTCGCCGAATACACCAAGGGGATGAAGCACGCTGACGCCCTGGCCTTGCTGCGCAAGTACGGCGAACTCGCGGCGAAGCTCGGATTCTCGCCCAACCTGGGCGCCGTGCAACTCACCGACGACGACGACCGCTCCACCGTCGATCTCGCCATCGACGTCTTCGCCTCCACCAAGATCAACGGCAGTCTGGTGGTCGCGGCCGACGATGGGATTCACTGGAAGTCGATTCGCGAGGCCGCGCGGCTGGTCAAGGCCGTCGCCGCCAAGAGCCCCAATGGCGCCGGCAATCTGAACTTCGCCACCACCGCCATGGTGAAGCCGTACGGGCCGTTCTATCCCGGCGCGTGGCACACCGGGCCCGGCAAGACCTTCGCCGTCGGCCTGGAGAGCGCCAATGTGGTGGCCGAGGTGTTCGCGCAATTTCATGAACCCGGTCCGGCGGAAACCAAGCTCGCCGAAGCGCTGACCGGGCACCTGCTGCGCGCCGAGGCGGCCGCCGTGCGCATCGCCAAAACCACGCAGTGGACCTACGCTGGGCTGGACCCGACCCCGGCGCCGCTGGGCGACGTCTCCATCGGGCGCGCCATCGAGAACTTCATCGGCGCGCCGTTCGGCTCCGGCGGCACCATGACCGCCGCCAGCGTGATCACCCGCGCCGTGCAATCCACGCCGGTCAAGCAGGTGGGCTACGCCGGCCTGATGGTCCCGGTACTGGAGGATAACGTCCTCGCCAAACGCTGGGAAGAGGGCACCTACAACATGGATTCGCTGCTGGCCTACTCGGCGGTCTGCGCCGGCGGGCTGGACACCATCCCGCTGCCCGGCGATATCGGCGAAGAGCGCCTGGCGCGCATCCTGGGCGATGTGGCCTCGCTGGCCTACAAGTGGCGCAAACCGCTGGCCGCGCGCCTGCTCCCCGCGCCCGGCAAGAAGGCCGGCGACCGCACCGCGTTCGACGACGCGCGCATGGCCAACACCATCGTGCGGTAACAGCCATGACGGTACGGGTCGCGGAAGCGCACGCGGCGGAAGAGATACTCCGCGTCACCAACGCCGCCTACCAGGTGGAGAAGTTTTTTATCGATACCGGCCGGTTGGATCGCCAGCGCTTGGGCGAACTCCTATGGAAAGGAGTGTTCCTGGTGACTGACGGCATGGACGGCTGTTTGCAGCATCCGTCAGGGTTTACACTAAGTCTCATGATCCCTGCCGGCCTCAAGCAGCGCGTGCACGATCTACTCGGTCCGCGGGGTTATCTCGACCGGCCCCAGGACCTGGCGCTTTACGAATACGATGGCGGCGTCGACAAGCATGCACCCGACCTGGTTGCCTTCCCGCGGAGCACCGCCGAAGTGGCCGCACTGGTCAAACTGGCGCAGGAATTCGGCGTGCCCTTCGTGGGACGGGGCGCCGGCACCGGACTGTCGGGCGGGGCGATTCCGCGCGAAGGCGGGCTGATGATCGCCTTTGCCCGCATGAACCGCATCCTGGAACTGGATCTGGAAAACGAGCGGGCCGTGGTGCAGCCCGGCGTGGTCAATCTGGATATCACCCTCGCCGTCGAGGGCAGCGGGTGTTTCTACGCGCCCGACCCCTCCAGCCAGCGCGCCTGCACCATCGGCGGCAATGTCGCCGAAAACGCCGGCGGACCGCACACCCTGGCCTACGGCGTCACCACCAATCACGTTCTGGGACTCGAACTCGTGCTGCCCGACGGCACCGTGGTCGAGACCGGCGGCAAAGCGTCCGACCTGCCGGGCTACGACCTCACCGGCCTGCTCACCGGCAGCGAAGGCACCATGGTGCTGGTCACCAAAGTGATTGTCCGCCTGATGCGCAAACCGGAGACCGTCAAGACGATTCTCGCCATCTACGAATCCAACGAGGACGCGGGCCGCACGGTGGCGGAGATCACGGCGCGCGCCATCACGCCGGTAGCGGTGGAGATGCTCGACGGGGTCATGCTGCGCATGGTGGAAGAGGCCACTCACGCGGGCTACCCGATGGATGCGGCGGCGGTCCTGTTGATCGAGCTGGAAGGCATCCGCGAAGCCGTGGAGGAGCAGGTGGAACAGGTGCGCCAGGCTTGCACGGCTTCTGGCGCGCGCGAGTTTCGCGTGGCGCGCACCGCCGGGGAGCGCGACCTGTTGTGGAAGGGCCGCAAGAACGCCTTCGGCGCCGTGGGCCGGGTGAGCCCGACATATTACGTCCAGGATGGCGTGGTGCCGCGCACCCAGATCGCGCCCACGCTGCACTTCATCGGCGAGGTGGCGCTGAAGTACGGGCTCACCATCAGCAACATCTTCCACGCGGGCGACGGCAACATGCATCCCATCATTCTGTTCGACGCGCGGAAGCCGGGCGACATGGCAAAGGCGCGCGCGGCGGGCGCGGAGATCCTCACCTGGTGCATCGACGCCGGCGGTTCGATCACCGGCGAACACGGCGTCGGTATGGAGAAGAGCGAGCTGATGGCGAAGATGTTCCCGCCGGAAACCCTGGAGGCGATCCTCAAACTGAAGATGCTCTTCGACCCCAACGCCCGGCTCAACCCGGGGAAAGTGCTGCCCACCGGCCGCGGCTGCCTGGAAATCCG
>Ga0208079_1001629_pt1 | contig 11581 bp, 8 predicted proteins | sample NGESurdeep092012_5_FD_184474 | JGI IMG/M metagenome (GOLD analysis project Ga0208079, IMG submission 184474) | Arctic peat soil microbial communities from Barrow, Alaska - NGEE Surface sample 210-2 deep-092012 (SPAdes) | ecosystem: Environmental > Terrestrial > Soil > Wetlands > Peat ... | reverse complement strand
GACCGCCGGAATGGCCAGGAACTCGAAGGTGTCCAGGCTCTTGACCACCGGGAAGCGGGCCTGGTGGATACGGCGTTCGGTGGCCCGACGCTCGCGGTCCAGCAGCTCTTGTTCGGTCAAACGCAGCAGGTAGCGCGGATAGTCCGCGCTCTCGGCGGCACACTGCCGCGCCACTTTGTCGTACTCACGCAGAAAGGTCGGCAGCCGCAACTGCTTCAGGTGATGTTCCAGCAGCACCTGCGGCGTGTCGGTGGTGTCAGGGTTCGCCTCACGGCTCATGGCGTCACCTCGCCCACAGATGTCTCCGAGGAAACGATGGTCGGCGCGGAAAGCAGTGTCATGTAGTCGGCGGCCTGCGTGGTCTGTACCTCGGCCAGTGGCAGATGCGGATAGTTCTCCAGATCCAGCCGCGGCGGTCGCCGCTCGATACGGCACAACAGCAGATGCTTGACGGCGTCGAAACTGATCGTACCCAGATGCAGCGCATCGAGGATGGCCGGCTCGACTTCCCGGATAGAGAACGTCTCCAGCAAGCGCAGCACCTGCACGTACTCCCGTTTGCCGCCCTTGTTCAGCCGCGCCTCCAACAGCCGCCGCAGGCGGTCGAAGCACTCCGGCAACTCCCAACCCACCAGCGGCGCCGCCTGGTCTAGCGCTCGTGCTTTTTGCTCCAGCAGAGCCAGATAGTGCAGCGGATCGAAGACCAGGTCTTCGCGCTGGTAACTGCGCCGGTGGCGGGCGATCACCTGGCTGCCGCAGACGATCACCACCTCGTGCACGTAGCCCTTCACCAGCACGTCGCGATACCCATACTCGGTCGGCACCGAGTAATCGTTGGTGCGGTAGCGTACCAACGACATCGAGCTGACCCGCATCACCCGCTTCTCGCAGGCTTCGTACTCACTGGCGGGCAGCGGAAGAAGTGCTGCCCGGTCGCGCTCAAAGCGCTCCCCGATCGTTTCCTGGTGACCGCGCAACCGCCGCGCTCGCCGTTCCCGGCACGCGTTCAGCAACCCCTGGTTCAACTCCCCCCAGCTCGACACTCGCGGAACCGGGACCAGGAAGTTGCGCCGCGCGTAGCCCACCAGCCCCTCGACCTTGCCCTTGTCGTTGCCCTTGGCCGGTCGTCCGAACTTCTCGGCGAATAGGTAGTGGCTCTGCAACTCGGAGAATGCTCGCGTCTTCTGCCGGGTGCCATCGCCCAGAATCCGCACCACCGCCAGCTTCGTGTTGTCGTACAGAATCGAGCTGGGAACGCCGCCAAAGTGGGCGAAGGCCCGAATGTGGCCTTCGAGGAACGCTTCGGTCGTCTCGGCTGGAAACGCCATCACGAAGCAGTCGTCCGAGTGCGGCAGGTCGATCGCGAAGTAGCGCGCCTTCCGCTCCTCGCCACCGACGATCACCAGCGCCTCGCCGAAGTCGGCCTGCGCCGTCCCCGGCGCGTGTACCAGCGGAATGAACATCTCCCGGCTGCGCAACGTCGCAGCGCGCACGTAGTCCTTCACGATCGTGTAGCCGCCGGAGAACCCGTGCTCCGCCCGCAAACGCTCGAAGATCCGCCGGGCGGTGTGCCGCTGCTTGGCTGGCTTGGTCTTGTCTTCTTCCAGAATGGCGTCGATCACGCCTACCCACGGCCCCAGCTTGGGCCGCTTCGGTGGCTCCTTCCGCCGGTAGCCCGGCGGAATCGAATAACCCAACATCTTGCGTACCGTCGTGCGCGCCAGTCCAAACTCCCGCGCTACCGACCGTTGACTTCTGCCCTCGACTAAAACCGCTCGCCGTATACGCCCATAGATCTCCACCTGGTACATCCCTCCGGTGTTCCACGAAGCAGCTACTTACGACAAGCACTTCGTGAAACCAAGATCCGGCGGTCTACTTTTACTCCGCCGCATCACGCCCCTTCCGCGGCATAATGCGGTCTATTTTTGCTCCGGCGCTTACAGACAGTTCATGTTGAACTCCTTATCCGTGTGCTTCTGCAGCACACTATGGTAAAAAAACTCATCTTCGCTTCCGAGAAAGGGGAGTTTACCCGACCGAAGGCTCATGCCGCTTCCCGCTGATAATTGTGGATGCCGCAAACTCCATCCGGGTGTTCGGCGGTTGGAGTTTGCAGATTCAGAAGGGGCCCATATCAGTTATGAGTTGTGAGGCATCGCAAATTGGAGATCACGCCGCGGTAGCAAAACGCACAAGGACGAGAAGCGACTACCCGAGGCTGCAAGCCTCGCCCTTTCAAACCGGTCCGGTCGAATTTCTTGACCATAGGTGGAGCGGAGTAAGCCCAGCAGCCTATCGATGTCCCGCGCTAACTTCAATCGTTATCGTGAGATCGAGTTTTTCGTAGGAAGTGGCATCCTGCATTTTCAACGACATCGCAGGTAGGGCGGAATTATTGCGTAGCACACTGCAAGCCTTGCCTTTTCAAACCGTTCGATTTTCTTGACCATAAGGGTTTGGGGCCAACTTCATCTCAAGATGTCAGAAATGGCAACATCGAGGCTTGCTGACTGGCTCCGGGACGCTGACATAGAGCACCTTGCGCTCAAGCTCAGATAAGGGAGTGCCTTCACGTTGAGCTTCCTCAACAATCCGTGAGACCACGAAGTCCTTTGCTTCACGGGTGCTATGATTTTGAGAACGTCTATGACATCGCGCATTCACGTAATTCCTTCTCCCTCCCAGCAACAACCTTTGGCGTACGATCCGCTGCTCGACGACGTTGGATACATGACCTGCATGACCCTGCTGCTGCTCGGAAATTACGCGCAGACCGGGCATCTCGGCGGACCGCTCGCATACACCCCGTATAATGTTGCGGCGCATTTGATCGGTCCTGAAAACGGCGGACTCCGTTTCGATTACCGCCGGCCGAAGCATCCTTACTCCGACAAATTCATGCTCGCGGCGGGCCACTCGATCCCCACGTGCTACGCGCTGTGGATGATCATGGGCCAAGCGCTGTATCGCAAGTATCAGCAGACCGGCGATCCGCGTTATCGCGTCGACCCGCACGTCGCGATGCTGCCGATCGACGCGTTGGGATTCCGGCGCGGCGCAGGCGCGCTGAAGACGCTGCTGCACGAAACGGATTTGGAAGACCATCCGCTGTTCGCGCAAGCGAAAGGCCGCGGCATTCGTGCGCTCTCGGGACATGCCGAAAGCACCGACTGCACCAACGACGTGAACGGCGGACCCTCGGGCATCGGCATCGCGACGGCCGCGGGCAAAGCGGCGTTCTGGGATGTGGCGGGCGCGCCAGACTCGCCGAAAGTGATCGCGCTGGAAGGCGAATTCGCGCTCACCGAAGGTCACGCGCAGGAGTTGAAGACGCAGGCGCTCGCGCTGCAAGTGGGAAAGCGTTTGCGCGTGATGGTTTCCGACAACAACGCGGGCATCGACGATTGCCTGATTGGCGGCGTGATCGCCGCGCAGTTCGACAGCTACGATCTCGTGAATCAATGGACGTCGTATGGATGGAACGTCTTCACGCTGTCGCACGGTAACGATTACGGTGAAGTGGCCGCGGCGCTGAAAGCAATGGACGAAGTGGACCCGCACGACCGCCGTCCAATCGTCGCGATCGGCAAAACGACCAAGGGCTACTGGCCCGCGGCCGTCGACGGAAAAATTCCCGACTACGGCGATCAATTGGTGAGTTACCCAAGCCATCCCTACGCGCTGAAGATGAACTCGGAGTATTTTGTCGCGCTGGCGCAGACGTTCGAGAAGCATTACGGCGTGGAGTTCGAAGGAATTCGCAAGGGCGCGGTCAGCAACAATCGCGAGCGATTGATCCAGTTCAAGACGAACATCGACGTGGTGATGTCGCTGCTTGACCGCAACGGATTGGGCGATCGCCTCGCCGATCGCCTCGTGGAAATCGGCGACACCGTGCGCGACGACGTGAAGGTGCGCATCTCAGCCTCGAGCGATCCGTTCCTCGACGATCGCCTGCGCGTCGCGGCGCTACCGGAAGACCCGCAGAAGGTCTCGATTCGCAATGTGATTTCCGGTGCGGAGAAGCAAGTTGGCATTGCGCTGTTCAAGAAACCGGGCGAGGTGGCCGGAGCGCGGCGCGCGATTTCCGAAATCATCAAGTGGATGAATTATGTCACTGAAGGACGATTCTTCACGGTGGCCGCCGACCTTTCGGAGTCGATCAACGTGGAGCACGGCAGTTTATGGGGACACTACAGTCCCACGGACAATCCGCTGGGCACGCGCTTGAAAGCGCCCATTCAAGAAGCGGGCAATGTTTCTACCGCCATCGGGCTGGTGAGTCAAAGCGCTTCCGTCGATCCCGAAAAATTCGCCGGCGTTTGGGCTTTGAGCGGCACGTACGGAGCGTTCACGCCGCTGATGTACACTCCGGCGCGTGTCTGGAGTCAACAAAATCAGGACAGCAAATTCCGCGTCGGCGTGCTGCATATTCTCGCCGCGCACTCCGGTCCTGAAACCGCGGCCGACGCGCGCACCCACTTCGGCATCTTCGCGCCGCAAGTGTGGAAGCTGTTCCCGCGCGGTCAGGCGATCAATTTGAGCTTTTGGGATTACAACGATGTCGCGCCCGGCTATTTCGCGGCGGCGGAAATCGCGGCGCGCGAGCCGCGCGTGGGCATCATCACACTGGAAGTGGCGCGTCCCGACTTCGCGGTCGCGGACCGCAGCCATTTCGCCGACTCCGATCTGCGCGCTGCGGCAAAAGGCCTGTACGTGATCCGCGATTTCGCGCCGGACAAGCCGCGCCACGGTTACGTGATCGCGCAAGGATCGAGTTCCACTGTGAATCTCGTGAAAGTGCTGCCGAAACTCGAAGGGGCCGGTGTGAACGTGAAGGTGATCGCGGCGATCAGCGAGGAGTTGTTCGATCGCCAGCCGCAAGCGTATCGCGATTCCGTGCTGCCGCCCGAGGCTCGCTACGATTTGATGGTGGTATCAACGGGCACGCGACGCATGTGGCCGCTGCGCAACCTCGGTCCGTTGACGGATGAATATTCACTCACGTCCGACTTCGACAATTGCTGGAGAAGCGGCGGCCTCGAAGCGGAAGTGATCGCGGAAGCGCATCTCGATCCCGGGTCGATTGTCGCAGGCGTGGAGCGATTCGCAAACGAACGCGAGCGCCGCATCGGCGATCAACGAAAAATGATCGGTTAGTCAAGTGGGCTGTCTGCACTCGTCATTAGTACGCCCTTTCAGAGCCTGTGTGACAACCTTCCAAAGAAAGAACGATCAGTCGGGCCGATCGAAAATCAGGTTCGTTGGCACTAGGCTCTCCGGTGTTTAAAAACCTCTAACACGACAGCCCTGTAAGTTGCTGAAATCACAAAAGCCAAGAACAAGGAACGTCGTCGTTTGAAAACGAGTCATTTCTAACATCGAAGAACCTATGAATAGAGGTGAGGCTAGCGAAAGACCAACTCTCGGTCACGGGGAGGCGTTGGGGATTCCGGAATTGGCGCTGAAGAGCAGGATGAAGCGCTGCACAGCCTCTGGATCAGGCAAAAACAGCCCGGGAAGCACGAGCCCATGAAGCGACCTTGTTTGCCGTCACTGCGCTTCTCTGATACTCACGTTAGTGAATGACAACGTCCTTTATCGTTCACTACCTGAGTTTGGCGAGCTGCAACAGGATACTGAGGCACTTGTCCGAGATGCCGACTATTCGCTCAAGTGGATTGCCCCTGCGAAATGCGCCCGATCGCATTCCTAAACCCTGGCGCGTTTCATCGTTACCAATAAACTGATGGCTTCCGATTGACTAACAATAGAGGAGCGGCAGGCAGAGTGGCCATCGCATTCTCGCTCCAATCTCAACTACGCTTCAATTCATGAGAAGGCAACTAATGGGATGACCGACGATCCACTGGGAACCGCTTTAAGTAATCCTTTCCCTCGGTCACACGCCTGTGTGATGTGGTAGAATCCTGCCACTCATGCGGCGGTCCCTATCCAGTTTGCTGCTGGCGCTTATCTGCGCAGGGGTGTTGCTGCCGTTCCTCCAAGGGTCCCCCACAGATGTTCCTGCATGCTGCAGGCGTGATGGCAAGCATCATTGCATGCGCCGCTCGGGCGCCGACGGGTTCAAATCGGCTGCGATGGTTTGCCCGTACCGTTCCCTTCGTGTTCTAACGACTAGAGCAACCGCACTCGTAACGATACGCACGGTTGCACCTCGGTCGGAGCCACAAGACACAGTACAGCCATCATCGCTTTCTCGCCTTGCGTTTCCCGTCTCAGAAGGTTGTCGACCACGCGGGCCGCCCCTTTCCTAGACCTAGCTCAAAAGACCGCAGACGTTCTAGCTGACAGGTTCCGTGTATTCGCACACTTCGGTGCGAATGCTGAGCGCGAACCTCTACGCGCATTCATTTCGAAGCTTTAGAAAATCTAAAGGGAACTTGGGCATCGCTATGCGCACATTGTGTCTTATGGTGTTTTCGTTATTGTTGGTCGTGTCTAATGCAGACGCGACGATTTTTGGAACGGTGCGAGGTGTCGTGCACGATCCGCGGCATCGTCCCATTCAACGCGCACGCGTTACGCTAAAGGCTCAAACCTCGGATTGGACCGAGTCTCAAGACTCCAGCGACAGCGGAGAGTTCGAATTCCGCTCGGTTCCAATCGGAACTTACACGGTCACTGTCTCGTCGCAGGGTTTCCTGCAAATGCAGCAAGACGTCATCGTTCAGTCCGATACGAGCCCAGTAGTGCATTTCAAGCTGGCGGTCGCCGGCACGAAGGAAGAAGTCGTTGTATCGGGAATCCCCGTGGCAGCGCCCATGGACACGGTCACGCCGACCACGATGCTGAGCCGTCAAGACATCCAGCAGACACCGGGAGCAGACCGCACCAACGGCGTGGAGATGATTACGGATTACGTGCCTGCTACCTATGTCGCGCATGACATGTTGCACATGAACGGCGGCCACCAGGTCCTGTGGCTGATCGACGGGGTCTCCATCCCCAACACCAACATTGCTGCCAATCTCGGACCGCAAATCGATCCCAAGGACATCGATTACCTCGAAGTCCTCCAAGGCAGTTACGACGCCACCTATGGCGACCGCACCTATGGCATGTTCAATATTGCGCCGCGAACTGGGTTTGAACGCGACCGGCAATGCGACCTCGTACTCACCGCCGGCAACTTCTATCAGACCGACGACCAATTGAGCTGCGGGGGCCACACGCAGCGATTTGCCTACTATGCCAGCCTGAACGGAAACCGCAGCAATTACGGACTCCAGACGCCGATCCCGCAGGTCTACCACGATGCTGAGAACGGCTACGGAGGATTCGTTTCGTTAATCTTCAACCGGGATTCCAAGAACCAATTTCGGGTGGTCGGTTCGCTGCGGCAGGACTATTACCAGATCCCGGTCGATCCCGACCCCAATTCCGTTGGTAATCAGATTCTGGAATCAAACGGGGAGGTTCCGAGTTACGGCCTGCACGATGCCGAGCGGGAACCCGACGCCTACGCCATCTTTTCCTGGGTTCACACCTTCAATCCCACCACGCTGCTGACGCTGTCTCCCTTCTATCACTACAATGCGGCTAATTATCAAGGCGGACCGAACGACTATCCCGTCATAACCAACGTAAACCTGGCGGCAAATTACGTCGGTTTCCAGGGGATCCTGAACAAAAGCTTCTGGAGAAATGATCTGGAAGCCGGAGTGTATGGATTCTTCCAGCACCAGTCCAACTACTTCGACAACCAGTACACCGACGGTACTCCTAACTTTCCTGCTTCTTCGATCAACGTGAACGGCGGAGTTGCCGAAGAGTTCATCAGCGATCGATTCAATGCGACGAAATGGTTGGCCATCATCGCGGGCATACGCGGCACCGAATTCCGGTCGTCCGTTGCGGAGAATCAGGCCGACCCTCGGGTGGGTATTTCGTTTAGGGTTCCGCGGTTGAATTGGGTGTTGCGCGCCTTCTATGGTCACTATTATCAGCCGCCTCCGTTGGTCACAGCCACGGGCGCACTGTTAGGTTTTGCCAACAGCCAGAATTTCACGTTTGCGCCGCTTTACGGCGAACGTGATAAGCAGTGGGAAGCTAGTCTTATTATTCCGTATAAGGGCTGGAATCTTCAGGTTGACAATTATCAAACCAACGCCAGGAACTGGCTCGACCACAATAACATTGGAAATTCAAACCTGTTCTGGCCCATCACTTGGTACGCGGCCTTGATTCAAGGTTGGGACGTCACGCTGCGGTCTCCCATGTTGTGGCATCGCGCCCAAGCCCACTTGGTTTACGCCAATCAGATTGCGCAGGCCACTTCGCCCATCAACGGAGGACTGATCTGTCCGGTTCCTGTCACTTCGGACTGCCCACTCTACATACCGCCCGGCTATTCCCCAGTGGACCACGATCAGAGAAATACATTGAATGTAGGCGTGAACACCAGCCTGCCATGGCACAGCTACGCGTCGGGCAACGTGTACTACGGCTCGGGATTCGTGAATGGTTTGTACGGGACGCCGGATTCACAATATCCCGGACCTTATCTGCCCAGCCACACCACGGTTGATCTCTCTCTGGGGAAAAGCTTCTCTGAAGGGAAATACGCTGTTTCCGTGACCGCACTGAATGTGGCAAACCGCCGCGTCCAACTGGATAACAGTCTGACGTTTGGCGGATTTCACTGGAATGAGCCACGGCAAATTTATGGGGAATTTCGCTGGCGATTCCACTACTGATTCGGTTCTGTCGTTTGGGTTGGAGACGGATGGACATTCTTGTCGTGGAAATCAGTTCCGACGGCAAACGATTGCCATCCCAAAGCCGTGTCCCGTGTCGCATCATCGGCCAGCCGTAGCACGTTGGCTACGGGGGGGACTGCGTCGGCCCGACGGAAGCCGCCATCGACAAGAGCTGGAAGCCCGGCGACTTTGAGAAACCTGGAACGGCACGAACAACGGACAGCCGGCGGTGTTTCTGTCGTGGGCGCGAAGGGCGGAGCAATAGGCAGCGCGCAGCCAAAGGTTCGTATGGCCTAGTTCGCCGCTAGCGGACGTGGCGGCACGCGCACGACCTAGACGAGCAGTTTAAGCGGAAGTTGAATCAAGGAGGCCCCATGAATTCTTTATCGAAACGCGCAATGCTTCTACTTTTGTCCTGGCTGTTAGCGGCAACAGCCCTTGCAGAAGTCGAACCCGGCCTGCGGTTGTTCTGGCAGCGCTGCGGCTTCGTTCGCTCGTTACTCGCGTGGCGCCACAACGGGCTGTCCCACCGCCAGAGGTCATTGTGCGCTTACGAAAGGAGACTGAGAATGAGTGGATCTAGCAGGTCGGTACTGGTTCGACTGACCGAGACCATTAATGGCGAGGCGCCATATCACAGGTCCCAAGTGGTAACGAGCGCCGTGACAATGCGATTGATTACCTTTGCACTATTCGGCGCACTCCAAATTTATGCGGTTCCTACAATTTGGGCACAATCTGAGCAGGCCAGACCGCATCCCAAAGTAATCAAGCTCGACAGCTTAGGGAAGGACTATTTGTCCGTACTCGGTGGTCCGCCGGAGAGCGTCTCCATGAAGTCTGGTCTCGTGGTTCTCGCGCCCAAGAAGTCCGTCGGGAAACACAGCACGGGACAGCATGAAGAACTCGTGATCATTCTTGAGGGGCGTGGCGAAATGACCTTTGCAGACGGTTTGAGATTAGCTGCAGAGGCAAACCGGGCAATCTACTGTCCACCTGAGACGGAACATAATGTCACAAACACCGGAAAAACTGTGCTTCGTTATGTCTACGTTGTTGCCACCGTCAAGCAGCCTTGACAGGTTCCGCACCATCGTCGATTGGTCAAACACGACTCGACGCAGTTTCGACTAACGTCGAGGAACCGCACACGTGGCTGTAAATGACATTTGAATTCGAGCCACCACGCGACAGTTTCCGGTTGTTCGCTAGCCGCAAGTAATATCACACCAGGGGACGAGGGCATTTTCGCAGATGGCGGTGTGATTTGGTTCGGTATCTTGAATTTCTTCCGGGCATTAAAGGAAGCGACTGAGGATTTTCTAGAGCAGCACGCTCGTAAATCGAAACTCCAATCTAAGGCACGGGAGCGGTACAGCGCGTTGAGACGCACCGCGAAACCAGCCTCAATAGCGGCAGACTCCGCCAAGGCGAGGACGAAGAGTTAGTCGCTGCGTGCCTCATAGGCCGCCAAATTTTTCCGTCCAACCCGCGCAGCCCTAGTTGGGCGGTGTCGGTGTCATTGATCGTCGCGGCGGCGCGATGTCCACAGCGGGTGCACTCATCGATATGACCGCCGAGTGCGGCGGTGCGGCAACGGGCAATGGCCAGCAGGACCTTGATATGGGCCCAGCGGATCCACTGGCGGTTGCGCTCGATGAAAGCTGTTCCTGCAGTGCGGACCAGGTCGGCCACCTCCAAGGGCGGCCGACTCATCTATTCCTCCCGCTGGGACTTGCTTTTTAGCTTGAGCGAATCCAGAGGACTGGCCGTGCCCTGGAGGTGACGTCGCGAAAGATGAAGGTAGATCGAGGTCTCTTTTAGATCGTGATGTCCCAGGAGCAGCTGAATGGTGCGCAGGTCAGCGCCATTCTCAAGCAAGTGCGTCGCGAAACAGTGGCGCAGGGTGTGGGGATGGATCCGATTCTACAGACCGGCGCGCTGGGCGGCCTTCTGGCAGGCATACCACACGGTCTTTGGAGTAATGGGACGAGGAGCGGTGTGGCAGGGGCCGCCAGGGAATAACCAGTCTGTGGGTTTGCGCTTCAAGCCGCGCCAGTAGTCGCGCAAAGCTTCCAGCAGGATGGGACTGAGCATGATATCTCGGTCCTGACAGCCTTTCCCGCCGTGGATGTGGATGACCATGCGTCGGCTGTCGATATCGGGGAGTTGCAAGCGGGCCAACTCGGCGCGCCGTACCCCGGTGCCATAGAGGGTCATCAACACAATGCGATGAAATCGAGTCTGGGCCGAGTCGATGAGGAGGGCAACTTCTTCTGGGCTCAATATGCTGGGCAGGTGTCGCGCCTTCTTCGGATAAGGGGTATCGGCCACGCTCCATGGCTTCTTCATCGTCTGGATGAAGAAGAAGCGCAGCGCGGCCAGCCGTTGCGTGACCGTGCGTGCGGCGAGTTTCCTCTCGCGGAATAGATACGCTTGGTACTCACGGATGTGCTCCGGACCGAGTTGGTCGGGAGGGCGCTTAAAATAACGTGCGAAGTCCTCGATCGTCTGGATGTAGCAGTCTTTGGTAGTCTGAGCGTAATTGCGACGCTCGAGTTCCTCGAGCATCATTTTGCGAAGGTGGGTCATAGGTCATCTCCTTATGACCCCACCCTAACTCTTCCTCTCGTTCCCACCACTGCTGCTGACACCCGGCACGCGAAAGCGTCCGCCGCAAAGCGGCTTCGTTGTGTGCTGGGCATGCTCAACAGCTTGGAGGTGAAAGTCCTCTGGCCTACCTGATGGAGGTAAGGCCTAGGGATGATGCAAGGGCTACCGCCGCGAGGCGGGGTCTGAAGGAAGCATGGAACAAACGTGCGAGTCGATGGACAAAAACCGGATACAAGGCGCCA
>Ga0208079_1001628_pt1 | contig 11585 bp, 9 predicted proteins | sample NGESurdeep092012_5_FD_184474 | JGI IMG/M metagenome (GOLD analysis project Ga0208079, IMG submission 184474) | Arctic peat soil microbial communities from Barrow, Alaska - NGEE Surface sample 210-2 deep-092012 (SPAdes) | ecosystem: Environmental > Terrestrial > Soil > Wetlands > Peat ... | reverse complement strand
TCTCTCCTCTGTTTCTACTTTTGATTTCACAATGGGACCCAGGGAAAAAGAACTCTCATCGAAGGATCCTTTCTACGCTCCCTGGAAAGATTCAAAATTCAGGGGTAATATGAATACGACGATTGTAAAGACAACACTTGGAAAAACAATTATGATTCAGCACGATGTATCGTCTGACCATCCTTACTCGCGAATTCATCTTCTTCAGGGTACCAAAGGAATGGTTCGTAAATTTCCTGAAGAGCATATTGCTCTGGGTGAAGAGTGGGCCAAAGAAGATAAAATGAAAGAACTTTATGCCCAATACTCGCCTGAAATTGTTAAAAGGGTGGGAGAGATGGCCAAAAAGGTAGGTGGTCATGGCGGCATGGACTTTATTATGGATTGGCGTTTGATGGATTGTTTAAGAAACGGATTGCCAATAGATCAACCGGTTTATGATGGTGCTGTATGGAGTTCAGTAGCACCGTTAAGCGAATGGTCCGTCGCCAACAGATCGCAGTCAATTGATGTTCCTGATTTCACCGGAGGTTCATGGAAAACCAACAAACCTCATGGGATAAATCTCGAAACCGGCGGGACTACTAAAGTACTTGATCTGCCTGAAATGAAGTAGTGCACTGGCACATGGACTCATATATAAAAAAACTAATTCAAGCAGGCGAAAATCAGCATCTGGATTTCAAATTCGAGATTTCCGATTCACGCAAGATCGCAAAAACACTTGTGGCTTTTTCAAATACTGATGGAGGTACATTGCTTATTGGAGTAAAAGATAATGGTAGAATTGCAGGTGTACGTTCAGATGAAGAATTCTATATGGTTCAGGCGGCTGCAGGGATGTATTGTAAACCAGAAATAACATTCGATTCAAAGCGATGGGTTATTGAAGGAAAGACCGTACTTGAAGTTATCATTCCGAAGGGGAAAAATATTCCATATTATGCCCAGATAGAACCAGCCAAATGGTTAGCTTATATAAGGGTAAAGGATGAAAACATTCTTGCTTCAACAGTGCACCTTAAAGTATGGAAAAACAAGAACCACAGCAGTGGGATATTAGTGGAATACAGCGATAAAGTGAAGATACTTCTGGAATATCTTGAACAAAATCCATCAATCTCAATATCTAAATTCTGCAGAACAGCATTTCTTCCAAAAAGTGCTGCAGAAAATATTCTGGCTGATTTAATCTATTTTGGATTGATTGAATCAGTTTATAAAGACCACCATTTTATTTATAGCTTAAAAAGTAAGAGTTAGCTATTTCCGTTTCATTATCGAATTTGCTGCAAAAAATAAAAATTAAGAGATATTTTTTTACTTTTGCAGTCACAAAATGGCAATTCCGTGAGTAAAAATTAATGTAAGTAATTCTTTTAAACGGTTTGCAATTCTTAATTTGTTGTCCGGTAAGAGACCTTTTAATGACAACATAAAAACTATAAAGACCTTACATTATTTACCAGTGATGATGAATGCTATATTATTTCTTATTATTTTATCTCTTACATTCCCGGTTTTTTTTATCACCAAATCGTTAAAATATTATTATACCCTGTGTTTGCTTATTGGTGGTATAATTTTAACTTCTGTATGGTGTTTTGAAGTGCTCGCAGGTAATATTCAACAACTGGATATACAGTTATATTTATCGCTTTTTCAAAGAAATTTTGTTTTAACAATAGACAGACTTTCAGCATTTTTTATAGTTGTGGTTAATATAACCGTTTTTACCGGGTTCCTTTATGCCAGAGGATATCTTCAGCCTTATTATCAAAACAAAAATGCTTTGGGTTTTTCGATACATTACTTCTCATACATCTGGCTTTATCTTTCGATGATAATGGTAGTGATGATACGTGACGGATTGTCTTTTCTGATTGGTTGGGAGATAATGGCTTTATCATCGTTCCTTCTTGTGATTTTTGATGCAGAAGATCGCACCATTTTGAAAACAGGAATAAGCTACCTGATACAGATGCATGTAGGTATGTTTTTTATTCTGATAGCTTTTTTAATGGTCGACAAAGCCACGGGGCAAATGAGTTTTGATGCACTTAAGCTTTATTTCTCAAACCATTCTAATCTGTTGCTTTTTATTCTGTTCTTTATCGGTTTTGGCATAAAGGCTGGTTTTATTCCGATGCATACATGGCTGCCAGAGGCACACCCGGCAGCTCCATCGCACGTATCTGGTGTAATGTCAGGGGTTATGATAAAAATGGGCATTTATGGCATTCTGCGGGTGCTTATGTCGGTACAAAATGATTTGCTTGTAATAGGTCTCATACTACTGTCAGTTTCTCTGGTATCTGGCGTGCTTGGCGTAATGATGGCTATTGTTCAACATGATCTTAAGCGATTACTGGCGTACCACAGCATTGAAAACATAGGTATCATAGGTATAGGAATTGGTTTGGGGGTGATTGGACTCGCAACAAATAATACTGCTTTAACTCTCCTGGGTTTTAGCGGAGGCTTGCTTCACGTGATGAATCATTCTCTATTCAAATCCCTTCTTTTTTTTAATGCCGGCTCGGTATATAAGGCCACACATACACGAAACATTGAACAACTCGGTGGGTTGATGAAGAAAATGCCTTATACGGCAATTCTCTTTTTAATTGGTTCTCTGGCTATCTGCGGATTACCTCCATTCAATGGTTTTATTTCAGAATACCTCATTTACCTGGGCATGTTTAAAAGCCTGTCAGCTGCCAATCTATATCAATCAATCATTATTTTAGGAACTATTGTCGGTTTTACACTTATTGGAGGACTGGCAATTTTTTGTTTTACAAAAGCTTTCGGAATTGTATTTCTGGGAGAACCACGCTCAGAAAAGGCACTGATAGCCAAAGAAGTGGGGAAAGACATGATTTTTCCTCAATACATCACTATAGCTTTTATAGTACTTATAGGATTGGCATCAGCCTATTTTGTAAAACCGGTTTTTAACATTGTAACTCAGGCGTTCGGATTATCTGGTAATTCTATGGTATCAGAATCTACTGTAAAAAACCTCACCCAAATAAGTATCTTAAGTGGGATATTTATTCTTACAATTATTGTTTTGCTCGTTTACAGGCATTTTCATCTTAAAACCAAACGAATTGATGTTGGGCCGACATGGGGCTGCGGCTATTCAGCCGGCACCGCTAAACAACAATATACCGCAACATCATATGCTTACAATTTTAATCATCTGGCAAAGCCCATCCTCCAGACAAAGAAATCAATGACTGACATTCGTGAAGATGAGATATTTCCAGGGAAAAGAACTTTCATCTCACATAGCGACGATATTTTTAAAATGCATTTTATAGATAAACCGATAGATTGGTTTTCAGGCCTTCTGAAAAAGATTGCAGTAATGCAGACCGGGAAGATTCAGCATTACATCTTATATGCATTTGTCTTTATGCTACTGGTTTTTCTATTAACTTATTTTAACCTTATCTGAATATGATCGGATTTGTCTTGATTTTAATTGCAGCATTCTTCTTTCCCGGGCTGATATATCGAACAAAAAGTATTGCCTCCGGACGCAAAGGGCCTGGAATATTTCAGCCTGTTAAAGATATAGGAGTGCTGATGAGGAAAGGCAGCGTTTTCAGTAAAACCACGGGACTGGTATTTCAGATTGCTCCGGTTGTTACACTTTCAACTATTCTTTGTGCTTTACTGGTGATACCATTTGCAAATCAGAATGCTGTTATATCTTTTGAAGGTGATTTTGTTTTTTTCGCTTACCTGCTTGCGTTTGGAAAGTTTTTTGCAATTATTGCCGCACTTGATACCGGTAGCAGTTTCGAGGGAATGGGTGCAAATCGTGAGGCATTTTTCTCAATGCTTACGGAACCTGCATTTTTTATTCTGCTGGCAACTTTTGCCATGTTTACCGGTTATACTTCTTTCTCGGATATTTTTAGTCACTTTTTCATCACAGATAGTCATTATGTATTGATATATAGTATTATTGGCTTTTTCCTGTTTGTTCAAATTGCCATGGTCGAAAACAGCAGGCTCCCGGTTGATGATCCAAAAACACATCTCGAGCTTACCATGATTCATGAAGTTATGATACTGGATAACAGTGGATTCGATAAAGCATTGATTCATATTGGTTCGTACCTGAAGTTTGCCATTTATGGTGCTTTGATGTATAATGTTATCGTGCCTGCCGGATGGAATATTTTTCTGCAGACTGCATTGTTTTTGGCAGTTCAGGTGGCGTTTGCTTTAATCATAGGCCTTATAGAATCGTTCAGAGCCCGTAACAAAATGAACAAAAACCCAAAATTTATTCTGACCATCTCGGCTATTGCATGGATAGCTTTTGTGGTAATTTTAATCTTAACCGACAAATTAAGTTAATTACATAATATGGTAAATTATCTGATAGTATTATTTGCGATAACTCTAATGTATTTTGCATCCGCGGAGCGATTAATTATTTATATAAGGCTTATTGCAGTTCAGGGCTTATTATTGTGTGGTATTGCCATATTCGAGCTTAAAGAAATAAATGGTGCAAATCTGATATTTGTAGTGTCGGAGACATTGATTTTTAAGACTATTTTAATACCATATCTGCTGTCCAGGATCGTTACACGTTCCGGTATATCTAAAGTGTCCCGGCTGGCTATGCCAGGGTTTTATTTACTCATATTATCAATTTTCGCACTCTTGATAAGTGTTATTCTGGCAAATTCCCTGATTAATCCATATATCAATACTATTTACATGGCAATAGCTCTTTTTACTTTATTTACCGGTTTGTTACTTATTGTAACCCATAAACTGATAATCTCGCATTTAATAGGCTTTTTAATTATTGAGAACTCGGTTTTTATGTTTTCACTGGCAGTAGGAAATGAAATGCCAATGCTTATCAATATTGGAATATTACTTGACATTTTTGCGGGAGTATTAATTCTTGGTTTTTTTGGATTACGACTTAAACCGCACACAAATGAATTGACCATGTTAAAAGATTAAAAGATGACACTTTTATTGTTTTTTATCATTTCAGCTTTAATGAGTATTTCAATAGTTTTACTTAAAAACAAAACTATTACTAAGGTCATAACTATAGGATACGCCTTAATACACATCTGGTTTACAATTTATTGCTGGACCAATTTGAATAAAACAGAACTGAGCTATTTCACTTATAACAGCGCCGGTGTATTGTTACTCTCAGTTTTATCGTTTTTAACTATTCCAACTGTTTATCATGGATTTATTTATGGAGCCGGTGACGATGTAAAAAAATTTAATATTTACCATTCCGCCCTGATTGGCTTAATGACTTTTATGTCGGGTGCGTATCTGGCAAACGGAATGACTGTATTATGGATTTTTGTAGAAGCTACCACATTGGCAGTTGCAGCCCTGATATATCACGACCGGACTGAAATGGCCCTTGAAGCTACATGGAAATATGTATTTATCTGTTCAACCGGGATTGCTTTGGCTTATTTAGGCATTTTGTTCTTAGGATTTATTTATGGCCGCGGAGATGCTGCTAACCTTTCTTTTGCATCTTTTGCGAATATTATCAACAATGCCAATCCCCTTTATCTCAAAATAGCTTTTCTATTTGTATTAATTGGCTTCAGCACCAAGATGGGACTTTTCCCCATGCACACTGTTACCATTGATGCACATTCTGTAGCTCCTCCTCCAATCAGCGCATTAATTTCCACAACATTGATGAATGTTGGTTTCCTGGCTATTTTTCGTGTTTATACCTTGTTTTCTTCATCATCTATTTTGCCCTTCATGAATCACGTTCTTATCCTTGCAGGAATTTTGTCATTGTTAATTGCTGCAGGATACATGCTTAAAGCAAAACACCTTAAAAGGATGCTTGCTTATTCAAGTCTTGAAAACATGGGATTAGTAGCGATAGCTATTGGTGTCGGGGGTGTTGGTTATTATGCAGCGCTGCTTCTGTTAGTGTTACATTCACTGACAAAATCAAGTCTTTTTTATCAAATGGGGCAGTTGTCACGGGTACTTCATACATTTAACCTGGATGAATGCGGCAGATACATGAAATTATATCCGGCAGGCGCCTTAGTCCTTATCATTGGAATGATATGCATTCTTGCCATTCCGCCATCAGGGTTGTTTATTACAGAGTTTTTGATATTTAAAGGGTTGGTTTTCAATGACCAATGGTTGGTCCTGATTATTGCAATTTTGCTGCTTTGCTTTGTGATCTACGCTATGAGCACGAGGATCCTGCATATTGTCTTTTCCAACCCCAGAAATGCAGATAGTCTGAGACTATCAGATAAAGTTAACCCCGTTGAAACAATTAGTCAATTCGTACTTCTCGGAGTAGTGATTATTATGTGCTTTTATCAACCACCCTTTTTGGCAGATCTGATAAATCAAAGCCTTGCCTTATTACCTAAATAGGAATTATGATGAATCAACAATATTCAGAAATAAAAAATAATTCAAACCCGCTTGATCTTCGGGAAATACCGGTTTTAAAATATAATGTTTTTTATGATCTGATATCTGATTTTCTGAAAGACGAAGCAAAGCATTGCTTAGCCTATTACGGAGTTGAGACATCAGCTAATCTGAAATTTTATTGTTGTATTGCTGATGACAATCATAACAGTGTTGCAGTGTTTTCTCACGAAATTGATAAGGTAGGATCTGCATTGAAATCATTAACTCCGGTTTGCTCCCAGCTTCATATTTTTGAGCGTGAGATTCATGAAAATTTTGGAGTGGAATTCGAAGGACACCCATGGTTGAAGCCGGTCAGATATTCGAATGATCGTTCAGACAAGTCAAAGAAAATAGAAAATTATTCTTTCTATGAGATTGAGAGCGAAGAGTTGCACGAGGTGGGAGTTGGTCCAATACATGCAGGGGTGATTGAACCAGGTCATTTCAGGTTTATCTGTAACGGGGAAAAGATTTTACACCTGGAAATTCAACTAGGGTATCAGCACCGTGGTATTGAAAAATTATTTATAGAAAAAAACGATGCGCTACAAAGATGTGTTCTTTCAGATAGCATTGCCGGAGATACTTCAGTTGGACATGCACTGGCTCATTCGCAACTTATTGAATCATTAGCTGGCATTCAGGTCAGTGAAGCATTACAGATCGAAAGGTGCATCGCTTTGGAAATGGAAAGACTTGCCATGCACATTGGCGACACTGCTGCTTTATGCGGCGATGTGGCATACCAGCTTGGACAAGTTGCCTGCGAAGCGCTCAGAACCACAATAATAAATACTACTCAATATTGGTGCGGAAATCGCTTTGGAAAGGGATTAGTTCGTCCCGGAGGCAGTAATTATCCCTTGAGTAATAATATTCTGGACGAGATGCTAAGAGTACTTGAAGATACAGGCAGACGATATTCTGAAATGACTGATCTTATTTATAACCTACCGAGTGTTCTTGGTCGAATTGATGATATCGGGATAGTTACAAAACAACAAGCTTTAAGCCTGGGTGCTGTTGGAATGACTGCCCGTACCTGCGGGATTTTACGTGATATCCGGAAAACCCATCCTTTTCAATATTATAAAAACTATCCGGTCCGACCGGTAATTATTGAAACAGGCGATGTTCTTGCACGCTGTATGGAACGAAATCTTGAAGTACATGAATCGATGATAATTATTCGTGAACTTATTGAGATTTGGCGACAAAAAATTAAAGATATCAGGAAGCCTGATTATGCTTATTACTTAAAGCCAAACTGCTTTGCAATATCCATGGTCGAAGGATGGAGAGGTGAAATTTGTCACCTCGCTATCACTGATAATAATGGAAATATTGTGCATTACAAAGTCAAAGATCCATCATTGCATAATTGGATGGCTTTAGCTCTGGCAGTGCGAAATCAGGAAATATCGGATTTCCCGGTATGTAATAAGAGCTTTAACCTGTCGTATTGCGGAAACGATTTATAGTCTTATAGAATAATTGAACTACTATGTTTAAAGAGATAAAAGTCCTGAAGAGTCATGGTAAACAATATGTTAAAAACCTTCGTACCCAGTCTGTTTCAGAGCTATTCAGAGGGAGACCGGTCATTTCAGGTGATATAACAAAAGATGAAATCAAAACTATCTCTGCCGTCTGTCCGGTAATGGCCATTGATGGTAAATCAGGGTCTATTGATACAGGCAGATGTGTTTTCTGTAAGGAATGTTCCTTCCTTCTCCCCGAAAAGATCAGGTTCACAAATGATTACAGGATAGCATCCAATTTGCGGGAAGCACTTATAATCAAACCGGGTTCTGAATCTCTGATACGACTTGATGAAAACAGGGTCAGAAAAGAGATAAGAAGGCTTTTTAAAAGTGCATTGAAGCTGCGTCAGGTATCTGCCGGGGGAGATAATTCCTGTGAGATGGAACTTGCTGCTACCGGCAATGTAAATTTTGACTTAGGCCGCTATGGTATTGAATTTGTTGCTTCTCCCCGCCATGCGGACGGAATTGTGATAACAGGACCTGTTTCTAAAAACATGGCTGAGCCTTTGCAGATCGCCTATGATGCCACACCATCCCCAAAAATTATTATCCTTGCCGGCACTGACGCAATCAGTGGAGGTATTTTTGAAGGAAGCCCCGCACTCGACAGAAGTTTCATTGAAACGAATCATATTGATCTTTTCGTACCCGGGAATCCGTTACATCCACTGACATTTATTAACGGGGTGATGGATCTTCTTGGAATTAAGCCCTGAGCCTCTCCTCCTTCGCTAAAGCTTCGGAGGACACGTGTGCCCTGCTTTGCCGGCCGAAGCCTTGGCGAAGGCTGGCGCCCTGCGCCATTTAGTACCCTGCCGCCTGTCCGTCCTTTCTCGATTCTGAAGCTCCGAACCACACTTTGTTCTTATCATCCCACATGATTGCCTGGTAACCACCATACCCGCCAAGATCCCATTGAACAGTATGGCCCATTGACATAAGCTTTTGAATAACTTCTGTGCGAAAACCGCTTTCAAGTAACAGGATCCCGCCATTTGTCATCTGCTGACCTGTTGGTTCAGATGATCCAATGTGATGAATCCTGGGAGCATCTCCTGCTTCCTGAAGATTCATCTTGAAATCTATTAAATTCACAACAATCTGAACATGTCCCTGCGGTTGCATATCACCTCCCATAACTCCAAAACTGATCCAAGGCTTTTTGTTTTTTGTAATAAATGCAGGGATTATTGTATGAAATGGCCTTTTACCCGGAGCATACACATTGTTATGACCTTCTTCGAGACTGAACATTTCTCCCCGGTCCTGCAGAACAAATCCCAGTCCTGTAGGGCACATACCAGATCCCATGCCCCTGTAGTTACTCTGAATTAGAGAAACCATATTGCCATACTTATCAGCAACTGTAAGATATATTGTATTAGCTGCCTCAATTCTTCCCGGATCATAAATCTTTGCTGCCTTCTCCCTGTCGATAAGTCTTCGTCTTTCAGCCGCATATTTCTTAGAGAGAAGTTGTGAGACAGGTATTCTGCTGAAGAAGGGATCGGCATAATATTTAGCACGGTCTTCAAATGCAAGTTTTTTTGCTTCGGTGAATACATGAATGTAATCGGCAGATCCAAAACCCATTGCCGCGATATCAAACCCTTCGAGTATGTTCAACATCTGAAGAGCTGCTATTCCCTGGCCGTTTGGAGGAAGTTCCCATACTTCGTATCCACGGTAAGTAGTACTTATGGGTTCCACCCATTCGGAATGGTGTCTGGACATATCATCATAAGTAAGAAAACCTCCCTCTTGTTTCATGAATGCTGCAATATCCCTTGCAATAGAGCCACGGTAAAACTCAGATCGTCCTCCTTTTACAATTTTTTCAAGAGTATTTGCCAGCAAAGGATTTTTGAATATTTCGCCTTTTGATGGGGCCTTACCCATAGGCATGTAAACCTGTTTTATATTTGGATATTCCTTTAATAATTCGGTTCCTTGTTTTAGTGCATATGCAATCACTTCTGTTACCGGAAATCCCTCTCTGGCGTATGTGATCGCAGGCTGAAGGATATCCCTCATCGGCAGATGGCCGAACATATCGTGCATCTCAAACCAACCATCGACGCACCCTGGAACTGAAACAGGAAGAGGACCATAGGACGGAACAAACTGAAACCCGTTTTGCTTAAAATATTCAAGCTTAAGTGAACGCGGAGATCTTCCGCTGCCATTCAAACCATACAATTTGGACTTCTCTGCACTCCAGATTATTGCAAAAATATCACCACCTACTCCGGCTCCCGTTGGTTCAACAACTCCCAGAACAGCATCAGCAGCTATTGCAGCATCAATTGCAGTTCCACCTTTCTTCAATATATCAAGAGCTACCTGGGTTGCGAGAGGCTGACTGGTTGCAGCCATCCCATTGCGTGCTATTACTTCTGACCTTGTGGCAAAATCGTGACCGGTAATTCTATCCTGTGAAAATGCAAAAGTTGAAAAAAGAATGGCAAAGACTATAGTAGAAATTCTTCTCATTACTAAATCATTTAATAATGCAAAGGTAAAAATCAATGCTTACTATTTTGCCATTGCCAGTGCTTTTAATTCAGACGGCATTTTCTCGATTGCATATCTAAGCGATGTTCTGGGCATTGTAGCTTTCTTTTTCATTACATATTTAAATACCTCCTGTTGATGTGCCTGACTTGCTGCTTTGAGCATCCACCCATAACCTTTCTGTACCATATCATCTTTATCGGAGTGAAGTATATCAGCTATTTCGAAAATATCAGATAGAAACATACCATTTCTGGCAGGCACAATAAGTGATACAGCCGATGCACGCTTAACCCAACGGTTTGAAGATGTAGCCCATTTTTTTAAACCAGAGAGATACTTCGAATACATTTCTACAAAAGTTCCGACAGTGTGATTGCAAAGTGTATCGCACGATGCCCAGTTACCAACATAATTATTCACCCAATTTTCGAAAACATCAAAATCAGAAGTCTCATATTGTTTATGCACGTTGTACGACCAGTTGCATGCTACAAATGATTCTTCCATGTACCCCGACTTCCATAATTCACCACTTAAAGCAAAAATATTTGGTTTGCTTTTATCCTCGATAGTTTTATAATGTTCTTTGCTTATCCGGCCCGTGTCAGCTGATTTTAAACCATATAATTTAACGTCTTCCTTAAAGAACCGTTCCCCTGATAATCTTGTCTTTTCATCAGCATTCTTAATCAATTCCTGTCTTAAGTTTTTAATAATATTATTCATATGGTGCCATATTAAATATTTTTAAAAAGTCGATTCTTACCTTTGTGTTCCTTTGTGAAATCCTTCGTGCTCCTTTGTGTTTAATGGATTTTTTTCTTACCACTAAGGTACACAAAGGAAATCATTAGTTAACTTTTTATTAGTTTAGCGGTTTATAGATAAACAAGTTATCCATGCAGACTATTGACAATTTCAACTATTTTATTGACCAGTTTGAGGATATAAGGGTACTCAGGTATAAACTTCCGGGATTCGAATCGATCACTCCCAAACAAAAAGAACTTATTTACTATTTGTCTCAGGCAACTCTTTCGG
>Ga0208079_1001624_pt1 | contig 11597 bp, 12 predicted proteins | sample NGESurdeep092012_5_FD_184474 | JGI IMG/M metagenome (GOLD analysis project Ga0208079, IMG submission 184474) | Arctic peat soil microbial communities from Barrow, Alaska - NGEE Surface sample 210-2 deep-092012 (SPAdes) | ecosystem: Environmental > Terrestrial > Soil > Wetlands > Peat ... | reverse complement strand
TCTCCAGGTAGGTGTCACCGGTGTTCAGCCACTCCCCGACGAACACATGCCGAGATGCCGCCGTGCGGCGCCAGTAGCCCTGCGCCGTGGACTCACCACGGACGTAGAGGGTCCCCGGCTGGCCCAGGGCCACGAGCCCGCCGCCGGCGTCGCGCAGCTGCAGCTCGTAGCCGGGCACCGGGGGACCGGTCGTGCCCGGGTGGACGTCGCCGGGCCGGTTGGACAAGAAGATGTGCAGGCTCTCGGTGGACCCGATGCCGTCGATGATCTCCACCCCGAAACGGTCGGTGAACCGGTGCTGCAGCGGGGCCGGCAGCGGCTCACCGGCCGATACCGCCAGGCGCACCGACGCGAATGCGTCATCGGGCAGATCGCTGGCGACCAGGTGGGCGAAGAAGGTCGGCACCCCGCAGAAGATCGTCGGCTTGTCCTGGCTCATCCGCCCGGCGATGACCTGAGCCGTCGGGTGACGTGGTTCCAGGACCGTGGTCGCTCCCGCGGAGAGCGGGAACCACGCCGAGTTGCCCAGGCCGTCAGCGAAGAAGAGCTTGGCCACCGACAAGCACACGTCCTGCGGCCGGATCCCCAGCACCTGCTCGCCGTAGGTCTGGCAGACGTGCCGGATGTTGGCGTGTCGGTGCATCGCACCCTTGGGCGAACCCGTGGTGCCCGAGGTGTAGAGCCACAGCGCACAGGCATCCTCGTCGGTGCCGGCCACCGTGCGGTCCTGGCCCTGGCTCTCTCGCCCCAGAGCAATGAAGTCCTCCCAACCCCGCGCCGACGCGGTGGACAGCGCAGGTAGCGCGCCCGCGCCGGCAAGCACGAAGTGCCCCACCTCCGGGGCGAGGTCGATGGCAATCTTCGCGGTGACGTACGGGTAGGTGATCTCATCGCCGCAGTCCTGCCGGGTCAGCCTGGTCAGCTGCACACCCTGGGCATCGGACGGCCGCGTTGACGTCGCGGCGGCCTCGGTCGCGCGGCGGGTGATCTCGTCGGCGAAGCCATGACGCGCAACGGTTGCGTCCACGAGGCCCCACTGCACGGCCGTTTGGCCCCGGTAGCCCTCGGGCTTGGTGGCGAACAGGTCAGCCCGGTCCTTGCGGACATGCCGCTTGTCAACGACTCGAGTCAGGCCACCGGTGCCGGGCAGCACGCCGAGCATCGAGACCTCCGGCAGCGAGACGACCGAGGACCCGTCGTCGATCAGAACGATCTGCTCGCATGCCAGGGCCAGCTCGTAGCCGCCACCTGCAGCGGTGCCGTTGAGCGCGGCGATCCACGTCTGGCCGGAACTGGCGGTGGCGTCTTCGATGCCGTTTCGGGTCTCGTTCGTAAACTTGCAGAAGTTGACCTTCCAGGCGTGTGAGGACTGGGCGAGCATGCGGATGTTCGCGCCGGCGCAGAACATGCGCTCCAGGCCGCCGGTCATCACCACCGACTTCACGCTCGGGTGCTCGAAGCGAAGACGCTGGACCAGGTCGTAGAGCTCGATGTCGACACCTAGGTCGTAGGAGTTCATCTTCAGCTCGTACCCGGCCACCAGGGCGCCGTTCTCGTCAACGGTCAGAGTCACGGTGGCCACCTGGCCATCGACAGCCACACGCCAGTGCCGGTAGCGGTCGGGGGCCGTGCAGAGGCTGACAACCGGTGGCACGGCAGCCGGTGGCTCGACGTCCTCCTGGGCGGGACTCGCAGTCGCGCCGGCGGCGACAGGCATGTCGCACCTCTCATCAGATCGGATGGAATGGCGCCTTGAACAATACACGACGAATGTTGGGTGATTCGCTAGAAGACTGTAGCATTTTTGTGGTCTTCGGGCTGGGTGACTCACCGAACGTAGTAAGGCTACGGTGGTCACCGCGTTCTGCGAGGTGCTTTGATCGCTCAGAAACACCTCGACGAGGCGCCAGTGCCATGCTGCCGCGGCCAAGATCGTGACGACCCGCAGTTCCTCGACGGGGCCCGCGGCGACTCCCGATGCCATCTGGCCATCCACAGTGCACCTGCCCAGGTTCCACCAGCACACCCGGACCACGACCAGACGCCTTCGCCCAGGTGCCCGCCGATCAGGTCCTGCACCGTTGCCGACGCAGGTCCTGCACCGTTGCCGACGCTCAACAGGCCACAACAGGCATAACGTCCATCGCAGGACTCCCCCAGTGCACGTTGCAGGGCAACTGACCAAGTCTCACCTGGTGACCCCACGTCGTTGCAGGCAAGGGTCGGCTGCGTGACATCCAGGGTGAGCACGTCCCCAGGACCGCGCCGGCGGACCCGTGGCACACCGGAGCACTCGCATCCGGCCGGGCCGCTCAGTCGAGTGCCTCCTGGGTGAGGCGCACGTAGTCAAACTCGACGGGCTGCTCGTTGATGCCGGCCTGCGGTGGGGCGATCCAGCTGGCGAACTTGCCCGCCTCATACTCGGCGACCATCAGCTTGGCGACCGCCTCGCGATCCTCATCGCTGGGCAGCCACTCGCACTTGCGAGCCTGCCACGTCGCCTCGTCCACCACCTGACCCTGCGGAGTCACGTGGTGGCCTGAGTATGCGCCGACCGCCCGGTTGAAGCCCTCGTGCGGCAGGTAGAGACGCTGCCCCACCCCGGCTTCTTCCAGTGCCTGGTTCCAGCGACGGACGCCGTGGTTGCAGTCCTCGACATACTCATCGCGCAGATCGAGGTTGAGGGCGCTGAGCATCGAGACGGTCTTGCGGACGATCTTGCCATCCTGCACGACGTTCATCGTGCGCTCGGCCCCAAGAAGCATGTGGTCGTCCTGGCGGCGGGTCTCCATCCAGCGCCCCTTCAGGCCCGAGGAGTAGTAGTTGCCGGCATTGGTCGACTGCTCGGAGCCGAACAAGTCCATAGACACAGAGAACTGGAAGTTGAGGTACTTCTGGATCACCAAAGGCGGGTTATTTGCTTACGCGTCCTTGGTTCAGCGGACGGGCAATGGGGGTCATCGGGCTCGACCCAAGGAACTGGGCACCGGCCCCAAGTGAGGCTTGGCCAGGCTCGGCCTGCCATCGAAGGCCACATGGACTGATCTTGCTGCCACGCTGGCGAAGGCCAGAGGTTGACGGGCCGACTCACACCAACGTTTCGGGGGCGTCGAAGAGCTCGTCTCGGGCGCGCTCGCTGCGCCGACCGAGGTAGGAGTCCCCGTACTCCTTCTGAAAGGCGGTCAGGATCTCCTTCAGCGGCAGGTCTGCGAAGGTGCCGCGACTGCCCACGTACTCCATGTTGCGCTGGCCGTCGACCGAGTACTCATGGAAAAGCAAGTCGTGACGGCCATCAAACTCGAGCGGGCGGACACCGAAGCGCCGGCACAGCTCGATATTGAACGCGGGCGTCGCCTTGACCCACCTGCCGGCGAGCCACAGCTCGGTGAAGCCGTGAAAGATGAACAAGTCCGAACCGAGCTGGGCCAGTAGCTTCTTGCTGGCAAGGTGGTTGCGCACGTCGGCGAACCCGAGTCGCGCGGGGATGCCAACAGCACGTGCCAGTGCGGTGAGCAGCACGGCCTTGGGAATGCAGTAGGCGACCCTTCGATCGAGGGTGACGCTGGCGCGGTAGTCAAGCGGCTCAGAAGTTATCGAGTAGGGGTCGTAGCGAATCCCGTCGCGTACGGCATAGAAGCACTTCACCGCCCGTTCCTCATCATTGGTACAGCCCTTCGTGATCTGTGCTGCGTAGGCCTTGATGCCAGGGTCGTCAGAGTCGATGAACCACGTGGGGCAGAGGTAGCGGTCAAGCTCGGTGTTGTCCACGAACGCACTCTATGCCGCAGGCACGGCCACTGACCTGGAGAGCGCCGATGAATGCATCCCGGCTCCAGACTCTTGTGCCTACTGGCGCTGCCTGACTTCGCCACACCCCGGCCAGAAGACACCGTCGACTGCAGCCCGGCGGCTGGCCAAGGCCACAACCCGCCCGACAGCCATGCTTTGCTCAGCAACCCCCTGCGAGCACGAAGCCATGTGGGCTCCATAAATGCACCCAAATGCGTGCCTGCTGGTCTAAGGAATCTGTCCGTGATGCTCTGCCGGGCCACGGGTTCCGGACGAGAATTGGGTTGTGGCTGCCCGGCGATGCCGCCGCTCCTGAAGTCGTGGCGGCCGACCATTCGTCACGCGAAGCGACAGCTGCCCGACCGGTGGCGACAGTTGATGAGGGTTCGCGTCTGGGAAGACGGTGTCGCTGCGGCAGGCAGTCAAGCCCTAACCCAGGCAGGTTCGTTCGCGAGCTCCGCCAGACGTAGGCTGCCCGGCATGGACGACGCCTTCTACCTGCCGCTCGGCCACGACCGCTGGCGCGCAACCGTCCACACCGCCGGCCCGTGGGACACCCGGTTCCAGCACGGCGGACCACCAAGCGCACTGCTCGCTCGTGCGATCGAGCGGTGCAGCCCGCGGGAGGACATGCTCGTCGCACGGATGGCAGTCGACATTCTCGGAGGGATCCCGGTGGACGACCTGGAGCTCCGCTCGCGAGTGCTGCGCCCCGGTCGTAGTGTCGAGCTGGTCGAGGCCGCGCTATCAGCTGGTGGCCGGGACGTTGCCAGGGCTCAGGCTTGGCGGGTGCTGCGCACAACGCAGAAGATCGCCCCGCGGCAGCAGCCTGCTCAGCCACTGCCGACCGAGACGACCGAGGGGGCACTGTCCTCGGTCGACGGCTGGCTCGATGGCTACCTGTCCGCGGTCGAATGGCGTTTCACTGCTGGGGCATTCGGGCGACCAGGCTCAGCGGCCGCGTGGACTCGACTCCGGTACCCGCTCGTCGACGGCGAGCCGCCGAGCCCACTGCAGCGGGTACTAGCTGTCGCTGACAGCGGCAACGGCATCAGCAGCGAGCTGGAACTGGCCGACTGGCACTTCATCAACCCCGAACTGACGGTGCACCTGCACCGCGAGGCCATCGGCGAGTGGGTTTGCCTGGAAGCGCAGACCGCCATCTCGCCCGGTGGTGTGGGCCTGGCCACCAGCGCGCTGAGCGACCTCGACGGCCCGATCGGCGTCGGTGCCCAGAGCCTGCTCGTCGCCCAGCGCTGAACCATCGCCCTGATCACCGGCGGTCCCGTGGTGCCTGTGGAACGGCGGGCGAGGCGCTCGGATCCGGCGTAGTGCGGCCGACCTCAAGGAGGCGAATCTTTGCTGTCTAGCGATCAACTCCGCGATTGCGCGGTTGCCGGCCGCCGGGCGGCGCCCGCTACGTCAGACGTATGGACGGCCGCGTGCAACTGGTCGTCCAGATGTTGCACGCAGCCCATCGGCGAGCTTTGCTTGAACATCGTGGAACTTCTAGCCTGACTTCGCCTTCACGTGGGCCAAGACGGCAAGTGCCGTCCCAGCCAGAAACCGGGGATCGGGGCGGGGTTGCGCGCCGGATCTGAGGGGATCGGCTGCTGGTTGTTCTCCAGACGCAAGGCGCCACCCTCGTGGCTGCGAAGGCACTCCTGCTCGGCCAGGTTGTTTGCGTAGACCTGCGAGCCGTCCCACCAGTGCGTCATGATGTTGATGTGAGTCGGCGGCCGGTCCGACTGCGGCGGAGTCGTCGGGTCATCCGGGGTACGCAGCACCGTCAGCGGTGGCGTCGGCCAGTCGTCATCGGGTTCGAGGGGCAAGATCCAGGGGTTGTCGCTGTGGCTGGTCCCGTGCTTGAACCATCACGGATCATGAACTGCAGCCAGGTGGCGATCAATGCATTGCCGGCTTTGGCCGGGATGACCTCGTCGCGCGTCATCAGGCGACGGCTCACCACGCGGGGGTTTGGCTCCAAGATGTTGGCCTTGTCGGGCCACGTCGCGGTGAGGGGGACATTGCGCCCGAACCGCGTCTCAGCCATTCCCATATCAGGGTGAGCCAGATCGTTCCAGCTGCCGTCGAAGGAGCGCTCGGCGTCGAACTTCGGGTCGTGCGTGGGCGCTTCGGGCGCGTTCACCGACGGCTCGCGTGAGGTGTCGTAGAGGTTCTGCTCGCGCAGGGTGTTCCCGATTCCGATCAGATCGAGCAAGCCCAGCGGCTTGGGCAGCTTGAACCAGCCGATGTGATGATCGACCTCTGACATGACCTTGTCGTAGACATGCCATAGCGGGTTCAAGCGATACGGCTTGTCTGAGGTGTCACCGCTGTCAGACGTCGACTTGGTCATCGCCGAAGTCCTTACCTGTCGGTTCCACGGTGTTGCACGCCGTTCATCTGCTGCCGAGCAACCTGGCCGGGCACAGGCTCGCACCGTCACAAGGACCGCGTCGGAGTCTGCCGGGGACAATTCTGTCGACTACCTACCGGGCCAGCGCGTATCCAATGGCCACGGCGAGGATGACCAGGGTCAGCGCCACCGCACTCTGGCCGGTATTTCGTCGGCGGGTGACGGCGGCCGGTTCGGGGACGTGTCTGGGCAGCGCGGCACGGTCGATGGAGTTCTGGCCGGCATGCTTGGCCCGGACTGCATAAAGCACCGCGAGGATCAGCAGAGGAAGGAAGGCGGCGAAGGCGCACAGCGCGAGCAGCGCAGTCAGGAGCCTGACCTGACTGGGCACTGGGAGGACTGCGACCAGGAGTCCGGCGTTGACCAGTACCACGCGCAGCACGTTGCCACGGTCCATTCGCGCCTGCGTTCCTCGCAGGATGTTGGGTCCGCCACCCAGGACCACGGGCACCAGGAACGACAGGGCGCCGAGCAGGACCTGAGCGGCGAACCCGGCGGCCATGGGAATGATGAGCAGCCACAGGCGGTCGGTGACCAGCTCCCAGGTCGCGCTGGTGACCAGTACGGTGAACAGGCCCAGCAGGGAGGCCATCAGCCAGATCAGCGCCGCCATGACCGACCAGGTGGCGTAGGCCGAAGGCGCCTTGGCTCGGGCCACTGTCGCCAGTGGCCGGGTGGCCCACAGGACCCCGCCCAGGTACCCGGCCACACCGGCCGCTGCCAGAGCCTGCAGCCCGGCCAGGGCGCCGGCGGCGGCGATGAGCACGGAGCAGACAAGGATTGGAAGGGCTTGGCGGGCAACGCGTTCGGCGCCTGCCGCGATGCGGGTGCGCAGCATGGTCGGCCAGAGCGTGACCAGCGTGCCCATGACCGTCAGGCCGACCCAGCCCAGCAGGTTCAGAGCCACGTGGGCGACCACCAGCCGTCCGTGCCACGGCTCGGGCGGGTCACGGGCCAGGACCGCGCCCAGCCCGGCGCCGATCGGCAGGGCGAGTGAGGCGTAGATGTAGTAGCCCACCGTTGCTCCGAAACGTGACGGCAGTGCCGCCCGGGCCTGCCGGGCCAGTGCGGCGCCGTGCGCTGCGGCCGCGGCGCCCACGATCAGGGACCCGGCCAGGGTCAGGATCCAGACGGAGTCCACCATGCCGGCCACGACCGTCAGCACGCCCACGTTCAGGGCGACCATCCGGGCGCCCTGCCAGCGCCGCGACCCTGCGGTGGCGCGGCGCCGCAGCAGCGCGTCGGCGAAGTGTGAGCTCCAGACGAAGATCGCGTTGGTGACCGCACCCAACAGCAGCAGGTGCACCAGCAGCCAGGGTGACTCAGGGATGTAGCGGCGGAGCAGGGCTACCGCGAGCAGCCCAGCCAGCCAGGCAGCTACCGGCGTGTTGGCGCCGAGGTGCCATCTGGTTCGATCACGCAAGGCCATGCCGGCTGAGGGCTCGACGGTCATGAGCAGAACACCGTCCTGGTCTGGGCACCGGAGGCCGCCAAGGCGATGGCAGTAGCACTGATCATCAACATCGTGAAGCCGACAATCACCACGTGGATGATCTTGTCGTGAGCAACGCTGTCAGTGGCAACGCCAGAAAGGGCCCGTGTCGCTCTCGCGGCAAGGCAGACGCAAGCTGCCAGCCGCCAGCTGGCCATGAGACGAGCAATGCCCTTGCCTGCGGTCAGGGCGCGCGGAAGCGGAGCCGCGTCCGGGCGAGCAAGAACGGCCATGCCTGCCGGGATCGGGAAGACCGGCCGGCGGATCACTGGGCGGTCGCCGAACGAGGAAGCATGTCCAGACGACAGGCCCCGGGCTCCGAAAAAGGTTGCAGCGCGGTGCTTTCGGTTCGATCAGGATCTGCCCCGAGCTCGTCGAGGGCGCCACGGACCAGGCCGAGATGAACTGAGCACACCACCTGTGGATTCCGGTGGGCTGCCTGCAGCAACGGGCAATGACGCAGTCTGACGACGCTCGCACGGGCATCCGCACTCGGGGCGAACCCCAGCTCATCAAGCAGGATGACCACCTTGCGGCGAATGGCCACGGCACTGAGTGACACCGCCGGCTCAGAGGCAGAACCCTCACGGACCTGGGACTCTCGCGCCAGCTCGCGACCCCACATCCGACCTGCCTCGATGGCATCCGTGCTCGGTTGGGCGCTGGTCCGTGCGAGGTGCGCAGCCAGCACGCACGCCAGGGCGGCATACTCCTGAGCCACCTGGTCGGAGCCGACCTCGGGCGCTGCGTGGTACAGCCATGCGGGGCGTCCACGCCCTTGGGCGACCGCCTGGGTTCGGACGACCAGGCCACCGCTTGATAATGCGTCGAGATGTTCGCGAATCGTGTTGGGGTGCTGACCAATCGAAGCCGACAGAGCCGCCACTGTGCAGGGTTCGGGCTGGTCGATCAGGACGTTCAGGATGTCGGCCCGTGCGGTCGACAGGTTGGATCGTCGGCGCTTCATCTGTGGCGTTGGCGACGGTCCGTATCCCGGTCGTGGGCCTGTCGCAGACGCCAAACCGATTTTCACGGAACTAGTGTAATAAATTCACCTGTGGATTCGCCAATCGCAGCAGGCCGAGGCGCCACAAGGTCCCTCATCGCGTCAAGTCGCAGGAGTTCGCATGAGCATGGTCGTTGTCGCAGCAAGGGCCGCAGACGCGCAGGCGGTCGAAGCCGTCAAGAATCATCACGCACACCTGGCCGGCGCCCTCGCTGTCCACGTGGAGGCGCTTGCCGAAGCCGCAGCCCAGGGCGATTTGTCCCGTGCCGCTGCTTCGTCCGAGCATGGTCCCGTGGTGTAAGGCCGGGCTAATCCCGCATGCGCTCACCGAAGGGCAGGCCGTGTACCAAGGGCCCACGGGTTCCGCGCCGGCCTATTGGTGGACGCCATGGCGGCCGAGCACCATCACCTTGCTGCGCTGGTCGAGCGTCCGCTCGACCGTGCCTTTGAGCCAACTCGAACCGGCTGACCTCGGCTAACCTTGGTCGAGTGAGTGAACAGACGCGCTGGGTCACGGCGCACGGCGCAGGTCATGCCCAGTGGTACATCGAACGGTTCCGCCGGATGGCCGCCGAAGGAGTGGACCTTGACGGGGAGGCCCGGTTGCTCGATGCCATGCTCGCCCGGAGGTCGCGCGTGCTGGACGCCGGTTGCGGGCCGGGACGAGTCGGCGCCGGATTGGCAGCCCGAGGCCATGTCGTGGTTGGTGTCGACGCCGATCGGGAGCTGATCGAGGCGGCCAAGGCCGATCATCCCGGCCCACTGTGGCTCGTTGCCGACCTGGCCGAACTTGACCTGGCCGCGCAGGGTGAGGCCGAGCCGTTTGACGCCGCGGTATGCGCCGGCAACGTCATGCCGTACCTCGCACCCGACACCGAAGCCACAGCACTCGCCCGCATCACGGCACACCTACGCGACGACGGTCTCTTCGTCGTGGGCTTCGGTCTGGATCGCGGCTACCCCCTTGCTGACTTCGATACCCAGACGGCCGCCGCGGGTCTGGCACTCGAGCACCGTTTTGCCACATGGGATCTGCGCCCATGGCGCGACGACGCACCATTCGCCGTCACCGTCTTGCGCCGACCTAGACCGACCGCGTAATCGCGTCCTGACGAGCAGCCCCGAACCACTGCCCAGCCTGTACGAGGCCCGTGAGCTCGGCACCGAACCACCGGGCTGGAAACGTTCGCACGCGACCAAGCCAGAGCCTGTGTCGACGCCGCCATCCGAACCGCGCCCCCAGTCGCATGGCTGTGCCCCGCGACTAGGCTCAAGAGGCTGCACGATCACAAGGCCTTGTTGGGCAGGCTATGGACCGCGTTCATGCGCCTACTGGACGAGCTCTTTCGCACGCAAACTCATCACATGTGGAACACGGAGTTCACCTGTCGCGTGTCCCCATACCCATGTTCAACCGCAGGGTGCTGATGGTTGCCGACTGGACTCTTTGGCCAAGCTGTGGTCGCCGCAAGCGGACTTCGAGCGGGCCGCAGGCGAGCATCGGTAACCCGATGTCTGGTAGGCAGCCACCATCGAATCGGGCGCCGGCCCCGCACCCCGCCGAACGGGCTTGTTGGCCCGTGCCCTACAGTGAGAACTGATATCAGTTGAGAATTAATATCATAATGAAGGACATCGATGACAGACACCGGAATAGCGGCCCCCGAGCCGACCGCACTGGACCAGACTCGTCAGCGCGAGCTGCAGTTGCTTTCCGATGACGCCGTGCTCAAGGGTCACCCACACGGCGACGAGCGGTGCAAGAACTGCGTGTACTACCTCGACGTCGACGAGTCGATCTCCTACTGCTGGCACCCTAAGCTCCGCGTTCTCGCAGGCCAGGACTGGTGGTGCCAGTGGTGGGAGGAGATTCCGGCGGAGGCGTGAGCGCGTCCGCGCTGCGACTGACCCCGCAACGTCGGGCGGTGCTGGACGTGGTTGCTCAGTCGCAGGACCACCCCACGGCGGGCCAGGTCCTTGACCGTGTCCGTGAACGTGTCGAGGGTGTCGGAGCGGCGACCGTCTATCGGACACTCGCCCTGCTCGTCGAGTCCGGGCAGGTGGCCGAACTGCGGCTCGGGCAAGGGCAGGCCCTGCGCTATGACCACAGCGTCCACCGCCACGATCACCTCGTCTGCACCGGGTGCGGACAGGTCCAGGACGCCCAGGTCCGGCTCGATGCCGGCGCCCTCGCCGAACTCGAGGAGGAGACGTCGTTCACCGTTGCCGGATACGACGTACAACTGCACGGCCGCTGCGCACGTTGCGCAGCGCAGGACAACGCCAAGGAGAGCGATCAATGACCGAGCTAAAGGGTTCCAAGACCCACGCCAACCTCAAGGAAGCCTTCGCCGGGGAGAGCATGGCGAACCGTCGCTACCTGTTCTTCGCCCGTCAGGCAGACAAGGAGAACATCACCGAGGTCGCGGAGCTGTTCCGTGAGACAGCAGACGCCGAGACGGGGCACGCGTTCGGACACGCCGAGTACCTGGTCGGTGTCGGTGACCCGGCGACAGACGAGCCGATGGGCACGACCGAGGAGAACCTCGCGTCAGCCGTCGTCGGTGAGACATACGAGTTCACTGCCATGTACCCCGGCTTCGCGTCGACGGCGCGAGAAGAGGGCTTCGAGGAGGTCGCGGACTGGTTCTCCACCCTGGCCCGTGCAGAGCGCACCCACGCCGGTCGTTACCAGAAGGCGCTGGACAAGCTTCGCGGCTGACGCTGAGTTCCGGGACGCCCACCCAGGCGTCAAGCTGACCCAGGTGGTGCGGGTGGGAGCCTTCCCGCCCGCACCATCGCCACCATCGCCCGAGAACGCTCACCATCGGAGAAATCGTGTCCCGCCTGGAACTTGACCAGATCACCCTCGACCGGGACGGCTATGCCGC
>Ga0208079_1001622_pt1 | contig 11603 bp, 6 predicted proteins | sample NGESurdeep092012_5_FD_184474 | JGI IMG/M metagenome (GOLD analysis project Ga0208079, IMG submission 184474) | Arctic peat soil microbial communities from Barrow, Alaska - NGEE Surface sample 210-2 deep-092012 (SPAdes) | ecosystem: Environmental > Terrestrial > Soil > Wetlands > Peat ... | reverse complement strand
TCGGCCAGGCCAGGGCGGTCATCGCGCCGCCCGGACGCCTTGTCCTCGTAGAGACGTTCGTCGTCGACACCGGCCTCGACGAGCGCGTCCCGCTGCGGAGCGGTGGTCTAGGACCCGTCTGCTTTCGAGACACGCATGTATCCGACGAGCATCGCCGCTTCCTCCAGTCACTTATACGGCCGAATATGTGACACCCCAGATGTGCTCCGCGAGAGCTCTCAGATTGTCATATAACCCGTCAATTATTCTACGACTCGTGAACGGTCCACCTCGGGATAATGAGACAGGGCGGGTGGAGACCAGTGGGCATGTGGCGGGGTTCTTCCGCGCAGGCGGCAGTGCTCTCGATAACGTCGGTGGCATCGGAATCGTCGGACTCAAGAAGCCGATCGTCCGGGCATCCTGGGCTGATCTGAAGCTGAGTGAGGATGTGCCGGTTGGTCCGGCGCTGGAGGGGTTTGGGCGCGATCTCCAAGTCGCAGTGATAGACACGGTTCGGGCCGGCCTCGCGACGGGCCCCGATGGATGGGCCGAGTGGACAATGGACCTCCGGCACACGCTCGTTCATCGCGCATCTCGGCTCGCCATGTGCATCTTGGATCCACGACAACCAGACAGGCCTTTGCTGTCGAGTCTTAGCCCGTACCATTTGCCCAGCGTTGGAGTTCGAGAGGAATCGCTACGTGAGCACACTGACCCTGCCACAGCTGGAGCGCCATCTCTATGCAGCCGCGGACATCCTCCGAGGCAAGATGGATGCCTCGGAGTTCAAGGAATACATCTTCGGGATGCTCTTCCTGAAACGGTCGTCCGATCAGTTCGAGGATGAGCGCCAGAGAGTCATGGTGGCCGAGCAGGCCAAGGGCCGCACATCCCAGCAGGCCGAGGAACGAGCCGACAGGCCCGACTTCTACACCGACTCGTTCTTCGTACCTCCGAAGGCACGCTGGGAGTACCTGCTCAACGAGGTCCACCACAACGTCGGCGACGGACTCAACAAGGCGTTGGCTGCGCTAGAGGAAGCGAACGTAGCCCTCGAAGGGGTTGTCCAGCACATCGACTTCACCCGCAAGGTTGGCCAGTCGTCTATCCCCGACAAGAAGCTTCGCGACCTGGTTGTCCACTTCGCCAAGTACCGTCTTCGGAACGAGGACTTCGAGTTCCCCGACCTCCTCGGGGCCGCGTATGAGTACCTCGTCGGCGAGTTCGCTGACTCGGCAGGCAAGAAGGGCGGCGAGTTCTACACGCCGCGATCCGTTGTCCGGATGATGGTGCGCCTCATCCAACCGCGCGAGGGCATGCGCATCTACGACCCATGTTCGGGCTCAGGCGGCATGCTGATCCTCTCCAAGGAGTATGTGGAGGAGCACGGTGGCAACCCCCGCGACCTGCGCCTGTTCGGTCAGGAGAACAACGGTGGTGTCTGGTCCATCTCGAAGATGAACCTGCTCCTTCACGGCATCCCCGACGCGGACATCCGCAACGATGACACGCTCGCGGCACCGCAGCATACCGAGGGCGGTGAGCTGATGCGCTTCGACCGGGTGATCAGCAATCCGCCTTTCTCGCAGAACTACACGCAGGACGGCATCCCGTTCCCCGAGCGCTTCCGGTTCGGCTGGTGCCCCGAGGGCGGCAAGAAAGCCGACCTCATGTTCGTGCAGCACATGATCTCGGTTCTACGACCGCAGGGGACGGTGGCGACAGTCATGCCACATGGCGTGCTCTTCCGCGGTGGTGCTGAGCGCGAGATCCGCAGGGGCCTTCTCGATGACGACATCCTCGACGCCGTGATCGGGGTTGCCCCAAACCTCTTCTACGGCACCGGCATCCCAGCATGCATCCTCGTCCTACGGGCGAAAGGCGCGAAACCGCCGGAGCGTCGCGGCAAGGTGCTCTTCATCAACGCTGACGCAGAGTTCTCGGCCGGACGAGCGCAGAACTTCCTGCTGCCTGAGCACGTTGAGAAGATCGTCTCGGCGTACCACGCCTTCACCGACATCCCCGGCTACGCCACGGTCGTCACACATCACGAGTTGCAAGCCAACGACTTCAACCTCAACATCCGACGCTTCGCGGACAACGCGCCACCATCCGAGCCGCATGATGTCCGAGCCCACATCCTCGGAGGCATCCCCAAGCGCGAAGTAGCCGACAAGTCAGACCTCTTCGCTGCGCACGGCTTCGACCCGATGCACGTCTTCGCCCAGCGGGATGCCGACTACTACGACTTCTCCGACACCGTCACATCGAAGGCGGACTTCCCGACGTTGGTCGCTGCAGATCCAGGCATTACCGCTCGGGAGGGCCAGCTGACACACACCTTTGATGAGTGGTGGGCCGCGAACGCCAAGTTCATTGTCGAGCTGCCAGAGACCAAAACGCTCATGGCGGCACGCGCCACACTGCTCGACAGCTTCGTAAGTGCGCTCACACCGGTCGGTATTCTCGACCGGTTCCAAGTGGCGGGGGTCATTGCGAGTTGGTGGGGCGAAATCCAGTTCGACCTCCGAACCCTCGCTGCAGGCGGCTTTGGGGCTGTCATCGATGGCTGGGTCACAACGATCACGACCGCCCTCGACGACAAAACGGTCAGGGGCAACCCACTCGACCATCGGCTGGTTCGAGCCCTCGTTCCGAAGTACATCGTCGAGATCGATGAGGCAGAGGCCCGCCGGGCGGAACTGGACGCCACAATCAAAGGAGCATCGGCCAGCAATGAGGACGAGGGAGAAGAGGAGAGGGACGACGAGGAGGCCCTTTCGCCAGCGGAGCTAGCGGCACTCAAGAAAGAGCTGGGTGCTGCGAAGAAGAAGGTGAAGGCACTGGAGCAGGAGTTCGTGGTCAAGCTCACGGCGGCGCGCGGTCAGCTCTCCTCCGAGAGCGAGGACACCCTTGTCCTCGGTATCGCACGGTCTGATCTGACGGACCATCTCGACGCGTATGTCGACAGGCACAGGCAGTTGGTGGCATCGGCATTGGAGAATTGGTGGGAGAAGTACGCCGTGGCTCTTGGTGAGATTGAAACCGCGCGCGACAAGTCTGCCAAGGTGCTCGCCGTTTTCCTGGAAGAACTTGGCTATGCACGATCCTGATCCATGGAGAGAATTCGCGCTTGGCGACGTGGCATCGATAACCGTCGGCGGAACCCCAAGTACTGCGGTCTCATCCTTCTGGGGTGGCGACGTTCCATGGATGGCATCAGGGGATGTAAATCAGCGACGCATCATTGATGTACCTGGGAGAATCAGTGCCCTGGGATTGAGGTCGTCGAACGCAACGCTGGTCGATCCGCCATCAGTGGCGATTGGTCTGGCCGGCCAGGGTAAGACCCGCGGGACGGCGGCGCTCGTTGAGCGTCGGCTCTGCACGAACCAGTCGGTGGCATTGATCTCAGGGGATGCTGAGCATCTCCTGACTTCCTACTTGTTCCACGATCTCGATCGTCGCTACGAGGAGCTACGAGCCCGGTCGTCTGGCGGCGGGCGTGGTGGGCTCTCAAAGGCGATCCTCGAACGCATCCCGCTTCGACTTCCTTCGGTGCGGGAGCAGTCGCTCATCTCGCGGATCCTCGATACGGTCGACGACGAGATCGTTGTGACCGAGCGACTCATCGCCAAGCTGGAGCAGATGAGCCAGGGGCTTCTTCACGACCTGCTGACGTGCGGTTTAAATGACAATGGCACGCTTCGCGACCCGTTCCGTCAACCTGAGCGATTTAGGACAACTGCACTTGGACTACTTCCAGACTCGTGGGAGGTGCGGATGCTGCAGGATGTAGCTGACGTTGCGAGGGGGAAGTTCACTCACCGCCCCCGAAACGACCCGGCGTACTACGGAGGCGGGGCTCCATTCATCCAAACGGGCGACATTGCCGCCGCGAATGGCTCCGTGATTACCCAGGCGTCGCAATCACTGAGTAAGCGCGGGATCGCCGTCAGTACTGAGTTCCCCGCGCACACAATTGCCGTCACCATTGCGGCAAATATTGCCGACACCGCAATCTTGGGTATGCCCATGTTCTTCCCAGATTCGGTGGTGGGGGTTCAGTGCATGCCCTCACACTCGGCTCGTTACGTCCAACTCTGCATCAGCGCCGCCAAACCACGTCTCGAAGCGCGCGCGCCACAGAGCGCACAGAAGAACATCAACCTCAAAGACCTGCGCCCGCTGCTGATTCCCGTTCCGAGTCAATCTGAGCAAATGGCTATCGTTGCGATCTATGAGGCGCATGCAAGAGAAGTCGCTGACTCGTCGGCGACACGGGAGAAGCTTGCTCTCCTCAAGGTTGGGCTTATGAACGACCTTCTGTCAGGTCGGGTTCGCGTTACCGCCGATATGGACGTGGCGTGATGTCAGCACTGCCGAACGAGTACACGAAGGTGGAGCTTCCTCTGCTGCGACAGCTCCTCGCGATGGGTTGGTCGCATGTCGAGGGGTCCAAGTGGGAACCGGCCGCCTCGGACCGGGAATCGTTCGGAGAGGTCGTCTTGTCAAGGCGTCTTCGCGACGCGCTGCGTCGCATCAACGTTGATGACGTTGGCAACGAGTGGCTGGACGAGAGCCGAGTCGCGCAAGCAGAGGCGACTCTCCTTCGATCGCCCGCACTCAAGCTGATCGAGGCCAACCAGGAAGTGACGGCTCTTCTTCTCACTGGCACTACGGTGGACGGGGTTGAAGGTCGGGACGGGGGTCGCGGACAGACCGTCCACTACATCGACTGGGAGCACCCCGAGCGCAATGAGTTCCTGGCGATCAACCAATTCCGGGTTGATGAGCCCGGTGGCCAAGCGCACAAGTTCGTCGTCCCCGATGTCGTGCTCTTCGTCAACGGCATCCCGCTCGTGGTCATCGAGTGTAAGAACCCCTACATCACAGCCCCCGCTGTCGAAGCTATCGACCAGTTGCAGCGCTACGCGAATCAACGATCGCGCGTCCACGACGCCGAGGGCAACGAACGCCTGTTTCACTCCAACCAGTTCGTCGTAGCGACCTACTTCGACAAGGCGATGGTTGGGACCTTCACCTCAGAGGGCGAGCACTTCGCGGAGTGGAAAGAGACCGAGCCGGTATCTCGCGACCAGGTCGCAACCGAGCTGGGAAAGGCTCCCGCCGACCTATCGAGCCAGGAGATCCTCGTCGCCGGCATGCTGCGACCCGCGCACCTGCTGGACATATTCCGCAACTTCACGCTTCACATGCCGATCGAGGGCCGCACGGTCAAAATCATCGGTCGGTATCAGCAGCACCGAGCGGTGCAGCGATCCATCGAACGACTCACCACCGGCAAGACACGTGCCGAAGACGGCGAGTTCGATCGTCGGGGTGGCATCGTGTGGCACACCCAGGGATCGGGCAAGAGCCTGACCATGGTCTTCCTGATTCGCAAGATGCGGACACTTCCCGAGCTTCGCCGATTCAAAGTCGTCGCGGTCACAGACCGCACGGATCTACAGCGTCAGCTCAGCAACACGGCCGCCTTGACTGGTGAGACGGTCGATGTCGGCAAGTCCGTTGCGAAGGTCAAGGAGCTACTCGCTCGGCCCGGCCCAGGCCTGGTCTTCGCGATGATTCAGAAGTACCGGGAAGTCGACGCTGACCTTGCTGGCGAGGCGACCGACACCAAAGGCAAGTCAGAGGACAAAGAGCAGTTCGGTCTCCTCAACGAGAGCGACGCCATCGTCGTCCTTGTCGACGAGGCGCATCGCTCACACTCCAGCAACCTGCACGCGAATCTGCTGAGCGCACTCCCGAACTGTGCACGGATCGGCTTCACGGGCACACCGATCATCATGGGTGAGCGGAAGCGCACCCATGAGATCTTCGGCGAGTTCATCGACACGTACACGATCCGCGAGTCGGAAGCGGACGGAGCCACCGTCCCGATCCTGTACGAGGGCCGCACCACACGCGGTGCAGTGACCGACGGGCGCGATCTCGACGAGGTCTTCGAGGACATGTTCTCCGAGAGGACCACCGAAGAACTTGACGCGATCAAGAAGCGGTGGGCCACCAAAGGCAACGTCCTCGAAGCACCCAAGATGATCGACGCCAAAGCGCGCGACATACTGCGCCACTACGTCGACGGCGTCATGCCCAACGGCTTCAAGGCGCAGGTGGTCGCGACGAGCCGACTGGCTGCGGTGCGGTACAGGGACGGGTTCCTGCGAGCCCGCGACGAGTTGGTAGCCGAGATCGAGAGACTCGACCCTGCGCTCACCACTCCAGACGGGATCGACAGGGCGGCCGATCTTCCGACCAAGACGGCACGCCTCGTCCGCGCATCCGCGCATCTGTCTCTGATCCGCGCGCTCGACTTCGTGCCTGTCATATCGGGCAGCCACAACGACGATCCGGATTGGCTTCAGTGGTCCACTGGGGACAAGCACAAGACCAACATCGCCGCTTTCAAACTGGCGCTAGGGCAGGTGTCCGAGACCAAGCCTGGACAGGTGTCTCCGGTAGCCTTCTTGATTGTGAAGTCGATGCTGCTCACCGGCTTCGACGCTCCCGTCGAGCAGGTCCTCTATCTGGACCGCTCGATCAAAGAGGCTGAGCTGCTCCAGGCGATCGCGCGGGTCAACCGCACCGCGTCAGGAAAGAACGTCGGCTACGTCGTCGACTACTACGGGGTCGGCGAGCATCTGAAACAGGCGCTGGCCGCGTACTCCAGCGACGACCTCGAAGGGCTCCTCCAGACCATCGAGGACGAACTGCCGAAGCTCACGGACCGACGCCAGCGTGTCCGCAACCTCTTCCTGGAGCGAGGCCTCGACCGCTTCGACACCGAAAACGATCTGGAAGCGTGCGTAACGGCCCTAGAGGACGAAAGACTGCGCGCGGCCTTCGAGGTGTCCCTGAAGCAGTTCCTGACCACACTCGACATCGTCATGCCGCGACCCGAGTCACTGCCCTTCAACCGCGATGCCAAGTTCTTTGGCATGGTGCAGGTCAGGGCACGTCGCCGCTACCGAGAGGGAGACACGTTCGACGTCTCCCTCTACGGCGAGAAAGTGCGCGCACTCATCGATGATCACGTACTCGCGCTCGGTGTCGATCAGAAGATCCCGCCGGTGTCGATCACGGCTCCCGACTTCCGCTCCAAAGTCTCCGGTCTTGGCAATGATCGTGCGAAGGCGTCGGAGATGGAGCATGCGATTCGGTACCACATCCGCAAGCACTTCGATGAGGATCCCGCGCACTACTCCAAGCTGTCCGAGAAGCTCGACCGGATCCTGGAAGCACTGAAGGAGCAGTGGGACCAGCTGGCGCTGGCGTTATCAGATCTGGTGGACGACGCGCTAAAGGGTCGTCAGGTCGACTCAACCGGGCTGGACCCAGAGACTGAGGCGCCCTTCTACGGTTTGCTCGGTCAGGAGTTGGAAGCGGAAGCCACAGCTGAACGGGTCCTGGCGACGCCCGATGCGCCAGTCGCAGAGTTGTCGGCAATGGAGGCAGAGGTTCTACGACAGACGACGGTGGGTTTGGTTGCTCACCTGCGGCGAGAGATCGCTGTCGTCGGGTTCTGGCAGAACGCGTATGCGCAGGACATGCTCCGCAGGTGGGTCGTGCAGCACCTGGATAGTCAGCAAGTGGGCGGCCACGACCTATTCCAGCTTGATCGGCTGTCGGAGGTTGCGGCTCACGTCGTTGAGCTGGCGCGAGCGAACCACTCAAAACTGGTGGGTCGGGCATGATGTCGACGACGACGATTCCCCGAGAGGTTGAAGCAACGACAACGAAGCGGCTAGTCGTGGCTGGTCTCGACTTCGAGGTGCAACTGTCGGGGGCGCGTCGCTCAATCGGAATCACGGTCGATCGCGATGGCTCGCTGATCGTCACTGCCCCGCCGGACTGTGACGAAGCCGAATTGGCCCGCTTCGCCCACGACAAAAGGATGTGGGTCTACAAGAAGCTTGCAGAGAAGGATCTTCTCCTGTCTCGTCGTCCGACGAAGGAGTTCGTCAGCGGCGAGGGATTTGTCTACCTCGGCCGTTCGTATCGTCTTCTACTGAGCAACGGAGATGTGGACCCCGTCAAGCTAGAACGTGGGCGGCTCGTAATGAGTCGCGATATCGCGGCGTCTGGGTCCGGCCCGCTAGCGATGGTCGACTGGTATCGGGCGCGGGCGTCGCGGTGGCTCCCACGACGTGTCGAGCCATGGGCGCAACGTATGGGTGTGCGTGCACCCGCCATAGACGTACGCGATCTTGGGTACCGATGGGGCTCGCTTGGCAAGAACGATCGCGCCAACTTCCATTGGGCGACGATTCAGCTTCCGCCTGCACTCGTGGACTACGTCATCGTCCACGAATTGGCCCATACCCACGAACGTCACCACACGCCGGATTTCTGGTCGACGGTTCAACGCGCGATGCCCACGTACTTAGGTGCGAAGGGCGATCTCGCACGCCTTGGCAGCGAGCTTTGGCTGGGAGAATCGGAAGGAGAGGATCATCGTGGCGTCGGACGACTCCCTGCTTGAGGTTGATGAAGCAACTGTCTGGAAGGCTCTCGACAGAAACCGCGGTCGCAGCAGCATGGATCTGCCGGACGTTTTCACCCTCCTCCAGGAGGAGGGACTCGCTCCAAACTGGCGGACGCTCGCACGGCTCAGTCGTCGTGGACTGTGGGAACAAGTGCCGACTGAAGTTATGGCCGACTTCATCAGCGCAGTCATCGGGCCAAACCGGGGAGCTCGACTACTAGACCCCTGGGCTGGCCCAGGCGTTCTGTTGGCGGCAGTCTCCACTGCCAGCGGCGCTGGATCGTGTCAAGGCCTCATTACTCAGCCGGCTCTTATGCCTTTGGCTCAGCAACTGCTGCCTGAAGCGAGATGGGACGTTGGTGATCCACTGCCTGGGCTTGCGGCGCTCCAGGATGGACCAGGCCGATTTGATCTGGTCGTGAGCAATCCACCGCTGAGCTATCGGCCACCCTCACCCATGACGCCGACTTCCGCAGATCGGCAGATCGCTAAGCTCAGGCTGGATGAGCGGCTCGTGCTTGCCAGTTCGAGGCTGTTGTCTGACGAAGGTCGAGCCTTCTTCGTCCTGCCGGACACATTCTTGCTCAAGCCTGGGATAGGTGCCCGAGCCCTCCTGAAGGAGCATGGGCTCCACATTTGGAGTGTCATCTCATTGCCGGCGTCGTGGAACTCGAACATGTCGATACGGCTGAATCTTGTCGAGATCCGCCCTCGCCCTGTGGGCGAGATCTTCTTGGCAAAGGCGTCTCCGGACGCGCCGAACGCTGCGCTGCTGAAGAATCTTCGTGACCGCCGACGAGGCAAGGTCGCTGAGGTCGGTTCGCTAGTCGCGCCTGACGCTCTGACGACGTGGGATGCCTTCGAGACTGCACTCTCGTTCGAGACCGCGGCGAGGAACTTCGGCGGGGCGGTGGTGGTAGCGGTGTCCACTGTGGTCGTGGAGAAGTACCGGGGCAATCGAGCCCCCGACGGCGGATTTGAAGACCGCCCAAACGCAGTCTTCGTCCCGACCCTTGGTACGTCTCCCGCTGTCACAAGCCGATCCGCCTTGATCATCAAGCCACACAACTACATTCAGCTCATTCTGGACCCGGATCGTGCCGACGCCGACTATGTCGCGCAGTATCTCAGTACGCCGCTCGGCCATCTCACGCGGAAGACTGCCTACACAGGTGTGATCCCAACAGCGTCGCTCAGCACGATCGGTGCGGCGCCAATCGTGCTCCCTCCCATCGAGGAGCAGATCCACATGGTGGGACTGCAGCGACGCATCAGTGAGTTGCAGAGCCAACTCGTAGCAGCAGAACGCGACTTATGGCGAAGCAAGGACGGTTCGAAAGTCGTCGGCCGGGCGCTACTTGCTTTTCACCAAGAAGACACTCTGGAGACCTGGCTCCCCCGGCTGCCGTACCCGCTGTCCTCGATCCTTTGGAACTACCAGGCAACGCTGGATCCACGTCGGCAGACCGAGATCCTCTTCGCGTTCTTCGAGGCGACGGCCGAGTTCGTGAGCACCATCCTTCTCAGCGGATTGCGTTCGAATCCTTCGATATATGAGCAGCTAAAGCGGGGTCCGCTCAGCGAAATCGAAGGCACGCGTTGGCGTGACGCCACGCTTGGGTTCTGGATTGTCACGGGCATGAATCTCGCCAAGACGGTGCGGCGCATGCTGTCGGACGAACGCTTGGTCTGTCTCGACCTCTTTCGGTGCTCGGGTAATTGGCTCGATGCAATGGCCAGCAAGGATCTATTTGCAGTTGTCCAGCGAGTCGGCGAACTACGGAACGCTTGGAAGGGACACGGTGGCATCGAGTCCGATCAAGAGACCGCACAGCGTCTTGAGCGCCTGCAGTCGGAACTGACAGCGTTGTTAACGCCACTGACTCTTGCATTCGAGGACCTCACGCTCGTACGCCCCAAGACGATGCAGTACGACGGGCAGGTCTACTCGGTTGTCGCCGAAGACCTCATCGGCTCTGCTGTTCCCTTCCGAGAGGCCACCTTCCAAACGATCACGCCGATGAAGACCGGCGGGCTATACATCCTTGAGCGCGAAGGCCGGGATGGTCTGAGACTCCTGCCCTTCGTGCGCATGCGTGCGGGCATACCCGCGGCCACTGCCTGTTACTTCTATAGCCGGCTCGGCAAGGATGGGGCGCGCTTCGTTTCATACCACCAGGCGCTGGAGTCCGAGTTGACAGAGCAGGACCGCGATCTGTCAGCATTGGTCGATGAGTTGAGCGGATCTGACAGGTGATACATCGACACGTCGGTGCCCAAGATTCTCGTGAGCGAGTTCGCGCGAAGGAATAGAACCGGGTGAGCCGCCCTCGGCAGTTGAGGTCGCCCAAGGCCCCTCACTCATGCCTGCTCGGTGGTCAGTGGTGCGCGCCTGAGTTCAGCTAGGAGCGGTGACGAGCCGTCGAGATGAGCCTGCCAGTATGCCCAGCCGTCCGTGTTGTCAGCACCGTCGTCGCGTGCTGCCCGCGTAAGGCTTTCGTACAGCCGTTCACCAATCAGTAATCGTCCATCCTCGGTGATTTCACCGATGGTTTCGGTGTCAGCTTCAGCAGGAGAAAGTAGTGTGCCTGAGGGAAGGACGCCAGCCAGGACGAGGGCCTCCAGGGTGGGCAGCGTCCCTTCGGCCGATGCAGCTGGGACTGCGGCTCGGGTTAGGTCCGGCCGGTAGTTCGGGTCAGTCAATCGCTTGAATCCCTCGTGCGTGACGCGAGCCATGAGCCGGCGGCGGGCCGTGAGAAATGACTCGTACTCCATGGTCTCCCAGCCCGCCGGGAGTGCGTGCCACTCCTCCTGGTGGACGCGGCGAGACTCGTCCATGTTCTTGTCCGCAACTTGCTGCGGCCAGTATACGTGGGGCGGGCTGTTTGAGATGTCGATGTTGTCAGACCATTCCACGAGGGCGAAGTTGGCGACCTGGTTGATTCGCTTGGCTGCCTTCAGCCCGAGGTCAGTCTTCAAATAGTCCTTGGGAAAGAGATGGTGACGTTCGATTCCCTTGACGGACCGGCGAGTCGGGTTGATCCACTCCTTAACCTTCATCGTGGACAGGAGCACCTCGGCATCCAAGATGTTGAGGGCTGCCACGTATCCGACG
>Ga0208079_1001621_pt1 | contig 11612 bp, 14 predicted proteins | sample NGESurdeep092012_5_FD_184474 | JGI IMG/M metagenome (GOLD analysis project Ga0208079, IMG submission 184474) | Arctic peat soil microbial communities from Barrow, Alaska - NGEE Surface sample 210-2 deep-092012 (SPAdes) | ecosystem: Environmental > Terrestrial > Soil > Wetlands > Peat ... | reverse complement strand
CGAAATAAGTGTTTCTGCACTGAAAGTCGTAACCTCGCGATCATAGTTCCAACGAAGAAGGTTGCAAAATTCCCGGGTGCAATAGACAATCACGACTCTCATTTATTAAAACTTCGACGGTGCACCAGCCCAAGCAACTCACGGGCAAGCTGCTGGCGGTCCTTGTGTTGCTGGGCATTTCCGTGTTCATCAACTACATCGATCGCGGCAATCTCTCCATCGCTGCTCCGATGCTGAAGGACGAGCTGCGAATCTCGGCAACGCAACTGGGAATTCTGCTCTCGGCGTTCTTCTGGACTTACGCGTGTTTGCAGCCCATAGCCGGCTGGCTGGTAGACCGAGTGAACGTCAACTGGGTCATCGCCGGAGGCTTCTTCCTCTGGTCTGCGGCGACAGCCGCGACCGGCCTTGTGCGCACGTTCTCGATGCTGTTCGCGTTGCGCTTGCTGCTCGGCATTGGAGAGTCGGTCGCTTATCCTTCATATTCGAAGATCATTGCGCTGAACTTTCCTGAAGAGCATCGCGGCCTCGCCAACTCGGTCATCTCCGCAGGGCTGGTATTGGGACCGGGAATGGGCATGCTTGTTGGCGGCACTCTAATGGGAAGGTTTGGCTGGCGCCCTGTCTTTCTTGTGCTCGGACTGGTCAGTTTGCTCTGGCTGGTGCCGTGGATCAAGTGGATGCCCAAGGCGCGAGCTTCTAGTACACCAGGCACGACCGGCGCCCCGAGTCTTGCTGAGTTCTTGCGGCTGCGTTCCGCATGGGGAAGCTGTGTCGGGCTCTTCAGCGACAACTACGTCGGCTATTTTCTGATCACGTGGCTGCCCTTCTACCTGGTTCGCGAGCGGCATTTCACCATGTCGACCATGGCCAGGATCGGAGGCCTCGCTTATCTCCTCGGGGCTTGTTCCTCGACCTTCTCCGGTTGGCTTTCCGACCGCTGGATCATGTCGGGAGGAACTCCCACTCGCGTGCGTAAGACGTTTACCGGCGGTGGCCTGATCCTGGCGGGGACTTTCCTCGGGCTGGCGGCCGCCACCGGGCCGCGCACTTGTCTGGTCATGCTGGTCTTGGGGGTTGTTTCTTTCGGAGTCACGTCTTCCAATGTCTGGGCGATTACCCAAACTCTCGCGGGACCGCAAGCTGCGGGACGATGGACGGGTTTTCAGAACTTTATCGGCAACCTGGCAGGGGTTGTGGCTCCGGCACTCACCGGATTCGTCGTAGGACGAACCGGCCACTTTTACTGGGCTTTCGCCATCTTGGTGGCCGTCACCATCATGGGTACTCTGTCCTGGGTCTATCTCGTTGGACCAGTAGAACAGGTGGCTTGGCACAAGAAGGTGCAGGGCAGAGCAGCAGCAGGATAGCAAGTCTCATAAATCTCAATTAGCTGAGGTGAACAGCCCATTGCGTACGTTATTCCGGCTGGCGGCGCTCATCGCCGATTGCGTACGAGTTGGCGATTTCACGCCAGTTGCGACAGCATCGCCCTTATCATTCCTATGAGGTGTGAATGTAAATATGGAAGATCACATGTTGCGCTATGACCTGCTGCAAGCGTCGGACGTAGACCAGATGGTTCACCTGCTGGCTGCCGCGTTCAGCGCGGCCGAACCGCCTGCGGTTGCAATGGGATTGTCTTATGACGAGCTTGCCAGCTTCGTAAGCCTTCTGGCGCCTCGGGCGCTCGATGACGGCCTGACGGCGGTCGCACGTGATCGGTCCGGCAAGGAACTGGTTGGAGTCGTGCTCACGGACGATTTCTCTACGCCCTCACCGATCGACCTTCACCTCATCAGCAAGAAATTTTCCCCGATCTTCGCCATGCTGGGCACGCTCGATGCTCAATACCGTCACGGCAGAATAATCGTGCGAGGCGAACATCTCCATCTCTTCATGCTGGCCGTGGATGCGCGTTTTGCCGGGCAGGGCATCGCGCAAAGGCTCGTACAGACCTGCCTCGACAAAGGTAGGGAGAAAGGATACTGCCGCGCCGTGACGGAGGCCACAGGCCTGGTATCGCAGCGCGTGTTCCGCAAGCTCGGATTCGAGGAGCGCTATCGTGTCTCGTACCGGGATTACAGCTACGGCGGAGAGGCTGTGTTTGCTTCCATTGTCGGCCACGACGGCGCCGCACTGATGGAAAGAATGCTCTGCTAGCCCGTCAGACTGCCGACCGTCAATACAGCTTCCCTCAGCATCCGGCTCACAACCAACGATGAAAACGTAACCGGCCGCCGGGTTGTTGCCATTTTTCTCTGTACAGCCAGCGGCCTGCGCGCCCTACGGCAGCACTTGGTATCGCGAGTACATGCCGGAGTTCATGTGGTCATCGACGTGGCAGTGGTAAAGCCAGATGCCGGGATCGTCGGGCTTCATGTCCACAACCATCGTCTGCAGCGGTGCAATGGAAACAACATCCACTCGTTTGCCGTCCAGGATCCCGGTGTTGCCGTGCCAGTGGGGCGTGTGGAAGTTGAAACCGTTGCCGATATCGCCGATGTACCAGCGCACGCGCTCGCCCTTGTGCATGGTCATCATGGGCCCGTCGCCGAACAGGTAGCCATTGATGGTGTATTTCATATTGGCGTTGACGAAGCCATAGCCGGTAATGCCGTCGTAGGGGTGGTCCTTATTGGTAAAGTAGTTTTCGTTCCGGTCGATCTTGCCGGCTTCCGTGGCGTTCTTCTTGATGTTCTCGTCCATGAACCAGCTTTCGTTCTCGTCAATCATCATGTAAAGGGTCACGAATTGCCGGTCCACGTCCTTGGGGCTGCCATCCGGGCGCGCCATGCCGCGGCGTGTGATGATGATGCCACCTACCAGGCCGGCGGCTACATCGCGCGGCTCCGAACTGTGCGAGTGGTAGAGCCAGAAGATCGAGCTGGGTTCGCCCGGCGCCGGCCCGGCGCGCTCCGGCACTTCCCAAACGTACGTGTGCATCGCGCCCGGGGGAACATCGTCGCCCGCCTTATTCGCTTCCGATGTGCCGTCATTGTAGCCCGCGCCTTCGGAATCCTTCTTGTAGAAGACGCCGTGCGGATGAATGCTGTACGGATGCGTGCCGTTGTTCTTAAAGACCACCTTGATCGTGTCGCCCACCTCCGCCTGCAGAATCGGGCCCACGAGTCCAAGGTGCTGCCATTCGGGCGGGCGCGGCTTCAGTTGTGTGAAGGTGCCGTCCGTGTACGCGCGGTAGACCGCCTTGCGATATACGCTGCCGACGCTGGTCGGAGTACGCTCGATGAACTGCTTCTGGTAGCCGTCTACCGGTTTGCCGGTCATCTGGTCAATGCCGCCCGGAGCGTAGTCCCAATCAATTTCATCCGCGGCGATGTAATACACGCGCGTCTTGCCCAGAGAGCTACTCCGGGGTTGTTGCTGTTGTCCAAAGACGACGGAGGAGAGAAACAAGAGCAACGCGAAAACGGCCGGCGTTCTCTGTACACGCATATTGTTCACCCACGGGTGGACTTGATTTGGTAAAACCTCTACATCTTCGCACGATATGTCAAGCGCCGATACCGTCCGCAGGTGCCGCCCCCTGGTTGGTTATTGGTGGGATAAACCTTGAGTTCCCCACCGGCGAGAACAGGCCATTGCGTACGTTATTCCGGCTGGCGGCGCTCATCGCCGATTGCGTACGAGTTGGCGATTTCTCATCGGTAATCGAGGACTGCCTGTAGCGCCGGTCCCGGAACCTGTTCGGATAGATGGACTACTTCCGCTTTGCCGACAACAGGCCCGGAATCTCTTTGACAGCCAGACAGACCAAGCTGTATGCTGCATTGCAGCAATTTTACTGATTGCAATCCGGCCCCTGATTGGCAAAGTAGCTATGACTAAGGCGTCTACTGTTGATTATTCTGCCGCCCTGGTAGGGTTCGGTCGCTTAGCGACTGACGCCATCGCGGGATTGACTGACGTGGTGGAGGCTGTACACCGTCAGATTGCGTTTCCGTCTCGCGGTCCGGGACCGCCGTCGACACAAGGATTCGCGGCCAGCATTGCCACGCTGGTCTACAGCAACATTCGCGGGGTCACCAGATTGGTCGATCGTGGTCTCAGCGTATTGGCGCCGCCAGCGGCACCGGCAAACGAGAGGAAGTTGTCACCGAGACACGAGGCCGTGGTGGCCGCTCTGAACGGTGTCGTCGGGGACTATTTGGCCCGAACGAACAATCCGCTCGCGATTTCCATGTCTCTGCGCCGTCAGGGCCGGCCACTTGAAATCGAAAGGAATGGCCTGCAGGCCACCATACCGCAGCCCACCGGCAAGCTGCTCCTGCTGGCACACGGTCTCTGTCTGAACGACCTGCAATGGAATCGAAAAGGACACGACCACGGAGCGGCACTGGCCTTCGATCTCGGCTACACGCCGTTGTATCTGCACTACAACACCGGTTTGCACGTCTCTGAAAATGGGCGTCTGTTTGCTGACTTGATCGAGACGATTCTCGAACAATGGCCCGCACCGGTGCAGGAACTGGCGATCATCGGCCACAGCATGGGAGGACTGGTGGCCCGGAGTGCCTACTACTACGGTACGGCGACGGGCCATCACTGGCCTCAGTCTCTGCGCCGACTCGTGTTCCTGGGAACGCCACACCACGGTGCGCCGCTTGAACGGTTGGGGAATTGGGTGAACACCGCTTTGGAAATCAGCCCCTATTCTGCGCCATTCGCCCGTCTAGGAAGAATCCGCAGCGCCGGCATCACCGATATGCGCCATGGCAACGTGCTTGAGGATGACTGGAAAGGACGCGACCGTTTCGCGTCAGCACAAGACCTTCGCGCTCCTCTGTCGTTGCCCCTCGGGGTGCAGTGCTACGCCATCGCCGCCAGCAAGCGACAAGCAACGGGGCATCCCAGCCTCGACCTATTGGGAGACGGACTCGTACCGGTGAACAGCGCCTTGGGACGCCATTCGAAGCCCGGGATGAGATTGGAGTTTAGTGACCCCCACGAGTGGATCGGATATGGCATGAACCATTGGGATCTCCTCAGCCATCCAGCGGTCTACGACCAAATCAGAGGCTGGTTCGGCGTGCACTCCTGAAGGCCGCTGAGTACGGCCCTACGAACGACTAAGGTCGATTGTTAGCGGATGACGGGCAACTCGGAAGTTGCCCGTCCGCAGATAGTTGTTGATATCAGGCCAACTCGTACGTTATCCCAACGGTGCGGCTGAAGGAAGAAGCGGACGCAGGACTCAACATCCTAAGTCAGAACGGCATTTCTTGGCCTGTCAAAGTTGTCTCGTCGTCGGTGCTGCCGGCGGGATCCCGATGACCGTTCCCACTGTCCTTTGAATCCAGGAACTCAATCCTGTCGACGTAGACGAGATCCCTGTAGTGCTTGGCACTCGTCTGTTTGTCGTCCCAAGACTCCGTACGCTTCCGGCCTTCGAGATAAACACGGGAACCTTTATGCAGGTTCTCGCCGACGATCTCTGCCCGCCGACCAAAGGTTTTCACAGCAAACCACTCCGTGTGTTCTTGCAGTTCGCCGCCCTTATCCTTCCATCGTTCCGTGGTGGCGATGGAGAACTGTGCGATGGCCGTACCCTGTTGGCTGTACTTCACCTCAGGATCACAGCCGAGATTTCCGATCAGCAGAACCTTCTGCATGGCGTTTAGCCTCCTTATTGAGAATGTGAGATTGATTGCGAGAGTAGTGAGGCGAAGTACTTGACAACCAAACAGCGGCACTGACCCGAGGCATGCGGCCTTGGGCTTCATGGTTGGCCCGCAATGCTGGTCAGGATGGTTCAGGTGGAAGAATCAGGAGAGAATCAGGAAAGACCGGATATTTCGCGAACTGCGGGCGCGCAAAGATCACACCGATCTCGCGGACTGGCATCTAGGCAAAGAATCGCACCCTCTTACCGAATCGTGTTATGCAGCGGCGCGGGCGTGCTTCTTTTTTGGCTTAGGGTCTGGGGCTTCTTCGCCAATCCCTGACAAAACTACGGGCTCTCGGTCTGGAAATTCGGCCACCAGTGAGAGTTGTCCTCCCATCGCCTCGACATAGCCCCGCAAAGTGGAAATCAGGAGGTCGCTGCGCTTTTCGATTTTTGAGACGCCTTCCTGTCCGATGTGCAAGGACCTGGCGATTTTCTGCTGTGTCAGCTTGCGCGCCTTCCGAATCTCGCGGAGCGTCATTTCCTCGGCAATCAGCTGAGCCGCGCGGGCCTCGACCTTCTTGCGCTGCGCGGCGCTGAGCCTCTCAATAATGTCGTTCACGTTCCTGGCCATGAACTACGTCCTTTCCTTCTTTCTTTGACGGTCAAGATGCGCATCAAATCGATCATCGGCTTTGGCAATGAGCTGTCTATAAAACTTCTTTTCGCTCACGCCAGACTTATCTCCCGCCACCAACAGGATGGCTTTGCGTTTCGGATCGAAGGCGAAAGCGACTCGCCACTCGCCGTCAGTCGCACTAAACCGCAGCTCCTTCATATTGGCGTGGCGCGAGCCATTGAGCGTGTCGACGCGGGGCCTTCCCAATTGCGGTCCGAACTGTTGTAAAACCCGCGACAGAGCGAGGACTTCGGTACGCACGTCCTCGTGCAGTTCGTTGAATTCCGGCTCAAACTCGTCGCCGATTTCAACAGTCCATCTCGTCATACGAATATTCCTACTATGCTCTGTAAGGCATAATGCCGTCAAGTGCATTATTCTAGATTAGTGAACGAAAACGGTTGCGGATGTGCTGCTACGAGCACCCGCTTGTACTGCCGCAGGTCATGCAGCGGTAGCAGGTTCCGCTACGTACCATGAGCGAACCGCAGATGTTGCAGGCGGGAGCATCTCCCATCTGGATAAGTTCTCCGAGCGCTCCAGCCGGATCAGTACCATTGGCATCCCTAGCTGGCTGAATGGGCATCGGAAGGGCTTTGAACAATTCGCCCTGATCACCCGTCAAGAACCTCAGTTCGAGCCACCGCGCGATGTAATCCATGAGGGATTTGGCGTAGCCGATCTTCGGATTTCCGGACCAGCCGCTGGGCTCAAAGCGCATGTGGCTGAGTTTTTCGCAAAGCACCCTCAATGGCACGCCGTGCTGCAAGGCAAGCGAGACTACCGTTGCGAAGGCATCCATCAGCCCGGAGATGGTCGAGCCCTGCTTCGCCATCGTGATGAAGATTTCTCCTGGCAGCCCGTCTTCGTAGACTCCGACCGTGAGATATCCCTCCTGCCCGGCGATGGAAAAGTGATGGGTGAGTGCCCGCCGCTCGTCCGGCAAATGCCGCCGAACCGCGCGCGTGGGTTCGGAACATTCTGAACCTGCGCTCTCGTTCACCGCGACTTCACTTTCGTCAATCGGAGTTATCCGATCTGTCGCTGCCATATCGAACCTCATTTCCCGCAAGCCGGGATGGCACATGCTCTGGTCGGCAATCCCCACTGGACCTGCGATTGAAGGCATAAATCATCAGTGGCGTGCCGGTAGCTGCGGCAAGGAACGCGCCGCCTGGATTCAGATGCAGGCCGCCGCCAATGGTCACGAACAGAAACACAAACAGGCAGAAACCCAGAGAGTAGTTCTTCACTTTGGTATGCATCGGTATTCGCTCCTTCCGTTCAGCCGTGTCAGGCTGTGACACTTTCCGCGGCGCACGACTGGTCCTCTTTCTTCTGCGGCGGTCGGACATAGTGGCAATGGGAACAGCCGTCGCAATTGACCGCCCCGGTTATCGCGCGCACCGATTGGCGAAACCGCTTCGGTATCCTGACTTCCTCCCCGGCGCGCGAATAGAACGTCGGGAGAACCGTGCCAGCTTTGTCCTTGTCCTTTTCGGACAAATCCAGATCTAAGCGACCGTGAATTCCCCGAAACAGGAGCCTTGTTTCCAGTGGCGGTCGCTTTCCATCGTTGGTCGCACCCGGTCGATGCTGCGTAATCAGCAGTTCGTATGTGCGTCCCGTGCGTAGCATCTCAACTCGCACCAGGACGGGGGCCACCACAACTGCATGCAAGCAATTTACTCCGATGGCCTCCACGGGATGGAGGTACTCGATTGGCTGGCCTTCTTCTGTGGTGAACGTGACGTATCGCCCAATTTCCCCAACCGCGCCACCCGACTCCACCCCACGCACCACATAGCGTTTCGCAAGATGCTGGTGTTCCAGGCTTACTGGCGAATGGGCAAGAATGCCTCGTTCTTTCAGCACTCGCAGCGCTTGCCGCGTTAACCTCAGCCCCAGCACATCTGAAAATCGCTTCTGCTTCATGACAACAACACTCTCCTTGTCTTAGGCGGAATGCCGTACGCGAATCGGGCAGCCGAGGGCAGCCCGAATCATCTCCTTGGTGCAACCAGCCCAGCATTTGTAAAACCGTGGATCTTCGATCAGGATGGCCAGGTTGTCGCCGCTCCGGTCGTGTCCACAGTCCGCACAAGATGGACAGCGTGCGACGTAATTCCGGCCGAGCTTCCGCACGGTCCCTATGTGCTCCAAAATGCGGAATTCCGCTCGTCCGTTCCCGGGTTTTCGTTCCATTGAAGTGAGCTTCTCCGGCCGCGGCGAGAAATCCGGCTCTGGCCTTTCCTTGCCCGCGATGAACCTTCGCAATTCCTCCTCGGTCACCTTCCTGAGACCGTTGAGGTACTCGATCTGGGCTTCCAAGCTGTAATCGGCACCATAAAACCAAAATCGGCGATTGGCACCACGGTGGATTCCCAGAGGTCCGCGAATTGCGTTGCCAAACTCTCCGGCGCCGATGGCATCGTGCTTGGGAAACACCTCGATGCCGTCCCCCAGGCCTGAGCCCTTCACCGGCACTCCCAACCTCAGGGCAAGATCATGGATGTAGATTCGGCACTCTTTGGCCAGCAAGGGCGTTGCCAGGAAGATCCAAAGATGCCCACCGCGCTTGCTCATTTCCAGCGCCGGTTCCACCCTGTCCCGTGTCAGGTGGTACTGCAGTTTCAGCAAGTCCTCCATGGAGTTCTTGTAGTCGGCGTCGATAGCGACCCATTTACACCGTTGGGTTGACGGGTTGATGGCGTACAGGCCGACCGTGATTTTGCCTTCCAGGTGTTGGCGGGTGGTTTCGTACGTCAGCATCAGGGGTAGGTCTGTTCCCTGTTTGCTCGGCCGGAAGTAGTAGTGCCGCCCAGTTTCCGGGTGCGGCCGCATGGACTGCAGCGTGTATGCGCGGCGGTTCACGAACAGCCTTTGGTAATCCTCGACGACCTGTCGGGTTGCCGTGATTGTCGTTGCCATTTGACTCGTCACCTCCTCCTGGCAATTTCGCGAAGCCACCCGCTCGTGTTCGCCATTTCCCCACCCGGTTTTCGGATGTGGGTGTCGTTAGATAACCCGGAATATTTTTTCTGTCAAACGGCCGTCTCAGGCCGCATTCCGGTCAGTACCACCCACCGCAAACCGGCCCGCCAAAGTCCCGGCCGTTCAATGAGATCGAGGAAGTTACAGTCCTTCAGGAGCATTTCGAGTTGGCTTACGCTGTAGCCGCCGAATTGTTCGTCCTCGAAGTCCACGGCGTACCAGGTTCCTTTCTTGCGGTCTAGGACATAGACCGCCCCAGAATCCGGGTCTCCGGGCACGAGCAAGAACAGCAGGACCGACGCCGGCAACTCGATCCAACGAACGATCTCGACGTTTTCGGCAACCTTTATCAGTGTGGCTATCGCTGTCGGCAGATCGACGCCGGGGTCGAGTTGCACAACGGGTTCAACCATCATTGGTCCAAACATTGCAGTGATCCTTTCCGGGCAGTCCGCCCAATTCGTGTTGTGTCGAAAGCCAAGACGAGACCAATGCGCACACCTCGGCTGACGCAGGAGGCAGCAAGTGCGCTAAGGGTCTTGTTTTGTTGGCTGTACTAGGGTTGAGAGTGGGGTGGAGCAGAAGGAAGATCGCTAAGCAGGACGATGTCTATATAAAGGATGCAAGTCGCACGCTCAGATTGATCACTACCCGGCGATCGCGCCGAAAGGTAATGTCTGAGCCACCAACAATGCCGCTGGTACCACGGTCCGGCATCTCCCACATGCCGGTTTCCATGGACATTGAAGAAAAGGCAATTCCACGGGACGCCGACTTCTCGTCCAAGTGATTTAGCCTCCCAGACAGGACTGACTCCACGCCAGATCCGTATACAGATAAGCGTCTATCCGTACGGATTGTGGCAGGCGAGGTATGATCGACCTAATCCAATTCAAAGTTGCTGCGTATGCGATTCGAAGGAGTGGATTTTCCTAGTGCTGTCTTAGAAGCCCAGGCAAAGGGAGAGCTGGTCATCCTTGCTGGGGCGGGGGTGTCGAAGCCACCACCTTCAAATCTCCCGCTGTTTCCGGCCTTAGCCAATGAGCTTGCGAATGGAACGGTTACGCTCAGAGACGATGAGGATGTTGATCGCTTTCTCGGCAGACTGCCCACGAGCCTTAACATTTATGAACGTACTCGGCTGCGGCTGTCAGACCCGTCCTCCAAACCTAATTCGTTGCATCGCGACCTGCTGAAAGTGTTCTCAGACCACTCGTCAGTACGACTCGTGACGACCAATTTTGATGACCATTTTGCCACTGCGGCCCGTGAAATATTTTCCGGGAAATGCCCTGAGCTCTTCTTTGCTCCAGCGCTGCCGGTTGGGAACGACTTCACGGGTATTGTTCACGTGCACGGGAGCGTGCGAAAAGATCCCCGAAGAATGGTGCTGACCGATAAGGATTTTGGTAGAGCTTATCTTACAGAAGGCTGGGCCCGCCGATTCATACAGGATCTGTTTTTGAGCTTCACAGTCCTATTCGTTGGTTATAGCCACGACGACCCTGTGATGCACTATCTCGCGCGCGGACTCCCCCCATCCGAATTCGGAAGGCGACGATTTGCTCTAGCAAACGACGAGCCCGGCTCGGGAGCTTCGTGGGAAAACCGCGGAATTCATCAAATCCCCTATTCCGGAGCAGAGGAGCATTTGCAGCTTCGAGAGGCCTGCGCAAAGTGGGCCGAGCTAGTGATAGCGACGCCGCTCGAAAAGAGAGAGAGGATCAGAAGGATTGTCTCAAAGCCGCCACAGCCCGCCGGTGAGGAGATTGATCTAATCGAGGCAGCCCTTGCGGACATCGTTCTGCTTCGGTTCTTCAAAGAGCATGCCTCCGGCGTCGAGTGGCTCGAATGGGTGTCGGGCCGAGACGCGTTCAGGCGTCTCTTTAACCCAGATATTCAAGCGACCATCTGTGATCAAGAACTAGCGCATTGGTTTGCGCACAGGTTCTGCGTCTCCCACGCCAATATTGCCCTCGATATCGTCAGAAGGAATGGGCCCGCATTGCCCTGGCCTATATGGAACGAAATAGTGCGGCAAGTGTGGATGGGTATGAAAACTGCCGATTCCGCTGGCTGCTTGGACAAGTGGGTCCCGCTCTTAATTGCAAGTCAACCTTCTCGGGGACTCAACTTTCTTGAATACATTTTCTCAGAATGCCGGCTGCCGGAGGATGCTGCGTCAGCGATTCTCCTGTTCAGCCATCTCGTTCGGCCGGTGGCTAGAGCAGTTTAAGAATTACTGTAGTCGAGCGAGCACGGGTAGAGCGGCGCTTCAGCGCCGCGTTCCCGCTGATCCTTCACCTCCGAGCC
>Ga0208079_1001619_pt1 | contig 11621 bp, 11 predicted proteins | sample NGESurdeep092012_5_FD_184474 | JGI IMG/M metagenome (GOLD analysis project Ga0208079, IMG submission 184474) | Arctic peat soil microbial communities from Barrow, Alaska - NGEE Surface sample 210-2 deep-092012 (SPAdes) | ecosystem: Environmental > Terrestrial > Soil > Wetlands > Peat ... | reverse complement strand
TTTTGCTTATCCGTGTTCATCCGTGTTCATCTGTGGCCCATGTTTTTGTGCCCCTTCCCGCTCCATCTGTGATAAGTTGGTCAACACTTATGGATCCCTCACTCGTCATCCCCCGCCTCGGGAGTTTTGAAGGCTGCGAGCCCTACATGTACCTCTGCACCGGCGGCAAAGTCACCATCGGCGTCGGTCATGCCATCGAGACTCCCGCCCTCGCGCTCACGCTGAGGTGGTCCATCGATGGCCGCCCCGCCACCACCGCCGAAATCCAGACCGACTACGCCAGCGTCGCCGCCGCCCAGAAAGGCCTCGTCGCCACAGCCTACGCCTCCCTCACCGAGTGCCGTATGGCGGCTTCCGATATCGACGCGCTGATCGCGGCCGATGTCACCAGCTTCGAAACATCGCTCGCCGCCGCGCTTCCCAAGTGGAACACGTATCCCGATTCCGCCCAGGAAGCGCTCTTCGATATGGCCTTCAACCTCGGCATCGGCGGCTTGATGAAATTCCACAACATGCTGGTCGCCGTCAATGCCGGCCAGTGGGACGCCGCCGCCGCCCAATGCCATCGCCAGGGAATCGGCGAGGCCCGCAACCAGCAGACCGCCGCCCTGTTCCTCCAGGCGGCAGGGTAGCGGCGAACCGTTCTGGAGGCCGCGAATCTAGGAAACGCCTATGCAGTTTCAATCGCCGGGAAAACCGCCCGTGGGCATCGTCTTCGATGCCGACCTCGGCAACACCATTGACGACGCCCTGGCGCTCGCCATGCTCTTCGGCTTCCAGGGCAGGAACGAATCGCGCGTGCTCTCCGTCAGCACCACCAAGAGCAGCCTCAACGCCGCCATCTTCGCCGACGTGCTGGTCCGCTTCTACACCGGCGAACCCGGGCCCTTTGCCCCCGCCATGCCGATCGGCCTCTCGCTCGCCGGCAACATGGCCGCCACGACGCCGATGCTCGAGGCCGTCGCCGGCAATGCAAAGTATCCCCGCACTATCGTCAAGATGAACGATACCGCCGATCCCGTGGCGCTCATCCGCAACGCGCTCTCCGCGCAGTTCGACCAGAATGCCGTCGTCGTGCTCACCGGTCCCGCCACCAACCTCGCTCGGGTCCTGGCGCTCCCCGGCGCCCCGCCGTCGATCGCCCAAAAAGTGCGTACCCTCGTGGTGGCGGCCGACGCGCTCACCATGAGCGACATCCCCGCCGCCAGGCGTCTGTTCGCCGAATGGCCTACCGCGATCGTGGTCGCCACCAGCGACATCGGCGACGCCGTGCCCTTTCCCGGCGCCAGCATCGACAAGGATTTCGCCTGGTCGGAGGCGCACCCCCTGGTGGCGGCCTATCGCGCCTACCGCCCCATGCCCTACGATGCCCCCGCCGTCGCCATGGCCGCCGCCCTCTACGCCGTCCGCCCACAGGAGAATTACTTCAGCATCTCCGGCCCCGGAACCGTCATCGTGGCCGACGACGGCCGCTTCCGCCTCGCCCCCGCGCCCGGCGGCAAGCACCGGACCCTGATCGCCGATCCCGCGCAGAAAGATCGCATCCAGCAGATCTACGCCGAAACCGCCAGCACCAAGCCGGTCGGCCGCGTCCAGCGCTTCCGCCCCCCACCAAAAAAACCATAAGAATTCTGAGATCTTCTACCACCGTACGCACCATCAAATTAAGGCGGAGCTGTGCGTGGCATAAGGCTCCGCCTTGTGCGTCCGCTTCGTAGCTTCGGACCCAGTTCAATAGTATTTTAAGGTCTTGTTAGACTGGTTTACGGTTTAGTTTGAGCGCGTTAGGTAGTACTATTATTCCGTCGGAAATTGTCCGCAACGAAAACAGGGTACCCATGAGAAAGCCTATCGTGGCACATCGCAAGGACGGCGCTGTACCGGTCCTGAATTCTTTGCCAAAAACTCCTACCGGGGTTTCCGGTTTGGATGAAATCACTGTCGGCGGTTTGCCCAAAGGCAGAACCACCCTGGTGTGCGGCGGCGCCGGTTGCGGCAAAACCCTGCTGGGAATGGAATTCCTGGTTCGCGGCGCCACCCAGTTTGGCGAGGCCGGGGTCTGTATCTCCTTTGAAGAAACGCCCGAGGAACTGGCCAGCAATGTAGCCTCCATCGGCTTCGACGTCCGCGCCCTGGTGGCGGAGAAGAAACTGGTCATCGACTACGTTTTGCTCGACCGCGGCCAGGTGGAGGAGACCGGCGAGTACGACCTGGAAGGCCTGTTCGTGCGTCTGGCTCATGCGGTGGACACAATCGGCGCCAAACGAGTGGTGCTCGACAGCCTGGAATCCCTCTTCGCCGGCCTGCCCAACGAAGCCATCCTACGGTCCGAGATGCGGCGTCTTTTCCGCTGGTTGAAGGACCGCGGGCTCACCACCATCGTGACGGCGGAAAAGGGCGTAGGCACTCTGACCCGGCATGGTCTGGAGGAGTACATCTCCGACTGCGTGATCGTCCTCGATCACCGCGTCCAGGAGGAGATTTTTACCCGCCGCTTGCGCGTGATGAAGTACCGCGGGTCCACCCACGGCACCAACGACTACCCGTTCCTGATCGATCGGGACGGCATTTCCATCATGCCCGTCACCTCGGCGGCGTTGCAGCACACGGCATCCACCGAACGGATTTCCGCCGGGGTCCCGGCGCTCGATGAGATGCTTGGCGGCAAGGGCTACTACCGGGGCGGTACCGTCCTGGTTTCGGGGAGTGCGGGTACCGGAAAGACCAGTCTCGCCGCCCACTTCCTGGACGCCGCGTGCGCGCGCGGCGAACCTTGCGTCTTCTTTGCGTTCCAGGAGTCGGAGAGCCAGGTGGCGCGGAATATGCGCTCCATCGGCATCGACCTGGAGCCGTGGATCGCCAAAGGACTCCTGCGCTTTCATGCGGAGAGGCCCACCGCCGTCGGGCTGGAAATGCACCTCGTCAGGATGCATCGTGTGCTCGCCCAGTTCCGCCCGCGCCTGGTAGTGTTGGACCCGGTCACGGCACTCGCGCAAGGCGGTTCGCTTTCGGAGACGCAAACTATGTTGTTGCGGCTGGTCGACATGCTGAAAGCGCAGCGAATCACCGCCATGATGACCACCCTGACCCAGGGCGACGATGCCCAGGGACAAAGTGCGGCGCACATTTCGTCTCTGGTCGATTGCTGGCTGCACCTGCAAAACATCGAGACCAACGGCGAGCGCAACCGCGTGCTGAACGTTCTTAAAGCCCGCGGTCTCGCGCACTCCAATCAGGTGCGGGAGTTCCTGTTGACCGCCCGGGGCGTGCAACTGCAGCAAGCGTACCTCGGCGAAGCCGGCGTTCTGACCGGGTCGGCGCGCCGCGCCCAGGAGGCGCGCGATGCTTCGGTGGACCTGCTGATGCAGCAGGAATTGGATCGCAGACAACTCGCCTTCGAGCGCCAGCACAAAGCCCTGGAGGCGCAGATAGACGCCCTGCGGTTGGAGTTGGCTACCGAAGAGCAGGAGTGGCGGCAGTTCAGCCGGCAGAGCGCCGCGCAGTTGCGGCAAAAAGGCGAGGACCGGGAGCTGATGGTGCGCAGCCGTTCGGCCGACGCGAGCGCCGCCGGCGGGAAGGCGAAACGCGATAAGGGAGCCAAGGTATGAAGCAGCAGTCCCGGAAGCCGCCCGCCGGGTGGGAGTTCCGCCTGGACGTGGCCGGGCAGACGACGGCGCCGCTGCTCCCGGAACCTGCGGGAGGTCGTCGCGCGTGAAAGACAAAACTCCTGGGGACGCCACAGAGTCCTTTGAAAGAGCGCTTGCCCGCGCACCCAAGGACCAGCACTACGTCCTCCGGTTGTTTGTCGCCGGCACCACTCCCAATTCGCTGCGGGCCATTCAGAATATCCGCCTCATCTGTGAGGAGCACTTGCAGGGGCGCCATGAACTGGAAGTGATCGACATTTATCAGCATGCCGGGCAACTCGCCGCCGAGCAGGTGGTAGTGGCGCCGACGCTGGTGAAGAAAGGTCCGCTCCCCGTGCGCCGGTTGATCGGGGACCTGGCCAACCGTAATCGCGTGCTGGCCGGCTTGGACATTATTCCCCGCCCGGCACCGGAGTAACCCGTGAGTATGCAGACCATCATCGAACCAGCGGCGCTAGCAGAACTCCGGGAACAGATCCGGGAGTTGCATTGCCGGCTGGCTGAGGCCGAAGAAACCGTGCACGCTCTGCGCACCGGCGCAGTGGACGCCATCGTCGTGTCCAGCGGCGATGGCGACCGTGTCTACTCCCTCAAGGGAGCGGACGAAGCTTACCGGCTGTGGATCCAGGCGATGGCGGAAGGTGCGCTGACCCTGACGCTCCATGGTCTGGTACTTTTCGCCAACCGGCAATTCGCCGCCATGGCTGGCGCCCCGCTCGATCGCGTCATCGGATCTCTCGTCTTGGACTTCTTTGCCGCGGAGGAGAAGGCGTCGTTTTCACGAGCGTTGGCGCGCGCCGCGCAGGGGCGTGCCCATGCGGAGTCGCATTTGCTGCTACCGGGCGGACTTCGCGTCCCGGTCTATCTGTCGTTCCAGCGCCTCGAACTGCACGGAATGGCATGCGTCTGCGTGATGGTCACCGACATCACGGAGCGAAAAGCAGCCGAACAGGCGCTGCGCGAGAGCGAGGCCCGGGAGCGCGCCCGCGCCAATGAAATCGAAGCCATAATGGACGCTGTCCCGGTCTCCGTGGTGATTGCGCACGACGTGGAATGCCGCAAGGTGACCGGCAACCGCACGATGTACGAATTCCGGCGCCTGCCCAATGGCGCCAACATGTCCGACGCAGTACCGCAACCGGGGGATGTTCCCCGCATGGAGAGAGACGGGGTGGAAATCCCCCACCGGGACCGCCCCGTGGCCATCGCCGCCAGGACCGGCGAACCCGTGTATGACTGCCGCTACGACCTGGTTTTCCCGGACGGTACCCGGCGCCATATGCTCGGCAACGTGGTACCCCTTACCGGCGAGGACGGCGTGTCTCGCGGAGCCGTCGGCGGATTCCTCGATGTGACCGAGTTCAAGCGCATGGAAGCGCTCCTCTATGATGCGCAGAAGGCCGAAAGCGTCGCCTTGCTCGCCGGCGGGGTCGCGCACGACTTCAACAACCTGCTCACCGCCGTGCTGGGCAACGCCTCGCTGCTGCGGCGCCATGTGCCGGCGGCGCACGCCGAATGCCTGGACGCGATCGTCCATGCCGGCGAAACCGCCGCCGGCCTGACGCGCCGCCTCCTGGCCTACGCCGGAAAAGGGCAGGTTCTCTCCCGGATGGTGGACATTTCCGGCTGCGCCAGGGACATCAACGGACTGCTGCGCGCCGCGATTTCCAGGAACGTCGAACTTCGGCTGGCGCTGGGTCAGGACCTGCCCGCAGTGGAGTCCGACCCCAGCCTGGTGGAACAGATCGTCACTAACCTGGTCATCAATGCCGCCGAAGCCATCGGCCTGGAGACTCCCGGGTCCGTCACCGTGCGCACGGCGGTGCGCGAGATCGCCGCCTCCACCATACGCAACGGAATCAACGGCGACTTTCTGGGCGCCGGCCGGTTCGTCGTGATTGAGGTCCAGGACACCGGTTGCGGCATGAACCCCGACACCAAAGCCCGCATCTTCGATCCCTTCTTCACCACCAAGTTCTTCGGACGCGGCCTCGGCTTGGCCGCCGTAGCGGGCGCGGTCAAGACGCTCGGCGGAGCCATCGTGATCGAAACGGCTCCCGGCGCCGGCGCCACCTTCCGCGTCCTGCTGCCGGCTTGCGACCGGCCGGCCGTGCCCCGCGTTACCGCCGCCGCGGCCGAGTCCTCTGGCGTTGGAACCGTGCTCGTAGTGGACGATGAACCGATGATCCGCCGCCTCGCATCGCGGATTCTGAAGGAGGCTGGCTACCGCGTGCTCGTGGCCGGGGACGGCGACGAGGCGCTCCGCATTTACGGTGAGGACCCGCACCGTATCGATGTGGTCCTGCTCGACATGTCCATGCCGGGTTTGAGCGGCACTGCGGTGCTGGCCGCTCTGAAACAACAACATCGGGACGTGAAAGTGGTGCTGATGAGCGGCTTCGGCGAATCCGAGGCGCTCCGCGTGGTCGGCACCAACAGCTTTCTCGCCTTCCTGCAAAAGCCCTTCCACGCCGCCGATCTCCCCGGCGTGATCGCCTCGGCTCTGCGCCCGGGGGCTTAAGGAACCGAGTTCGATTAAATAAACAGTTCAGCCGAAACGCCAAAGTACGTGGCCAACTTCTTAACCTGGGCCTTGCTGATGCCGCGCTTGCCGTTCACCAGGTCGGACACCTGAGCGCGCGAACCGAGCACCGGTACAAGATCTGCCTGCTTGAGCCCGCGCTGTTCCATCAGGTACTTGACCATCTCATGTGGAGGCTGATCCGGGAATGAGTAGTGCTCATCGTCATATGCCATGACGAGCTTTTCGAGCAGTCTTGCCAGCTCCTTTTCTTCACGCGTGGCGTTCTTCTTGAAAGTGAGCTCCTCCAACTTCTCCGCCATGCGGTCGAATTCCTTGAGGTTCTCGATAACCTTCGGCACCACCTCGGCGCAGAGTTCTCCGTACTTTTCCGCATCCAACGCCCTCAAGCCCATTTCAGCCACCCCTTCCGGTCGTATTCTTGATGTGTCAGCAAGGCCTTGACAAAAAGTCGCTGGGTCGGGTAATCGACCGTTGCGATGAGGCGATAGTTCCCGCCAAGCACATCGAAAATAAGGACCTTGCCGACCTGATCTGCCGACGAATACTGCCGCCGCACGTCGTGCAACCCGTGCCAGCGAGCCTTTCGCGCGACATTGTAAAAGCGGTCCAGCGCCGTAACCGTCTCCGCGTGCTTTGCCGCTCGTTCCATCAAGCCGCGCTTGCTGATCACGTTCACAAATCAATGTTAGCATACTGCTTACACCAGGGTTTGCGGGGCAGTAGTTAAGATGGCATCACACAGGGAATCATCTGCCGGCTATGCCGGCGATAGATGCGGAAGTCGGAATCTGTTGTGAGAATCACCGGATCGGGAAGCGTTTCAGCCATCCGCACAAGGCAGGCGTCGGCGAGGCTCATGGGCACGTCTGCGTATTTCTGCAAGAGCTTCAGCACTGGCTCCAAGTCGTTGTCGAGGTTGAAAGCGGCAATCAGGGCCCGGCGGCGAAGCAGTCCACCGACTGCGGGCGCCCCGCGCGCGCCGAGAAGGTGGATGGCCTCAGACAGGACGGCTTCGCAGGTGCGCCAGGGTGGAGCGTGGCCAGGCGCTTGCATCACCGCCCACTGGTGGTGGGAGTCGCGGCGGCTAAGCAAAGCCACTAGATAGCCCGCGTCAACGAGCGCGTTTCTGACCATATCCCGTGGCTTTCAAGTATCGCTTCTTTTGTGCGCTCAGGTCGGCCGGCAAGCCGTCGACCGAGCCGATGAGATCGGCAATGCTATCAAGCAGTGTGGACTGATGCTGTGTGGGTGGAGCAGCGCGCTGCAAGCGCTCGCGCACGATATCGGACTTCGAACACCCACGCCCGCGCGATTCCACCTCGATCTCGGCTACCAGCGGCTCGGGCAGTCGTACGGTTAAAGTCTTCACATGAACAGTGTATTACGGTACCGCCAGGCATGCAAGACAAAGGCTTAGCCCAGCCGCTCGTTCTTGATCCGGCCTTTTTCCACGATTTCTTGTACCCCGCCGCCCGCCAATGCGGTAAAATTTCCTCAGGGCACAGCGTTATTTAACACGAGGGTTTTCTACAAATGGGTTGGGGATTCCGCAACGTCGCTCTATATCTGTCCGTCTGCGCTGCCCTTCCGGCCGCCGACACGCCCACGTTTGAAAAGACCGTCGCGCTCGTCCTCACCCGAACCTGCACCCCCTGTCACAACCAAACCCTCGCCTCTGGCGGGGTGAACATCGCGCCCTTCACCCAGGCCGCATCGCTGACCACGAGCCGCGATGGCTGGGACATCATCCTGCGCAAGATCCGCTCCGGCGAGATGCCCCCCAAAGGCATTCCGCGCCCCGCGCAACTGGATGCCGTCATCCAGTACCTCGGGGACGAGTTCGCAAAGGCCGACCGTAACCTCAAGCCCGATCCCGGCCGCGTCACCGCCCGCCGCCTCAATCGCGCCGAGTACTCAAACACCATCCGCGATCTCCTCGCCGTCGAATTCCGCGCCGAGCAAAGCTTCCCCACCGACGACCTCGGCAACGGCTTCGACAACATCGGCGACGTCCTCACCATCTCGCCCGTCCTGATGGATCGCTACCTCGCCGCCGCCGGCCAGATCGCTTCGCGCGCCATCGCCGCCGACCCACTCCCCAAACCGCTCGAAGCCCAGTACGCCAACAAAGACAAGAAAATCCGCCGCGTCGATTTCAGCACCATCGAGGCCAATGGCCGCATCGAGTTTGATGGCGTTTACATCGTTCGCTTCGGTCTGCAAGGTGAACGCGCCGCCGGCGCCAAGCCGGTGATGCTGGCTTTCTGGATGGACGGCAAGCTGCTCAACTCCATGCCCGTCGAGACCAAGCCCTCCAAGCTGGTCTACTTCGAGCCCTACTCCGAAGAGCAGATGCGCCTCTTCCTCCCCGAGGGCGATCACGTCTTCCGCGCCGCCTTCCTCGACGACGAGTTCGTCAAGGGCCTCAACGCCAAGGACGCCTACGATCGTAAAAGAAACAAGTTCGTCGATTCCATCGCCTTCATCGGCCCCTACGCTCCCAAGACCGCGCCACCCAGCCGAGCCAAGGTCTTCATCTGCGATCCGAATTCCGGCGCCGTCTGCGTCGAAAAGATCGTCTCCAACCTGGCGCATCATGCCTGGCGCCGCCCGGTCACCAAGGCCGAAACCGCATCGCTCCTCAAGTTCGTCGCCCTGGCGAAGTCCAACGGGCAATCCACCGAACAGGGAATTCAACTGGCGCTCCAGGCGATGCTGGTGTCCCCCCATTTCCTCTTCCGCATCGAACACGATGCCAACCCGCTCGACGCCGCCACCGCGCACGCCATCACCGATATCGAGCTGGCATCGCGCCTCAGCTACTTCCTGTGGAGTGGGATGCCGGACGACGAACTGCTCGCGCTCGCCGAGGCCGGCAAGCTCCGCACCCCCGCCACGCTCGATGCGCAAGTGAAGCGCATGCTCGCCGACCCGCGCTCCTCCGCGCTCGCCGATAACTTCGCCGGCCAGTGGCTGGAACTGCGCAACCTCGACGTGGTCAAACCCGATCCTCAAAGGTTCCCCGACTGGAGCCCCGAACTGCGCGACGCCATGAAGCAGGAGACGCGCCTCTTCTTCGACTCCATGCTGCGTGAGAACCGCCCCCTCGGCGAGTTTCTCGACGCCCGCTACACTTTCCTCAATGAGCGCCTGGCCAAACACTACGGCATCGACGGCGTCAAGGGGCCGGACTTCCGCAGGGTCGATCTCGCCACCGCCCAGCGCGGCGGCATCCTGAGCCACGCCAGCGTGCTCACCGTCTCCAGCTACCCCACGCGCACCTCTGTTGTGATCCGCGGAAAGTACATCCTGAACAACATTCTGGGCAGCCCGCCGCCCCCGCCGCCGCCCGACGTTCCGCCGCTCGACGAAGCCGCCGTCGGCGCCACCGCCTCGCTGCGCCAGCAGATGGAGATACACCGCGCCGACGCCATGTGCGCCTCCTGCCACAACAAGATGGACCCGCTGGGCTTCGGCCTGGAGAATTATGACGGCATCGGCAAGTGGCGCACCATGGACGGGAAATTCCCCGTCGATTCCTCGGGCGTCCTGCCCAATGGCAACAGCTTCTCCACCCCCGCCGAAATGCGCGCCGTCCTCAAGACCCAGTTGCCCCAGTTCTCGCGTTGCATCGTGGAGAAGATGTTGACATACTCTCTAGGCAGAGGGCTGGGCTCCTATGACCGGCGTACGGTGGACGATATCGACCGCAAACTGGCCGCCAACGGGTACGGGTTCCAGTCGTTGATCTACGAGATTGTGCGCAGTCTGCCGTTTCAATCGCGAAGAGGGGAACAACAGCCATGATGACTCGCAAATCGCTTCCTCGGCGCGCTTTTCTGCGCGGCGTTGGTACCGGCATCGGCACCGCCGTCGCCCTGCCGTTCCTGGATGCCATGGTGCCCGCTTTCGCCGCGCCGCGTACCGGCACTCCGCCGGTCCGCATGGCGTTTGTCTACGTGCCCAACGGCATCGACATGCGCCACTGGAATCCGGAGTACGAGGGCAAACTCGCCGAACTGCCGCGCATCCTCAAGCCGCTGGAGCCGTTCAAGGACGACATCCTGCTGCTCGGCAACCTGACCCACAACACCGGGCGCGCGCTGCTCGATGGCGCCGGCGATCATGGGCGCTGCTGCGGCAGCTACCTCACCGGCATCCAGGTGAAGAAGAGCACCGTGGACATCAAGGCCGGCGTTTCCATGGATCAGATCGTCGCCCGGCAGGTGGGCGGGCAGATGCGTTTCCCGTCGCTCGAAATCGGTCTGGAGGACGCGCGCCAATCGGGCGATTGCGATTCCGGCTACTCCTGCGCGTACACCAACAACCTGGCCTGGCGCAGCGAGACCCAGCCGCTGCCGCCCGTGCTCGACCCGCGCGCGCTTTTCGAACGCCTCTTCGGCAACGGCGTGGTGCTCAGTCCCGAAGCCCGCGTGCGCGAGGCCAAGTACCGGCGCAGCATCCTGGATTTCGTCACCGAAGATACCAAAAAGCTCGAAAGCGGCCTCGGTCCCACGGATCGCCGCAAACTCGACGAGTACCTTTCCTCCATTCGCGAAGTCGAGCGGCAGCTCGAAAAGGCGGAGACGGACAACGCGCGGATCGATCCGCACATGGCGAAGCCCTACGGGGTGCCGGCCGATTTCGCCGAGCATTTCAAGCTCATGACCGATATGATGACCATCGCGTTTCAGGCCGACCTGACGCGCGTCATGACGTTCCTGGTCACCCACGAAGGCACCTCGCGCGCCTACCGCGAGATCGGCATCCCCGACGGCCACCATCCGCTCACCCACCATCGCAATCAGCCCGATTTGATGGAAAAGGTGGCGCGGATCAACTGCTATCACATGCTCCAGTTCGCCGCCTGGGTGGAGAAGCTGAAGTCGATCAAGGAAGGCGACGGCACGCTGCTGGATAACTGCATGATCGTCTACGGCGCCGGCCTCTCCGATGGCAACCGGCACTTGCACGAAGACCTTCCCACGCTGATTGCCGGCCGCGCCGGCAAGACCATCAAGACCGGCCGCCGCGTGGTCTATCGCAAGGAAACTCCCATGTGCAATCTCTACCTCGGTATGATGGATCGCATGGGCGTACACACCGAGCACTTCGGCGATTCCACCGGCACAATCGACGGTCTCGACCTGACCTGATCCTATGTCGTAGCGTAGCCTTTCAGGCTGCCACGTCGGCGTCCTTGCCGACGTTCTTCGAAGAATGCCGGTAGGAATACCGGCATGGCAGGCGAGACGCCCGCTCTACGATCCACGGGACGCTACAATGTAGGGAATCTTATGAGGGCGCGTCTCGGCGTGATCTCGGCAACTGTCCTCGTCGCTGCTGTTGCGGCGCTCGCCCAGCGATTCGGCGGCGGATTCGGCGGCGGCATACGCCACGGCGACGAAGGTCCGCGCCCCGAATTTCCC
>Ga0208079_1001614_pt1 | contig 11640 bp, 9 predicted proteins | sample NGESurdeep092012_5_FD_184474 | JGI IMG/M metagenome (GOLD analysis project Ga0208079, IMG submission 184474) | Arctic peat soil microbial communities from Barrow, Alaska - NGEE Surface sample 210-2 deep-092012 (SPAdes) | ecosystem: Environmental > Terrestrial > Soil > Wetlands > Peat ... | reverse complement strand
GGCCGCCTGGCGCAGCAACAAAGCCGGGATTGTTAGCGGCCAAAGGGGTCCTCGACTCCTCGCTGCGCTCGTCACTCGGGATGACACCTCCAAAATTTGCGTGCGCTCATGAATAATCCAGGTTCAGGCCCGCACTACCCGTGCAAGCGGATACACCAATCCTCGCCCCGCTAACGTGCTTCATCGCGCCATCACACTAAAGTAGTATTCGCAGTATTGATTGTTTTGCGGAATCGGCTGTGGTAGGGTATCTCCAAGTTCACACCTTTAACAGCCTGGGGACAATTCAAGCCTGAGTCTTGCGAGATCCCTGCACGGTGTTCACGCTTGAGTTGGCGGCATCCAAAAGGCTGGTGTGCAAACCACCATAGGAGCCAATACCATGAAAGATTCCATGGACTCCACCGCCGTGGGCCGAGCTCTCGACTCCGAAGTGTTTGCCAACCGCAAGCTGATTCGTCCTGCTCTCAACCGCAACGATCATCCGCGCCAGGAGGCCCCTGAGCGCCGCGAACGGAGCGAGCGCCCGAGCCCCATGAATGGCGGCAAGAAGGCGCCGCCGCCGGAGCAAACGCACGCCGAAAATTTCTACTATCAGAAACAGATGCAGACCAAGACGCCGATGGTGCTGGTGCTGCAGGACGGCGAAGAGATCCACGGCGTCATCGAGTGGTACGACAAGTACTGCCTGAAAGTGAACCGCACCGGCGCGTCCAATGTGCTGATCTACAAACCCAGCATCAAGTACATGTACAAAGAGAGCGAAGCCGGGCAGGGGAAGTGAAAAGCAGGGGTTAGGGGTCAGGGGCTAGGGATTAGTTCAGGAGTTCTCGTCTTCATTGACAGTTGGCGGTCAGGTTTCAGCGGTCAGCAATCAGCCGTCAGCTTTCGGCATTCAGCGGTCGGCATTCATTCGTTGGTAGATCAACGTTGTCAGCCCGAGCGAGGATCCCGCGACGACCCAAGCGTAGGCAAAGCATTCGCGTTTTTCAGCCACATTGCGATTGTCTCGGCGTTTTGTTTGGTAGTCCGCGTTTTGATGATGACCTCTTTGGTCATGGGCCGGGAGGTGCTTTTGGCTGAGAGTGAGGAGCAACTTCACCGCGAAGCTGCCCCTCACAGGGACGGAAAGCATCCCATCGAGTAGCACCCGCATCATCCAAGGAAGCGCCTTCGCAGCAATCCGCCAACACCGAGGATCCCGGAACCGAACAGCGCAAGGCTGCTGGGTTCGGGAGTGGTGCCGGGGCTGTAGTCCGGGGTCGCCCAGACAATGAAGTTGCCGCTGCAGCACTTGCCGTTAGCGTCCAACGGGAGGAAGAAGCTTACGGTCCCGCCGCTTCCGGAGATGGCTCCGCCGGAGAAGTCGATATTGGTGTCGCTCCAATTGTCGAGGCCATACCCCGCCGTGTTGCCGGGTTGGTTCGCAAGGCCTTCACCCGCGTCGAAGGTCATCGAAAAGTCTTCCAACGGCGCGTATTGCAGCGTGAAGTGCATCGAGTACCAGTCCAAGCCGCTGTTGTTGGTCATGTTCCACGTAATGCCGTACTCGGTCGAGGCAAAGCCATCCGGCGCAAAGTTGAGGTTTAGACCGAAGGCGCCGGTGCCGAAGAGGGTTGAGTTTGCCAGGATTGTGTTCGGGTTGGTCTGAGGCGACCCGTTCCAATCCAATCCCGGTATGGGAGTGGTGACGATTACGCTTCCGGTAGTCAAGACCGATTCGGCCTCGCAAGGCAACACGGCACTTCCGATGACCATGGCCAGGTAGCAAAGAGCCATGGCGGAAATTCTGAGCCTTAGGTTTTTCATCGTCTTTCCGGTGGTCTCGAATTTTGAGATTTCGCTAGTGGAGCTGAAGCCTTTACGCATCATTTGGGTTTTCATACTGACCTCCTTGTGGTCATAGGTTGTGGCGTCGGTCGAAGGCGAGCGGCGCCGGGTTGTTGTCGTGGGAGCTTGCTTCGCTTCGGGAGGCGGGATGGTTGTCCCACCTCCGGAAGCGTTCCCCTTTGAGAGCGGCCTGCATCTGCATTTCCTGCTCTCGTGAACGCACATTAGGTCAGCGCGCTCGCCGGTTCAATGCACCAGCGGTGATTTCTGGGTGATCTGTGGGTGATCTGGGTGATTTCTGGGTGATTTGGATAACTAGAAGCTATTTCGTAAATCGGGCTTTGAAAGGGCATGGGTTCAGCCATGCCGCAAATGGCCGTTTCGAAGCGGGCTTCAGCCCCTGAGGGACTTGTTTTTTGGCAAGGGCTAAAGCCCTGACCTTTGCTGCGTTTCGTCCGGCACGACTAAAAAGCCTGCCCTGAGCGCAGCCGAAGGGTCGTACCCTGATACGCCTCAGAACGATTTATGAGATGCGTTTAATTACTGCTTGCTAACTGCTGCTCTTCCGGAACGCTTCCTTGTTCACCACATACGGCATCTTGGTGATGTCGCCGCCATAGTTTTGCTCCAAAACGTCAATCACCGCCTGCACGCAGCGGCCGGCCATGCCGCGCTCTGGATCGACGGATAAACGCGTGATCCTGGCGGCGCTGGCAAAGTGCGGATACAGCCGGCAGCGGTCCTGAATGTCGGGATCGCGCAGAAGCGAATCGGGCGGCAACGGCTCGGTTTCGTACACATCGAGCGCGGCGCCGGCAATCCATTTCTCCTTGAGAGCCTTGGCGAGCGCCTTCTCGTCTACCACCGGCCCGCGTGAGGTGTTCACCAGATAGGCGGTAGGCTTCATGGTGCGCAGGGTCCGCTCGTTGATCAGGTGATACGTGGGCGTGTCGCTCTCGCCTTCGCGCAGCAGGGGCACATGAATGCTGATGAAGTCGCTCTGGCTGAGCGCCTCGTCCATCGAGACATACTTGATCGACGTGCGCTCCCGCTGCATTCCGCTCTTGAAACGGAGGTCCATCTGCTGCTGCACGTCCCCAAGAAGCTTTTCGTTTGGCCCCATGGCTTCGTAGCACAGAATGTTCATGTCGAAGCCAACACACTTCTTGATTACCGCCTGCCCAATACGGCCCGTACCCAGAATGCCGATAGTCTTGCCGGTCATCTCGTCGCCCAGAAACGGCAGGTAAGGATGCCAATAGCCCCAGCGGTTCTCGCGCACCAAATGTTCGGCGCTCCACAGTTTGCGAGCCAAGTCCGCGAGCACGAAGAAGGCGAACTCCGCGGTCGCTTCGGTCAGGACGTCAGCGGTGTTGGTGAAGGGAATTTTGTAGCGGTTCGCGTCGGTGCGGCTGATGTTATCGAATCCGACGGCGTATTGGGCAACCATCTTCAGGGTGCCGTTCCCTGCTTCGAAAATGTCGGCATCAATCGGGTCGCGCAGGGTGGTGATGAGGCCGTCAATACCGCTGCGCACCTTTTCAATGATGAGACTCTTAGGAGGCGGTTCGGGATTGGGATAGACCTCGATCTCGTAGCCGCGCTCGCGCAGGCGTTTGAAGGCGGCCTCACCGATGTCGGCGGTGGCAAAAATGCGGAATGTATTTTTGGGCATCGAAGTCCCCGGACCCTAAGGGCTGAAGAGTGTATGAGAACTGTGCCGTCCCTAAAGGGACTCGGTCTTATCTTCCACTTTACCCAGCGCTTCCGCGCTGGGCTAAGCTCTTTCGCCCCATTCGGGGCTGGTTCTTGTGTGCTTCCTTCGACTGCGGCAAACCTATATGAGATCGCGACACGGTCTCTGAAGGCCAGATCTACCCAAATTGCGCCCCACGCGCATCCCAGACACCGCCAACCATGAAAAAAGCCCGCTGTGCGGCGGGCCTGTACCGCAGATTTCTCAATTCTACAAATTCTTCTTTGTCCACTGATCGATGCGGTCCAGCGCCTGCTGAAGATTCTCGACAGAATTCGCGGTACTGAACCGCAAATACCCTTCGCCGAAGGCGCCAAACGCCGTTCCTGACAGCCCCGCTACTCCCGTGTCCTCGAGCAGCGCGTCGGCCAGCTTCTTGGACGGCCAGCCGGTTTGCTTGATATTCGGGAAGGTATAAAACGCGCCCTTGGGTAACCGGCAGGAGAATCCCTTGATCTGGTTGAGGCCGCTTACGAACACGTCGCGGCGGCGCTGAAACTCCTGGCGCATCTTCTCCGGCTCGCTCTGGTCGCCGCGCACCGCCTCAATGCCAGCCATCTGCGTAAAGGTCGCCGTGCAGGAGTTGGAATTGGTCATCAGGCGCGCAAACTGTGCCGCGAGGTCAGGCCGCATTACGCCATAACCCAGCCGCCAGCCGGTCATCGAATAAGTTTTCGAGAAGCCGGACAGAATAATGGTGCGGTCCTTGAAGCCGTCCACCGAAGCGATGCTATACGGCTCGCCTTCGAAGAGCAGGCGGCTGTAGATTTCGTCGCTCAGGACCATGATGTCGCGGTCGCCGATGGCGGCGGCAATATCTTCCACATCGCTCTTGGTGATGATGCCGCCGGTGGGATTCTGCGGCGAGTTCAGGATGATGAGCTTGGTGCGATCGCCGATGAGACTAGCCAGCTCGTTAACGTCGAGCCGGAAATCGCGCTCCTCGCGCAGCGGAATGGGGACCGCCTTCGCGCCCAGGAAGTTGATCATCGACTCGTAAATCGGAAAGCCGGGATTGGGGTAAATGACCTCGTCGCCCTCTTCCACCAGCGCGAGGATAGTGAAAAAGATGATCGGCTTGCCGCCGGGAACGACCACGACCTCATCGGCGCTGACCTTGATGCGGCGCGAACTGGCGACCTCGGCCGCGATGGCCTCGCGCAACTCCGGCAGTCCCGCCGAAGGACAGTAATGGGTATAGCCCTTGCGCAGAGCATCCACTCCAGCTTCCACGACGTTAGCGGGCGTGTCCATGTCGGGCTCGCCGATCTCGAGATGGATGATGCTCTTTCCTTGGCGCTCCAAAGCGCGGGCCCGCACCAGCACTTCGAAGGCAGTTTCGGTTCCTAGCCGCGACATCCGCTGGGCCAGTCGCAGTTGTGTCTGAGTCGTAGTCATAGGCAAACCCATTATTATACCCCCAGAAAAGACTGGCAGCCGCGGTCTATTGCCAGTACTCGATCTCGAACTGGATCTTCGCCGTCTTCTCCACCATGGCCGACACCGAGCAATACTTCTCCTTCGACAAGCGCACCGCGTCTTCCATTGCTTTGTGCGTAACGTTCCCGCCCACGCGGTAGATCAGACGAATGCTGGTATAGACCTTGGGGAAGGTTTCGGCGCGCTCGGCCGTGGCGCGCACCTCCAAGCTGGTGAAGGGCTCGCGCTTCTTCCGCAGAATGCCGACGACGTCGCTGGCTGTACAGGCGCACAAGGCAATCAAGACAAGCTCAATCGGGCTGCTAGCTGACTTCTCGGAACCGGCGTCCACTACCAGCGCGTGACCGCTGCTCGCCTGGCCGACAAAGCGGTCGTGGTCAGTCCAGAGTGCGTAGGCTTCGATCATGGGGGCCTCGCTTTTTCGCCTTTCGCTATTCGCCTTTCGCTGTTCGCCATTCGCTCTTCGCTCTTCGCTTGACCGTTAACTCTTAACTAATCGTAGGCGGCACTGAAAGCTTGCTCAGAGCTAAAAGCTAATGGCCAAGAGCGAACAGCGAAAGGCGAACAGCGAACAGCCAAGAGCGATTCTTCCCTACTGCTGTTTGTCCTTCGGTTGGCTGCTGCTACTGCTGTCCGCGTGATTCTCGTAGATCGAATACTGCCCCTGCGGCCGCTTCAGCCTGATGATCAGCTCCTTTTGGGGCTGGTCAATGGTGTAATCCTCTCCGAAGGTCTGGAAACCCGGGGCGATGACCTGCACGCGCAGTCTTCCATACGGGATACCACCGCTCTCGGTCTTGCCCTCTGAGTTGGTCTTAAGTTCAACTCCGCCTCGCGATTGCTTGCCGCTCCCTGCCACGGGATGCAGGATAACCGCTGCATTGCGCACTGGCTTGCCGTTATCGTCCTTGAGGACAGCAAACTTAAGCGAGGACACTTGCCCGGAATCGTTCTTCTGGTCACCCGCCGCGAGCAAAGCAGGAACGAAGAGCATGCAAAGGATTGCCACCAGCAAACGCTGCAGCTTCATAAGGATCATTCTAGGCAGGTCAGGCGCCGCGCTGCAATTCCAAAAGAGGCGAGTGAGAGGCACAACTCATTCACCACGGAGACACGGAGGACACGGAGGACACGGAGGACACGGAGAAAACTAGAACTCATCTGATAAGCCGTTCCGAAGCGTATCAGGGCACGACCCTTCGACTGCGCTCAGGGCAGGCTTTTTGGTCGTGCCGAACGAAGCGCAGGAAAGCTCAGGGCTTTAGGGCGTGTGTGAGAACCCAGCATGATACTTGCCAATGGAATTTACCGGCTGAAAATTCAACGCCGTAGGCGTGGCTCAGTCTAGCCCAGCACGCAGCCGCAGGCGGAGTGCTGGGTAAAGTGGGAAATAGATCCGAGTCCCGTAGGGACGACAGGGGTTCTCACCCACGCTCTTTAGCCCCTGTAAAAACAGGTTCCTCAGGGGCTGAAGCCCAAGTCGTCGTCGACCCGTTGCGGCACGTCTGAAGCCGTGCCCTGATACAAAGCGATTCATAAGATCGCTTCTATCGAGTTTCCTCCGTAATCTCCGTGCCTCCGTGGTAAATTTTCACTCCTACGGGTGAGCAACAGCCAATGTGACGCTCTGGACTACACCTCACATTCATGAGTAATCCAGGTGAACACCCGCATTACTCAAGCAGACACACCAATCTTGGAACAGCTCTATTCGGAGGGGTTCCGCTTTAGCGTGGGACGTCCGTCGTCCTTCTGACCGGTAGTGTTGCCATCGTCCTTCTGGCCGGCGGTGTTGCCGGAACCGCTACCGCTTGAGCTGGAGCGCCTCAACAGCACAGGGCGCGTCGGGTTTCCCTTTGCGCCGCCCAAGCGGCGGCTGTTCTCCAGGAGGGCTAGGCGCTGTTTGACGTCCTCGAATTCGCTGGTGTTAACGACGTACTCGTCGCGGTCGGGCAGATACTTACGGATTTCGTCCTGGGCGGCCTTAATGCGGTCCGCATTCATGGGATGAGTGGCGAAGGCCTTGGCGACGAAGTTCTGCTTCGTTTTTTCGTTGAGCTTGAGCTTTTCAAAAAACTCGACAAACGCCACCGGATCGTAGCCCGAGGCGTAATCGTATTCCAAGCCCAAAAGGTCGGCTTCGCGCTCGGCGTCGCGCGAGAACTTGAGGAAGCCGAGCGGCACCGCCAAGCTCGCTACTTCGCTGATTGCGTATGCCACCGGTCCGCCAATGAATATCAGTGGCACCGAAGCTATGTTCCAGATCTGCGCCCGAGTCATGTTCTTGGTGGCATGGCGGGCGGCGACGTGGGCGATCTCGTGCGCCATCACTCCGGCCAATTCGGCTTCATTGTCCGCCGCTAGAATTAATCCGCTGTCCACGTAGAAAAAGCCGCCGGGAAGCGCAAAGGCGTTGACCTCGTCGTTGTCGAGGACCTTGATGATGAAGGGCACGCGCGCGTCGGAGTTGCGTACCAGATTCTGACCGATGCGGTTGATGTATTCCGTGACCATGGGATCGGTGACCAACCGCGCCTGCCGCTCCACCTCTAGAGATAGCTGGCGTCCCAGCGCCATCTCGCGATCCAGGGAATAGAAGTCGAGGCCATTTCCCACCTTGCGTTGCCCGATCTGCGACACGTCATACTTGGCGGACAGCGGGACGGCATGGCCTTCGGGACTTACGGGACTTGGAGATTCAGCCTTTACAACGGCCGGCCGTGGAGCGAGCGCACTCTGTTCAGCGTCAGCTTCATCGGAGGCGTCGCGCCGTCCGGCGGCCTCGATCTGCGCTGCCGTGGGGATCTGCGAACCGGTTGCATCCGGCTGCGCGGCAGGAGCTGTCGCGCCTTCTGCGGCGCCGGCAGAGGTCGCCTGCACTTCTGTCGCTGGCGAGGTTTTCGCTGCATCCGACGGCGCAGTCTGGGCGACGCCGAAGGTCTGCAATGCAAGAGCAGCCGTCAGCACAGCGAACACAGAGGTTAATCGCCGCGCGGAAGAAGACCATCGATCGGCTTGGGGCACTGACACGATTACACCCACCGAAGTCCCGATTATGCCGCGAAGTTCGGGGTTATGGGAATCGAAAACTTCAATCAGTGAATTGGCTAAGAAAAAAAACAGCGCAAAAAAGCTGTTTGCCGTAGATGCTTCTGGCCGCCCAGGGGATTCCCGTTTTTTGGCGATAATTGGATCCGTCTCCGCCCTTCCCTCAGTATTTCGGAGAAACCATCAATGAGTTGGCAGTAACCTGCTTAATTTACAAATAGATAAGAGCTAGAGTCCCCATGATCGCTTGAAATATGAGTGAATTACGCTCATGCCCTGCTTGACATCTCGCCAACGGCGGGTTAAGATTAGCACTCGTTGGGAGTGAGTGCTAACAGGCTGCCTACATACCGAATCGACTGGCATAGCTACCAACTTTCCGGGTTTATCCCTAAGAGTTATGAACATGCTGACAGCAACGCAGAAGACACGCGCCAGAGCCAGCCAACCCGCCGCGGCGGGCAATCCCACTTGAACCAACAAGCTCGAAAGGAGTTCGAAGAATGGCTACAAAGCTGACTCCCCTGCACGACCGCATCGTGGTTCGCCGCGTTGAAGAGGCCGAGACCACCCGTGGCGGAATCATCATTCCCGACAGCGCCAAAGACAAGCCGCAAGAGGGCGAAGTGATCGCGGTAGGCCGGGGCAAGACCAACGACAAAGGCGAGACCTTCCCCCTCGACGTAAAGGAAGGCAACCGCATCCTGTTCGGCAAATATGCCGGCACAGAGATCAAGATTGATGGCGAAGATTTCCTGATCATGCGCGAGGAAGAAGTGCTCGGCATTCTGGAAGGCGCCAGCAAGCCGAAACAAGCCGTCGCGCATAAGTAGTACCCGCCGGTCGCCGGTTGCAGCTTTTTCTGACAACTGGCCACTGACTACTGACAACTGATTTTCAAAGGAGATTGAAACAATGGCAAAGCAGATTGTGCATGGAGAAGATTCGCGTCAGGCGATTCTGCGCGGCGTGAATGTTCTGGCCGATGCCGTGAAAGTCACGCTGGGCCCCAAGGGCCGCAATGTCGTGATCGAGAAGAAATTTGGTTCGCCGCTCATTACCAAGGACGGCGTCACCGTAGCCAAGGAAATCGACCTGAAGGACCCGCTCGAGAACATGGGCGCGCAGATGGTCCGCGAGGTCGCCTCGAAGACCTCCGATGTTGCCGGTGACGGTACCACCACCGCAACGGTTCTGGCGCAGACCATCTTCCGCGAAGGCGTGAAGACCGTGGCTGCGGGCGCGAATCCGATGGCGTTGAAGCGTGGCATCGACAAGGCCGTCACTGCCGTGTGCGGCTCGCTGGACCATGATGGTAACCGCATCCCGGGCGCGCTCGACAAGTATTCGCAGAAGGTATCGGGCGAGATGATCGCGCAGGTCGGCACCATTTCCGCTAACAACGATGAGACCATCGGCCGCATTATTGCCGAGGCCATGAAGAAGGTCGGCAAAGACGGCGTCATCACCGTGGAAGAAGCCAAGACGATGGAGACCCAGTTGGAAGTCGTCGAAGGCATGCAGTTCGACCGCGGCTACCTCTCGCCGTATTTCGTCACCGATCCCGAGCGCATGGAAGTTGTTCTGGAGAACGCCTACATCCTCATCCACGAAAAGAAGGTTTCCTCGATGAAAGACCTGCTCCCATTGCTTGAGCAGATCGCCAAGGGCGGCCGTCCGCTCGTGATCATCGCCGAGGACGTGGAAGGCGAAGCGCTGGCGACCCTGGTCGTCAACAAGCTGCGCGGCACGCTGCAGGTTGCGGCCGTCAAGGCTCCGGGCTTTGGCGATCGCCGCAAGGCCATGTTGCAGGACATCGCTATCCTGACCGGCGGCAAGGCCATCACCGAAGATCTTGGTATCAAGCTGGAAAACGTTCACATGGACGATCTCGGCCAAGCCAAGAAGATCACCATCGACAAGGACAACACTACCATTGTCGAGGGCAAGGGCAAGCACGCCGACATCGAAGGCCGCGTGAAGGAAATTCGCGGCCAGGTCGAGAAGACCACCAGCGACTACGACCGCGAGAAGTTGCAGGAGCGGTTGGCAAAGCTGGTAGGCGGCGTTGCGATAATCAAGGTCGGTGCTGCAACCGAGACTGAAATGAAGGAAAAGAAAGCCCGCGTCGAGGACGCGATGCACGCAACCCGCGCTGCGGTCGAGGAGGGTATTGTCCCCGGCGGCGGTGTGGCTCTGGTGCGCTGCATTCCGGCAATCGATGAGCTGAAGCTGGAAGGTGACGAGAAGATCGGTGGCAACATCGTGCGCCGCGCTCTCGAAGAGCCTCTACGCCAGATCGTCATCAACTCGGGCGAAGAAGGCGCCATCGTTCTGGGCCGCATCCGCGAGTCGAAGGAAACCAACTTCGGCTACAACGCACAGACCAATCAGTTCGAGGACCTGGTAAAGGCTGGCGTCCTGGATCCGACCAAGGTAGCGCGCACGGCCCTGCAGAATGCAGGCTCGATCGCCTCCCTGATGCTGACCACCGAAGCCCTGGTTGCCGAGATTCCGGACGAGAAGAAGGAAGCTTCCATGGGCGGCGGCCACGGCGGCGGCATGGGCGGAATGTACTAGAAACAGCAATTAGCCATTAGCAATTAGCAGTTAGCTAAAAGCAAAAACACTTGGGTGCCCCGTTCTAGCCTTCTTTTGGCTAGGGCGGGGCATTTGTTTGCGTCTGAGCCGCAGCCGCAATCCTGACCGAGGGACTTCAGTGCGAGCGGAGGGACCTGCTTTTGATCTATATCTGTCAACCCAACCGGAGCGAAGCGAAGCGGAGGGATCTGCGGTTCCCTTGGCAACTGGGTATCCCCTCCCCCTCCCCTCGCGCAAAATATTGAAAACAATAGACAAGCGAGAAAGTCTTCCCGCAAAATCTTGAGCCCGTTGGAGTTACACGCAAAATATTCCGGAATAAGGACTTAGAGGGAAAATCTCGGGGCCGAAGAGGCGGGCAAGTCTGGAAAATCGGCAAGGGCCGCAAGCGAAACAGACAATGCTGTGGTCGCAGCACGCAGTCCTGCTCTCGAGGATGTTCTGGGCGTCGCCCACCCACCGAGCCCGCCATGGCGGGGCGCTCTCCGGGGCCCGCTCACTCGCGGGCACAACATTCCTCGAACGCAGTGTAAACGCCGACGAGCGCCAGACCAAGCGGGTTAGACACAGGGCAGTGTGATTCACCTCGTCGTTGTCAAGTCACAAAAGGGGTAAGCGAAAGAGGTGTTGGAAAGAAACCGTCACCGACGCTGCGCCGGTTGACAGCTGTGCTATCATCGTTGTGATGAGGAATGCATCAAGACGGTGATGCCATGGCGAAGAAGTCGTTAGAGAAACAGCACGGGGATCGGCTCACCATTACTCTACGCCCAGGCCAACGCAGGCTGCTGGAAGCGATAGCCGAGAGGAACCATGTTTCTTTGGCGTTCGCCGTTCGGTATGCCGTCGACTCTTTCGTTGACCAGCACAAGAACAACCAAATCCCACTTCAGTTTCCGAAGCTTGCTTTGACTAATGCGGAGAAGGCATGACGACAAAACTGCGAATCCGCTCTCGCTACTCCA
>Ga0208079_1001612_pt1 | contig 11644 bp, 10 predicted proteins | sample NGESurdeep092012_5_FD_184474 | JGI IMG/M metagenome (GOLD analysis project Ga0208079, IMG submission 184474) | Arctic peat soil microbial communities from Barrow, Alaska - NGEE Surface sample 210-2 deep-092012 (SPAdes) | ecosystem: Environmental > Terrestrial > Soil > Wetlands > Peat ... | reverse complement strand
GCCTACACGATTTCGCCGTTTACCGACCCCCTCAAGCCCCTGAGCAGGCAAAACACCTTCCCGAAACCCCGAATATGCCTACGAACTGCGGAAGTCCGGCAAGGGCGACATCACGATCGACATCTCGGGCCGCCGGGTTATGGTGCACGGCTCGAGAACGGCCAAGGAACGCCAAGGAGTGACGCGCCACTGGACCCGGATGACCGGCTCGTTCAGGTACGAGGCCGTACGTCCCGTGCCGATCGCCGAGCAGGCCGTCCCCGCTGCGCTCAAGGACGGGGTGCTGACCACCACGATGCCCAAGTCCGCGACGACAAAGGCCACCGGTATCGAAGTGAAGTGAGCCGAACGCCCCCTTCGCTCGGGGCCATGCGAAACCGACCCTTCAGCTGTCAGGAGGCACCTCAGGTGTCACGCCAGGACCAGGGGTTGACCCCTGAAGAACCTCGGCGACCGGCGAGGCCGCCGGCGCCACGGTTGTCGGGAGCTATCGCGAGTTCGGAGTTATCCGCCGCAGCTCATGAGAGACCTGACGCCCGGGCATACGACAGGGGCTTGGAAACCTTTGTGAGGTATTCCCTGGTGTCTGGCTCGGGGTTGGATTTGCCCGGTGTGATCCCGTTCGTCAATAAGCACCCAGAGTCGTTGATTAGCCATGAGCGACGACCCGATCTGCGCGCCGCGAGACCTGTGGCCCAGCCTCTGACAGAGAGGGACCTGACGTACCGAGAGCGCTCCACCTCCTTGCCCGGACGGCATTTGGACGATGCCATGACCAGCGGCTCGGAGTTCACGAGCGGGAAGCCGGCCATGCAGCGGATGGATGGCTACCCGGGGCCGGGCCAGAGTGGATGGGCCCCATCGACCCGAGATTCCCGGAGCTGCGCCCGCTGATTTGGCCGAATGGGGTCAGACATAAGGCCGAACACCCGACCGGACTCCATGGCACACTTACCAGGTAAAGATTGAGTAAGATTTTGAATTTCGCATACTATGAGTCATTTCCGACAGTATGAATCATTTGCGCCTGTTCGAAAGGGAACGAGATGCCTACTCAGACGAGCAGGTTCGAGGACCTGCTGCAGGCTGTCCCCGACGCCTTAGTGGGGATGGACCAGAAAGGAGTGATCCGGTTTGTCGATCGCCAGACCGAGTCGCTGTTCGGCTATGACCGCGACCAGCTCGTCGGCCGGTGCATCAACACGTTGGTCCCCGAGTCTTTGTGGCAGATCTACGCCGAGCACCGCCAGGACTACTTCGCAGACCCCAGGGCGCGGTCCACTGGGCTCGACCTGGAGCTGAGCGGACGCCACCAGGACGGCACCCGGTTCCCGATCAACATCAGCTTGTCCCACATCGACACCGGGGACGTCCTGCTGGTGATCACGGCGGTACGCGACGTGACCCAACAGCAGCAGGCGGTCAAGAACGCCCAGCTGATCGCGGCAATCGTCGAGAGCTCAGCCGACGCCATCATCAGTGGGTCGCTCAACGGTGTTGTGACGAGCTGGAACCCTGCGGCCGAGCGAATGTACGGCTACGAACGTGCAGAGATCATCGGCAAGCCCGCCGCGTTCTTGACGCCCAAGGATCGGGCAGGCGAAGTCGAAGCCATCCTGGAACAGATCAAGATCGGCCAGCGTGTCGAGCACTTTGAGACCACGCGGGTCCGAAGGGACGGAACGGTGTTCCCGGTCTCGCTGACAGTCTCACCGATCCGCGACGAGAACGGCACGATCTTCGGCACCTCCGCCATGCACCGCGACCTGACCGACCAGAAGGAGGCGCTGGCGGTCGCCCAGCGCATGGCGGCGATCGTCGAGAGCTCGAACGATGCGATCGTCAGCAGGACCCTTAACGGCGTCGTCACGAGCTGGAACCCGGCCGCGGCCAGGATGTTCGGCTACTCCAGCCAGGAGATGATCGGCAGACCCATCAACCTGCTGGTTCCTGAGGGCCGAGCCGGCGAGATGATCTCCATCCTGGCCAACTTCAACGCGGGCAGGCCAGCGGGTGACTGTGCGACAATCCGTGCCCGAAAGGATGGAACAGTGTTGTCAGTTTCCGTCACCGTCTCGCCGATCCGCGACGAGAACGGCGCGGTCGCCGGCGCCTCCGTGATCTATAGCGATGTCAGCGACCTGAGCCATGCAGCCCTGTACGCCCGGAGCCTGATCGAGGCGGCGCTGGAACCCCTGGTGACGATCAGCCCCGAGGGCAAGATCACCGACGTCAACGAGGCCACGGTCAAGGCCACCGGCGTCCGCCGCAACGCGCTGATCGGGACCCCCTTCTCCGACTACTTCACCGACCCCGACAAGGCAGAAGAGATCTACCAGCGAGTCATCACCGACGGGAAAGCGGTGAACTACCCGCTGACCATGCGCCACCGCAACGGACACGAGACGCTCACCGAAGTCCTGTACAACGCCTCGGTCTACCGCGACACCAGCGGAAACGTGATCGGCGTGTTTGCTGCTGCCCGCGAGGTGCCCAAAACAGACCAACTCCCAACCGGAGTTGGCTGAGCAACAAGCCAGGGAGCCTCTCGGCCGCTGATCACTGCTGGGATGTGCCCTCGGTGCTGGCAGTTTCCCCGGATCGCCTGGACTGCAGCGTGCTGGCGCAGCGCCCCCACTCCCAGGTGTGATCAGCCCAGGTCGTTCTGGAAGACGTGGTGGCCCGCCTCATCTTGATTCCCCGGATCCCTTGACATCATTGCGGGGTCGACCCTGTCTGCCAAGAACGCGGTAGGCGGTCTTGGCAGCAGGGCTGATTCGCGACAATCACCAGCTCCGGTGTGAGATGCCCTATTTTGGGGGCCCGGCAGGTAACCGCGCCAGGCTTGGCGCCCAGTTGCCAACCTCCACAGGAGGGGCGCCCTTCCGACGAACGCACCGGCCGGGAGAGACGGGCCTCGGGTGGGACGTTCACCTCAGCGCTCACCACTGATCGTGGGGCAAACTTGAGCAGGACTCACTGCTGCTCACTGTTGAGGAACGGTTCACATGCACATCGGGGTATCCGAACGAAGCGGTTACGGCACCACAGACGCGCGGGCCGGCGCACGATGGATGGTCGAGCGGGTCAGGGCCGCACGAGACGCAGGGCTGCAGTCCCTCTTCCTGGGCGAGCATCACGGCACGGGGGGCACCTACTACCAGAGCGCACCGATGCTGGGCCGCCTGCTGGCCGAGTGGGGGGAACGGCCGGTTGGCGCGCTTTTCTTGCTGCCGCTGTGGCATCCGGTGACTCTGGCCGAACAGGTGGGGACCCTCGCAAGCCTCACGCGCGGGCGGTTTATCCTGCAGTGTGCCCTGGGTGGTGGCGACGACCAGTTCGGCGCCATGGGCGTGCCGCTGCGCGGACGCGTCGCACGGTTTGAGTCGACTTTGGCGGTGCTTCGGCGTCTGCTTGCGGGCGAGGAGGTCACCACTGACGAGCCGCTGCCGCTGAGGTCTGCCCGCAGCGGCCCACTGCCGCCCGAGCCCGTTGACGTGTGGGTCGGTGCCTCGGCACCAGCGGCCATTGAGCGGGCTGCCCGACTCGGTGAGGGGTGGATCGCCGCACCGGGCCTGACTCCGGCGCAGGCTGCCCGGCAGATCGAGCAGTACCGCGAGAGCTGCGCCACCCATGGCCGGCCGGTGGGTGTGACCGCCATCAGGCGCGATGTCCACGTCGGCTCAGACCCAGCCGACGCTCGGCGGGTGACCGATCCAATCGTGTCCGCCGGCTATCGGGGACTGGCTCCTGAGTCGCTGGTGATCGGGGGAGTCGCCCAGGTCAGCCAGGCTTTCGCAGACCTCGGCGACCTCGGGTACAGCCACGTCCTGGTGCGTCACCTCGCCGATGACCAACGCCAGGTCCTGGAGTCCTACCAGCGGCTGGGCGCCGTGGCCTGCGACCTTGCCAGAAGATAGCGACGGCGGCCCTCAGATTTCATCCGCAAAGGGGTTGCCGATCGGTGTGGGGGCAGTAAAACTATCGCGTCATGGGTACTCCAACCGACGTGACCGTTCTGCACCTGCCGGACCAGCCTTCGACCGCGCTGCGAGATCGTGAGGAGGCCGAGATCTACGTGGCGATGGTCTGTTTCAAGCACGGACCTCCGCGGTTGCACGGCGTCGAGCTCGAGTGGACCGTCCACCACGGCAGCGATCCCAGCCGACCCCTGGACGCAAGCCTGCTAAGACTTGCGCTGGGGCCGCACGCACCACAGACGATCAACCCCCACCATGACCAGCTCCACCTTCCCGCCGGGTCCCTGATCACCGTCGAGCCCGGTGGCCAGGTTGAGATCTCGACGCCACCGACCAGATCTGTCGCCGACCTCATCGCTGTTGCCACCGCGGACGCGGCAACCCTCGCGGATCTCCTTGGCGAATGCGGGCTCGTGCTCGGCGACCACGGCACGGACCCGCACCGTCCGCCGAACCGCTTGCTGCAGGTTCCCAGATACGCAGCCATGCAGTCTGTGTTCGACCTCATCGGTCCGCACGGTTCCCGGATGATGTGCAGCACCGCGTCGATACAGGTCTGCCTCGACGCCGGCGAAGCCGACCAGATCGCGACGCGCTGGCAAGCCGCCCATGCCCTCGGCCCGGCCCTGGTGGCGCTGTTCGCCAACTCACCCAACCTGAACGGACGTCCTACCGGATGGGCCTCGGCACGTCTGAGAGCAACGCTGAGCACCTGCCCACCCTTCACCCTGCCACCCGAGCCCAGCGATGACCCGGCCAGCCAATGGGCGCGGATGGCCATGCAGGCCCCCGTGATCTGTGTCCGCGGCCATGGCCGCTCGTGGGCTGCGCCGCCCGGACTGACGTTCTCTACCTGGATCGCCGCGCCGGCACGTGTCGGCCGACGGCCGACGTTCGACGACCTCGACTACCACCTGAGCACGATCTTCCCGCCGGTTCGCCCCAAGGGGTACCTCGAGATCCGCTACATCGACGCACAGCCCGGCTCCCGGTGGGTCGCGCCCTTTGCCCTCCTAGCCGCCTTGATGGCACGCCCAGCCACGATCGAACGGGTTCTGGACCTTACTCAGGCCGGCGCACATCGCTGGTTCGAGGCTGCACGCGACGGCCTGGCAGACCCCGTGCTGAGTGTAGCCGCGCACGAGGTCGTCCAGCTCGGGGCCGACGCTCTGGACCACCTCGACCTCACCGACGCTCAGCGCAGGCAGGTCCTCGACGACCTTGCGGTGCGCCTGGCCCCGCCGGGGCGGCGGCGGACGGCATGACCGGGACATCGCCGACTCCCGAGGTGACCCCCGAGCGCTGGCGTTCTCACGTCGCGGAGGTGCTCACCCGAGCCCGGGACCGCAGCCGGCTACTGACCGACGCCGTCGACGACGACGACCTGGTGCGTCAGCACTCGCCGCTGATGTCTCCGCTGGTCTGGGACCTTGCCCATGTCGGCAACCAGGAAGAACTCTGGCTGGTCCGCGATGTCGGCGGTCGCCCTCCAGTGCGGCGCGACATCGACCAGCTGTACGACGCGTTCAAGCATGCCCGCGCCGACCGGCCCTCGCTGCCGCTGCTGGGTCCGGAGGGGACCCGCAGCTACGTGCGCGAGGTCCGCGACAAGGTCCTGGACGTCCTGGCCCACAGTCCCCTGGAAGGACGGCCGCTCCTGGACAAGGCCTTCGCCTTCGGAATGGTGGCCCAGCACGAGCAGCAGCACGACGAGACAATGCTGGCAACCCACCAGCTGAGGGCCGGCCGCGCGGTCCTGGACGCGCCGCCTCCGCCACCGCCGGCACCCCTAGGCGCAGCTGAGGTTCTGGTGCCCGGCGGACCGTTCACCATGGGCACCTCCACGGAGCCGTGGGCCCTGGACAACGAGCACCCGGCCCACGCGGTGGAGGTGGACCCCTACTTCATCGACACCGCGGCGGTAACCAACGGCGCCTACCTGGCGTTCATCGACGCCGGCGGCTACGACGAGCCCGCGTGGTGGAGTGCAGCCGGCTGGGCACACCGCCAGGAGGCCGGCCTGACCGCCCCCCGGTTCTGGGAACGTGAGGGCGACACCTGGTGGCGGCTGCGCTTCGGCATACGCGAACAGGTTCCCCCATGGGAACCGGTCATGCACGTCTGCTTCCACGAGGCGCAGGCATATGCCAGGTGGGCAGGGCAGCGACTGCCCACCGAGGCTGAGTGGGAGAAGGCTGCACGCTGGGACCCGGCGACCGGGCGGTCCCGGCGCTACCCGTGGGGTGATCAGGATCCGGGACCCCAGCACGCGAACCTCGGCCAACGCCACCTACGTCCCGCAGGCGCTGGTGCCTACCCCCGCGGAGCCTCACCACTTGGCGTACACCAGCTCATCGGCGACGTCTGGGAGTGGACCAGCAGCGACTTCGGTGGATACCCGGGCTTCGCCGCCTTCCCGTATCCGGAGTACTCCCTGGTCTTCTTCGGCTCGGAATACAAGGTGCTGCGAGGTGGCTCTTTCGGTTCGGACGCGGTGGCGGTAAGAGGAACGTTCCGTAACTGGGACTACCCGATCCGGCGGCAGATCTTCGCCGGATTCCGCTGCGCTCGCGACCCTGCCCCCGCAGAGGTCGACTGAGACATGTGTCGTCACCTCGCCTACCTCGGTCCACCGGTGTCTTTGGCGGGTTGTCTCCTGCACGAACCGCATTCGCTGCTGCATCAGTCGTGGGCACCCAACGACATGCGTGGTGGGGGCACCGTCAACGCCGACGGCTTCGGAATCGGCTGGCTCGCCGGTGACCCGGGCGCCGGAGCTGTCGCGCGTCGCTATCGGCGGGCCACCCCGATCTGGTCAGATACCTGCCTTCCCGACCTGGCGGCCTCGATCACCTCGGGGGCGATCTTGGCCGCCGTTCGCAGCGCCACATCAGGTATGCCGGTGAGCGAGGCTGCCTGCGCACCCTTCGTCGAGGCAGCCGCGATGTTCAGCCACAACGGTGTGATCGACGGATGGCCGCATTCCGTTGCCGCGCTGGCCACCGCGCTACCGCCTGCGGTTCTGATGAGGCTGGACGCACCGACAGACTCCGCGTTCCTGTGGGCCTTGGTCCGAGAGAAGCTGCACACGGGAAACTCGGTTGCCACGGCCGTGGCAAGCGTCGCACTTGAGGTGCTTGCGCTGGCGCCGCGATCCCGCCTGAACCTGCTCCTGAACGACGGTCAGTACATTGCCGCCACAACGGTCAGCCATGCCTTGTGGTTCCAGCGTGGCGAGGGCAGCGTCACAGTCAGCTCCGAGGCACTGGACCCCGGCCAGAAGCAATGGCAGGCCGTGCCCGACCTGTGCCTGCTCGAGGCAAGCGTGGCCCACTGCTCAATCCAACCCCTGGACTCAATCCAACCCCTGGACCAAGGATGACCATGACCGAACCGGTAATCGACGTCCACCTGATACCAGACGATGCCGAGCGCTCGCTGCGCCGTGATGCACGCCTGGGACTGACCAGCACCCCCAAGTGGCTCCAACCGAAGTGGTTCTACGACGAGCGTGGCAGCGACTTGTTCGAACAGATCACCCGGCTTGCGGAGTACTACCCGACACGGACCGAAAGCTCAATCCTGAGCGCGCACGCAGGGGACATCGCCCGGCGTACCGGCGCACACACACTGGTGGAGCTGGGGTCCGGTTCCTCCGAGAAGACCCGCCTCCTGCTGGAAGCACTGCGAGAGGAGGGCACGCTGCGCCAGTACGTGCCCGTGGACGTCTCCGAGAGCGCCCTGCGCGATGCGGTAGTGGCGATCCATGACGACTATCCGATGCTGGCGATCCACGGGGTCGTCGCAGACTTCACCCAACACCTCGACCGGGTCCCCGGACGGACCCCACGAATGATCGCCTTCCTGGGGGGCACGATCGGCAACTTCCTGCCCGACGAGCGAGCCGTCTTCCTGGGCGACCTGCGCGACACCCTCGTGACCGGCGAATGGCTACTGCTCGGAACCGACCTGGTGAAGAGCCCCGACGTCCTGGTCCCCGCCTACGACGACGCGGCCGGAGTCACCGCGGACTTCAACCGCAACGTGCTTGCCGTCCTCAACCGCGAGCTCGGCGCAGACTTCGACCTGGCCAACTACGAGCACGTGGCCATCTGGGATGGCCAGAACGAGTGGATCGAGATGAGACTTCGGGCCACAGCCGCCGCCGAGGTGACCCTTTCGGAGCTTGCCCTTGACATCAGTCTGCAGACTGGGGAGGAGATCCGGACGGAGATATCGGCCAAGTTCCGACCAGAGGGTATCGAGGGGGAGCTGGCCAAGGCCGGCTTCGATCTCGACGTTTGGTTGACAGACCCGCAAGGACGTTTCGCCCTATCCCTGGCTCGAGCCCGCTGAATGTTATCGACAAACAGACCCGTGTCCGGCCGGGCGTTGAACCAACGTATATCCTGCCGATGACCTGACACGCCGAACTATTTCCTGAAAGGACCCCTCAGTGACTGCAACTGACCTCCAACCCGTCGATGCGAGCGGCGTTTCCTCGACCGACGAGCACATCGCGCTGGCTGAGGGTGTCATGGCCAACAACTACTACCCGCTTCCCGTGGTGATCACTGAAGCCCACGGCGCCTGGGTGACGGACGTAGAGGGTCGACGCTATCTGGACGCCCTGGCCGGCTACTCCGCTCTGAACTTCGGTCACGGCCACCCGGACCTGGTTGCAGCTGCCCAGGCTCAGCTGACGCGTGTGACGCTGACCAGCCGGGCGTTTCACAACGACCAGCTCGGACCGTTCTGCCACGACCTGGCGGCCCTGGCCGGCATGGATCTGGTGCTGCCGATGAACACCGGTGCGGAGGCCGTTGAGACGGCGATCAAGGTCGCCCGCAAGTGGGGTTACGACGTCAAGGGTGTCCCTGACGGTCAGGCGAACATTATCGTGGCGGACGGCAACTTCCACGGCCGCACCACCACGATTGTCAGCTTCTCCACCGACGAGGTGGCAAGAGCGGGCTTCGGGCCGTTCACCCCTGGTTTCACTGTTGTGCCCTACGGCGATGCCGCAGCACTGCGCGCAGCCGTCACGGCCCACACGGTCGCTGTGCTGATCGAGCCGGTACAGGGAGAAGCCGGCGTGATCGTGCCCCCGCCGGACTACCTGCCGGCGGTTCGCGCGCTGTGCACCGAGGCCAATGTGCTGTTCATCGCCGATGAGATCCAGTCGGGGCTAGGTCGCACCGGGACCACCTTCGCGTGCGAGCTCGAGAACGTGGTGCCGGACATGTACATCCTGGGCAAGGCGCTGGGCGGCGGCATCGTTCCGGTCTCTGCAGTGGTCTCCTCGAGGCAGATCCTGGGAGTCATCAAGCCAGGCAGTCACGGCTCGACGTTCGGCGGCAACCCGCTGGCCGCCGCAGTGGGCCACGCGGTAGTCAAGCTTTTGGCCACGGGGGAGTACCAGAAACGCGCCAGGGTGCTCGGCGAGCAGCTGCGGCTCCGCCTTGAGGCCCTCATCGGTCACGGCGTCCTGGCCGTCCGGACACGTGGTCTGTGGGCCGGGGTCGACATCGACCCCGCGCTGATGACCGGCCGCGAGATGTGCGAGCGTCTGTTGGCGAAGGGAGTCCTTGCCAAGGACACCCACGGATCGACCGTGCGTCTGGCTCCGCCGATCGCGATCGAGGCCGCTGACCTGGACTGGATGGTTGACCAGTTCGCCGCCGTCCTGGCCGAGGCGACCTGAGCCAGCGTGACTTGACTGTTCTGCGGTGCACGTGGGAACGTTCGACCACTTGACACCCGCGGTCTGGGGAAGCCGGTCGGACACCGGCGCTGACCCGCAACCGTAGGCCGCCTTCGGCCGTCGCGCCCTCAACGGCGTCGATCGAAGCCATGCGGCGAGCCGGAGCACCGGATCGTGGGCCAAGGCTCCATCATTCGTCCGCCGAGGTCTGCGGTCCGGAGTCGGTCGCCGTGGTGTACTCAGCCCGGCCTCCCTCTCCGACGCGAGAGAGGTCCAACCCATGAAGTCCCCCCGTCGCACCCGCGTACTGCGCGCTGCGGTCATCGCGATCCTGCTGACCCTGGCTGGCGGCGTGCTCGCCGCACCGGCTCAGGCGGCCGCCTACCGTTACTGGGGGTACTTCCACCTCACCAAGGGCGCCTGGGCCTTCGCCGCGACCGGACCCGCGCAGGCCGTCCCGGCCGACGGAGCCGTCGAGGGCTGGCGGTTCGCGGTCGCAGACGAAAGCTCTGTGCGTACCCCTCGGGCGACGCCAACCTTCGCCGCACTGTGCGCTGGGGTTGCGGCCAAGGCGGGCAGCAAACGCGTGGGCCTGGTTCTCGACTTCGGCCGCCCGGCTGACAGTGCCGACGCCACGACGCCCCCGGCGCCCAAAGCGACCTGTGTGACGGTGCCCGAGAAGGCCACCGGTGCAGACATCCTGGTGGCCGGTGGCGCCACCCTGCGTATCGACAAGACGCTGGACTGCGCCATTGACGGCTGGCCGGCCACCGGCTGCGGCGACCCGGTCGCCCACGTGTCCGCCGCGGCAGCCAGCCCGGACACCAAGATCACCATCGCCGTTCCCAAGGCGAGTGCGGCCAGCCCGACCGGCAAGTCCGCCGGCGCGAGCTCAACCGGCTCGCGCGGGCTGGTCCTGGGTGGGGCCGGGGCGATTGTCCTGGTCGCTCTCCTGGGGTTGGCGGCATGGCGACGTGGCCGCGACGCCACCAGCGACTGAACGAACCGGAGCTGCTGTGACGCGCGCCGCCCAGGACCCACGGCTGCCGCGCCTGCTGCACCCGGCGGCGTGGTGGGCGTGGGCGATCGGCCTGGCGATGGCTGCCAGCCGGACCACGAACCCGCTCTTGCTCGCCCTGGTCGTGGCGGTCGCAGGCTATGTCGTGGCGGCGCGTCGCGAGCGCGGTGCGGCATCGCCTTTTGGTGCCTTCCTGCGTCTGGGCCTGTTCGTCATCGCGATGCGCGTGGTGCTCGTGGCGTTGCTCGGTGGGGGTGTCCCCGGTCAGACCGTGCTGCTGAACCTGCCCCAGATCCCGCTGCCAACCGGCTCCAGTGGCGTGCGACTGGGCGGTCCGGTGACCCTGGAGGGTGTGCTGGCAGCCGCCTATGACGGGGCCCGGCTGGCCGCGGTCCTGGCCTGTATCGGTGCCGCGAACGCTCTTGCCAGCCCGCGGCGGCTGCTGCGCTACGTCCCGGCCACGCTCTACGAGGTCGGGACGGCACTGGTGGTGGCGCTGACCTACGCACCCCAGCTCGTGGACGACGCCCGGCGCGTCCGGGCGGCACGACGTCTGCGTGGACACGCCGGGCGCGGTCCCCGTGAGCTGGCCCGACTCGCGGTTCCGGTGCTGGACAGCGCCCTGGAGCGCTCGCTGGACCTCGCCGCGTCGATGGAGTCACGAGGATACGGCCGCTCGGTGCACCGCGATGCCAGCTCGCGCCGAAAGGCCACGGCACTGACCCTGTTCGGGCTGGGCGGCGTCGTGGCGGGGGTCTACGGTCTCCTGGACGGCGGCTCCGCACCGCTGCTCGGGCTGCCGCTGCTCCTTGCGGGGTCGGCGGCGGCCGCCGCGTCACTGGCGGTCGGGGCCCGCCGCGAGCGGCGCTCGCGCTACCGGCCCGACCCGTGGGCTGCACCGGAGTGGGCGGTGACCATCAGTGGCGTTCTAGCCGGCGGCCT
>Ga0208079_1001609_pt1 | contig 11650 bp, 9 predicted proteins | sample NGESurdeep092012_5_FD_184474 | JGI IMG/M metagenome (GOLD analysis project Ga0208079, IMG submission 184474) | Arctic peat soil microbial communities from Barrow, Alaska - NGEE Surface sample 210-2 deep-092012 (SPAdes) | ecosystem: Environmental > Terrestrial > Soil > Wetlands > Peat ... | reverse complement strand
ATTTGCGGGCAAACCTGAAGCTTTCAAACTGTAACCAAAATATGCAGGCAAAGAAACAACTACTAACAGGAAAATAATGGTAAGACCTGATAATAGTATTATCAGTGCAATTTCATTCGGTGTTTTCTGACGTTTTGCCCCCTCAACTAAAGCAATTATGCGGTCCAGAAATGTAAAACCCGGTTCAGAAGTTACCTTAATCGTAATACGGTCGCTGATAACTTTAGTACCCCCTGTCACTGCACAACGGTCACCACCACTTTCACGTATTACAGGTGCTGATTCCCCTGTAATAGCTGATTCGTCCACACTTGCAATCCCTTCGATTACATCACCATCAGCAGGGATAATATCTCCTGCGTCACAAATCACAACGTCTCCTTTTCTCAAATCATTGGCCAACACAATTTCTTCCTTACTATGAACAAGCTTTCGGGCTTTTGTCTGGGTCTGGCTTTTACGTAAACTGGCTGCCTGCGCTTTACCACGACCTTCCGCAACCGCTTCGGCAAAGTTGGCAAACAAAACCGTAAACCAAAGCCAGACCGTGATCTGAAAGTTAAAGTTAGAAAAATGGCTGTTGAAAATGTCAGCAAATACAACCACTGTTGTCATTAATGCACCAATGCCGACGATGAAAATTACCGGGTTTTTTACCAGGACAGCCGGATTCAGTTTAATAAAAGCATCTTTTACTGCCTGTACTGCTATTTCCCTGGTAAACAAACGACTCATATTTCTATTTTCCATAATATTTATCTTAAAAAATTAAAAAGTTTGCCCCAGATTCATTAAGAAATGTTCTACAATGGGACCAAGTGCCAGAGGCGGAAAAAAAGTCAAACCTCCTACGATAAGAATTACACTTATAAGAAGCATCACAAACAACCAGTTATCGGTTCTGAAGGTGCCAGAAGATATAGGAGTGATCTTCTTCTTGGCCATGCTCCCTGCGATTGCCATTACCGGTACGATAATGCCAAAACGACCTATAAGCATTCCGAATCCGATCATAAGGTTATAAAAAACGGTGTTTGCGTTAAGCCCTCCAAAAGCGCTGCCATTATTTCCAGCCGCAGAACTGAATGCGTATAATATTTCTGAAAGACCATGGGGCCCCGCATTATTAAGACTTGATAATCCTGCAGGTACCGAGCAAGCAATCGCTGAAAATAATTTGATGACGATACTGGGAGCTAAAACTGCCAGAATGGCCATTTTCATCTCAAAGGCTTCAATCTTTTTACCCAGGTACTCCGGAGTACGGCCAACCATGAGACCGGCTATAAAAACAGTAAGTATTACAAAGATTATTATCCCATATAATCCCGATCCTACCCCTCCAAATATTATTTCGCCCAACATCATGTTAAACATGGAGACCATTCCTGATAATGGTGATAAGCTGTCATGCATGCAGTTCACTGCTCCACAGGAAGCATCGGTAGTTACCACAGAATACAGCACACTGTTTGCTACACCAAAACGGGTTTCTTTTCCTTCCATGTTACCCGAAATATTCAGAACATTGTTATGACTGTACTCGGACCATAGAGATATGGCAAGGCCAACAGCAAAAAGGATAAACATGGTAATAAATATCGCCCGCGCCTGCCGTTTAGACTTCATATAATGTCCGTAAGTAAATACTAAACCTGCAGAAATAATCAGGAGGGCAAGCATTTCTAAAAAATTGGTGAAAGGCGTCGGGCTTTCGAAGGGGTGCGCACTATTCGCTCCAAAGAAGCCACCTCCGTTTGTGCCAAGTTGTTTAATAACAATTTGCGATGCAGCAGGACCCAGTGGAATAACCTGCTCAGTTCCCTGTAACGTTGTAGCTTTGACATAATGTGAAAAGGTCTGTACAGCTCCCTGCCCTACCAAAGCCATAGTAAGAATAATAGAGAGTGGCAATAACACATAAAGGACACTCCGGGTCATATCGGCCCAAAAATTCCCCAACGCATCTGTTGTTTTTCTGGTCAACCCGCGTATAAGGGCCAATACCACTGCTATACCGGTTGCCGCACTGACAAAATTCTGAACAGTCAGACCCATCATCTGAACCAGATAACTCAAGGTATTTTCGCCGCTATAAGATTGCCAATTTGTATTCGTTATAAAGCTCGCAGCTGTATTAAACGAAAGATGCCATGAAACATTCGGCAGCTTTTCTGTATTCAGTGGCAAATAAGCCTGAAACATCTGTAAAAGAAATAAAACTACCATACCAAAAAGATTGAAAAGGAGAACACCATACAAGTAGGTCTTCCAGTTCATCTCTTCCTCGCTTTTGACACCTGATACACGGTAAACTGATTTTTCCAGCCAGCCAAAAACCGGCTTCATGAAATGGTTTTCACCCATGAAAACCTTTGCCATGTACTTGCCTAACAAAGGCGCCAGGACAATCAGCGCAATCATGAAAATCACAATTTGAATCACTTCATTCATATTTTTTTCGAATTAAAGTTTAAAACCAGATAATTTTCCCTGTACAAACGATATCATAAGTCCTGTGAAAAAGACTAACATCATTTCAGGGAAGGATTTTTTAATCATGACGATTGTCTTATTACAATTTGTCCGGTCGCAATAAGGTGTAAATCAAATAGCCCATGATAAGAAGGGCTATAATGCCTCCAATCCAATAACTTAAAGGACCGTTTGAAACAGCCGCATCTGAAGTGGCAGGTGTTGCTGCAAGAAGGATAAAGGAATTTGTAACTTTAAGTTTCATATTATTTTCTGTTTTGATCATGATATTAAAACAAACAGCAAAGTACTTTCAAATTGCTAAAATTTCAGCCATTGATAAGAATACATCCGGGATTGTCCTGAAACTTCTATTGAAATTTTCATGATAAAATTATCAAATCAATATCCAGCGATTTTAATTTCTTCACCAGTTTATTAAATGTATTAATAGCCAAAATAGATGCAAATGGATTGAAGTGTGGTTTTCCTATACAAATTGTTGTTATTTCTCTTATTTCTGCCACTTCTGCAATTGCTTTCGCAACATTTTTGTTTTCATTTTCTATTATTTCTGCTCCTAATTCAGTTGCAAGTTTGAAGTTGTTGATAAGATGTCGTTGTTTAACCAAGGCAATTTTATCCGGATTCTCTTTGGGTGTTTGAACATACAGGACAAACCATTTGCAATTATAATAACTGGCTAACCTGGCACACTTACGTATGATTGCTTGTGCCGTTTCGTCATTGCTGCTGATACAGGCTAAAAAACGTTCACGTCGCAGAGCAACACTTTTCGGAATCTCTGTTTCAATTTTACGTTCAACTTGCGATGCTACTTCTTTAAGAGCAAGTTCACGAAGTTGAAGAATATTTTCAGATTTAAAAAAATTCCTGAGAGCGAGTTCAATTTTTTCTGTTTTATATATCTTGCCTTCTTTCAGGCGGGTGATTAATTCATCCGCTGTCATATCAATATTAACAACTTCGTCTGCCAATCCCAGTACTTTATCCGGAATGCGTTCTTTTACTTCTATTCCGGTAATTTTCTGGATTTCTTCATTCAGGCTTTCTATGTGTTGAATATTTACAGCGCTGATTACACTGATACCCGAATTCAGAATATCCACCACGTCCTGCCAGCGTTTTTCATTTTTGCTCTCAAATATGTTCGCATGAGCAAGTTCATCAACAATAACCACTTCGGGGTGAAGTTTAAGAATTGCAGGAACATCCATTTCTTCCAATTCTTTTCCTTTATAAATAATTTTTCTTCTGGGAATGACAGGAAGGTCTTGAATCAGGGCAATGGTATCAGGACGGTCATGCGGCTCTATGTACCCGATTTTAACATCGATACTATTTTTTAACAAGGTATGTGCTTCCTGCAACATGCGGTAGGTTTTACCAACGCCGGCGCTCATGCCAATGTATATCTTGAACTTACCACGCTTTGATTTGCGTATGAGTTCAAGAAAATGTTCATCATCTATACTTTTTTTCTCTTCTTCTGACATTAAAACGATATGGACAGCGTTGAACGTACAAAAGTATTTGTTTTTACTTTTTAAAATATTTTTTTTATTCCTGTCGCAAGAGTACTGATATATATAAGTTTAGTCTCAATATCCAAATCTCGCAATGGCGAGAATTAAGATAATAATCACCAGCAAGGTAAGATAAGAATAATGGATTTGCAAAATTTACCGTCCAATAAAAAGCCCGAAGTCTTACAGTCGCAAACAATCGCTTGTCACTTTGTGAAAAATTAAAATTATTTAATGTTATCCAATGATAAATTAAGTTTTAAAACATTAATTTGTGAAGGGCCAAACATGCGAAGCAATGGTTTTTCAGTTTGTTCGCGTATCAATGCAATAATTTTGTCTTCCGGGATATTTCTCACTTTGGCGATGCGTGGCACTTGTATCATGGCAGCTTTTGGAGAGATATGAGGGTCTAGCCCGCTACCAGATGCAGTAACCATTTCAACAGGTATGTCTGATTTTTTTACAGAAGGATTATGCACCAGGAATGTATCAATTCTCCCCTGTACCTGTGCGAGGTATTCTTTATTGGTTGGTCCCTTATTGCTTCCTCCTGAACCTGCGGCATTGTAACCTACAGCGGACGGGCGTGACCAGAAATATTTATCAGCGGTGAATAACTGCCCGATATTTACAAAACCATATTTACTATTTTTCGTTGAGTTCATATAGTTTATTGTTTCTCCTTTTCCACGATTGGGAGCTATTAGTTGTCCGATTCCCCAAACTAGTAAAGTGTAGACCCCGACAAAAACCAGGATGCAAACAAGGGTCAATTTTAGTGCCGGAATGATATGTGATTTCATGTTTATTGATTTTTAGCTGAATACTGAAATTAAAAGGTCAATGAGTTTTATTCCGATAAATGGAGCGATTATACCGCCCAGGCCATAAATGAAAAGGTTTCTGCGAAGCAATGCACTGGCGCCAATGGGTTTGTAGGCAACTCCTTTTAGCGCAAGAGGAATAAGTAAAGGAATAATGATGGCGTTAAATATTATTGCCGAAAGAATAGCGCTTGTTGGTGAGTTCAAACGCATAATGTTTAAGGCTTGAAGGGCAGGAATAGAAGTAATAAACAGTGCCGGTACAATGGCAAAATATTTTGCCACATCATTCGCAATGCTGAATGTAGTTAGCGTTCCGCGGGTCATCAACAATTGTTTCCCGATTTCAACGATTTCAATCAGTTTGGTGGGGTCGTTGTCGAGGTCAACCATATTGCCTGCTTCTTTTGCTGCAGCAGTTCCGCTGTTCATGGCAACACCTACATCAGCTTGCGCAAGTGCAGGAGCATCATTGGTTCCATCGCCCATCATAGCAACTAATTTTCCACTCTGTTGTTCCTTACGGATGTAGTTCATTTTATCCTCCGGTTTTGCTTCGGCAATGAAGTCATCCACGCCTGCTTTTTCAGCAATGTATTTTGCCGTGAGCGGATTGTCACCGGTCACCATCACCGTTTTTACTCCCATTTTTCTAAGCCGCTGAAATCTTTCCATTATGCCCGGCTTGATAATGTCCTGTAATTCGATCACACCGATTATCTTATCGTTTTCAGAAACCACCAATGGGGTTCCACCATTACTTGCGATACTTGTGACACGTTGCTCAATTTCATCTGGACATAAATTTCCTGCTTTTTCTGCAAGCATTTTAATAGCATCCGAAGCGCCTTTTCTGATCCTGGTGTTTTCAAAATCAACACCTGAACTCCGTGTCTCTGCCGAGAATTTTATGAAAACGGGATTAGCAATATGATAACCCGATGAATCTATGCCTGCTAATTCAATGATAGATTTTCCTTCAGGCGTTTCATCAGCCATTGAACTTAAAACTACACATTTTACAAAATGCTTTTCATCAATACCCTTAGCAGGGTAGAAATTGGTGGCTTTGCGGTTTCCGATGGTGATGGTTCCGGTTTTATCAAGCAGAATGGTGTCGAGGTCACCGGCTGTCTCAACGGCTTTACCCGATTTGGTAATCACATTTGCGCGTAATGCACGATCCATTCCTGCAATGCCTATGGCTGAAAGTAAGCCACCAATTGTGGTTGGAATCAAGCATACAAAAAGTGATACATATGCAGCAATTGTGATGGATGTGTGAGCATAATCAGAGTAAAATTTCAGGGTGACACAAACGATGGTGAATATGAGGGTAAAACCAGCAAGCAAAATAGTCAAAGCTATTTCATTAGGCGTTTTCTGACGGGAAGCACTTTCAACCAACTCAATTATTTTATCCAGGAAACTTTCGCCGGGTTTTGACGTAACTATCACTTTGATTTTATCGGACAAAACTTTCGTGCCTCCTGTTACACTTGATTTGTCTCCGCCTGATTCACGGATTACAGGTGCGCTTTCACCGGTGATTGCTGATTCATCAACTGAAGCAATTCCTTCAATGATCTCTCCGTCAGCAGGAATTATATCACCCGTCTCGCAAAAGAAAATATCATCCTTCGATAACTGAGAACTGAGAACAGTCACCAGGCTTCCATTAACGAATTTCTTCGCAGGGGTTTCTTGTCTTGTTTTACGAAGAGAATCTGCCTGAGCTTTTCCTCTTGCTTCGGCAATAGCTTCGGCAAAGTTTGCGAAGAGCACTGTAAGCAGAAGAATGATAAATACTGCGAAGTTGTATGCGATCGAACCTTGTGAAGTGCTACCTGAAATCAACCCGTAAGCGATAACGAACAACATAACGGCTGTCCCTAACTCCACAGCGAACATTACAGGGTTACGGAACATAATGCGGGGATTCAGCTTAACGAATGACTGCAATAAAGCTTCTTTCACCAATTCTTTTTGGAAGAGTGGCGTTTTTCTTTCTCTTTTAGTCATGATCTTATGATTGATTTTGATGATTAATTATTACATTGAAAAATATTCGGCTATAGGTCCCAGAACCAAAGCAGGAAAATAAGATAACGCAGTTACGATAAAGATCACCGCAAATATCATGACTCCGAAAGTCAATGTATCGGTTTTTAAAGTACCGGCGCTTTCGGGAATGTATTTCTTGTTTGCCAGGATTCCTGCTATGGCAACCGGCCCAATGATGGGAAGGTAACGGGCCAGGATAAGCACAATTCCTGTGCTGATATTCCACCAGGGAGTGTTGTCGCCCAAACCTTCGAACCCGCTACCGTTGTTTGCATTGGAAGAAGTATATTCATACAACATTTCGGAGAATCCATGAAAACCCGGATTGTTCAGCCAGGGCAGTGTGGGATGTCCGGCAAAAATATAAGATGCAAATGCAGTTCCTCCTTTTATCAGCAAAGCAGATAACAGGGTAACTATTACGGCGATTTTCATTTCCTTCGCCTCAATTTTTTTCCCGAGAAATTCGGGCGTTCGACCCACCATCAATCCGCTGATGAATACTGCAATAATTATATATATAAAGAAGTTTAAAATGCCTACACCGTCTCCGCCATAAAATGAATTCACCATCATTGCCAGCATTTCATTCATACCGGATAGTGGCATAAAACTATCATGCATTGAGTTTACGGACCCTGTTGAAATAACGGTGGTGACTATGCTCCAGTAAGCGGAAGCAGGCGTTCCCAAGCGCACTTCCTTGCCTTCCATAGCTCCGGCATGCATATCCACTCCCATTTGCGCAATTTGAGGATTGCCATGTTGTTCCATAACCATGTTGGGAATCGTCAGACACAGGAATCCAAAGGTCATAACTCCGAAAATCATCCATGCAAGCTTTCTTCTTTTCAAATAAAAGCCCAAAGCAAAAATCATTGCAAGCGGAATGATCAATTGAGCAATGATCTCGATAATGTTGGTGAAATAGTTTGGGTTTTCGAAAGGATGCGCAGAATTTGCACCAAAAAACCCTCCTCCGTTAGTTCCTAAATGTTTGATCGGAACAAAAGCTGCCACAGGACCTCTTGAAACCTGCACTGTGTCGCCTTGTAATGATGTTATGGTATCTTTACCATGAAAAGTCATTGGCATGCCGTTCAACAGAAACAAAATTGCAACCACTATCGAAAGAGGCAATAAAATTCTTGTCAGCGATTTCATGAAGTAGTTATAAAAATTGCCCAGCGTTTTAGTCGTACGTGCCTTTAACGCATTGAAAACAATCGCTGCAGCTGCTAATCCGGTTGCTGCTGACACAAACTGGAGGAACATGAGACTAATTAATTGTGACAAATAGGAAACACCGCTCTCTCCTGAATAATGCTGCAAATTACAGTTTACCAGAAAACTGATTGTGGTATTAAATGCCAGGTGTGAAGACATGGATGGGTTTCCATCCGGATTCAATGGCAACCAACCCTGACACATAAAGATGAACATGGCGAATAAAAACCACACAAGGTTAATGGTCAGCAATGCCACCATGCTTTCTTTCCACGTCATTTCTCTTTTGGCATCGATGCCACTGATGCGGAAAAAGAAATTTTCGAGCGGGGCAAAAAAATCAAGCAATGATTTTTCGCCGGCATAAACCTTTGCAATGTACTTTCCTAACGGAATGGCAAGCGCCACCGTAAGACCAAACATAAGGATAACTCCCAATATTTCTGTGTTCATAGTTTAAAATTTTTCGGGTTTGACTAATACATAGCAGAGGTAACAAAACATTGCTATACAAAGAATGAATAAGGCTATCATAAGTTCCAAGTTTAAATATTTTCAAAAAAATCGATTGATTTGTAAAAGAGCCAGAAGCAACCAAGACCGGCTGCCAGAAGTACTATGGTTAATACTGTTTCCATTGTTTTATTTTTTTTAATAAATGAGACTTAATTCGCTAGGGCTTTCCCCGGAATTAGGATCCTGGGTTTGCCCTGGGTTTCATATCCGTTGATCATTATCATATATAGAAAACGATTTCGAGAAATAGGATAATAATTCCCAATAAGGTAACTTAAAGGACTGTTAGAGGCAGCTGTATCCGGTGGGATAGGTACAACTAAAAGAGACAATAACGATGTTGAAGCTTTTAAGTTCATAATGATTTCTGTTTATTTTTAATATTAATTAAAACTGTAAATCATAGTGTTTGTCGCTGTTTAAAAAGCAATGGCAAATGATGTAGTAACAAAATAGTTTTGATTGGAAGCCTTATTGTCTAAGGTGAATATCTTGTCTTTGCTGCTAAGTCCCCTTCCTTCTATTCGCCATATTGCATTGTCGCTAATTTTGTAATCAAGATTTAATGAATAACCGAAAGTTTGGAATCCATTTGGGGTACCTGTGGAAATGATAATTCCATTTTTGTCATTATAATATTCTCCTCGTACAGCAACCGCCAGCTTATTGCAGCATTGATACCGAAAAATCATTACAGGGCTGAATAATGTGTTATACTTACTGCTGCCTTTACTTTTTTGTTCCATGCAATAATCAAAACCCAGGGTGATCCTGAATTTATCCGTTGCATTAAGTATTGCGTAGAAATTATTATAGTAGCGCATTTGAGAAACAGTATCCGGTTTATCATTTCCGACAAATGTACTATAGTTAAAGGTAACTTTCCCATTTGGAGTATATGTAATTTGTGTTCCGAAACCAAGGGTGTTGTTCCCAACGACACGTGCAATCCTTTGCCAGCCATTTACAACTAATCCTGAGAGAAACCATTTGCTGTTGTCGGAAGTGTAACCGATTTTAATTCCGCTTTCCCAACTTGGTGTGTTGTCGCCAATAATGCAGCGTGTAAGTGCATCGCAACTTTTTCCAATCGGGCTTTCAAATCCAATATGGGATGGAAATATTCCTGCATCTAACCAGAAATTTTTATTTTTGGACAATTTCACCCCAATATTTGCCTGCCATAAATTTTTGAGTAAGGGCTGTTCTGCAGATGAATTATACTGAGCCCAGGTTCCCTCCATCAATCCGAAATTTGCACGGACATTTTTTGCAGTATAACTCGCATTGATGAATCCAAGATTCAGATTCGCTTCATTATGTCTGTTAAAATTGTAAAAGAAAGATGGTCGCTCGTGATTACCAGGATTTCCGAAATCATAACTATAATACACTTCAGCATAACCTGAAAATGTAAGCGAAGCTTTACTGCTGTCTGCCTGAGCAAATGATGCTGATGTTATCAGTGATAACATTGCAATAAGAAGGTTTCTCATTGTATGGTATTTTTATAATAATTTTTACTATTTAAGCTGATGCAATTAAGTAAAAGACCAGTCATTTTTATAATGATTAATTACGATACAAAATTGCAACAGAACTTATAAGGGTTTTATAAAGAGCTATAAATAAACCATAAAGATTTCATAAATATTGAATTATGAACATGGAGGAATGGTATAGAATGAAAATCGAAATGGGAAATTGTAGGGAATGGTCGCGACCATTCCCTACTACAAATATTCGAAAAATACGAATTGCATAAAATGAAGATTATTCAATTTTTATCGGAAAAATAACGATAGGAATTCCAAATTTAAAAAATCTCTTCTGAATTGAAAAAATTGTATGGTTATGTAATAATTTCGAAAGATAAAATGTTTTGGAGAATACAAGTTGACCACCAAAGAAAGCAGCCCCGGATAGTCTCGGCCTTAATCTTTTAACAATTCTGTATATTTCATTTACGGGATCTGTTCCGATTGTCCAAAGACTCTTGCCATACAAACCAAATTGATTGGCGACAGTTACATACTTTTCGCCATCCTCTTTTACCTGCTTTGTAAAATGATCGAGTTCCACCGTTCCCCTATAAATCTTAGAATTGATAATACCTATTCTAACGAATACTATATTGCTATATACCCCTTTAAAGTTTTCAAGAATTCGTAAAAATGTATATAATCCGGTTCCGCCAAAACCGCTGACAAGGATAATAGCAGTTTTTCCTTCCTTGTTAAATTTGACTTTTTTAAGATTTCTGTCTTCACACGGGCGCTGACCAATTAATTTTTCAATTTCCTTGAATGCATTTAATCTTAGTTTCTGCAGTTTTACAGCAGTTCTGAAATAATGCCGTTTAATATTAACTGCTAATAATACCAAAAAACCTGTGATTAGCAGGGTAACCCAGCCTCCTTGCTTGAATTTAATAATTATTACAGATACAAGAATGAAGGAAGTAAGAATAAGACCAATTCCGTTTATAGATAATTTCCGTTTCCATGGGACATTCTTTCCTCTCATCTCCCACCAATGCTTCACCATTCCTACCTGAGAAATAGTAAAAGTAATAAACACGTTTATACTATACAGGACAACGAGCAAAGCCACAGATCCTCTTGATATAACCATCATAATCAGAGCTCCGGTACCCATCAGCAATACGCCGTTCATGGTGACAAGCCTGTCACTTAATGATGCAAATCTTTTTGGCAACCAGTGATCAATTGCCATATTTGCCATAATTCTCGGTCCATCTATAAATCCTGTTTGCGCAGCTACAAATAAAAGTGCAGCTTCCGAAATCAGAGTTGTAAGAACAAAACTCCTCGACCAGAATGGTCCCCAACCGGCTGTGAGATTATCAAATAATACAGCATTTAAAGTTTTATGAGTATCGAGCTGCACATTAAAAAGCATGTAGCAGATCATAAGACCCAACACCATAAATGACAATGAGATAACCATTAAGAACATTGTTTTGCGAGCCGT
>Ga0208079_1001608_pt1 | contig 11661 bp, 12 predicted proteins | sample NGESurdeep092012_5_FD_184474 | JGI IMG/M metagenome (GOLD analysis project Ga0208079, IMG submission 184474) | Arctic peat soil microbial communities from Barrow, Alaska - NGEE Surface sample 210-2 deep-092012 (SPAdes) | ecosystem: Environmental > Terrestrial > Soil > Wetlands > Peat ... | reverse complement strand
TATCTACCGCAGTGAATGGCACGCGAATGGCACGAGTCGCTCATGAAAGCCCGGACGGCGACGTCAACAACCCGGTGAGCTGCAGATACGGCGTGCCCCTGATCGAACGGCTTTCGAACGGGCAAATCAGCGCAGAACTCGACAGACTGCCCTACGCAGAGGAGGAAGCCGCTGTCTCCGTCGGACAGGCTCGGACCTGTCGGTGTGGCTGTGGGCAGCCAGTCCCGGACACCCGGAAGTTCGTGAGCCAAGATCACTACAGCGTCTGGCTCAGCCTTGAACGGTTTGTCGGGCGGCACCGGAAGCGGATGTAGGTCCGTCACTGGGGGGCCCATCGGTTCCCGGGTAGCCTCACCTGTTAGCCGTCGCGGCGGGGGACGTCAGCGGTCGAATTGGCGGGAAGATGCGGGCCGGCTGCCCGGACGGCGGCCGATCCGGGCGAGCCTCAGCGCGGCAGAAGCGGGCGCTTGCTGAACCTTGGTTTCCGCGCCACGTGAGACCCTAGGTGCGTAGCCGACGAAGACCTTCGAACGGTATGGGAGCGGCTGCAGGACTACGCCGGGACGCAGTCCCGGTCCTTTACCTCCCAGGAAGCCCTGTCCTAGTCCGACGGTGCGGCGTCCCAGGCGAACGACCAGACCGTGCGCGCCTATATTCGTGAAGACTGTTGGAACGTCGACAACCGGTCGCAGTTTCTTGAGTCGCGAGCCATTCCTGACCCGGCTCGACCGGGGTTCCTTCGTCGTGGAACTGCGGACGAGATTGCGAAGTTGCAGGCCAACGACAACTTGGTCTCCGCCGACCGGCAGGGTCTACGCCGGGACAGTGAACGCCGGCCGTATCGGCGAAGGAACTATTGGATGGATCTGCCCTCGGGACCGCAGCCTTGGCTCCGTGGGGGGCTTTGCATCTTCACCGGAACGACCTGGGACCGGACATTCGGAGACCGTCGAGTTCTCAACTTAACCGGCGGACCAGTGGCGTTGTCCAGCTGCATCAACCGGCACTTGGCGACCTGCCGTCTCGCACGCCTGACTGCTTGAGGAGCCAGCGCCGAAACAGAGGGCCGTGCGTAGCGGTACGCCTTCCTGGAACGCCACCGCACTGGCACACTTGCGAGACGCGCGCTATCACACACCTGGGACCGTCTGGGAGGCAACCTTTGTCGACCAGCGAAGGCCCGCCCCATTATGACAGAAGGATGAAAGCCAGGATGACGGCGGCCTTCTTCATAGAGGTTGCGGACATGTTTGGTGACCCGGAGAAGCACGAGGAGCTCGTGCCCCCAGACATGAAAGGTCCAATCGAGGACCACTTAGCCTGGGCAAAGGAGATTTTGGGTGAGGAGCACCCCAACAGGTCGCTGTTTACTCGCTGGGAGAGGTTGACGGTGCTTGAGAATGGTCCTCGGGACGTACCCATGACTTTCGGGGAAGCTATGCGGCTCGCACGCTCGATGGCCGCCTCACTTCGCATCATTGGGGAGGAGCCAGTCGGTCGCTCCACCCTAAAGCCGTCACAAGCAAGCATCGTGACGGTAGCAATCGATAAGAAGCCGCACAGCAGCTAGACAAGAGTCAATTTGTGGTGCCTGCGTCAGTTAGTCACTTGCCATGGCGGGGTAAGAACCACACCAGCAGCATGACGACGCTTAGACAAGCTAGTGATCCGAAGGTTAGAAGTATGGCGGCCTGCAGCCGTTGCGCGGCGGTCTTAGAGTAATCCCGGAGTGCCGCATACCATAGCTTGAGCTGCTCGTTGTCATTGACCTCGACGGCGCGTGGCCACCCGTACGCGGCAAGGTAACCGAGGACCAGTGCAGATCCAGCCGTCGCGAGTCCTGCGAGCAACGCAAGAGCTACCAGCCATTTGGAGGCGCCGCTAAGACCGACAAGGGCATCTTTGGCGGTGGCAATACCTGTGAGGGAGAACAGCCCGTAAATCCCGGTGACGGCACCGAGCCATTTCTCCGCGGTAGCCTGCACTCGCTTGTCCTGGGACCTCGCAGCTTCGTTGAGGGCAGTCGCGGCAGGGAGGAGCTGCAGGTCCCGTTCGACGGCCATTGTGTAATCGCCATCGGTCTTGAGGGAAAGCGTTGCGAGCCAGTACCGACCGCACCCCGCAGGTACGCCGGCCGGCGGCTGATGGTCCACACGACAGTTACAGATGATCTGCCGCGTCAGATGCGACACGGGTGCAGCTTCATATGCCGCGGGCGCCCCACCTTGAACAACGATATCGATGATGGGGACCTCGCACTGATCGTCGCATGCAGGACACGCCCCTGTCACCGTGAGCGGCCGCGCTGCTGTTGCCGGGAAGACCTGCCAGGTGCGAATCTGAGCATCTGTAGCCGGTGCGAGTTCATGTGCGTATGCGATCGGTGCTGTAGTCACAACGACTTTTTGACTCCTACGATAAGAAGCCTTGGGTGGTGGCAACAGGACGCCCCAGCGGCGTACCTGTCCCAGGTGCTCGCCGGGGGTTGGCAACCGCGACAGCGTTCCCCGCGCCCCGGGTCCTCGGCGTGCTGAATCTAACCTTGATTCCGGTGAGTGGCGAGTGCGCCAGCGATAATGGCCGTGGCAAACGAGCTTCCAAAGCAGTCGACGGCCCTCCCGTCCGGACCGGTACGGGTACAAACTGGCTCGCCGTCTACGCCGCCATACGCAAGAGTGGTGTACACGCGCGAACCGAGCGGCGGTCTGCTGTTATAGGGAGCCCTATGCCCGGTCCAGTCTGAGGCAACTGCGACCATCGCGCCAGGCAGCATAGCGGGACCAGACATAACCTGACCTGGACCGTCGTTACCTGCTGCGCAGACTACTAGCGGGATGGTGTGGTGAGCTCGGCGAGTCAGTACGGCCGCCAAACCTTCTGGGTAGACCCCTTCCATCACGCCCGGTCGCACCGTCAGCGGTATTGCGACCACATGCCACTCCTCCAACAGCGCCAGGGACAAGGCCCAGTAGACAGTCGCTGCGTCGGCCTGGCGGTCGACAGGTCGATACACCCTGGAGCTGTGTACTTCAGCGTCAGGCGCCACGAGGCGGGCAAGAGAACCCACGCTGGTTCCGTGTCCGCGATGGTCTATCGGCTCTTCACTGCCCGCGTGCGGCAGGAGAGGCGTGAACTGGCTGTGGGCGTGCTCGTCGCCCGTGTCGAGCACGAGGACGCGACGAGGATCGACACCGTTGCGGTGTGAGTACGCGCCAAGTGCGTCGTCGGGAACGACCACCGTTGGAATCTGATTGAGTGCATCAAGTCGCTCAGGCGGCCACGTGATGGTCCACGATCTTCGTCTCTCGGGCATGGTCGGCGACTGCTGAGTCAGAGTGGCGGGTACAAGGAAGTACCCCTCCTCAACGACAACGTCCTGAATATCTAGACGGCCGAGTCCAGTTCGCACTGTAGAGGTGACAGCTTGTGACAAGCCGGGCGGGTGCTGCGCTCGGGCGACATAGACAACTTGGTCAGCATACTGCTCCATTCCTTGGGGCATCGGCAGGAGGGCTGGCGGAGGCGCGCTCGCTAGAAGCGCCTGGTCAGCTATCAACCTGTCCCAGTTTTCGATGATTGTTGTTAGAGACGCTCGACTGCCGATCAGCGTCGAGAAATCCGCAGGTTGGGCCCTGTCGGCCTCGGTCTCCTCTGGCGGTGGAGATGGTGGACCCCCAGTCGGCGTTTCGCCGACGGGATCACCGCTCGCCGGCGGAAGAAGGGGGGCCGCAGGCCGCCGCTGCTTACGGGTCGTGGTGGCAGTGGAGACATCTGCCGGGTGGTACACCGACGCGGCTTTCGGGGTGAGCGCGGGAGGTACCTGGCTCCCCCCCGCTCCGGCAGGTTGGGATTCCTGCAAAGCGGCGCCGGACATTGGTGTCCCGTGCGCAGGATCGAGGGTTGTCGAATGTGCGTCACTGCCCGCAAAAACGACCGGCGTGGGCCTTCCATTTAAGTCGATTACCCCGCGAACTTTGAATGTCTGCATTGTCCAAAACGCGACCGATTGGAGCGTCGTTGGCTCCGCCACACTGGGCGACCCTGTTGGGGAGCCTCGCAAGTCCGGACTGATCTCTAGAGCGCCCGAGGTATTAGCTTCGAGATCAGCGAAGGTCACGCCCTTGGTGTTAGCTAGAGCCTGCTGGGGCGGTTCAAGAGGAGTGGCCGCCTGCCATTCCTCAGCACAGATGTGCGCCGCCGCCGTGTAAGTAACGGGTGACGAAGCAGCATCCGACACCTGCGTCGGGTCGTCATCATCCACCCGCACGAAACTCCTCAGCGGGCCTTTATCCGTGTATGAATTCTGTAGCTCTACCGCGCCTGAGCTTCCCAATACGCCTGATGCAATCAAGTCATCGACTGGGAAGGTAATTTGAAGCCCGTCTCCTTCCAGCCGCAGAGGTACGGCGATCGTCGCTTTCCATCTGGGCAGTGTGTCCCATGGCCGCTGGTGGCGACTCTCGTGCAGCAAACCCTCAGACCGCTCAGGCATCCCTGTGACGTGGACATCTGTGGTCACGCCTTGGTGTCAACGCCATGAGCCTTCGGCACTTCCGATCACGGAAGAAGCCAAAACATCAAGGTCTTCATTCCCCAACGCGCCCGGTGCACCAAGCTGCTGTGCTTTGGATGGATATACGTGCGTTCTGGGTATTGTCGGCCCGTCTGCGTAGGCAATCGACTCGTTGCCCAGCTGGCGGCTGACCGCGGTTTGATCGGCAGGGTTAGTGACAGACAGAGCGTCACGTCGTCCATTGCCTGACGATGGGGTCAAGAAGGCCAGGGTCTTGTTGAACTCAACTACCCCGGTGAACCGTCCCTCCGGTGCCAGTGAACCTTCCGTGGTAGCAAGATCTAGGTACTTCGCTCCGCCGATCTCTAACGCGTCGCCGAGCAAGCCCGGAACTGAGACGTCCGGGGAGGAGAGCGCACTTATTGGTGTGATGCTGAGTGGTACGTCACTAACGGGCAGCCGTCCGCTAAGCAGTACCGCGCTAGGGTTCGACCCTGAGACCACCTCGGCGTACAAGTCCGGCGTCTCTGCGGTGAGCTGATACCGGCCAGATCCCAAAGTCCGTCCCGGATGCTCCCCGACGTTGGACGTGTAAAGGGCGACCTCGGCATTGATGTCTTTCTGCCTGGTCAGACGTCCAACCTCATCGCGCTTCATCCAGTGACCATCCTGGTGCCTCGTGGCGCTACGAACGATGTCATGCACAGGGTGGCACAGCGAGCAGGGCCCCCACTTCTGCCCCGGTCGGAGTGCGTCGCAACACATCGCAGCTCGTGAGCGCTGTCTTTAGCGATCGATCGCTCGCTGCTGCTTGCGCAGTCGGAGACGGAGACGGAGACGGGGTGATGCCTACCATCGACGACGTGATCCGGAGCGTCACGGATAAAGCGCCTTCGCGGTGAGCTGCAAGTCGCCGTGGCCGCCACCGCGCAATGGTTAGATGCTGGCCTCGCGTTGAAAAGCACGTGCCGGACAGCGTCCTCCTCCCCGTCCGCCGGCATCCAGCCCGTGCCACCGTCGTCAGGCGCAACGACCGGCGGAGACTATTGGCGCTAGGAGGCTGTGTCGCTGAACGACGAGGCGCTCGCCATAGCCGACGCCGGCGAGTCCAAGACCCTCGCCCTCGAGAACGTTCTGGTTGTCGAGTGCTTCGGCGGACCGGTGTATCCGGTGCTAACACGGGTGGCTTCACGTCGCCAGGCGGAAGAAGGTCCAGCGTTGCTCCTGCCAAAATTTGCACGGAGGAGCTCTGGAATCCTATTAAAACGACTTCCGGATTAGTGTTTGCGAGGGGTTCGGTAGTGCTGGCCAGCAATCATTCCAGCGTAGCGCGGCAAAAACGTCAGGGAGCCTAGTGTTGTCCGGTCGACGAAATGTCCAGTTTTGCATGCCGCCGCTGCACTCAGCGCTCGAGACCTCGTCGCCTTCTATGACCCACATAGGGCGGGACTCCCCCGCCACATGGCCGTGAAGAATGTTGCCCGCAGTGGTGACCGTAGGTCACTGCCCCCCTCGTGGCCTACCTGCCGCGAGTAGCCCCAGGGTACCGGCCCCCAGCGCCGGATGCTGTGGGACGCGCTGTCATCGGCATGACCGTATGTCTTGAGGGGCTGCGACCGCTGACGTCGTGCTCGGAGCCTCCGGTTCGGAGGAGCGAGATTAGGTGGTCGCGAAGTGCCCCTGATCGAGCGGCTTTCGAACCGGCAAATCAGCGCAGAGCTCGACAGATTGCCATATGCCGAGGAAGCCGCCGCCTCCGTCGGACAGGCTCGGACCTGTCGGTGCGGCTGTGGGCAGCCGGTAACGGGCACCCGGAAGTTCGTGAGCCAAGATCATTACAGCATCTGGCTCAGCCGCGAACGGTTCCTCGGGCGCCACCGAAAGTAGCGGTACGTCACCGATAGGCCCATCGGTTCGGGTAGCCGCACCTTTTCGCCGACGCGCCGAGGACGCCAGCGGTCGAATTGGCGGGGCCGACGTTGGACGGCTCGGCGGCGCGCGATCCACGGCAGATGCCAACGTCGGTCCACCAGCTCGTGGAGCCGGGCCGAGCGCGATCAAGACGCAGAGATCAACGGAGCCGTCTCGGGACGCAGGACGGCACCCTTCCGCTGCTCATGCCCACAGTGCATCGAGGTCGGCCGAGACGGACGCGGTCGCAGTTTCGCAGTGCGTGGCTGGGGCGATCTCGAGGTGCCCCGCGTACACGGTGTCCAGGTGCCGTCGGACTGACGGGGAGAGAAAGCGGGACGGTTGGGCGTAGGAGTGCAGGTCGTCGCGGCCGCGGGGGCGGTGGTGATAGCGCAACGGCACGTAGATCGTGAGCTGCTTGCGGGCGCGGGTGAGCGCCACATAGAACAGCCGGCGTTCCTCCTCGAGTCCCTCTTGTGTGGACAGGGACATGTCGGAGGGGAAGTCGCCGTCGGCGGCGTGCAGGACGTGGACGACGTCCCACTCCAGACCCTTCGCGGAGTGCACGGTGGACAGGACCAGCCAGTCCTCGTCGATGACCGGCGGCCCGGCGAGGTCGCTGGTCGAGCGCGGCGGTTCCAGGGCGAGGTCGGCGGCGACGTCGGAGAGCCGGGCGGCGTCGGCGGTCGCGGCCACGAGGGCGTCGAGGTCGGCGGTGCGCGCATCGACGTCGTCGTAGCGGTCGCTCAGTATCGGCATCAGCGCACTGCGTAGCCGCTCAGCGTGCACCGCAACCGACTCCTCCGGGGATCTGTGTAGGGCGGTGGCCACGACGTCCGCGGCCATCCGGGCGGGCGGGGGCAGGACGGCGACGGCGTCCGGCCAAGCTGCGAGCACGTCGCCGTCGTGGTCGCCACCCGGCAACCCGAGGGCGGTGATCGCCTTTCGGGCGGTGGCCGGCCCGACGCCCGGGAGGAGCTGGAGCAGCCGGAACCAGGACAGCTCGTCGCGCGGGTTGTCGGCGAGACGGAACGTCGCGAGCAGGTCCTTGACGTGGGCGCCTTCCAGGAACTTGAGGCCGCCGTACTTCACGTAGGGGATGTGGCGGCGGGACAGCTCGAGCTCCAGCAGGTCGCTGTGCGACCCGGCGCGGATCAGGACGGCCTGCTCCTTGAGCGGGATCCCCTGCTCGTGGCAGTCGAGGATGCGCTCGCAGACCGCAGTCGCCTCAGCGTCAGTGTCGGCGCACCTCACGAGCTGCGGCCGGGGGCAGCGTCGCGGGGAGTGCAACCGGGCGCGGAACCCGTCGGGTGCGTCGTCGGCGACGGCATTGGCGACGTCGAGAATCTGCTGTCCGGAACGGTAGTTGTGCTCGAGCAGCACGGTTGTGCTGCCCGGGAAGACCTGCGGGAAGTCCAGGATGTGGCGGGGGGTGGCGGCTCGGAAGCTGTAGATTGCCTGCGCGTCGTCGCCGACCACCGTCAGCCGCGGGTCGCTGCGCCGCAGCGCGCGCAGGACGTCGACCTGAACGGCGTTGACGTCCTGGTATTCGTCGACCAGAACGTGGTCGAACGTCGCGGCGAGCCGCGGACCGAGGCGATCGTCGCGGACCGCGGCTCGCCAGTAGAGCAGCAGGTCGTCGAAGTCGAGCAGTCCGAGGGCGCGCTTGCGAGCGACGTAGGCCTTGCAGATCGCCGCGACCGCCTCGGCGTCCTGGGTGGCCCACGGCGCCGTGTCGCCGATCACCGCGGAGATCGGCCGCCCGGTGTTGACGGCCCGGCTGTAGAGGTCGTGCAGGGTCGTCTTCCGGGGGAACCGACGGCTGGGCGCCTTACCGCCCAGGTGGTCGTCGCGGACCAAGTCGAGCACGTCGGCCGCGTCGGAGGTGTCGATCACCGAGAATCCGTCCGGCAGCCCAAGTGGGTCAGCGTGGCGACGAAGCGTTCGGTGCGCGACAGCATGGAAGGTGCCGCCGACCACCCGCTGGCCCGCTGCCTCGGTGCCGGAACGGCGAAGCAGCGCGTCGGTGCGGGTGAGCATCGCGCGAGCGGCCCGGCGAGTGAAGGTGAGCAGCAACACCCGCTCCGGCGGCGTACCGGAGGCCAGCAGCCACGCCACCCTGGTCGTCAGCGTCGTCGTCTTCCCGGTCCCGGCGCCGGCCAGCACGCGCAGCGAGCCGCCCTGGTGGGTGACCGCCGCTCGTTGCTCGTCGTTGAGAGCACCCACGTAGTCGAACACAAGTTCGATCTTAGTACTCAAAACGTCCCGGCCCGACGTCCGACTCGCGTGAACCCAGGAGTCTTTCCAACCGGGCGAGGTAGGCAGCGACAGCCGGGCGCAGCGGTCGACGGGAGGCGCCCGCCCGCCGGTACAGCACGTAGGTGCCCCGAGGTCGCACCGCCGGAATGGTCGCTGCGGGCACCCGGCGCGGCGACCGCTGCAATCGCCCGTCGGTCAGGTCGCGGCAATTGCGGACGTGTCCGCTGAGGGTAGCTGGATGACCTATGGTCGGCCGAGAATGCGACGCGGAAGAGTTCACACCGCTGTCGAGTCACCGGCAGGAGTAGTAGGGGCAAACGACTGGGGCGGGCAGTGACAGAGACCGGCGACTGGAACGCCAAGATCATCGCCGAGTTCCGGGCCAACGAGGGCCGAGTCGGCGGAGGGTTCGAGGGTGCGCCCATCACACTGGTGCATCACCGGGGACGGAAGAGCGGCAGGGAGTATGTGTCGCCGATGATGTACCTGGCCGACGACGACGAAACGATCTACGTCTTTGCTTGGAAGGCTGGTGCTCCCACGAACCCGGACTGGTACTACAACCTCACCACCTCCAGCGCCGGCAGCGTGGAGGCTGGGAGTAACGCCCACTCCGTGACTGTCACTGAGCTGTCTGGTATCCAGCGCGACCGGGTGTTCGAGGAGCAGGCGCGCCGCTATCCCGGTTTCGCTGAGTACGCCGACAAGGCCGCCGGCATCCGCACGATCCCGGTCCTCGCGCTATGCCGCGCCTGAGCCAGACGCCGGATCGGTCCAACGATCTGCGGCATGTGAGGGAATTTCAGGCACTCTGGCCGTTGCCTGCTCAGTCAAAGTCATTCAGATGCGACCGAGCCCAACCGCCCGTGCCACTCGTCGGTATCGGCAGTACGCAGTACGCAACGGCGACACCGTCATCTGCTGGCCGGTGCGGCGAGCCTGCTAGACCTCGTTCAGGGGCTCGACCCGCATGAGGAATGATCGGACCGCGAGGTAGTCGGCGAGCGGTCCCTTGTGCTCGCCGCAGGCCACCCACACCTTCTCGCGGTCGGGGCCATGAAGCCTGGGGTTGTGCCAAACGACCGCCCAGGATGCGGGGGCCCGGCACCCCCTAGCCGAGCAGATCGCTGCGCCCACATCGTCGTCCACTAGGTCAGCCTGTCAGGCTGGCGTGCCCTGGCGTAGCCAGCAGGGCACCGTCGTTGGCCCACTCGACGCACGGCGAGACGAGCGACGGCCATCCGACGTCACGGGCAACCGCGAGGTGCAGGCCCGGCTGGCCGGGAGTGCGCCCGTCCCGCGCTGCGTAGGATTCCGTTCAAGGTGGTGTGTGCTGTTGGCCGGTCGTGGGCAGCTCGAAGTCGGGGAGCGAGCCCCCGACTTCGTCCTCAGCCGGGCCGGAGTGACCGCACGCTTCTACGCGTATGCGGGCGGCCGGCCCACGGCGGTGGTCTTCGACGGTGACGGAGATGATCTGCGGCTGGGCGATCTAGCCGACCGGCTGGCCGGGCGCGACGACGTCGCCCTCTGCTACGTGACGTTCCAAGAGCCGGCGGGGGGCGCGGGCGCGCCGTTGTGGGCGGACTCGGACGGCACCGTCGCCGAGTCCTACGGCGTGGTGGCCGGGGAGCTGACCGCGGTCGTGCTCGACCCGAACCTGCGCGTCGTCGGTGTCGTCGTCGGCGACCGGCTGGCGACCCGGGTTACCGAGCTGCTCGACGCCGCCGTGCACCGCGGCCCGGCAACGCAGGCGGTGGCGCCGGCCCCGGTGCTGCTGCTCCCCCGCGCCCTCGACGTGGCGCCCCGGCACCGGCTGATCGCGGTGTGGGAAGGGCAGGGCGGAATCGAGACCGGCGTCGCCCGCTTGTCCAGCGACGTCCTCGACGCGAGCTACAAGCGGCGTCGCGACCACACCGTCCGCGATCCCGAGCTGTTGCGCGAGCTGTCCTCGGTCGTCGGCCGCCGCGTGTTTCCCGAGGTTCGGAAGGCGTTCGCGTTTCGGGCGAGCCGATTCGAGGGATTCAAGATCGCCTGCTACGACGCCGTCACCGGCGGCTTCTTTCGGCCGCATCGCGACAACCTGACGCCGTCCACGGCGCACCGGGTGTTCGCGCTCACGCTGAACCTCAACGACGGCTACCAGGGCGGGCAGCTGCGCTTCCCGGAGTACGGAAACGAGCTCTACCGGCCCGCGGCTGGTGCGGCGCTCGTCTTCTCCTGTGAGCATCTGCACGAGGTGCTGGACGTCACGGCAGGCCGCCGCTTCGTGCTGCTGTCCTTCATCTACGGCCAATCCGCTGACAGGAGATAGTGACGTTCCTGGTCAGCGGTGGTACGACGCGGATCGATCCGGACGGCCCGCTGCCGATCTGGGAGGTGCCAGTAACAGACGTTGCCGTGCTGGAGCGCCTGAACTTCCCCAGCTCGCCGTGACTGTGGCTGGAGACTCGTCGGCGAGGTCAGCGCAAGACCGGCCGGCCGGCCGAGAACGTCAGCGTGTCAATGAAAAGGGCTCCTCGCTAGATCGTGTGGGTTTGGACCCCTGAGGTCCAGACCCACACGATCTAGCGAAGAGCCCACCGAAAGCAGATGTAAGTACGTCACCGAGCCGCCCATCGGTTCTCGAGTGCCGCACTCTTGGACGCTGGTGCAGTGGACCATCGCCGACATGGTTCTACGTCGGCCCCTTTCGCGGATGTGGCTGCTGGAGTTGCCGAGGCTGCGGGTTCTCCGTTGGCTTCGCGGTGGATCAGCCGGTGCAAGCGGCGGTGCTCGCCGTGCCGGCGGCCGGCTGGACGCCGGCCTATGACATCGACGGTGACCTCCGCGACGGGGCCTGGATCGCGGAGATCACCGATTGCGTGGACCTCACCTCGTGGCCCGGGGGCTCCCGGCTGATCGTGCGCCGGGAACGACCCCACCCCGGTGCGCAGCTGCGGTTCACCGACGCGGACGGGCACCGGTTCACCGCGTTCCTC
>Ga0208079_1001606_pt1 | contig 11662 bp, 13 predicted proteins | sample NGESurdeep092012_5_FD_184474 | JGI IMG/M metagenome (GOLD analysis project Ga0208079, IMG submission 184474) | Arctic peat soil microbial communities from Barrow, Alaska - NGEE Surface sample 210-2 deep-092012 (SPAdes) | ecosystem: Environmental > Terrestrial > Soil > Wetlands > Peat ... | reverse complement strand
TCGATAGCTATCGAATCTAACCATCAACTATTCGAGTGGGTCCTTCCCCCACTGGTAATCTGCCCCTTTGGGGCACACGTACGAATACCGGCATGGCAGGCGGGACGCCCGCTCTACGGTGCCCTGGATAAGCCGGCGCGGGTGTTATGATGCGACTGAAACGGGCGGCGAGCGAGTGGATCGCGAACAGATACTGGCCAAGCTTCGTGAAAGGATCGTGCTGTTCGCGGCATCTCATCTATCGAGGGACGCTGCCGAGGATCTGGCCCAGGAGGTGCTCCTGCTGCTGCACGAAAAATACGCCCACCTGGAACGCGTGGAAGATCTGCTGCCGCTTTCCCTCCAGATTGTGCGCTTCAAGATCATGAGCCAGCGCCGTAAATCGGTGCGGCGCGGCGAGTACACCCAGGTTTCGATTACCGATATTCAGTTGCCGGATCTGGACGATAATCCGGCGGAGTACGTGGAACGCAAGCAGATGCTGGAGCAGCTTGCCAAGGCGATGAGCGGTCTTGGCGAGCGGTGCCGCGAACTGATGCGGCTGAAGCTCGAGGGCAAGGCGTTTCCGGAGATTCAGAAGATTATGGGGGTGGCGGCGATCAATACCATCTATACCTGGGATCACCGCTGCCGCAAGAACCTGCTGGAGGCCATGGGCGGGAGTTGGGAGCCTCCCAAACGATGAGCCCTGAAGACATCAAGAAGCTATTGGGCGGATACGCCACCGGCACGCTGACCGCGGAAGAGCGGCAGGCGCTCTTTGCCGCCGCCCTGGAAGATCAGGAACTGTTCGACGCGCTGGCCCGCGAACAGTCGCTGCGCGATCTTTTGCGCGATCCGGCGGCCCGGGCGGAGTTGCTGAGCGCGCTCGATACCCCGGCGAGCCGGACGGGCGGTTTCTGGCAATGGCTGCGCCGTCCCGCGGTAGCCGGATTGGCGATGGCGGGCGTCGCCGCGATCGCGGTGGTGGCGGTGTGGCAAGGCACGCGTGTCGCTCCCATGAAACTGGCGGAGCCGGTGATCGTGGCGGATTTGAAGCGCCCGGAACCGGTACCTGCTTTGTCATCGGCCCCACCCACTGCGCCAGCCCGCCAGCCGGAAGCCAGCACGCGGACCAAGGCCGGCGATGCCCCCGCGGCCGCGATGACGGACAAAAAAACAACGCTCGCGATAGCGCCGCCTCCAGCGCCTGCGGCCATTCAGGCATTGAACGAGCGCAGGGACGCAACCGATGTCGCCGCCCCCGCGATGGCGCCTCCACCTCCGCATCCGGCCCCAGCGGCCGTGCCTGCCTTGACGGCCCGCAAAGCCGAAGCCGAATCGACCGCGGCCGCGCAGTCGGCCGGGGCAATGTCCGTCGCCGTTCCGGAAAATCTCCCCCTCGACGCGCGCGCGCTTTTCTACCTCAACCAGTTGGCGCCGGGCGCCAATGCGTTCGTCGAGCCGAGTGGCGGTGGGGGCGCCGCGCCGCCTCCCGCCCGTCCGGCGGCGCCCCGGAAGGATGCCGCTCCGCAAACGGCAAAGGCCGTTTCGGGCTTTGCCGCGCCCATGTCGGCTACCGCGCCGCGCCTCGGCGTGCGCGTCAGCATTTTGCGCGGCCAGAGCGAAGTGGATCTCACCACCGTGCTGGATCCCGGCGAGACGGTACGCCTGAAGCTGACTCCGAATGCCGATGGTTTCCTGTACGTCGTCGAGGGCTCGCGCATAGTGGCGAGCGGAGCGGTAGGACGCCTCAAGCCTTTCGAAACACCGGAACTGCGCTTCGAGGGGAGCGGGCAGAAGCAGTTGTATGTGCTGCTCTCGCGGCGTCCGCGGACCGTGGCTCCGCTGTCGCTAGGAAGCCTCGCGAGCGGCGACCTGGTGCAGACCTCGCCGGACCAGGAGCGCGCGACCTACGTCGTGTCCGGCGCGCGCGGGGCCGGCGCGCAACAGGTCGTCGTGCCGGTCACGCTGACCTACCGGTAGGGGAACAGGCCGCTCCTTCCGCGCGCCACCGAGCTTGTTTTGTATTTCTCTGCGCTTCCTCTGCGTTCTCAGCGTCTCTGCGGTGAAGGTGTTTTTATCCCGAGCCGGATTACTACCCCTTCAGCTTCATCGCCTCGGCGTCCCACAGGCAGACTTTCTTGTCGAAATAGCTGATGTTGGACAGCAGCGCCGGACCGGCGGCGCGGAATCCGAATACCGCGTCTTCCACCACCGGCTTGCGGCTGCGCACCGCGGCGATGAAGTTGCGGTGATGGTCGAACGCGTCGGTGTAGCCCTTCGGGGGCACGAACTTTTCCTCGGCCGACATCTGGCCGGTATTGACCTTGGGCCGCGCCGGGTACTTCTGCCGGTACTCCTTGAGGAATTGCTCCTGCTGGGCTTTCGGGAAGGTGTCGATGGTATGGCCGGGTTCCAGTTCGCGCGGCACTTTGGAAAGGGTCACGCCGTCCTCCACCGTCATGATGCCTTCGCTGCCGATGAACCGCAGCCCGGAGGTTTCGCTCGCGCCATCCACGAAATTGACGCGCAGCATCACATTGAAGCTGGGGTAATCGTAGAGCGCGATCATCACATCGGGGACATCGCGGCCATCCTTCCAGAAGCGCAGGCCGCCGGTGGCGTACACGCGGTCGGGGCCGAGCGCCCCTGTCACGAAGTGCAGTCCGCTGATCAGATGGACGAAGAGATCGCCGGGCACGCCGGTGCCGTAGTCGCGGTAGTTGCGCCAGCGGAATAAACGCACCGGTTCGAACGGCACCTTGGGCGCGTGCCCCAGGAAGCGGTCCCAATCGATGTTGGCGGGCGAGGCGTCGGGCGGAATCGAATACTGCCAGGCGCCGATCGCGGAGTTGCGGTCCACCCAGGCTTCCACCATATTCAATTCGCCGATGGCGCCAGAGGCGAGCATCTCTTTCGCCTTGCCATAGATGATGGAACTCACGCGCTGGCTGCCCACCTGGAGAATGCGCCCGGTGCGCTTCTGCGCCTCGATCATCTGCGCGCCCTCGGCAAGCTGCTGCACCATGGGCTTCTCGCAGTAGACGTCCTTGCCCGCATTCATGGCGTCGATGGAGATGGTGGAGTGCCAGTGGTCGGGCGTGCCGACGATGATGGCGTCCACGTCTTTGCGCGCCAGCACTTCCCGGTAGTCGCGCGTAGTGAAGAGGCGGTCGCCCCAAACTTCGCGGGCGCGTGTCAGGCGTCCGTCGTAGATATCGGCGACGGCGACCAGTTCCACGCCGCCGACGTTGAGCGAGTTGCGCGTATCGCCGCTCCCCTGGCCTCCGGCGCCGATCAGCGCGATGCGCACGCGGTCGTTGGGCGAGACATTCTGGGCCGCCAGCAGGCCGGCGCCGGCTGCGGTGGCGAGGAAATGACGTCTGGTAGACATGGAAACCCCGTTTCTACTCTACTGCTTTGGCACGGGCGGTGGCCATTTGCCGCGGAAGCGCGCCACCAGCGCACTCTGCACGGCCGGCGTGTACTCGAGGATGGCGCCGTGCTCCACCAGCGTGCGCGCGAGCGTCGCGGTGTCGATATCCTGCACCGCTAGCCGGCCGCGAATCGCCATCGCGGCGGCGACCCCCGCGGCCTGGCCCAGAATCATGTACTGCGGTTCCATGCGCAGCGTGCTGTAGGCCACGTGCGTCGCGGAAAAGCAGACCGGCACCAGCAGGTTTTGCACTTCGTTCTTCTGGGGCGCCAGGACGCGGTACGGAATCTGGTAGGGCTCCACCGCCACCTGCATATCGCCCTCGTTGCGCACGAAGCCATCCTGATTCACCACGCGCTGCACATTGTGCGAATCGCTATTGTAGGAGCCCATCCCGATCGGGTCCGGCTTGGTAAGTTCGGTCTGGATGTCTTTCTGGCTCATCACGTACTCGCCCACCATGCGGCGCGCTTCGCGGATGTAGAGCTGGTTGGGAAAGTGATCGGTATCCAGGAACTCGTCCTTGGCCAGCCCCCAAACGTTAGCCTCCTTCTGCAATGAGGCCGGCACGCGCGGATCGTGGGCCAGGAACCAGAACAACTGCTTGGTGTACTCCTCGTGATCGCGCCAGATCTCCTCGCGGCGCGCGTAGCCGGCGTTGGGGTAGTCCCAGCTATGGCCGATGTAATCCGTGGAGAAGGCCCCGTTGTTGTTGATATCGGCCTTGTGATTGGGTACCGGGATGACGGAGAGCACTTCGCCCAGGCGCGACGGGCGACCCTGCTTTTTCTGCATGGCGTCGAGCAGGCGCGCGAAGAGGTCGAAGCGCGCCGGGTCGTAGTGCGCGGGCTTCGGGTACGCCACCTGGTTGGCCGGATCGTGCGAAAGAATCATGCGGAAGTTGTAGGCCTGCACCATGCGGTCGGCCGAGCCCGGTGCGCCCGCGGGCGCGGCGGAAATCTCGGGCAGCAGTTTGCCATCGGCGCCTTTGGGCGAGAGGTCCACCAGGAACTGATGCTTGGGAGTCTCACCGCGCACGCCGGCCAGCGATTCGCCATACTGCGCCGAGCTTTCGCGCCCCCAGGTGTACGTCACCCCGGCCTGCGCCATGAGGTCGCCTTCATACGTGCAATCGGCAAACATCCGCGCGGTGTACTGCGCGCCGTTCTCCATGGTGATGGCCTGTATGCGCAAGCCAGATTTGCGCACGCCCTCCTTCTCGCGCAGGCGTTGATGGAAGAGCACGGTGACCCCGGCGTCGGCCAGCATCTTGCGGAAGATGTTCTCCGCCACCTTGGGCTCCACCAGCCAGGCGATCTCCTGCAGGTACTGCGCCATATCGTAGGCATTCCCCGCGCGCCAGTAGAACTCGAGCGAGTACCCGCCGATGACTTCGCGCTTGCCGACGTCGGTGCGCGACAGTCCGCCGGAGACCATGCCGCCGATGTGCTGCCGCGGTTCCAGCAGCACGGTTTTCAGCCCCATGCGTGCGCCGCTGACGGCGGTGATGGCGCCCCCGGCGGTGCCGCCGTAGACGGCAAGATCGTAATCCTGGGCGCCGGCCGCGGCCGCGCACGCCAGCAGAAGTAGAAGGCTCTTCATCGTGTATAAGGTAGCAAGCGGCGGCAGAGGAGAGGTCAGACCGGAACCGGGTACGCCTTATAGTCTCTCGCGGCATTTGAAATCGCCGCGTTCAGGAAGTTGGGCCAGTCAGGTCTCTGCCAGTTCCACGTCATGAGCGATAGAGCGCCATTCTATCGCTCAGAATTCTTCTCGGCGCTTCCTCTGCGTTCTCAGCGTCTCTGCATTGAATTCCTATTTCTTCTTCTTCGCCGCCGCTTTCTTCGGGTAGATCTGCCCAGTGAACCTGTAATCGGACTCGTCAATATCCAGCCCGCCCACGATCGGTTTGCCGTTCTTGGTGATCGACCCCGGGATTTGGTAGCACATGATCGATTTCGGATCCGCAATCGTGCCGCGGATCGCGGATTCCTCAATCGGCGTCAGCACCTGGTCGATCGTCTCCTGCTCGCTCCATCCATCCATGCGCTTGAAATACGCGATCGCCTTCTTGCGATCGATCTTGTCGACTAGCGCGCGCCGCATGTGCTCGTGCGGAAAGCCCAGCGTGTGCCCGGTCTCGTGCCGCACTACCCGGTGGAACTCCGATTCGAGTGTATCCATCGTAAACTCTTCCAGGTTCATCGTCGCCTTGCCCTTAGGGATGTGCAGAATCTCGGTCCCGACGTAAGACCAATACCCGCCGTCCTTTCCCCCGACCCGCGAAATCCGCACCTGCGGATCCGTGTTGCCCGGCACGAACTGGATGTTCGCGTCCTTGTTCCACGCGTTCATGTGCAGCAGGATCCGTTTCCGCAGATCGGCCGGGGCATCGTCCAGGAAGCCCACTGTAAGTTTCACGCCCGCCGATCCCCAGTACGACGTCGTCATCACCGCAATCCGCTGTGGCGTCGCCCGGAACCCGCGCATCAAACCCGCCAACTGGTCCATCCGCGGATGGTTTACCGGATTGATCCTGGTCGCCGTTCGCGCCGCTTCAACCAGCATGCTCTTGGGCAATCTCTTCAGCCTGCAGCAAATCAATTCGTTCTTCTTCATGCACATCCTCCCTGAAATCCCTCGATCACTCGATTTCAACAACAATCGGGTCCTTGCCGCCCTTCAGGTCCTGCGTGTTCTTTAGCGTGCTCTCGTTCTTCAGCGCCTTCACCAGGTTCGCCGACGGCACCTTGCCCTCCTCCGACCTGCCATACACTCCCGTGGCAGTCGACATCATCGTGGTCAGCGTCCGCTCTTGGCGTTTTTCGAAGCCGTTCCACAACTCCTTCGGAGTCGCGTTGCGGCTGCCGTGATGTCCCACCTTGTAGACATCCACGTCCTTCAACAGGTCCGGAATTCCATCCTGCGAGAGCGCCCATTGCCAGTTCTCCAGTTGCGCATCGCCCGGAAACAACAGCTTCTTCCCCTTCACCTCGAACAACAGAATCAGGCTCGTGTTGTTGAGGAACCTATCCAGGATGGTAACGATCGCCAGAGCGTTCTTCTTCAGCGCCGATTCGGCGTGATCGATGAACCAGCGCGTGTGGAGCGGCTTGGGGCCCTTGCCATAACGCGCCGCGCGCGGAAAGAGATCGAACGTTCCGGCGGCCGCCGCGGCGCGCTGCTGCAACCCCCAGAATTTGGTCGCCAGCCAATACTCGTCGCTCTGTTTCGCGTACTTCTTCAGGTTCTGCTGCTTGAGCGCCGGCGGACCGAGAACCCGCACCTTCACACCCGGCAACAGCTTGTTGTCCTCCAGGCCCGAGGACGAGTCGTACTGCAGAAAGCGCGGCTGCCGCTTCCCCATCTTCCGCAGGTTGCGAACCGCGTCCGGGTTCTTCGTATTGTTCGCCGCGAGCTTCTCGAGCGCGAGTGGTCTCCCGTCGGCGCCCCGCCAGAGTGGCGCCGCGTCAACCACTGCCTGCGCATATGCCTGCATCGCGTTCATCGATGCGAAGAACAGGCGCAGCGGGTTCGCCGGCTGATTCTTCTTTAGCAGCGGCGCCGAAGTCGCATCCGCCCCCGCCTCCGGGTTCTCCGTCCACGGCTGCACGACCACTTCCGGTTTGCAGGAGGCGATGATCGCCCCCGGGCTCTGCTTCCCGCCCGCATCCGAGAAACCGCTGATATGGTCTCTGTGCCGATGCGTTGCCACCACGGCGTACAGCTTGCCACCGCAGGCATCGCGGATTTGCCCCGCGATCTCCTGCATGTTCACGCTGCCGCTTACCGAACCGAAATCGATCAGAATGTGCTGGTCCTTCAACGGCGGAGCGTAGTGGAAGGTCAGCAGGAAGCAGTCGCCGAATCCCACGTTGTACATCCGGATCGTGACTTTGGCCGGTTCAGTCGGCATGATCTTCCTCGTGCGAGTGCGCTTCCGCTTCGCCGGCCGCGTCGCCGCGCAGCACGCGTTCCAGGTGCAGCAACGCGAAAGCCTTGCTGCCGCTGAAGCCGCCATGCGTCCATAGGTACTCCAGCCGTGGGTTCTGCCGCGCGGCACTCCGCAGCCGATTCCGTACGTGATACTTCAATCTCCCCGATTCATCTAGAATCAGCGTGCCGCCGCCGAATATGGTGAGGTCCAGATCCGCCGGCATGCCGCTGGGCTTCGTCAAGCCGAACTTCTTCAGATCCCGCGCCTGCATTCGCACCTGCTGCGAATACACCGCTACCGTCTCGTGCAGCAGGAAGCCGTCGGAACTTACCCGATAACACGGCATCACGTCTACCACTCTCGTATAGGCGCCTTCATCGACCTTCAACGCGGCCCGGTTCTCCCACAGAAACCGGAAAATCTCGTCCTTGTCGTGCTGCATCGATTCGAAATGCGTTCGGCTGTAGCGTAATTTCTTCACCCCCGGACCGCCCCACAGGCCCGGTTCCGCCGCCTCCTTCGTCTCCGACCCCGGCTGGAAACCGAGTGCCTTGAATGCCTCGAGCAACGCCTTCCGGTACTCGTAGCGCGAATCGTCCGGGTGCATCTCGTAGTCCGCCGTCAGCATCGCGCTCAGAAAGTCGCTGAATAGCAGATCCGTCGGCGGGCAGTAGTCTAGCGCCCGAATCGACATTGTCAGCAGGTGCTCCGCTGTCTCCACCGCCGCATCCACCACGCCGATCCGGCTGACCATGCCTTGCTGCAACTTCCCGTAAAGGTCTATCCGCCTCTTCCATACTTTCAGGAACGCGCCCAGCACCGCCGCCACCAGCAATTCGCCGCGCCGGTGGCACTCGCCGAATTCTTCGCTGGCCGCCAGTTTGGCACTCACCGGCAACTCGATCGACCGCCGCAACGCCACCCCGTGCGTGCCATACATCGTCTCCCCGACCTGCTTGGCCAGCCCCAGCAGCACGCCTTGCTTCAACGCCTTTTCCGTCAGCACCGAAGCTTTCACCAGGCCCTTATTCCCGGAAGTCCCCAGGTCGAGTCCGGCGCTCACCACCTCGCGCAGCGAGAGCACCGAAAACAGCGCCACAATATCCGCGAAGCCCTCGTGAAACGCCGCCTGGTCGGGAGACGACGGGCGCAGGTACTCGTCGCGTAAGCCATCCACCAGCGCGTGCGTGGTCTCATGCGCGATCACCTCGTGTGAGAGGCAGGTGAAGACCAACCCGCTCTCGCCCGGGTAGTACCCGAAAAAGATCGCGCGATCGTCCTTCGAGTAAAATGCGTTGAGGTCGAGGAACGCGTGCGGCGCAATGCTCAACTGGTGCCCCGGAAAACTCCACCGCACCCGCCGGCCCAGTGCCCGCTCAAATCGCGCCAGCACGCGCATCACGATCGCATACACGTTGCGCGCCTGAAACGACCGATCCGTTTCCGGGTTGGAAACCTTCAGCAGATCGCTCGCCCTGTATGGCGCGGGCCGGTATAGGATCCGGTTGGATGCGTCGTAATCGATCACTTGCACCCGGTACCCCCGCGGTCCTGGCGCCAGCTCTTCGTTGGGAATCTCAATCATCGCCGTCAGCACGGCGCCGTCCGCCCCGCGTACGCTCGGGTCCAGCGCGATCACGCGGTAGGTGCAGGTCGGCTGGACATTGGGAACCAGTGCGGCCGGTTTCGCTCGGGCTGATTTCTGTTTTGCCATACGTCTATCCTCGGAGGCAGAGCGACGCAGCCTTAGGGTTCGATACGCGTTCCGAGTACCTTTAGAAACTGCGCCAGCCAGGCGGGATGCGCCGGCCAGGCCGGCGCGGTCACAAGGTTCCCGCAGGTGTGTGCCTGATCCATGGCGAGGGCTTCATACGTTCCGCCGGCAGAGGCGACCTCGGGGGCCACCGCCGGGTAGCAACTGCACGACTTGCCTCGGAGCACATCGGCCGCGGCCAGTATCTGCGCCGCGTGACAGATGGCGGCGATCGGCTTGTCGGACTCCGCGAAATGGCGCACGATTTCCAGCACGCGCGGGTTGAGCCGGAGGTACTCCGGCGCCCGGCCACCCGGAATCACCAGCCCGTCGTAGTCTTCGGGGCGCACCTCATCGAAAGTCGCATTCAAAGCGAAATTGTGACCCCGTTTCTCACTGTAGGTCTGGTCGCCCTCGAAATCGTGGATGGCGGTGCGCACCGAATCGCCGGCCCGCTTATTCGGACAGACGGCATGCACGACATGCCCGGCCATGAGGAGCGCCTGAAAGGGAACCATCGCCTCGTAGTCTTCCACGTAATCGCCAACCAGCATCAGAAGTTTCTTGGCAGCCACGACGAATGTCCTCCTCAGGCTATCGTCGCACTTCTGGGCAATTCAGGTTTGGTGGGCCCTGCTGGATTTGAACCAGCGACCGACGGATTATGAGTCCGCTGCTCTAACCGCTGAGCTAAGGGCCCCAAGACCTATTAGAGCAGGTTGTCCCCCTGCCCTGCAGTGGTTGCCCCCTGGGCCGATATGCCGCCTTCAGATCGCGGCCTTACAGTGTGCTCGATGTCCTTGAGCTTGGTTTGAAATACGAACAGCTCCGTTAGATGAACAGTTCAGCCGAGACGCCAAAGTATTCGGCCAACTTCTTAGCCTGGGCCTTGCTGATGCCGCGCTTGCCATTCACAAGGTCGGACGCCTGAGCACGCGAACCGAGCACGGGAACAAGATCTGCCTGCTTCAGCCCGCGCATGCTTGCCGAGCACTGCACGCATGAGAATGTTTGCGTCGAGGACCAGCATTTTCAGGCTTTTTGCTTGCGGCTCTCCTGCCGGAGCCTTTTGAAGTCCTCCATCAGTTCCTGTTCACTGGTACCTGCCGCCGCGATCATCGCGTCCAACTTCTCTCCAGCGGCGCGAAGAGCTTCCAGGTCCGCCTGACTCGGCTTAGGCCGAGTCGGCAAGTAGATGCCAATGGTAGCGCCATGCCGCGTGATGGCGACCGGCGTCTTCGATTCCAGAAAGCTGGACAGGTTCTCCCGAAACTCCCGAATTCCGACTTTAGTGGCCTGCATGGTATTACCTCGATGCGTACACAATGATACCACAACCGTCGGCCCGAATTCGCTCGCATAACCCAAAAGGTCGAAGGTTCAAATCTTTCCCCCTGCCCCACCGGTTTACGCGCCGCCGCACTTACAGCGGGGCTGGCACGCCCGGCAGAATTGTTTGCCGCAGGCCAGACACGGCCCGGCGCAGGATTTGTGCACGCGGTCGTCGCACAGGAAGAGCGGGTGGGCGGGGCATGGTTGCGGCAGCCCGCGGAAAGACGCAATACTGAATCGGGGAAACCTATGGCCGACTACGTCGGAGCTGTTTTCGAACACGGCACTTTTGTACCTGAGACGCCTTGCGATCTTCCGGAAGGGACCAAGGTGCTGCTGGCGGTTCATTCAAGAACAGCCGTCTCGCCACCCGAGGTCAAGGCCCCCGAAGAGCGGGCCAGGATTCTGCGCGGCGTCGTAGAGCGCATGCAGCGGAATCCCCTGCCAACGAATACGAGCCGGTTCGGGAGGGACGAGATGCATGAACGCGGTTGACACGAACGTCCTGTTCTATGCTCACGACCAACGCTATCCCGAGAAGCAGCGAGTCGCCTCTGAATTGATAGCCACCGTCCCGGACGGCGCACTGGTTTGGCAAGTTGCGTGCGAATACCCGTGAGCCAGCCGAAAGTTGGAACCGTTCGGCTATTCGTTTGCGGACGCAGCAGAGGACATTCGCAACCTCCGCCTTGTCTGGAACACGGTCCTTGCCTGAGTGGACGACACTTGATCGGATGGAGCGTCTCAAGAAGGAGTACAGTCTCTCGTTCTGGGACCGCTTACTCATCGCGACCTGCCTTGAAGCTGGCGTCCGCCGGCTTTACTCCGAAGACTTCAGCGGATACGTCCGGGTCGAGTCGCTCGATATCGTCAACCCGTTCGAGCCCGCCTGAATCGCCCCGATCCGGCGTTTGCAGTTCAGACGATGTGCCACGGCACTTGCCGTCCACACTGATGCGAACCGGAGAATCGATTCGGTGGCGATGAATTCGGTTGGTGATTGCACTGGGACGGCGCTAACGCTACTAACCCGTGATGTTTTTGGTTGCGGGGCTCGATTTGAACCACTGGTAGGGTCAGCCGCCGTCAGAGCCCACCCAGCCTCTTTACGCCCCCCCGCACTTGCACCGCGCCTGGCACGCCCGGCAGAAATGTTTGCCGCAGGCCGGGCATGGCGCGGCGCAGGATTTGCAGAGGAAGTGAACGCGGTCGTCGCACAGGT
>Ga0208079_1001604_pt1 | contig 11669 bp, 14 predicted proteins | sample NGESurdeep092012_5_FD_184474 | JGI IMG/M metagenome (GOLD analysis project Ga0208079, IMG submission 184474) | Arctic peat soil microbial communities from Barrow, Alaska - NGEE Surface sample 210-2 deep-092012 (SPAdes) | ecosystem: Environmental > Terrestrial > Soil > Wetlands > Peat ... | reverse complement strand
GGACCGCGCGGGCTACCGCAAACCCTTGCTCAGCCGGACGCCGGCCGACCATGGCGGTCCATCCGGACCTGACCCACCGTCATTACATGGAGAGGTCATTCAGCTGAACGGCGCCCTGCGACTGGACTCCGTTGCTGACGCCCCGCAGGAAATGATCGACCCACGCCGTCGCGTCGTCCCAGACCTTGCTCGGCCGGCCTTCCATGCCGGGGGTTTCTTGCCCGCCGTGATCGCCTGCGGCAAGCTGCAGCCGCTTCGGTCCCGCGAGCTGGTCGAAGAACGAGATCAACTGACTCGGTGGGAAGAACGCGTCTTGAAAGTCGTTGGCGATCATCACCGCGGGGTGGTTCCTGTTGAGCGCGGCGACTCCGGTGGCCGGTGAGCGTTCCGGCGCCAGCGAGTAGAGACGTGCCGCGGCTCCGTCGACGTTCTGCCTCGCGAAGTCGCTGTGGAACTCGGCGACGGGCGGGCTCAGGCGCTGCACCGTGGTCGCTGACCCGAACAGCGAGTTGACGGCCTGCACGCTCGGCGTCTCGTTCGGATAGTAGGACGCGGCGAGATCAGTCCACGTGCTCATCGCGACGACTGCCTTGATACGCGGATCCTTCTCTGCCGCCATCAGCGAGATGCCCGCACCGTACGAGACTCCGATGCACCCGACGGCCTTCGGGTCAGCCGGCGTGTGCGCCAACGCCCACGTGATGACTGCGCTCACGTCCGCTTGCGTCGTCGCGCCGCCGAGATCGATCTGGCCTTGCGAAGTGCCGAATCCGCGTTGGGCGTAGGCGACGACGACGTAGCCGTGCTTGACGAGTGTCTCGTCGACGGGAACGTACGGGTCGGCCGACTGGCCCCACGGCGCAGGCATGATCAGCAGCGGATGTTTGCCACCGCCAGCCGGAACGAAGACGTGGGCGGCAAGCTGCGCCCCGTCGCTGACCGGGATCTTGGTCGTCGCGACGGTGGGCGTGCTCTTGGTGACCGGCGGCTTGGTGCGCAACACGGTCACGAGGGTGATGACGATCGCGACGACGGCGGCTGCGCCGACGATGAGCATGAGCGGGCGTCGGCGCATGTGTCCAGTCCACCAAGCAGAGCTGTGGTTATGCAAAACGGGGACGGGCCGCCTTCATGTTCGGCGACCCGCCTCGTTCGGGCTTCGACGGCGCGGGGCGGGCGTCTCGGCTTCAGCTCGTCAGCTGAGAGTCACTGCGGTGTCGTCGACGAAGAAGCTGGTCTGCAGCGACGAGTTCTCGACACCCGTCCACTTGAGTACGACCGTCTGCCCTGCGAACGACGACAGGTTCAGCGTCTGCAGCACGTATCCGCTGCCTCGGTTGAGGTTCGACAGTGCTTGCACGGTGGTGGCGTTGGCCGTCACGGTCAGCTTGTCATGCGCAGTCGTGCTCGTGTCGGCGCTGTTGATCCACAGGTAGTAGGTCCACGTCGCGTGGCACCCGGCTGGGATCTTGATCGTCTGGTACAGGAGGTCGGTGTGACTACGGCCATAGCCATCCAGCCACGCGTACCCGAGTCCGGTGTGGGCGTGCGTTCCGTTGGTGTTGATCACCCCTGAGGTCGCCGACCAGCTGGCGCTACCCGACTCGAAGCCGGGGTTCTTCAACAGCTGCCCGGAGCACGTACCGCCGCTGGCCGGGTTGATCGTCCAGCTGAACGTCGCGCTGCCCGATGCCGCTGTCGAGTCATGCGCGGTGACGGTGGCCGAGTAGGTGCCTGCTGTGGTCGGCGTTCCGGAGATCAGGCCGGTGCTGGAGTTGATCGACAGGCCGGTTGGCAGTCCGCCGGCGCCGTAGGTGAGGGTGGCGCCGCCGGAGTCGCTGGCGGTGATCTGCAGGCTGGCGGGGGTGTTGACCGTGCCGGTCTGGCTGCCGGGGTTGGTCACGGTCACCGTGTTCGCCGGCGCGCCGTTCGCGGTGAAGGCGCCCAGACCGTTCGGTGTGCCGAGACCCGTCGGCCCGTCCCACCCCGACGCCGCCGTGCACAGCAGCGTCGGTGAGCAGGTGCCGTTGCTGCCCGACGTCACGTCGAACAGGCTGCCGGTGTGCGCATACAGGTAGGACGCCGGCTTGTCCGTTGCGGCCGGCGCGCCGGCGAGTGCATACGTCGACGCGATGATCGGAGCGGACGCGCTGGTGCCGCCGTAGACGGCCCAACCACTGCCCCCATAGGTCTGGTAGACCGCGACCCCGGTGTACGGGTCCGCGACGGCCGAGACGTCGGAGTCGGCACGCCGGCTGCACACGGAGGTCGACACGATGCTTTGCCACGTGGGCTTGGCCTCGTCACTTGAACAACCCGATCCGGTGCCCTGCGAGCCACCGTTGTTCCACACCGTCTCGGCCCAGCCGCGAGCGTTCGCGGCCGAGTTCAGCGACGTGCCGCCAACCGCGACCACCGATGGTGACGTGGCCGGGTAGATGACGCCTGCTTGGTAGTCGCCGTCGCCGGTAGAGGCTGTGTAGACGACGCCTGTTGGCTTGAAGTACGTGGCGTCATACGTTGCCTCGGCACCGCTCTCGGGACCGCCCCAGCTCATCGACACGTACTTGGCGCCGAGAGTGGCTGCTTCCTTGACGGCGATGAAGAGGTTGTTCGTCGCGTCCTTGGACTCGATCAACGTGATGCCGCAGTTCGGACAGATGGCCGAGACCATGTCGAGGTCGAGCGAGATCTCGCCGGCCCACCCGCTGTTGGGCGTGGGCATGGGGCTGGTGAGACCGCTCTGATTGAGCTTCTGGAAGCAGCCGTTCGACGTGGTGCACGCGGGCAGGCCGTACTGGCTGCGGTAGGTGCCGAGGTCGGCCTCCGCGTTGGGGTCGTCGTACGCGTCGACGACGTAGACGCGCTGGCCGCTGCCGGCGGTCGAGGACGGCAGGAGGTATGCCGACTGCAGGCTCGCGGGGCCGTAGCCGCTCGGCGTCAGGAGTGGGTTTGTCGACTGTGGGGCGTAGCTGGTGGCGGACTTGAAGCCGAGATCGCCGCGCCGCATCGACATGCACGCGAACTGGCCCGGCGCGACGTTCTGATCGCAGCTGTCGACGATCGACGAGACGGTCAGGCTGGGTTGTGCCGGCACGGCTACCGCGGCGCTCGTAACGCCGATCACGATCGCGCCGCACCCGATGAGGACGGTCAGTCCTCGGGTAGCGATGTTCACGGTGCCCTCCCTGAAATGAACCGGCTCGCGCCGCTGGAGCCTGCGCTCGAAGAATACGGCTGCTGATCGGCGATTGGTGTGGTGGTGGGCAACTGGGAGCAAAACCCACGTGTGAAATCTATGTAATGATTGCACGTCGGACCGCGGTTTGTCCCGCCCGAACGGGTGCAATATCGGGCCGCCGGCGGCCCACGATCTCGCCGCGCCCTACGCTCGTCGCGTGGAGCTGACACACATCGACGCCCAGGGTGCCGCCCGGATGGTGGACGTATCGGGCAAGGACGTCACCGCGCGCACGGCGACGGCAGCGGGCCGCTTCGTGACGACACCAGAGGTGATCGCGCTGCTGCGGCGCGACGGCTTGCCCAAGGGCGATGCGCTCGCGGTAGCTCGGATCGCCGGCATAGCCGGCGCCAAGCACACGCCTGCGCTCGTACCGCTCTGCCACCCGGTGGCTCTGCACGGTGTCACGCTGGATCTGGACGTCGGTGACACGTCGGTCGAGATCACCGCAACCACTCGCACCGCCGACCGAACGGGTGTCGAGATGGAGGCGCTCACGGCGGTGGTCGTCGCCGGGCTGGCGCTCTACGACATGGTCAAGGCCGTCGACCGCACGGCTCAGTTGACCGACGTCCGCCTGCTCACCAAGGCCGGCGGCCGCACCGGCGAGTGGAGTCGCGGCGTCGACGGGCCGACGACGTGAACGTCGCGGTCATCACCTGCTCGAACCGGTCGGCGTCAGGTGAGCGTCCCGACGACTCGGGCGAGATCCTCGCCGGCCTGCTGACCGAGCTCGGCCACCGGGTCGACTACCGAAGGATCGTCCGCGATGACGTCGACCAGATCCGCGCCGCGATCTCCGAGGCCCTGGCCGCCGGAGTGGCCGCGGTGCTCACCACCGGGGGCACCGGTCTGACGCCCACGGACGTCACACCCGAGGCGGTGCGTCCGATGCTCGATCGAGAGATCCCGGGGATCGCCGAGTCGCTGCGCTCGGTCGCCCGTGATCGGGTTCTGACCTCGGTGCTCTCGCGGGGTGTGGCCGGTGCGATCGGCTCGACGCTCGTGGTCACGCTGCCCGGTTCGCCTGGAGGTGTTCGTGACGGTGTGGCCGTCCTTGCGCCGCTGCTCGAGCATGCCGTCGACCAGCTCGCCGGCGGCGACCACCGCGTTGGAGGCGGCGTGTGAACCCGCCAATGGTGATGGTGTCGGCCGACCCGTTGGACGTCGCGGCGCACGAGGCTTACGTGTCGGATGCCGGCGCGGGTGCGCGCGTCGTGTTCTGCGGCGTCGTGCGCTCCGAAGACCACGGCCGGACCGTCGTCGAGCTGGAGTACCAAGGTCATCCGAGCGCCGAGGACGTCCTGCGCGAGATCGCCGACGAGTTCGCGGCTGACGACGACGTGCTGGGTCTGGCGATCAGTCATCGCGTGGGTGTCTTGGGCGTCGGCGACGTCGCGCTCGTTGCTGCCGTCGCCACCGCTCATCGGCGCGAGGCGTTCGACCTGTGCGCGCACCTGGTGGACGAGATCAAGCGCCGACTGCCGATCTGGAAGCGGCAGGTGTTCGACGACGGCACCGACGAGTGGGTCAACTGCCCCTGACGCCCTGCTGATCCCGCGCCTCGGGTGCGCCTACTTGTCGGGATCCTTGTCGGGATCCAGGTGTTGTTCGACCTTCGAGGTCACGGCCGAGATGCGGTCGGAGTACTTGCCGCCCGTCGCCTTGTCGAGGGTCTCGGCCACCGCGCTGACCCCCTTGGCGCCGACTTCACCAGCGCGTTCGGCGAGTTCGGTGGCCTTTTCCTTGGCCTGTGTTGCGATCGGACCGGCGGCCGCGACCGCGGTTGCGGCCAGCTCAGTGGCCTTGTCCTTCACTGGTCCTGCCGCGGCGGCCACTTGCGCGGCCAGCTGGGCTGCCTTGTCGGTGATCTTGCTCGGTTCGGCCATGGTGTTACCTCCGCGATGGGTCATCTCCCACTGCCATCAAAGCACGGCTGGACAGGAGGGCACACTTGTCTGGTGAGCACGCCGAAACCGGGTAACGATTCCCGTCGCGCCGACGGTGCGACGGCAGCCGAGTCGCCGGTGCTGCCGGACATCACCCGCGACGAGCGGGACGAGGGGTGGGGCGACGATCCTCGTGAGTCACGGCGTGATGATGAGTGGTACCGGCGCGAACGGCCGCCGCACCACGAATGACCTCGCCGTCTGACCGGGCGACTGCGCAGATCTGTCGCTGACGATCACCCGGTGGCTTGAGCAGATCACGGATCTCTGCGAGCAGGATCGCCTCGTCCGTGCGTGCGGCGTCGGCTGCGTCCGGCTCGCCGGCCGCGCGACGGCGTTCGCGCAGCTCGGTCAGGTGGGTGATCGGGAGTATGACGAAGAAGTAGATCGCGGCCGCGACGAGCACGAAGTTCAGGGCGGCGTTGATGAAGTCGCCGTAGCGGAACGTGCTCTTGTGGATCGTGAAGGAAAGGGCGCTGAAGTCAGGCTTGCCGACGATCGCCGCGATGATCGGCGTGATGAGGTCCTTGACGAGGCTGGTGACCACCGCGCCGAACGCAATGCCCATGATGACCGCGACGGCGAGGTCGAGGATATTGCCCCGCATGACGAAGTCCTTGAAGCTGCGGACGGTCTTGAGCATCGTGCCTCCTCGATATGACTCGGCGACGGTCTGTCGCCATCGCGGATGCTATGGCGAATGCCCCACGAGGGCGACCACTCGGCGGCTACCCGTGCCGGCGAGGCGCAGTGCGGTAGCCCGATCCGTGGCGAGGACGAGCTGCGTGGCGCCGTCGTCGACCGAGGTGCCCCGGGCAGCCACGACGGCCAGTACGCGCGCGCCGCGGGCTACGACCGTCGCGTCGCCCGGCGCCACGGGAGCTGTTGAGCCGTCCGCGAACGGGTCAGTCGGCCCGGCCAGCACGTCCACGCGATCGCCCGGGTGGACGAAGGCGGTGACGTCGACGTCCGTCGTGATCGAAGTCGCCACCTGACCGGGAGCCAGCTCGCTCAACGAGGTGTGTACGTCCGGCGACTGCGTCCGCGCGGGCCGATGCGGGCCGAAAGCGCTCGTGCCCGCGAGGACCAGGCAGGCCAGCGTGGCCAACCGGCGCGGCCAGCGGTTGAACCAGGCGGATCCGAGGGCCAGGTAGCGACGCATTCCCGCACGCTAAGCGCAGTTGCCACCCGGGCCGGAGTAGTTGCGGTCGGCTGTGGATACCGCGAGCGGTTGTGGAGGACGACGTGCGGCGGGCCGGCGAAGCCTCAGGCGGAGGCTGCCGTCGCGGCCGAACTGCTGGACGAGCCTGAGTTCGAGCCAGAAGACTTCGAGCCAGAAGACTTCGAGCCAGAAGACTTCGAGCCAGAAGACGAGGAGTCAGATGACGAGGAGCCGGACGACGTCGATGCACTCGACGAGGAGTCGCTCTTCGTCGAGGTGCCGCCGGATTCGGTGGTGGACTTCGTCGACTCCTTCGTCGATGAACCGTTCGACGCCGACTTGGCCTTGCGGGCGGCCTCGCGGCTGTCGGTGCGGTAGAAGCCCGAGCCCTTGAAGACCACGCCCACGGCTGAGAACACTTTGCGCACAGGCCCGCCACACACCGGGCAGGTCGAGGCCGCCGGGTCGGTGAACGACTGCACGAGCTCGAACTGGTTGCCGCATTCAGCGTCGGTGCACGCGTACTGATAGGTGGGCATGCTGACGATCCTCCGGGCTCAGTCGAACGATGCCAGAACAATCTGGCACTCCAAGACTACGACTGCTAACGATCGTGGCCCACTCGGGTATTCCGCGTCCCCTCGACGCGCCGCCGCCAGGGGCCGGATCAGCCCAGATCGCGCCATCCCGACGGCTGTACGACGGCACTCACCCGCCGGTCCCACGGCTCGCTGGGCAGGCGTTCGCGTAGCTCTCCGTCGAAGAGCAGCGCGGCGACGGGCACCTCGCCGGCCCGAGCCAGCGCCCGGTCGTACGAACCGCCACCCCGTCCCAGGCGGGTGCCGTCGCTCGCCACGGCCAGCGCCGGCACCAACACGGCATCCGCGGTGGCGATCGCCTCGACGCCGAGGGTCTCGGCCACGACCGCATCGAGCGCGCTGACGTACGTCCAGTCGAGGTCCGCGTCGTCGAGCAGCACCGGAAGCAGCACCCGGACTCCGGATCGGCGTAGGTCATCGAGCAGCTCCACCGAACCCGGCTCGGTGCGAAGCGGGACGTACGCCGCGACCGTGCGCCAGTGTTTCTGTGCGCATCGGGTGAGCACGGCCGAGCGCACGGCGGCCCGTGCGGTCTCGATCTCGGTGGCCGTCCGGGACTGTCGAACCGCCATCAGCTCGGCCCGCAGCCGGACCTTCTCATCACGCTGCACGGCGCCATTGTCACCCGGATAGGCTCACTCGATGACGACGACTGCGGTCTTGAAGGCGCTGATCCCCGCCGCGGGCCGGGGCACTCGGTTTCTGCCGGTGACCAAGTCGGTACCCAAAGAGTTGGCGCCCATCGTCACGACCCCCGCGCTCGAGTTCGTCGTCGCCGAGGCCAGCCGCAACGGACTGGCAGACGTCATGCTCGTCCTGGCCGAAGGAAAGGGCGCGATCGCCGACTACTTCTCGTCGAACCTGGAACTCGAAGCCGCTCTCGAGAAGAAGGGCGACCACGAAGGGCTGGCCAGCATTCGTCACGCCGCCCAACTCGCCACGATCCACATCACGGAGCAGGCGCAGCCTCGAGGGCTGGGCGACGCGGTGGCGCACGGAGAGCAGTTCGCGGCGGGCGGCCCGTTGGCGGTGCTTCTACCGGACGACCTGATCGACGACCGTGACGAGCTGCTGAGCCGGATGCTCGAGGTGTACGCCGAGCACGGCGGCATCGTCCTGGGACTGATCGACGTCCCACGTGATCAGATCCGCAAGTACGGGTGCGTCGCGCCTGCCGAAGGTACAGATCCCGAGGCCGACGTGGTCGTCGTGGCGGACCTGGTCGAGAAGCCGTCCCCGGACGAGGCGCCGAGCACGCTCGCCATCATCGGCCGGTACATCGTCCCTCCGGAGATCTTCGGCGCACTGCGCGAGACGGCGCCGGGGTCGGGCGGAGAGATCCAGTTGACCGACGCGATGCGGACCCTGGCGAGGTCCGGCGTGCCGGTGCACGGCGTCGTCTTCCGCGGACGCCGGTACGACACCGGTGACCGTCTCGGCTACGTCAAGGCGGTCGTTCAGATCGCCGGGCGACACCCCGCCATCGGGAGCGACTTCAGTGCCTGGCTGAGGGAGTATGTCTCCGGGCTCGAGTAACTGAGCGACGTAGTGTCCGACGTGACCACGTCCGGTATTCGACAAGGGGAGACTGCCAGTGGCTGACACCGACCGGCTGCGCACGGTCGACGAGCACCTGGCGATCGTGCTCGGCGGCATCGGCTCGATCGACCCGATCGAGCTGACGCTTCTCGATGCGCAGGGTCTGTTGCTGGCCGAGAACGTCGTCACCGACGTCCCGCTGCCCGGCTTCGACAACTCGGCCATGGACGGGTATGCGGTGCGCGCGGTCGACACTCGGGCGGCGTCGAGCGACAACCCCCTGATCCTGCCGGTCGTCGGTGACGTCGTGGCCGGCGCGAAGTCGCGTTCGGGGATGGGCCCGGGGCTCGCCATGCGGATCATGACGGGCGCCCCGATCCCGGCGGGCGCCGATGCGGTCATCCCGCTCGAAGAGACCGACCAGGGAGTTGCACGGGTGGCGATCGGTCGCCCTGTGCACACGGGCGAATGCGTGCGGCGCGCCGGCGAGGACCTTGCCGCGGGAGCGCCTGCGCTCGGCGCCGGTGCGGCGCTCGGCCCGCAGCAACTCGCGCTGCTCGCCGCCATCGGCCGCGATCGGGTCGTCGTGCGGCCGCGGCCGCGGGTGCTGGTGATCTCGACGGGCAGTGAGCTCATCGAGGTCGGCCATCGCCCGTCGTTCGGCGAGGTCACCGACTCCAACTCCTACCTGGTCGCCTCGGCCGCCAAGGACGCCGGAGCCGATGCGCGGCGTCTCGGCATCGTTCCCGACGATCACTCCAAGTTGCTCGACACCCTCGAGAGCCAGCTGCTGCGTGCCGACATCCTGATCACGACGGGCGGCGTCAGCATGGGTGCGTTCGACGTCGTCAAGCAGGCCCTGTCGGAGCTCGGCACGGTCGAGTTCACTCGGGTGGCGATGCAGCCGGGCAAGCCGCAGGGTTTCGGTCATCTCGGCGATCGCATCCCGATCTTCTGCCTGCCGGGTAACCCGGTCAGCGCGCTCGTCTCGTTCGAGGTGTTCGTACGGCCGGCGATTCGCAAGCTGCTCGGCAAGCGGAACCTGCAGCGCGCCACTGTGCAGGCCAAGGCCCTCGAAGGTGCGCAGAGCGTGGCCGGTGTGCGCCAGTACCGCCGTGGCCTGTTGCATCGTGAGGCGAACGGCGGCTACAGCGTGTCGTTCGTCGGTGGCGCCGGGTCGCACCTCATCGCGGCGATGGCGGCGGCGAACTGCCTGGTCGTGATCGGCGAGGACGACACCGAGGTCACGGCAGGCTCACGCGTGACGGTCATGCCGCTGCTGCTCGCGAACCGGTGAGTACGCACCCGGGCTGGCCCGCGCAGCTGTCTGCCGGCCCGGTCACGCTGCGCCCGCCTCGGCTGCGCGACGGGCGGCAGTGGAGCGAGGTGCGGTTGCGCAACGAGATGTGGCTGCTCAAGTGGGAGCCGACCTCGCCGCACGGCTGGTTCGAGCGCAACTCGTTGAGCGCGTGGCCGCCGCTGCTGTCGGCGCTGCGCAAGGCGGGCCGGTCCGGAACGATGCTGCCGTTCGTGATCATCTACGGGGGCCGCCTGGTCGGCCAGGTCAACGTCTCCAACGTCGTCCACGGCGTGCTGCGCTCGTGCACGGTCGGTTACTGGGTCGACCGCGCCGTCGCCGGCCGTGGCATCGTGCCCACCGCGCTGGCGCTCGTGATCGATCACTGTTTCAGCGCCGTCGGGCTGCACCGCGTCGAGGTCGACATCCGGCCGGAGAACGCGGCGAGCCTGCGGGTCGTCGAGAAACTGGGACTGCGGCGCGAGGGCTACTACGAGCGCTTCCTGGACATCGACGGCGGGTGGCGGGACCACGTCGCGTTCGCGATTACCGCCGACGAACTGCGTGGCAGCACGGTCCTGTCTCGGCTGCCGTACCTACCGGTGCGTCAGTAGAGCGGCGACACGCCGAGCGAGGTACCCGGCCAAGCCGCGGTTGCTGGCTAACTTGAGCGACAGACTTTGTTACAGGTGTGACTGGAGGTGCGAAGTGTTGTCACCGATGACGACGGTCTTCGTCCTCGCCGTCCTCTGGTTGATCGTGGTTGTCCCGATGATTCTGCGCCGGAACGACGAGCGCCGCAGGGAGCGATCCGTCGACGGATTCGGACGGGCGATGCGGGCGCTGGGTCGCCGCGCGCCGGTAGCCGCGACGTCACCGTCGTCCACACCCGATGTATTCGTCCTGCGCGAACGGCGCGCCGCTGCCATGGCGGCGCCCGAACGCCGTCCCGTGCCCGCACCTCAGGAGGCGCTCATGTACCCCGTTGATCGTTCGGACATGTCAGCGGCGCGCGCGCACATGATGGCCAGGCGCCGGCGCTCGCTGAGCGTGCTCCTGGTGGGTGCGGCGATCTTCACGCTGTTGGCGTTCACGATGGGCGGCGTCATGTGGCTGCTCGACTCGCCGTTCATTCTCGGCGTCGTCGGGTACGTGTACTTCCTGCGCTCGCAGGCGCGTCGCGATCGCGAGCGTCGCGCCACCCGTCAGCAGCGGGCCGCTGCGCGCCGTGTGGACGGCTTCGACGCAACCACAGACATCGCCAGGTTCGACGAAATGCCCGAGTCGGTGGTTCGCATCGACGACGACGACATCGAGCTGCACAACCTCGACACGGTCGATCTCACCGGCCTCTACAACGAGGAGATCGCGGCGCCGCCCACGGCACAGCGCCGCGCGAGCTGACCGAGCGCTCCTGCTAATCTGATCGTCGGCCCGCGAGGGTCCGTCCCGGTTCTCGGGGGCTGTGGCGCAGTCCGGTAGCGCACCTCGTTCGCATCGAGGGGGTCAGGGGTTCGAATCCCCTCAGCTCCACTTACGGCCCAGCATTTATCGGCCTTCCATGGCCACCCATCCATGTCCAAGATCGTTTGACCCTCATTTGACCCCGAAACCGTACGGACGGCCACGGCTGAAATCCCCGGAAGACAAGGGATTCCGCGCAGATGCCTCCTGTCCCGTGAACCCTGATGGGGGGAGTGGTTCGAATTCACACTCCTGGCTGGACCTTGGCCCCCTGCGAGGCCCCTTGACCGGGCTCGGACGCTCGGCGTCGCGCCCGGTCGACGCACCGCTCCACCGTCACCAAGATCGTATTGCTGCTGCGGCGGCTTCCTAGACAGGACGGCCCGAACGCCGATCATGCCGATCTCACCGTTATGCC
>Ga0208079_1001602_pt1 | contig 11690 bp, 11 predicted proteins | sample NGESurdeep092012_5_FD_184474 | JGI IMG/M metagenome (GOLD analysis project Ga0208079, IMG submission 184474) | Arctic peat soil microbial communities from Barrow, Alaska - NGEE Surface sample 210-2 deep-092012 (SPAdes) | ecosystem: Environmental > Terrestrial > Soil > Wetlands > Peat ... | reverse complement strand
CCCCGCCGAGCCCACCAGGGCGCGTAGCTGGTCCCAGGTCGGGATGTGGCCGGCGTCATCGGGGGTGTTGCCGTCGGCGACCCGGTAGGCGATCGGCACCGCCCCGTCGGCGGAGATGGTCAGGATGAACAGCAGCTGTTTCAGGTCGGGGCGGAAGTCCTTGTTGTGGCCGTGGCGGATCGCGGGGGTTGCTTTGCCGCCCCGTTCCCGGCCGTCGGCGTCGGGGTAGGCCCCGGTCACCGCCCGCGGTGGTTGAGTCGTTGTGCAGCTGGGTGGTCGCGACGTCGAAGTCGGCGATCACGCCCAGGACCGTCGCGGTGATCAGGCTCGCCCGGTCGGCGTCGAAGAGCCGGTCCAGGGTCCGGCCAACTCCTGTCGTCGTTGAGCATCTCGGCGTCACCGACCGCGAGGCCGAGCACGCCAGCGTCATAGGCCGCCGCCCACTCACCGAGTGCGTAGACCGGACGGTGTCCCACCACGAGGTTGCGCACCACCTGCTCGACCACCGCTGCCGGCGTCAGCCGCAGCCGGGCGTCGCCCGGAGGCAGGTAGGTCCGCAGATGGTCGGCCACGCCCATCCTGGCCAGGAAGAAGTTGACTATCGGCAGGCAACCCAGGTTCTGGGACTGCAACGTGAACTGCTCTGGTGTGGTCATCGCGGCCATTGTCGTCCTCCTCCTTGACGTCGAACCCGCTAACGGTCAGTATAGATGCTGACCGTTACCTGACCGGGGACCTGACGACGAATCGAGCGGTGTCGTGACCAGCCAGCTCCAGCACTATGAGCACACCTACCGGGCACTGGCGGCCGAGCTCGCTACCGTCGGGTTCATCAGCCAGGGCAGCGTCGTGCTCCGCTACACCTCATGCGGGAAACCGGGTTGCCGCTGCCAAGGCGACCCGCCACAACGCCACGGCCCCTACTACCAGTGGAGCCGTGCCGTGGCGGGCAAGACCGTGAGCCGCCGGCTCAACCAGAGCCAGGCCGAGCTCTACCGCAGTTGGATCGCCAACCGGCGACACCTCGAACAAATCGTCGCCCAGATGGAGCAGATCTCAGCCGACGCAGGCGAACTACTCCTACATCAAAGCGCCCCGCCCGAACTGCCCCGGTCAACGAAGCACTAACCCCCCACAAGTGGGGGGGCCAAATGGTCCCCGAGAAGTGCGGAACGTCAGTCATAGGACTCAAGCCACGAAGTACTGCGGGCCCAGCGGATCCAGCTTCAGGACGGCGAGGATGACCAGGACCGCCGCCACGAGCGCAAAGGCCGGCATCTGCCACCGTCGGCGGTCCGGCCCAACCGTGGCGATCAGGATCCCGCCACACACTGCACCGGTGATCGCACCGCCCACGTGAGCCTGCCAGGCGACGTTCGGGACGATGAAGGGCAATGCGAAGTTGAGCAGGATCAGCACACCGATACCCATGGTCGACCGGCCAAGGTGCCGGTTGACCACCAGCAACACCAGGAACAGGCCGAAGATGGCCCCTGAGGCACCCAGCGCGGGGGTCCCCCATGAGCTGTTCGGCTGGGTTGACGGAGTCGCGAGCAGCAGCAGGCCGACTGACCCACCCAGCGCGCACACCAGGTAGACAGTGGCGAACCTGAGCCGACCGAGCAGCGGTTCGACGTACTGCCCGACGATCCACAGGGCATACATGTTGAACAGGATGTGCAGCGGATCGCTCGGGTCGTGCTCGAACGCCGAGGTCAGGAGCCGCCACGGCTGTGACCGGGCGGCCGGCGCAAAGAACACGAGGTCGTTCGAGAACGACGGCGAAGCCTTCTGCATCAGCCAGACGACTGCGCAGATGACGATGATCGTCAGGGTGACCACCGGCCGCCCTGACGGGGTGACCTTGGCCCCGAACTGGGTGCGCGGCGCACGCATGCTCTTCTGACCCTCGCGGACACAGTCGGCGCACTGGATGCCCACCGCGGCCGGCTGTTGGCACTCAGGGCAGGTCGGCCGGCCGCAGCGCTGGCAGCGCACATACGACACGCGATCGGGGTGCCGTGGGCAGACAGGTTCCGTCTGATTTGGCGAGGGCTCACTCATGCGAGACGTTCACCGATCAGCCAAGGACCGTTGTGCCACTGTGATCTCAGCTCTCGTCGACCGTGACCGAGTTGATGACAACAGGCTCTACCGGCCTGTCGCCGCCGCCAGTGCGCACGGCGCCGATCTTGTCCACGACGTCGCGGCTGGGCTGGTCGGCGACCTCTCCGAAGATCGTGTGTTTGCCCTGAAGGTGCGGTGTTGGTCCCGTGGTGATGAAGAACTGTGAACCGTTGGTGCCCTGGCCGCCACGAATGCCGGCATTGGCCATGGCCAGGACGTAAGGCTTGCTGAAGTTCTTGTCCGGGCTGATCTCGTCATTGAACGCGTAGCCGGGGCCGCCCATACCGCTGCCTTGGGGGCACCCACCCTGGATCATGAAGCCAGGGATGACGCGATGGAAGGTCAGGCCGTCGTAGTAGGGCGTCGGGCTTGTGCGGCCTGCGTCGTCCTTGTAGTCCAGGGTTCCTTGGGCGAGGCCCACGAAGTTCGCAACCGTCTTGGGGGCGTGATCGGGGAACATCGTGATCGTGATGTCGCCGAGGGTCGTGTGAAGGGTGACGTTCATGCTGCCATCCTCGCATGCGGGTAGGTGCCTCGCCGGTCTGGGCGGGTGACGCCGGACGGGCCCCCGGGTGGGGGCGTGGGTGGTCAGGTCTACCGGTACGGTGCAGGATGGAAGCAGAACCGACGTCACGACCTGTGGAGGACATCATGTTTCGTAGCAAGAGCAGGACAGAGCAGGTTCAGGCCCAGTCTGATTCCCTGGCGAGCACGGCTGCGGCGGTTGCCGACCAGTTGCGCGAGCGGGTTGGTCCAGCTGTCGGCCAGGCTACCGAGAGCGCCATGGAGTGGGCCAGGCCACGCGTCGAGCATGGTATCGAGGTGGCGGCCCCAAGGCTGGAGTCCGCGGTCAACGGGCTGGGGCCCAGGGTGGACACCGCACGGGACAAGATCGTCGACGAGTTGATTCCCCGCATTGCCGAGGCCATCAGCATCTGGGCAGCCGCGAGCGCCGCGGCCAAGAATGAGGCGGTATCACGCGGGCAGGGGGCTGCCGCCGTCATCTCCGGCGACGCAGTCGCGTCACCCAAGGGCAGGAAGAAGCGGATACTGCTCATCCTGGGCCTGGTCGGCGCCGCGGGTGCGGCTGCCATGACGTTGATGAGGAAGTCCGCACCTAAGGACGACCCCTGGACCACACCGCTTGCGGACCCCTATGGCGCAGCGCCGAACGGTCGGCACTCGGCCTCGTCAGTTGTCGACGAGGCGCCCGTGAAGGAAACAGCCGAGCTGGGGACCCCCGTCGTCGACTCCGTCGACAAGACCGGCGTACCCAGCTCCACGGACCCGGCGACGGAGACCGAGGTCACCGGCAATCCCGTTGAGGAAGACCCGGACAAGGACCTCACCGCGAAGAGCACTAAGACCAGGAATGTCGAGGGCAAGACCGACACAGACCCGAACGGCACAGACAAGAACCTGCACACTTAGTCTGCGACCAGGACGGTCACCAGGTGCAAAGACCGGCGCGCCTGCGATCGACTCCGCGGCGCTGGCTCACAGGGACGCCATCAACCCCCGGGTCCGCCGGTAGGGGTCGCTGGGGTCCGGCCGGATGGCAATGAGCTGGCGCGCCGGTCTGGGCAAGCGCCAGGAAGGAACGGCAGAACATGCGCCCGGCCCCAGCGCCGTCTGGCTCGATCCGGCGGCGGTACCACCATCGGGATGCGCAACGACCTCGTCGGCACGGGCCTCTGATCGGGCAGCGGTGCGTGACGGTGAGGTGAGGGGTGGGCGCGCGCCTCGCGTACAGTTTTCTGAGTGCCCATCGACGACAACCGACCTCCAGCCACGGAGGCGGACCACCAGTGCCGGCCGCCGGACACTGGGCAACCCGCAATACTGGCGGCTGACCTGGCATGCTGCCTTCGCGTGCTGGCTCAGGTCGACGGGCTCCCGGCCGAGCACCCGGACGCCGTGGCGATCAGGCGGGCGACGGCACGAGTCTTCAAGGGTGTCAAGCAGAAGCGCCGTGCGGAGCGCCGCGACAAGGTGGTGGCCAATGACCGTGCCGTCACCGCCTTGACAGCCACCGGCGCACCGGAGCGGATCGACGATGAGACCCAGGGTGTGCAACTGGTGTCGACTGCCACCGGCGCGCTCGCAGGAAGGCTTCTGCAGCCACGATCCTGCTATACATGCAAGGCCCGCTACGTCGACGTCGACGCGTTCTATCATCACCTCTGCCCCCCGTGTGCAAACCTCAACCGCAGTAAACGCAACGCGCGCACCGACCTCGCTGGCCGGCGTGCTCTGCTCACCGGTGGCCGCGCCAAGATCGGGATGTACATCGCGCTGCGGCTTCTGCGCGACGGCGCACACACCACGATTACCACGCGCTTTCCCGCCGACGCGGTCCGAAGGTTCACCGCGATGGAGGACAGCGCGAGCTGGATCCATCGGCTGCGTATCGTCGGGGTCGACCTACGGGATCCGGCACAGGTCATCGCACTGGCAGATTCCGTCGCCGCGCAGGGACCGCTGGACGTCCTGATCAACAATGCCGCCCAGACCGTGCGCCGGTCGCCACGGTCCTACGCTCCACTGGTCGAGGCCGAGACCGAACCCCTTCCGCATGGGCCCCTACCCGAGATGGTCACCTTCGACCACGTCAGCAACGCCCATCCGGCGTCCCTGACCGGGGCGCTGCAAGCCCCAGTGTCGGCACATGCAACGACTCCACACGTGTTGACCACTCTGGCCCTGCGTGCCGGCTCAGCGGCACCGGCCAGGGTGGCAGCTGGGACCGCGATCGACGCCGGCGGTCTTGTACCCGACCTGCACCACGTCAACAGCTGGACGCAGCCCGTTCAGGAAGTGGATCCGTTGGAGCTGCTCGAGGTCCAACTCTGTAACTCCACCGCACCCTTCATCCTGATCAGCCGCCTGCGTGCTTCGATGGCAGGCTCTACGGCTCGGCGAAAGTACGTCGTCAACGTCTCAGCGATGGAAGGACAGTTCAGCCGCAGCTACAAGGGCCCTGGCCACCCGCACACCAACATGGCCAAGGCGGCGCTCAACATGCTGACGCGCACCAGTGCCCGGGAGATGCTCGAGACGGACGCCATCCTGATGACCGCGGTCGACACCGGATGGATCACGGACGAGCGCCCGCACCCGACGAAGATGCGACTGGCCGAGGAGGGCTTCCACGCCCCTCTCGATCTCGTCGATGGCGCGGCACGCGTCTATGACCCGATCGTGCAGGGCGAGCTGGGCAAGGACATCTTCGGCTGCTTCGTCAAGGACTACGAGCCGGCGCCCTGGTAGCACGTCCCGTGGCCGTGTGGGCCGGCATCAACTGCCCGGCCGTGAAGGGCTCGCGTTCCTGCCCTCACCGTGAGAGCTTCAGTGCGCTGGGCCCTAGCCGCAGGCTTGCTGACGGGCTGCGTGATCCACATTCGTGCTTTGCCCCAAGGTCAGCTCGATGCCCGCTCGCGTCCTGGCCCCGAAGCCTCACCACTGGTCAGCCTCCTGCCACCAGTTTTTGCGCGACCCGTAGAAAGCTCGGGACGTGCCGTTTCCGGCCCGAGTCCTCGTCCGCTTGGCTCATGCCCTAGTACTCGTCACCCGGCTCGCGTCCATTGACTGGGCCGTACTTGGTGAGGTACTCGATCTCCTTCTTCAGCTCGATCATCCTGAGCTCGCGTCCGACGGTCAGTCGCTGGAACTGCTCGAGCTGGGCCAGCCGCTCCTGCTCCTCGGTCTCCGCCGCCTTGCGATCCTCGATGTCGACCAAACCGCCTACCACCGACACCGGGGTGCCATCCTCGTCCACCTTCACCCGAGTACGGCAGGCCACCCACCGGTAGGTGTGGTCCGAGCGGCGGAACCGGAACTCCACGCTCGCCGCAGTCCGCAAACCAGCATCGGCGACCACCTGCCGGAACCGAACCAGGTCATCAGGGTGAATGAACTCATCGATGCAATGGCCCAACAAGTCGGGCGCCTTCCAGCCCAGGACGTCCTCGACCGGCCCGGAAGCCCACTCATATCTGCGGTTCAGGCTCAGGCGCATGACCACATCTGAGGCGTTCTCCGCCAGGAGGCGGTACTGCTCCTCCGACTCGGCCAGGCTCTGCTCGGCCTGTACGTGTTCGCTGACATCCATGATCTGGACGATGAAGTTCCGCACTGACCCGTCGTCATTGCGTACGCACGACATCGAAAGGTCACCCCACAGCACCGAACCATCAGGCTTCAGGTATCGCTTCCGAACGCGAAATGAGGACATTGTCCCAGCTACCAGGTCATTGAGCAGGCCTTCGCCGACCGACACGTCATCCGGGTGCGTCACGTCCCGCCACGTCGCCGCCATCAACGTCGGGGCGTCGCGGCCCAGCATCTGGCACAGCGCCGGGTTCACAAGAATGAAGCGCCCCTCGGGAGACTCCAGGCTCACGCGGTACCGCGCTGGGACAGCGTCGCGGCTCCCTCGCCCATCTCCTCCACGAGCACCCGGTAGGGGCGGTCCGCGCTGGTCAGCGCGCAGTTCAGCTGTGCTGCAACACCCTTGTTGTCCGTGCCCTTCGCGCAGGCGAGCACGATCTTGGACCGAAGCGCCAACGCCTGAGAGGACTTCGCCCGTCGCGACCACCGCACCAGCTGCTCACCCTCCTGCTCGGTCAGGGTCAGCTCGGTCTTGGGTCGCCCGGTTCTCGCCATACCAACAGTCTACGACTTATCTCATGAATTAACGGTGCGACCCACTAGTTGGGCCAGGTTGAACCCGAGCGAGCCCACGTTCTCTCTCAAATCGGCGGCCGACTCCTCGAACGTCAGGAACACACCCGGCTCACCGAAGTCGCGCGCCCCCCTGACCAGAAACACGACCGCGAACAACGTCTTGCCCGACCCCGACGCCCCCGTCACTAATGTCGGCCGGCCCCGCGGCAAGCCGCCATCGGTCAGCTGGTCGAACCCCCGAATACCTGACGCCGCCTTAGCGAGCCGCGCCTCGATCCGCGACCCGGCCCGGGGCGTGGTCTATGCGCCCATGACACCTCCTCGGCCGAACAACCAGCGTGTCACCCGACTTCCACACGGGTCAAGGGTCGAAACCGCGGCTGGGCTGGGGAATGCTCGCCGGACCTGGCCTTGATGGGCACCAGGCCCGGCCATCTTCGACGCGCTGCGACCGCGTGCGCCCCGCGTGTCTCCCTGGGAGGTCCCGCAGATCTGCTCAGGTCGTGGCATGACTGAGGCCCCTCCCGATGAGCGGAAAGGGCCCCTGACCTGGGTGGAGACACGGGGAATCGAACCCCGGACCTCCTGCTTGCAAATCGCCGACCACCATTCGTGTGGGGTTTCAACCGTGCTCGGACCAAGGTCCCCGAGTGGCCTGACGCACCCCGCAATGGGCCCTGTTACTGGCACGGCCATGGCACGGGAGAAGCGCATTCCCCCCAGGAGACGGCCCCTGTCGTGCAAGTCAGTGGCAGGTTTCCCAGGCTCGCGGAGACTCACCTCACGTCTGACTGTCGGTAGTCGACGGCACTCTAGTTAGCACACACGTCCCATTGAGTGTCACATCCTATGCACTCAGAAACTGAGTCTCACAGAAGGTCTTGGTGGTCATGAGCAGCCCGGTTTGCGACACCTTTGACGCGTTTCGAGAAGAACTTGACTTAGCTGAACAGTCAGCTAAGCTTGCTATCATGGCATCGAGATCACCCTCCTTCAGGTTCGTTGATCTCTTCGCCGGCATCGGTGGATTCCATGCCGCCCTCGCTCACGCGGGTGGCCGCTGCGTGTACGTCTCAGAGATCGACGAGGCGGCTCGGATGACGTACGCCCGGAACTGGATCGACCTGCTCCCCGCGCAGTCCCGTCCCCAGGTGAACACCGACATCACGTTAGCGACCCCGGTCGACGGCGCGGTGGATGTCCCCGCTCACGATGTGCTGACCGCGGGGTTCCCATGCCAGCCGTTCTCGAAGTCTGGCTTCCAACGCGGCATGGATGAGGCCCGTGGGACGCTGTTCTGGAACATCGCCAGGATCCTCGAAGAGCGGACGCCGTCCGTGGTGCTGCTGGAGAACGTCCGCAACCTGGCAGGGCCTCGGCACCGTCGTGAGTGGGAGATCATCATCCAGACTCTGCGCGAGATCGGGTACAGGGTCTCATCGACACCGTCGGTGTTCTCACCGCACTTCCTGCCGCCATCGCTTGGCGGTACACCGCAGGTCCGCGACCGGGTGTTCATCTTGGGCACGTTCGTTGGTCCAGAGTGCGCACTGAAGGAAGTTGAGGTTGCGCCAACCGTCTACCGGGGACCGGTCGATGGCTGGAACCCCCGGAACTGGGACGCCAACTGGGTGCTTGACGACGACTCGGACATCGAGAACCTGTCTCGCTACAAGCTGTCTGCTGAGGAGACGGACTGGATCAACGTCTGGGACGACCTTGTCCAACGGATGTGGTCCGCACGTGGGATCCGTCTTCCGGGCTTCCCGCTGTGGGCAGATGCATGGATCCCCGAGCGAGCACTTTACCCAGTCGAGCTCGAAACTCTGCCGCGCTGGAAAGCTGACATCCTGGTCAAGAACGCGCGGTTCTATGACGACCATCGCGACCTAATCAGGGCCTGGCGAAAAGCCAACCCCTCGTTTACAACCTTCCCCGGCACGCGCCGCAAACTTGAGTGGCAGGCACAAGACACCGGCTCATTATGGGAGACAGTGATGCACCTTCGGCCCTCCGGCATCCGCGCCAAGGCTCCCACGTACCTCCCGGCGCTGGTGGCCATCACGCAGACATCGATCGTGGGCAGCCGAGCACGTCGCCTGACTCCGCACGAGGCTGCCAGGCTTCAAGGCCTTCCACGGTCGTTCCGGTTCGCGAACAGTCGCGAGGCGGCCTCCTACAAACAGGTGGGAAACGGCGTCGCAGCTGGCGCAGCCTGGTACGTCCTGCGTGAACACGTCGGACAGAACGAGAGGGACCTGCCCAAACGTGTCGCCTCCGCGATCCTGGATGCGGACCCGAACCCGTGCCCTGACGCTCTGTCGCCAGCCGCTTACGCGTTCGAGGACCACCTCCTCGAGGAGAAGGTCGCTACTCTCGCGAGCTAACCTATTTGGGTGGCCAAGAAGTGGGTGAGTACAGCCGCCGGCAAGCACCTCTCGGGCCGCGTGCGGGAGAGCACGGCCCCTGAGGTCGCCCTCCGCAAGGCACTCCATGCGGCCGGTGCCAGGTTCCGCCTTCACCGTCATTTAGCCAAGGGCTGTACTCCGGACATTGTTCTTCCCAGCCGGCATCTGGCCATCTTCGTCGACGGGTGCTTCTGGCACGGGTGCCCGATACACGGTCGGAAGACTCCGTGGACCGGGCCGAACGCCGAGCTCTGGGCAGACAAGATGCAGCGGAACCGCGGACGCGACGAGCGCTCAACACAGCTGGCCCAAGACCTAGGTTGGATCGTGGTGCGTGCCTGGGAATGCGAAGTACGCAGTTCTCCAGCTGCCGTCGCGGCTCAGCTACTGCAAACGACCTGACCGACGGACTCAACGCAACCGGGCGCCAGGCGGGATGTCATGCTCGGGTCGTCTGGCGGCCGGTATCTGACTGAGCTAACTTCCCCTTCATGACGTCTCCGCAAGACGACTCTGGCAGCCAGCTCTCGCGCCTTTCGACCTCTGAGCCGGAGTTCCTGGCAGCCCGGAGCAAACTCGAGGCCGTCAGCCGCATCAGCGCGACGACCCACAGCCCGCCAGAGACCCTCGGTCCGGGCAGCAAAGAGCGCAAGTCAGTCCTGGTCAACCTCGCCACCGGCCTTCACATCTCGGTGAACACAAAAGCAGACAAGCCTGGTCTCGGTGAACAGATCGCGCGCAGCCTGCACGTGGGTTGGGACACGGAGTGCTGGTCAACTGGCCAGACGATCACCCTTGTCGGCCTCAACCAGCTCCTTGAAGGTGCGGAGCGCGAGGTCAGACGTCGAGAAGCTCAGGCGCCGTCCGTCGTCTCGTTCGTGCCGGCGAGAAGCAAACTCGAGGCGGTCGCACGGATCAGCGCACTGACCGATGCACAACCAGAGACGCTCGGACCAGGAAGCAAGGAACGCAAGTCTGCGCTGGTCAACCTCGCGACAGGTTTGGGCCTCACGATCGACTTCCGGAAGAACAAGCCTGAGGTCGGTGCCCAGATTGCCAACGAGTTGCGCACGACATGGGAGCCAAGCTGCTGGTCCACCGGCAACACAATCACACTGATCGGCCTCAATCGGCTCCTCGAGGCCGGTCAAAGCGAGGTCGAACGGCGTCACGGAACTCTCCTGGGCGGCTTCTTCCGCACGGCTTGCGAGGAGGCAGCCGCCATCATTGAAGCGCTAGCACTCGTGATCCCGAGGCACATGGAAGGGCGCAACTGCGTCGGCCGAATGCTCGAGGCTGAGTACTCCCAGTGGGCTCAGGACGAGTGGGCTGCGTTCTTCTTCGAGTTCGTAGGGCTCCCTGCCCTGGTCAACGCCTTTTCGGGTGGACCCGTGGTCTTCGAGAATACGATCTTCGACTACAGCTTGCGCCAGGTCTGGGATCTCAAGCTCCATGCTGCAGCGAGAGACGCGGCACCCTTGAATGCGATGCATGCGATCGATGCATGTTTGGACGCCGGCAGAGGTCTAGGGTTCATCGTCCTCTCGGGAGACACCGAATACGACAAAGGCGAGTTCCGTCAGTGGCTACGTCAACTACGGGTCACTCAAGGGAAGAAGGCGGCCCCGCGGAATGCGCCACCTAGCTACGTGCGAAAGTCCAAGGCCAACTTCAATCCGACAAAGATCGAGGCGTTCTTCTTCGCTAACGGCGAGGCACTCGAGAGGGCACGCAACTCCGGCGTGCTGACCGTCATGCACCAGGGCAAGCAAGCGTCCGGGGCCGAACGCAGACCGAAATATGGACTCAACCTCGCCAAAGCCCGCGCAGCCGGTTTGGCTCTCGCTACAAAGATTCTTACCGGCTGATTCCGACGCCTCAGCTGTAGTCAGTTGTCGCTTCTCCTGGAGACCATTGCGCCACAATGAGATCCGCGATTCGGACATGCTCGGTGGTCACGGTCTTCTCGTTGTCAACAGGTACGTCGGCGCCCCACCCAGGCGGCGCAGCGTCACGTCCAGGCGGCGCAGCGTCACGTCCAGGGCCGCCATCACGCTCGGCGAGGTCTTGTCCCGGATCGCCAACACCACCCGGAACCGCGACCACGCCAGCCACGCACAGAACAACGTCGTCTTGACCCCGTCGATGACCGGACCGTCACCGAAATCGTATTGGGCCCACTGGCCAGGTTCGGTGACCCACGGGCGGTGCACCCGCACCCGGCCCAGGCGGTAGTTCTTCTTCACCGCCGCGACCGCTCGGCGAGTAGTCCGCTCCGACCCGGTGAAGCCGACCGCGACGAGCTTGTCGTGGGCGACGTCGGCGCGGACTTTGCCATTGGAGCGGTCGACCCACTCCTCGACCTTGGGCAGGAACTCGTCGATCAACATCGGCCGCCTCACCCCGCCAACAGCCAGGCCGCTATCTCGGACGGCGACGTACCTGGCGACGGTGTGATGTGAGACCCCG
>Ga0208079_1001601_pt1 | contig 11693 bp, 10 predicted proteins | sample NGESurdeep092012_5_FD_184474 | JGI IMG/M metagenome (GOLD analysis project Ga0208079, IMG submission 184474) | Arctic peat soil microbial communities from Barrow, Alaska - NGEE Surface sample 210-2 deep-092012 (SPAdes) | ecosystem: Environmental > Terrestrial > Soil > Wetlands > Peat ... | reverse complement strand
GAGCTTGACCTTCTTGCGACCCGTCAGGTCATGGCTGATCTCACGGATGGCCCGGATCGGGTTCTCCAGCGTCAGGTCCGGCATCGACACACCGGCCTCGAACATCCGCAGCACCAGATCGGCCGAGCCGACCTTGAGCATCGTGGTCGTCTCGCTCATGTTGGAGTCACCCACGATGACGTGCAGCCGGCGGTACTTCTCGGCGTCGGCGTGCGGCTCGTCCCTCGTGTTGATGATCGGCCGCGAACGCGTGGTGGCGCTGGAGACGCCCTCCCAGATGTGGTCCGCCCGCTGACTCAGGCAGTATGTCGCCCCGCGGGCCGTGGTCGTGATCTTGCCTGAGCCGCAGGTGACCTGGCGGGTGACCAGGAACGGAATCAGGACGTCGGACAGCTTCTGGAACTCTCCGGCCCTTCCGACGAGGTAGTTCTCGTGGCAGCCGTATGAGTTGCCCGCCGAGTCGGTGTTGTTCTTGAAGACATAGATCTCACCCGCGATGCCCTCGTCGGTGATCCGTTGCTGGGCGTCGGCCACGAGCCCCTCGACGATGCGCTCGCCGGCCTTGTCGTGAGTGACCAGCTGGCGCACGTCGTCGCATTCTGGTGTTGCGTACTCGGGGTGGCTGCCGACGTCGAGATAGAGCCGAGAACCGTTGGCGAGAAACACGTTTGAGGACCGACCCCAGGAGACGACCTTGCGGAAGAGGTAGCGCGCCACCTCGTCCGGAGTCAGTCGTCGCTGCCCGCCGAACGTGCACGTCACTCCGTACTCGTTCTCGATACCGAAGATTCGGCGATCCATGGGCTCACTCTAGGCGCGCCGGGACCGCTAGTCGCTCGGCGAGACGACGTGTTGCTCACCTGCCTGACCTGGCCTCCTGGCTGGTGCCGGCTGCTGCCTTGACGGTAACTAGGCACATGGGATGATTGGTCACGTGACTGCCTCACCGGGAACCCTGAACCAGTCCTCAGGCGACCCGGACCGCACCCCCGAAGAACCCAGCTCGGCTGCCTTCGGCCTGTTGTCGCGGGCGCAGGCGCTTGCCGATCGTCTTCAGGCGGATGTGGAGGCTGAGGTAGCAGCACTGCGCGCCGACGCCCACGCGGCGCACGACGAGGCGAGACACCTGCTGAGCGACGCCACCAGCGTCCACGAAGACGCCCTCAGCGCCCAGCGTTCGGCTCAGGCCCGACTGCAGGAGGCACAGGAAGAGTCGGCTCAGCTCATTGCCGACGCCGCAGACCAGGCCACGTTGGTGGCCGACGCCGCTGCCAGGACGAGCGAGAACCTCGTAACCAGCACCCAGGTGGAGGCCGCAGAGCTTCGGACCAGCATCCTGGCGGAGGCGCTACGGCTGCAGGTCCTGGCTACCACCGAGCTCGAGCAGGTCCGGGAGAGCAACGCTGCGCTGCAGGCCGAGACCGCGGCGCACATCGAGTCCCAACGACTGCAGGCCGATGCCGAGCTGCAGCAGCTGGCCGAAGAGGCTGCCCGCCAAGCCGCCTCGATCCGGGCTGCCGCCGAAGAGTTCGCGACCGATGCAAGAGCGCAGGCCACCGCCGATGCCGACGCGGCGCGTGCCTCGGCGGCACAAGAGCTCGAGCAAGCACGGACCGAGACAACGGAGCTCAGATCGACCACCGGCGCTGAGATCGAGTCGGCACGAGATGCCGCGACAGCAGAGGCCGATCGCGTTCTGGGTGACGCTGCCGACCATATGCAATGGGCCCAAAACACCGTTCGGTCTCTGCTGTCGACGGCCGAGGCCGAGGCCGAGCTGACGCGCTTGGCTGGCCACGCCAGGAATGCTGCTCATCTAACCGCACGACGGCGACTCGTCCAGGACCTCATCTCCCGCGTCGCCCTGCGCGCGCGGACAGCCCTGGCCGAGGCCTCTGCCGAAGCCGAACGGCTTCGTGCCCAGGCGAATGCCGTTCTCGAGGCAGCCGACAACGACGCCGTCGCCACTGGCGAGCACGCCCGGGCGCACGCCGAGAGGGTCATCAGCGAGGCTGACCTGACGGCGCAGGCGCGGCTGGAGCGCACGCAGCGGCGACTGGACGAGGCCGAGGGTGGCGCCAAGGTGCTGCGCGAACGGGCCGCGTCCGAGGTGGCGCGACTGCAGACCGAGGCCCATGAGCACCGCCGGGCGGTCCGCGAAGAGGCAACGACGATACTTGCTGCTGCCCGCGCCGACGCGGACAGCAGCCGGGCCGAGACACGCGATCTCCTCGCCCACGCCCGCGCGGAGGTCGCGGTTCTGGCACAAAGACGCGACGACATCACCGAACAGCTCGGCCACCTCTCAGGTGTGATCGAGGCCCTTGCCGTGTCCGAGCACTCAGCGGCCGTTGCAGGGCTCTCTGCGATCGCGCCCGAGAGCTCTGATGCCATTCCCGAGAACCCAACATCCCACCTCTCCATCACCACCGAAGCAACGACAGGAATCCGATGACTGACCCCAACGCCCATTTCCGCAACGTCCTACGCGGATACGACCCCGCTCAGGTTGACCAGCTCGTGCATGAGCTGTCACAAGCAGCCACGGCAGCTCAGCAGGAGGCTGCCGAGCGGACCATCCAGGTCAGCAAGCTCGAGGCCGCGACTGGCCAGCTCAAGAGCGAGATCGAACGTCACGTCCAACAGCTCCGTGCCTTGGAAGAGGCACAGATGAAGGCCGCGGCGCCCACCTACGCTGGTTTGGGCGAACGCATCGGCTCCATCCTGGCGCTGGCGGACAAGGAAGCAGCCGAGATGCGGACGCGGGCTCAGGCCGACGCCGCAAATCACCACGCGCTGGCTGACGAGAGCGCCCGCGCGACGCGTCAGAGTGCCGACGACTACGCAACGGAGACACGCAGCGCCGTCGACGCCGACGTAGCAAGGATCCTGGAAGACGCCAAACGGCACGCGGACAGCCTCCTGGACGACGCCGACCGCGAGGCCATGGCCCGGCGCGAAGAAGCCGAAGCTGTCTACGAGCGGGCCCGCGCCAAGTCCGCCGCCGCCGCCGTCGACTTCGAGACAACCCTGGCCGCCCGCCGGGACGCGTCGGCACTGGAGCTCGTCGCCGAGATCGCTGCCGCCGAGCAGCAGCTCGCCGATGTCCAGCTGCGGGCAGAGCAGACCCGCAGCGAGTCAGAGCACGTGCAGCAGGAAGCGGCGTCGAGGTCCGGTCAGCAGCTCGAGCAGGCGACCACGCACGCACAGACGCTGGTGGCCGAGGCGAAGATCAAGGCCGAACGCATCCGGTCCGACTCCGAGCGCGAGCTCGCAGCCGCCACCCAGCGACGAGACAGCATCAACGCGCAGCTCACCAATGTCCGCCAGATGCTGGCGACGCTCGGCGGTGTGGCGATGATCGCGCCGATCGAGGAGGCAGCAGCCGTCGCCGACGAGACCGAGGCCATTGCCGAGGTCGAGCCGCATGCGGTGGTGACCGAGGCCCAGGATGGCGAGAACGCCACTGACGAGCACACCACCGACGAGAACACCACTGACGACAACACCACTGGGACGGACACTGAGCCTGCTACGGCCGAGCTGACCGTCGAGGCGCGTGCCGACGGCGAAGCAGCCGTCAACGTCGGCGACAACGCGGACGACAACGCGGACGGCAACAGCAACGGCCACAAGACATCTGGCTCAGGCCGCAAGGTGGGCTCGAAGCGCTGAGCTCGTCCTAGGTCAGATGGGCGAAGGACGAGGGTTCGGCGGCGAGAAACTCTGACAGTGTCATCGGTCGCCGGCCGGTGAGGTGCTCGATGGTGTGACTGGTCACCGAGCCCTCGCCGGTGTCCAGCATCAGGTACGAGCCGATCCAGCTGTCGACCAACCAGTCGGGGTGGCCCGCCCTCGACTCCCTGGCCTCTGCCAGAGTCTCGGCGTGGTACGTGATGGCCCGGCGAGTGGCCTTGGTCAGGGCGCGTGCAGTCTCGTGCAGGTCAATCGCATGAGGTCCGGAGACGTCGTAGATCTGTCCCTCATGGCCGGGCTCGGTCAGCAGGACAGCGGCAAGTCGCGCCACGTCGGCTCGAGCCACCCAGGCCACGCGACCGTGTCCGGCCGGAGCGCGGATCACCCCGTCAGGCCCAACGAACCGGGGCGCGGCGTCGGCATACAGGGTGTTGCGCATCGAGGTGAGGCTGATCCCGGCGTCGCGGATGGCCTGCTCGGTGGCTCCGTGGTCGCGTGCGTAGGGGAACGTCGCATCGGGCGCGGCGCCCATGAACGAGGTGTAGACGATGCGTTCGACGCCGGCGAGGCGCGCACCCTCGACTGCCTTGCGGTGCAGCGAGACCCGATCAGGATCCTCATGCCCTGACACAAGAAACAGCGTGCTTGTGCCGTCCAGGGCCCGGGCCATCACCTCTGAGTCCTCGTACGACGCCATGGCGACCTCGGCGCCCGGCAGCTGCGGCGCCCGAGCAAGGTCTCGGACGATCAACCGCTGCTCCACGCCTCGAGCCGACAGCTCGCGGGCAACCCGGCCGCCGAGCCCTCCGGTGGCACCGGTCACCGAGATGGTCATGACGGATCTGGCTCGGGGGGGCCGCCGCCAGCGCTGTCGCCGGACGGTGAGGTCTCGCCGGACGGTGCAGCCTCGCCGGTCAGCGTGTCGTGACGCCCGGGCGCCGCGTCATCGTCGGCAGGCACATCCTTCGTGGGGTTCTCGCTGCTCAGGAGCGCGTCGAGCAACGGCCCCGCCAGACGCCGGAAGGTGCGCCTGGGCCGCTCCCGGTCCAGAACCGCGACCTCGAGCTGGGTCATGGTCAGGGTGCGTGAGGGCCCACCGCTCGGGTCCTGCCCCAGCAACTCGACAGCCAGCGCCAGAGCATCACCGAGGTTCATGCCTGGCCTCCACCGCTCCTTGAGACCAGCGGTGATGTGCTCGCCGGTTCCACCCATCGCGATGAACCCCTGCTCGTCGGCGACCGAGCCGTCATACATCAAGCGGTAGATCTGGTCCTCGTCGGCGTTCTCACCGACCTCGGCAACGACAATCTCGACCTCGTACGGCTTTGACTCCTGGGTGAAGACCGCGCCGAGCGTCTGTGCATAGGCATTGGCCAGTCCCCGCGCCGTCACGTCCCTGCGATCGTAGGAGTAGCCACGCAGGTCGGCGTAGCGCACACCCGCCACTCGCAGATTCTCAAACTCGTTGTACTTGCCGACCGCAGCGAAGGCGATCCGGTCATAGATCTCGGAGACCTTGTGCAAAGCGCGTGAGGGGTTGTCGGCGACGAACGCGATGCCCCGGTCATAGCCCAGAACCACGACGGAGCGGCCTCGGGCGATCCCCTTGCGCGCGAAGTCGGCCCGGTCCTTCATCAGCTGCTCGGGCGAGACGTAGAACGGCATGGTCATCGGGCACCTCCGGGGTTGCCTTGGCGGTCGGCCACGATCTGCTCGACAACAGCGGCAAGCGCGCCGTCGTCCAGGAACCGCAGCCCGTCGACATCCACGACGGCAAGCGTCGGCCAGATCCGTCGACCGAGGTCGGGGCCGCCGGTCGCCGAGTCGTCGTCCGCAGCGTCATAGAGCGCCTCGACAGCCACGCGGCTGGCGGCAGCCGAGTCCATGCCCGGTCGCCAGAGCTTCTTCATAGCACCGCGGGCAAACAGCGAGCCTGAGCCGACGCTGTGATGGTCATGCTCCTCGTAGCAGCCGCCGGTGACGTCATAGGAGAAGATCCGGCCAGCCATGGTGTCGAGGTCGAAACCGGCGAACACAGGGACCACGGAAAGGCCCTGCATGGCCATCGCCAGATTCGCCCGGATCATCGAGGCGAGCCGGTTGGCCTTGCCCTCGACCGACAGCAGCGTGCCCTCGATCTTTTCGTAGTGCTCGAGCTCGACCTGGAACAGCTTCACCACCTCGATGGCAAGGCCCGCGGTTCCGGCGATCCCGACAGCGGAGTACTCGTCGGCGGCAAACACCTTGTCCATGTCGCGGTTGGCGATCAGGTTGCCCATGGTGGCTCGACGGTCCCCCGCCATGACGACGCCGCCGTCATAGGTGAGCGCCACGATCGTCGTCCCGTGCGGCGCCTCGACCGTGCCGCCCACAGGCAGTGCACGGCGCGAGGGCAGCAGCTCAGGAGAGTGCGCGCTGATGAACTCGGTGAAGGACGAGGAGCCGGTCGTCATGAACGCTGCGGGCAGTCGACCGGCGCCGCCGAATCCGAGGTTCACTGGCCACCCTTCTGGACAAAGCCGCGCACGAACTCCTCGGCATTGGCCTCGAGGACGCCGTCGATCTCGTCCAGCACGCTGTCGATGTCGTCGTCGAGCGCGTCCTTGCGTGCCGTCGCCTCGGGGCTCGCTGCTGCGGGCGCGGGCGCCTCGTCGGGGGTCTCGTCGCGACGCTGTGGTCGGCTGTGTTCCTGGCTTGGCATCCGTCCTCCAAGGGCGATCATCGGGGCCGGCAGACGCCGGACATCCTTTGTCATCGGCAGCCTAGTCGGATCTCACCGACCGGCTGCGGCCAATGCCTGCAACAGGGTTGACGCGTCGGGGCTGTGGTCAATCAGGTCGCCGACGCCTTCACGGGTACCACGCAGCGGTTCGAGCATGGGAACCCGCTGCAGGGCCGTCTGGCCGGGCACATCGAAGATCACCGAGTCCCATGACGCAGCGGCAATCTCAGCAGGGTACTTCTCCAGGCAGCGACCCCGGAAGTAGGCGCGCGTGTCCTCTGGCGGGTTGGCGATGGCTGCCTCCACCGCCTCATCCTCGACCAGCGACTCGATACGGCCACGCTGCAGGAGGCGGTGGAACAGGCCCTTCTCGGGCCGGACATCCGACCACTGGATGTCGATAGCCCTGAGCCGGTGATCCGACCACTCCAGCCCGTCCCTGTCCCGATAACCCTGCAAGAGGGTGAGCTTGGCGACCCAGTCGATCTCGCGCGCGCACTCCATGGGGTCGCGCTCGAGCTTGGTGAGCACCGAGGACCAGCGCGACATCACCTCTGCAGTGTCGGCATCGATAGCTCCGGCGTGACGTGCCTGCAGATAGGCATCAGCCTGTTCGAAGTAGGCCCACAGCAGCTGGACCGCGGTCATGGTGCGGCCGTCGCGCAGCTCGACAAGGGTCTGCAGGCTCGGGTCATGTGAGACCGCATGCAGCGTGGCCACCGGCTTGTGGACACTCAGGTCGACGGTGAGCGCCTGGTCCTCGATCATCGCCAGGACCAGGCTGGTCGTGCCCATCTTGAGCAGACTGGCGACGTCGCACTGATTCGCGTCGCCGATGATCACGTGAAGCCGGCGGTAGAGGTCGGCCACCGCGTGTGGCTCGTCCCGCGTATTGATGATGGGCCGCTTGAGAGTCGTCTCGAGGCCGACCTCGACCTCGAAGAAGTCCGACCGCTGCGCGATCTGGAACCCGGACGTTGCCGAGTCCTGGCCGATACCAACCCTGCCCGCGCCGCACATCACCTGTCGCGCCACGAAGAACGGGATCAGGTGGCGGCTGATGTCGGAGAACGGCGTCGCCCGGGGCATCAGGTAGTTCTCGTGGGTGCCATATGAGGCGCCCTTGCCGTCGGTGTTGTTCTTGTAGAGGTTCACTCCTGCGGTCCCTGGCACCGACGACAGACGCCGGACCGACTTGAGCATGATCCGCTCCCCTGCCCGATCCCAGCGCAGGGCCGCACGTGGTGAGGTCACCTCGGGCGAGCTGTACTCCGGATGTGCATGGTCGACATACAGGCGGGCGCCGTTGGTGAGAACGATGTTGGCCAGCGTCGGGTCTTCCTCGTCGGTCAGCTGGCTGGCATCCGCATGCGCCCGGTCGATCTCGAAGCCTCGCGCATCGCGCAGCGGCATCTCGTCCTCGTAGTCCCAACTGGCCCGACCGGCGCGTCGACCTCGCAGGCTGCCGTAGGCATTGACGACGGATCCGGACAGCAGCATCGGGTTCGCGGTGGGATCCCCCGGCACGGAGATGCCGTATTCCGTCTCGATCCCCATCACCCGGCGCACGGTCATGGCGCCAGCCTAGGCGAATCGCAACCTTGCGGGCGGCATGATGAGCCGGTGAGAACTCGACGCCCCATCGCCACCACTCGCATGCCTCTGCGGACCCGGGTCTTCACGATGGCCTTCGACCGCTTCGGGCACGAGTCGATCGTCGGTATGGACCTCGCCCACATCCGCAGGAGTCGCGCCAAGGTCACCCCGGCCGTCCCCCCGTTCACCTGGATCACCGGTCCGGTCTTCGGCGACGTCTCGCGCGCGGACACAGGATTCCCGGCGCGTGACGGGCACGAGGTGCCGCTGCGTGTATACCGTCCGGCGGGGTCGCGAGAGCTGCTTCCAGTGATCGTGTTCTTCCACGGCGGGGGCTGGGTGCTGGGCAACACCCGCATGTACGACCCGTTGTGCACGTTCCTGGCTCGAACCGTCGGCGCGATCGTGGTCAGTGTCGACTACCGCATGGCGCCCGAACACCGTGCGCCGAAGGCTGTGCATGACTGCGTCGACGCCGTCCGCTGGCTCGGGGAACACGCAGAGTCGTTGGGCGGCAACGGTTCTCACCTTGCGGTGTCCGGTGACAGCGCCGGCGGTAACTTGTCAGCGATCGTGTGCCAGGTCGTCCGGGACGAGGGCGGACCGCCGATCGCGCATCAGGCGCTGCTGTATCCAGCCACCGATGCGACCTTGAGCCAGCCGTCCATCGTGGAACACGCTGACGCTCGGATCCTCACCCGACCAAAGATCGACGCATTCCTCGCGCACTACCTGGGTCCGGACGGTCTCTCAGCCGATGACCCGCTTGTCTCGCCCTTGTGGGCTACCAGCCATGCGGACCTTCCGCCCGCGCTGGTTCAGACCGCGGATCTCGATCCGCTACGCGACGAAGGCAGGCTGTATGCCGAAAGGCTGGCTGTCGCCGGTGTGCCCGTTCGGCACACCAACTACGTCGGGGTCCCCCACGGGTTCGCGAGCTTCCCGGGGGCGACGAACATCGGACAGCAGCACCGGGCCGAGCTGGTCGGTGAGCTGCGTCGACATCTGCACCCTGAACGAAGGCCCGCCGGTTGTTAGGGTCGGCCTCGTGCGCATCGCTCTGGGTCTGGCCGCCGACACCGCCCTCATCTGCATCTTCGCCGCCATCGGTCGGCGCAGCCACGCCGAGACCGGCGCCCTGCTCAGCGTCCTGACAACCACATGGCCCTTCCTGGCGGGTATGGCGGCCGGCTGGCTGATCTCCCTGCTCACCTTGCGGCGTGCCCCCCTGACAGTGCGCGCCGGCATACCCGTCTGGCTCTGCGCGGTGACCATCGGCATGACGTTGCGTGGTCTGACCCATGCCGGCACAGCGTTCTCGTTCATCGTGGTGGCCACCCTCTTCCTGGGCGCGATGCTGTTGGGCTGGCGCGCGGTGGCGATGCTCATATCCCGCCGAGCCCTCAAGGCCCAGGCCACGGCGGACATGAGCAAGATCAGCAGATGAGCAAGATCACTGTGCGCCCTGCCGAATCGGCTGATCTGGCGCCGGTTGCCGCGATCTATGCCGATGCCGTCCACACGAGCGTGGCAACGTTCGACATCGAGGAACCGCCGCCGGCCTACTGGCAGGCCAAGCTCGACAGCACCGCGGTGGGTGATCACTTCTTGGTGGCCTGCGACGAGAACACGGTGCTTGGATTCGCATACTCAGGCGTGTTCCGGTCACGGCCTGCCTACGGACGCACCCGCGAGGCGTCGATCTACCTCGCGCCAGCCGCCTCAGGTCGTGGCCTCGGGACCCGGCTCTTCTGCGCGCTGCTCGACCTGCTCCGCAAGGATCAAGTCCATCTCGTCGTTTCCGTTGTGGCACAACCGAATCCGGCCAGCAATGCCCTTCACCGCAAGCTCGGATTCACTGAGGTGGGGACACTCGACGAGGTCGGCTTCAAGTTCGGGCGCTACGTCAGCACAACATGGTTCCAACTGCGTCTGACCTGAACGCCAAACCCGCTTGTTGCGCCGAAACCACCGAATCCCGCTCTCCCGCCACCGGATTCGGTGGTTTCACGGCAACGAGTGGGGGCGGCTAGAGGTACTGGCCGGTATTGGCGACGTTGTCGATGGAACGACCAGGCTCGGTGCCGTCCTTGCCCGTGATCAGGGTGCGGATGTAGACGATGCGCTCGCCCTTCTTGCCGGAGATCCGCGCCCAGTCGTCCGGGTTCGTCGTGTTGGGCAGGTCCTCGTTCTCCTTGAACTCGTCCACGCACGAGCCCAGCAGGTGCTCGATCCGGATGCCTTTCTGAGCCGTCGTGAGGAAGTCCTTGATCGCCATCTTCTTGGCCCGGTCGACAATGTTCTGGATCATCGCGCCTGAGTTGAAGTCCTTGAAGTAGAGGACCTCCTTGTCACCGTTGGCATAGGTGACCTCAAGGAAACGGTTAGCCTCGATCTCTGAGTACATCCGCTCGACCGCTGCCTCGATCATCGCGGCGACCGTGCGCTCCGGCGAACCGTCGTGCTCGGCCAGGTCGTCCTTGTGCAGCGGCAGGTCGGCGATGAGGTACTTGCTGAAGATGTCGCGGGCCCCCTCGGCGTCCGGGCGCTCGATCTTGATCTTCACGTCGAGCCGGCCGGGGCGCAGGATCGCGGGGTCGATCATGTCCTCGCGGTTCGAGGCACCGATGACGATGACGTTCTCGAGGCGCTCGACCCCATCGATCTCAGAAAGCAGCTGCGGGACGATCGTCGTCTCGACATCCGAGGAGATCCCGGAGCCACGGGTCCGGAACAACGCGTCCATCTCGTCGAAGAAGACGACCACAGGCGTGCCGTCCGAGGCCTTCTCGCGCGCGCGTTGGAAGATCAGCCGGATGTGGCGCTCGGTCTCGCCCACGTACTTGTTGAGCAGCTCGGGACCCTTGATGTTGAGGAAGAAGGACTTGCCGACCGGCTTGCCCTCTTTGGCCGCGATCTTCTTGGCCAGGGAGGCCGCAACAGCCTTGGCGATCAACGTCTTTCCGCAACCGGGAGGGCCATAGAGCAGGACTCCCTTGGGTGGCTTCAGCTTGTGCTCCAGGAACAGGTCCGGGTGCAGGTAGGGCAGCTCGACAGCGTCGCGGATCGCCTCGATCTGACCGGACAGACCGCCGATGTCGGAGTAGTCGATGTCCGGGACCTCTTCCAGAACCAGGTCCTGGACCTCGGCCTTGGGGATCCGCTCGTAGACAAAGCCGGAACGGGTGTCCAGCAACAGGGCGTCACCGACCCGGATCGGCTGCCCGTCGAGGCTCTCAGCCTTGCGACAGACACGCTCTTCGTCGGCGTGCGCCACCACCAGAACGCGGTCGTCGTCCAGGAGCTCCTTGAGCATGACGATCTCGCCGATGCGCTCGAAGCCACAGGTCGCCACGACATTGAGCGCCTCGTTGAGCATGACCTCACGCCCGGCTGACAGCTCGGCCGGATCGACCAGCGGAGAGACGGCAACTCTCATCTTGCGACCACCGGTGAGGATGTCAACGGTCGCATCGTCATATGACTCGAGGATCAGGCCGTAGGCCGCGGGCGGCTGGGCCAGCCTGTCGACCTCGCTCTTGAGGGTGACGATCTGCTCGCGGGCTTCCTTCAGCGTCCGGACGAGGCGATCGTTCTGGGACGACAGGGTCGACAGTGAGGTCTCCAGCTGCACGATGCGGTTCTCGAGGTCGTGCGAACGCGCGGGCGAGTCCGCAAG
>Ga0208079_1001600_pt1 | contig 11696 bp, 15 predicted proteins | sample NGESurdeep092012_5_FD_184474 | JGI IMG/M metagenome (GOLD analysis project Ga0208079, IMG submission 184474) | Arctic peat soil microbial communities from Barrow, Alaska - NGEE Surface sample 210-2 deep-092012 (SPAdes) | ecosystem: Environmental > Terrestrial > Soil > Wetlands > Peat ... | reverse complement strand
CCGAAGCTCCCGACCGTGGCGTGGATCAACGAACCCCAGGAGGCGCTGATACAGAACGTCTGAAAGAAACTTGTCTCATTGGCCTTGACAGCTTCCGCACTCACTTCCCCTGGATCGAAGCGCCGTAAACGTCGTCGACTGTGCACTCGCTGCTCTCGCGACAGGAATCAGCGCCGACTATGCGACCCTTGAGGGATTAGGTGACCTTGCCGGCGTTGTGGACCGGAGTTGGTACGCGCCCTCGGCTCAGGGGCAGGAAGTCACAAAGATCGGCAGGACGACAGGTACTACCCATGGTCGGGTCAGTGTTCTTTCATTCTCTCAATTCATAAACTATCCGGGATTCGGTCGGTGCTTTTTTGACGATCTGATTGAAGTCACGAATGCCGAATCACCGTTCAGCGAAGCCGGGGACAGCGGATCTCTGGTCTTCACCCGGAACGATCGCCTGGGTATAGGAATGGTGATCGCTGGTTCGGAGGACTACAAGTCGTATGTAACGCGCCTTGACACGATACTTTCTCTCTTGGGAGCAGAGATTGTGACGTAGTTTCCCTCGGGTCGCGCTGGTATCATGTTGGGGATGGCTACTTTCGAGGACGCTCAAGGGGCAAAGCCCCACGTTCTACAGGTTCTGATCAAGACGTATCCGGAAGTCTCCGGGCTGGGAATTACGCGGGTAGGGAACGGTTGGGGTTTCAAGGTTAACTTGACCCGACCGCGTCAGCTGCCTGATCAGCTTGATGGGGTGCCGCTTCTACCTGAAGTCGTTGGGGAAGTCATAGCTCACCAGTTCGCCCCTTGACCGGTGCGCCGCCTCAGCCGAGGGCACGAGAATGGTTGACCCTTGAGGTCCAAGGAGCCATCCTCGGGATTGACAAATTTTGGCTATCGCGGTTTTGCGTAGATGCCAGCTTGGAACCATTTTCGTCAGCGCGTAGGGCGAACGCGTTATTTTGATGCTGGCCCAGCCGGCAAAGACGAACGCCCGGAGACCAATCGTTAGCTCTCCACATCAGCCTCGATCCCAATTCGCCTAATAGCGTGCTCGACGTCGTTGAACATCTGCTCCCGAGCGGCGGCGATCCCCCCCGCACGAGCGACTCCCTTCTCGAAGTCGTCGTCATACCACTTGGTCGCCAACTGAACCGCGTGGCGGTCGAGGGTTAGCGTCGCGTCGGGATACAGCTGGAAATCTCCCGTGGTCCCTTTCCAGCTGTCGACCACGCTTCTGTCTGCCGAGATCCACTGGTTGCGGTCAGTGGGCGACTCAAGGGGCGCGAACTCGAAGCGCTCCCCCATTGCTCGTGCGGACGCAAGAAACTCAGAGAGACGCCGTTGCGTCTCTCTGGCGTCGTAACCCTTGGCCTCGAGGTACTCGACTGAGTGCGGGCTGCCGATCAGCCGAAGCTTAAATCCCCGGCTGTCCGCAAGTCTCAGGCAAAGTTCATGGAGTTCGTATTCAATGAGGTCCTGGTCTGGCGATCCGAAGAATGGCTCTTTGCCTGGTCGGGGGTTGCCCAACGGCCCAAGTATCGCTCGGACTCGGACTGTCCGGTCGGGGCCGTGGTAGTGCTCCAACGCTGCGGTTTCGCGCAGCAGGAGTTCAGCGCGAGCGTGCCGATCCCGCGCAACGGTTCGGGACTCGCGCGCGAGCACTATGAGAAAGTCGAGGAGGGGAAGGGCAGGGTCTCGGCCGGGCGGAACGACCAATGGCGTGAAACCGGCCTGACGTACGTAGTCGACGAATCCCTCCGATGCGTACGCGCTGGGAATGATGTACCAATGAGGCCTACTCGATTTCTGCGTCACAATTCGGACCTGACGGAAGAGCAGCTTCACGAACGTATCGCTGAGGCTGAAGCCGAGCATCATGACAGATCGGCTCGCAAACAGCACACGTGCGAGTTGGAACAGCAGGGAATCACCAGAATATCGATCGTAGTAGTCGTCCTCGGAGAAGACTATCGACTCCTGCCGCTCGATCGTCCCGTGAAGTTTGATGACTGAACGCGAGTTGTGTTCATTCCAAAATGAGACATCGGAGTCACTGTGGAGGACTTGTGGATTCGACCCGAAGTCGGCCTCCGTCAAGGCCAACTCGATGAGGCGATCCCAGTTAGTCGTGAGGTAGGTGCGAATCGGCAGTTCGACGAGCGCTCGATGATAGGCGTTGGGGGCGTAGCCTTCGCCGAATGCAACCCTAAGGATGTCGTGCAGAGGTCGCGTGCTGGCAAAATGACCTCGATACGAAAGTGGGACCTGCAGAAGGTCTAGTTCGTCCGCCGTTATAGGCTTTCCCCGCAATGATCCGAGCCGACTTCGGACGATGTCGACCAGCTCAGTCCACGTCGGTGTGCCGGAAGGCCGGGAGATGCCCGACCCGATGAACGGAAGACACTCTCCAGACCGTACGGCGGAGATCAGCTCCTCGGGAATTTCAAGCCCGCTGATGTCATCCCCTGCGCGGTCGTGGCCTTCAGCCGGACACATACCGATACCAGACATTGGAGACGACTGCTTCTCGGATGCCGGTGCTACAGCAGTATTCGAGCACTTCGGCTTCGCTGTTGATAAACCCTCGATTTGGGTAGTTCAATGAAGTGTTGCAGAGCACCCCTACTCCTGTCATGTGCTTGTAGGCGCGGAGCAGCCCGTACATGCGCGGGTTCGATCGGGCAGAGACCGACTGAACGCGTGCGCTACCGTCGAAATGCACGGCACTCGGAATGGCGGAGACATCGCCTGCGTATCGGAAGTACAGCATGTAGGGATCCGGACTCTCGTCGTCGAACCATGCCCCGAGGTCTTCCTCAAGAGCAACCGGAGCGATCGGGCGGTAGAACTCTCGCCGCTTGATTTCGTTGAGCCGTTCCTTACTGTGGGGATCCTGGGCCGAAGCGACCAATGAGCGGTTGCCCAGTGCTCGCGGGCCGATCTCAGCGCGTCCGTGCACCCAGGCGACGACCGCCCCAGCGCGAATGATCTCGCAGAGTGCGACGACATCGAGCGGCTGTCGCGTCCAACCGGGTGGGGCTGTCGTCAGGTCAGCCTCAAGCGGGGGACCGCTGTAAACGTCCCACTCGATCTCGCACGACCCGCCAAGCGCCACCTGCGCGTCGACCCCTGTGCCGATTGCGGAACCTGAATCGTTGGCGGTCGGCGGAACGAAGACACCGGTGAACAACCCGCATGATCGCCAGCGGCTGTTCCATTCGCAGTTCAGTCCACAGCCACCTCCGATCACGAGTGGTAAGGGCGAGGGGAAGATCCGCTTTGCCGCTCGGTGGAAGATTTCAAAGAGTCGGTCGGACATATATTTTGCGGCCCGGCAGAATTCAGGGTCTGTGACGCCACAATTGCGAAGAGGCGCGCCGTGATAGTCAGCCTTGAAGGATGGCCAGAGAGATGCGCGCGTCAGGATGGACTCCACCAATGCGACGGAAGAGTGTTGTGGGGGACGGTCGTCGGCGAGACCCACAAGTGCCATTAGCTTCCCGGCTGCATTGCGGGAGGGCCATGGCGCCTTATCGGGAAACTCCGGATCCGCAATACAGAACAGCGCTGCGAAACGACTACCCGGCTCTGTCAAGACGTGGTGCCGTCGGATCGGATCTCGCGGCCCCGTCCAGGTGTAAAACGCTCCAAGTATTCCCTCCCAGACGAGAACAGCTAGCTGCCTACAGGCAGAGAACGGCGACATCGCGATCGCACCGAAGATGTGGGACCGCTCATGCGAGGACGTGTACAGCATTGTCGATCGTCCGAATGGACTAATCGTCGTCAGTTTTCCGGGCTCCAGGCCGGCGTAGCCAGCACCAATGTCGGAGAAGCTGGTTGAGAGCGGCTTTTGCCATCCTCCGAGCGCTATCACGTCTGGAGCAACAGGGGTGAAGCATGCTGCTGCAATCGCCGACTCGATCGTGATTGGGCCGTTTCGGGGATAGGACCCTTTCTCGCCCTCGATTGAGTACTCCAGCCGTCCACCGACCATGAACGCTAGCGCCCCGTCGTGGCCCGGCTTCATTGCGAGGATTGCTGATTTCGACATGTCCTGACCCTGGTGCGACTCAGACGACTGGCATTCGGTCACCTGCACATGCCCCAGATGACAAGCACCCCAGGCTCACCGGACTGGAAGTGAGGTCGTGACAGTGCCGAGTTCGACGCGCCCAGCAGACCACCGCTCACGGGCGCACGGCCCCATGTGAGCTCCGCCAGGCCGCCAAACTCGAGCTGGGCACTTGCAAGTGAGGTGACGTAGTCGGAAACGTGCCGACGATGGAGAGGAATCACGCGAAACGATCCGTCGGCGCCACGGAATACGCCTCCGGCACCGGTCCGGATGGCGTGAGGATGTATGTCCGCGCAAATCGCGACTCCCCCGGGACGAAGGATCCGGCGCTGTTCGGCAAAGAAAAGGCCGAGGTCGGCGATGTGGCACGCAACCAGCGACGAGAATGCAACTGTGAACGCGCCTTTCTGGAAGGGAAGGTGTAGAGCGTCACCGAGCACCGACACGAGGCCATCCGGACGCCCGTCAAGCATCGCGCACGAGCGGTCCATGGCAACAACGTCGTGGCCGAGGTTCGACAGCACATCGGTGTACGGCGCCGGCCCAGCACCGATATCGAGTAGCCGTCCCTCAGGCGCAGCTATCGATTGGAAAAGGGTTGGGAGCTGTGATCGAGCAAGGTCGCTAAAGGGATTCGACGCAGTGTCGTAACTCACCGCCCACTCCCGGTAGCCAGCGTCGACCTCTTGCAAGTTCATCCCTAACTCGCTGCTCAGCGGGCCGCAGGCGTCCATCTCCGCTAGCACAGACCTGATTTCTGCAACAGACTCGGCCACGGCTTTAGGGTTGGAGACCCAGTTTCGAAGGAGGTTGTAGCCCAGGTAACCGATAGCCAGGTCGCCCATTCGTCGGTGATGATCCGCCATCTTTCGATTGTAGAGCTTGGAGGGAGTGGCATCCCGCGGGAGGGCGTAGCCTCGTCGAATGATCCTTCCTTCGGATCCAACTACCGCATCGTTGCGCGCTCGCCTCCCGATGAAATCGGACCAAGACCTATTGGCTGTTGCCGGTCAGCGATTGTTACGGGTGTCGCGTGCTGCGCAAACCTCGAGGGGCCGATTCGAGCCGGCGAATCAGCTATTCGACTCCTTCGTCGACTCGGTCGAAGCGCTGCTGGTCAGGTACCTCGGGCGCGAAGAGACGCTCGTCGCTGACATCCTTCGCGTGTGCTTGGGAGCGGATGCGCTTCATGATACTCACGCAATGCTTTTCGCCTACCTATATGATGACGGCGGATTCGGGGTACCGGCTGGTCCTGATGGTGGGGGGCCCGACCGGCGGCCTCGGCCATTCGAAGCATTCGTGGAGACGCTCCGGCGGATTCGCGATCTGCGATCTCTTGTCGCAGGCATTTCTCAAGGCTCCATCGCTGGGCTGCTCGGTGGGTCGGTATCCTACGGGCGCTTCTACCGAATCAGGGGCGCGATGGGAGCAAGCGCCTCCGATCTCGATCTCTTGGTGGTCGTCGACGGGCCAGAGGAGCTCAGCGGCCTTGTCGATCTCCTCGCTGAACATCCCCTCGTTGCTGAACCAGATGTAAAGCGGCTGCGACGGGCAGCCCACTTGTATCTTGGTGCATACCATGCGGACGAGCCGCTCGAGTTGGTGGCCCGCTTAGCCATGTGGCAAGGGCAACAGGATCCGATCTTTCTAGCTCCGGGCTACGACCCAAACTACGAGCTGAGCCTTCATGTGATCACCTACAATGCGCTCCAGCAAGTGCTTGCCGAGGACGGTCCCGATTACATGACCTCTCTGCGGACACATCCAGGTTCCACGACCACGAACCCTGACAATGTCAACGTGTTCACGTCTTTCACAGGAGAGGGGATCCTCGAGCCACGTCTCATCACTGGCTCTGCCGAAATGGGGTTCGTCGAACGACAGAAGGTCCGCGAGTTCGTGCGCCTGCCAGATGGCTCGATCCAGCGGTTCTACGGTCGGTTCTTTCACAATCTCATTCCGAAGGCCGAAGTATTGTGGACAGATGCGTCACTCCAGGACATGCTCGCATCGCTCGCTGACCGGGTCGAGCGCGCGCTCAACGAAGAACGAAGAGGGCGCCACGAGTTCCTGTCGCTCAGCGTGGCACACCCGCGTCGGGGACATTTCCCTTGGTACCTGCGGGACTTCCTGAACGGGTCGAGACGACCGCTCGTCGTTCGCTCGGATCTCGTGTCGCTCTGATGTTCAGATAACTTGAGCGACGAGTGAACATGGAGAACTTGAGGTCCCTGTCGCTTAGCTGTTCTGCCCAGGCACGTTTTTGACGCGGCTAACGGGTGGTCCTCCGATGGCCGTGTGATGCCGGTGATAGTTGTACATGTGGAGCCACTTGTCGAGTGCCCGGGTTCGCGCTGCGTCTGGGCCGAGCGTAAGCCCACTCGTTGAGCAGGGTCCGGTTGTATCGCTCGACCTCCCCGTTCGTCCTCGGGCAATAGGGCTTGGTTCGGGTCTGGGGCGATGACGGCGGCCACCAGCTCGGCACCGAAGGCATTCGAGATGTAGCACTTTGCCGTTGTCGGTCATTACCCGCTCGACGGTGATTCCGTAGGAGGCGAAGAAAGCTCGGGCCCGTCGCCAAAAGGCGACAGCGGTCACGGCCTGCTCGTTGGCGTGGACGTCCGAGTAGGCGGGGCGAGAGTCCGCGTCAACGGCTGAATGGATATAGGCGTAGCCCGTTCGAGGTCGAACGCCCTTCCGGTTGTCGGGACGTCCGGCCTTGCCGATGACCCGCCAGCCGCCACCTTTGGGGATGCGGGCCTGTTTCTTGATGTCAATGTGGACGAGCTCGCCAGCGTGAGAAGTCTCGATGCGCCGGATGACCTGCCCGCCTTGGCGGTAGAGGTCAGAGAGACGGCTGACTCCGTGCCTGGCCAGGACGGGTCCTCGATCTGTTCTCCGGCATGGGGTGCGTGGCCGAGAGCCTGGCGGACGTCGCTCCGGTGCAGACGAACGACTCGCTTGCCTTCACCGCTCTCCTCGCATGGGCTCGCCTAACGGCCAACGTGCGGCAGCTCTCGAGCCATCTGAATGGGTCCAGCACCTTGCGCACCAGGCCAGGGCTTCAGGAGTGGATGTCTACCTTGCAGAGCACGACATCAAACCCGTTGAACGGTTGCGTGACAAAGTGACCAACGCGATTGAGATATCGAACGCGATGGTGGTTCTGTTGTCCAAGAGCAGCCTGCAGTCGGTGTACGTTCAACAGGAGATCGGCGTGGCTCATCATGCCGGTAAAGTTGTCATTCCGATACTCATGGATGAGGCAGCGGGCTCCGACCTTGGGCTCCTCAATGACATCGAGTACATACGACTGGACCCCCACGCACCTGGAGATGCTCTTATCAGACTGTCTACTGCGCTCGGCAAGCTTGTCGAGCATCAGCGAGCGCAACTCGCGAAGGAGCTTGCTGTAAGGCAAAGCCGGGACGAAGCACTAATAGTTACTGGAGCCATTCTGCTGGTTCTTGGCCTTGTGATCATGAGCCACGGAATTCAGTAGCGGGGCCTGGAGTTGATGTCGGGTCGACTGCAGCGTCGTTGGGCTGACGGCTCCTGTCTTGTCGGTGCTCCTGACGTCTATGAAGGTGCGACTGGCCGATGGAGGAGGGATAGAAAGACAGGAGTTTGCGAGCTGAGGTGGAGAGAAGTCGAGCTGTCAAATCCAAGGTCGCGCAGCAGACAGAATTCGAGAAGAGCGATGACCTCCAGTCCAAGAATGTAGAGGTCTTCACCCTCTGTCGCCTTGTCTTTGAGCCGCGGGGTGTAATGCGTCAAGTAGTTACGCGTGTCCGCAGCGACCTTCGAAAAGTCTGGTTCGATGTAGGACTCTTCCATTCCCTCCTCCTTGCCGGTTTATCCCGGCGCACCTACGGGCCGGTCCGCCCCTGTGCCTCGCATCGGTACTCTGCCCCATGCAGCCGTGGCCACCCGGGGTTCTCCCTCTTGACGACCAGGGGGTCAACCTCGCCCATTTCGACTGGCCATTCGTATCGAGACGACAGGTTCTCCTGTTCCATGCCAGCGCCTGCAACGAGCTCACGCCACCTTTACACCGAGCATCGCCAGGGCCACATACAGGCAGCTCCCTGGCTGAGGGCGGAGCGCTGAGCCACGCCTTTGTCCCGGGATCGGGATCCTCTCCCAGTTTTGATGCCGTCGTAATTTATTTCGATGCGTCAGCAGTGGTTCAACCATGTTCGTCTTCTCGTTGCGTACCTGACCCGCTGGTAGCGGGCCTTTTCCCCAGTCGCTTCCCACCCCGGCTCTTGACCGGCATGACACTGCGGCGGTTTGGACTCCTCGCCTGCACGACGAGTCCGGAGGACCTACCTCCATCACTGGCACAGCACGGATCGTGCTGGCGATCTTCTACATCGTCATCACTTTCCTTTCAGGACACACGACCCCACTGAAATCCGAAGAGCCGGATTCACCTCTTTCGAGCACCACAGGCTACGGGTTCTATTGCATGCCGGAGGTATGACGTGGCCGCAGCATCCATCGCCGCCTCGGACCAGAACTCGCTCCCCCCAGTCGAACCCGTAGACCCAGAATGGCTATCGATTGCCCAGGCATTCGCCGGCCCCCCTGGCAAAGGGCGGCCACCGACCGCACAAACATTACGGCTCTACATTCGCTTAAAGGCCGGCGGTCCGAGTCGGCTATGAATCACGTCGAACCGGACTCGGTGGGTTGCGACGGTTGAGTTCCGTCAACGTTGTCGCGTCTGCTGCTGTCGCCACCTTTTTTCGTCTGGAACAACGTAGTAAAGACCTCATCAAGTTTATCCGTTGCTTGCTTTGAAAACATGCCGGCCAATGCAGCGACGGCACCGATCCCGTAAGGACTGATTGCTCCGGTAGTAGTACTAACAGTCAGCAGCCCTCCTCTTAGGACAAAGTAGAAAATGACCGCCAAAGCCGCCCCGATGGGCAACCGCATCACATACCACCAATTCCAGCTCTTCATGAAGCTGCGATTTCCGACGAACGTGGCAAACGAGGTAAGGGCGGCTACGGAAGCTCCGATGACTCCGAGAACGGCTACTGCGACAAGGTACAGAGAATCCGGGGAAGGATTATTCCAGCTCCAACCGAAAAGGTGGGTAGAGGATATTACACTGAGGGTCGGCGATGCCGTCCCCGGTGCTTGCCCGCCGGTTTTGGCTGGAACTTGCACCACTGACGGCCATATGACAACCAATACATAGAGAGCCACTCCGACAGTTGCGAGGAGAAGCGCGCCCACAAGCGTCAAAGCGAGCTTGGAAGGCGCTCGGGCTGGGTTCATCGTGGAAGTATGCAACGATCACTCCTATCCCTGTCGAACGGCCGATACCGAAACGTGTCCGCTTCCGCATCGCGCCAACTTGCATTGTGACGTGTATCAGTAGAAGCATGAAACGAAGACGAAATGTTGCCTTCACATCGCCTCTCATCGACCTAGCGGCTACCAATGCTAGTTCTCCGTGGAACTCGGTGCATTTTCGCCATCAAAGGCCACGCCGATCCGACTTGGGCGACTCTCGATTTGGTCGGGGCAGTGCCTCAGCTCTGGCACGGCCTTTGGTGTAGGGCTATTGGCCTCGATAAGGCACCCGACGTGCCCTCCCACGCCGGCATCTCGCCATTCGTACCGACCTAGAAATCGTTCGGCAGCTGAGTCGAAGCATGTAACTCGATACCCGTCGGATAGGCGTGGCTCAAGGAAGCTTGGGTGTAGGCGCGCGCACGTTCAAGAGCGCTCATGAGCCAATCGTCTAACTGCTCGGATGAGATTCGTCGAAGAGAGCGACGTTTGTCATAGAGATTCTCAATGACAAATCGTTCGTCGTTGGATGCTGTTGAGCGCACGGTGATGAGGGCATACTCGGTCGATTCATCGGGGGTGATATCCGAATTTGTGAGCGCCAGTTCTGCGGATCGGGAAAGTCCTTGGTCTCGCCACAGAAGACGAAGGAACCAACTGCCGTGCCGTTCACCATTGTCGATGGTGAGCTCGGGAAGTTCGAACGCCGCAACCTGTCCGGCGTGTTGACTGCTCCAAGCCTTCAGATACTCCACTTGTTCGGAGATTGTATTGTATTCGGGCATTGTCACCTCACCTGGATAACACCAACGTCAACGATTGCGTCCTTAGCAAAGCCGTGCGGCAGGAAATATTCGATGCCGGCACCGACTCGAATCCATGCAGGCCCTCTGATCTCGTTAATCTGCGAAGGGTCGAGCAGGAGAGCATGTTGGCGAGGGACGAGCGGTGAAAAGAGTGCGAGCCAGAAGACCACATCTTCAGGTGAAATCGCCGTGGTGGTCACCCAATGTCCGCGGTCAGTACTCCCATCATTGAACTCACTTACCTGGGACGCCGTAAGGTAGCGAATGAGAAGTCGACCCCCTAATTCCGTTGCAACGTCAGTGCCCGGCCTGCCAGGCATGAATTCGATACTTTCGCCCCGCGGCACAATAGTGCTCGTAGCCTCTATTTGCTCCTGATCGAGCAGGGTGGCCATCCAAGAGCTGGGCATCTGAAATTCCCTTCTGATTTGATTCGAGTGGTCCGGATGATCGGAGACTCCTGGAATAGTAAGACAAAGCCAAGAAGCGTGCCCAGAATGTTTAGTGCAGAGGCTGGAATCTCCAGCCTAAAGGCAGAGGCGAACACCAGTCGCGTCGTGCGCGATCTGTGCGCAATTGAACGGGGAGGGCGGGTCAACAGCGGCTAGCGACACGTGAGATCCTGCTCCGCGCTGCGCCGATGCTCGCCACCCTGAAGGGTCCAGAAACTCTTCAACCCGGCTTGACCAGCCGAAACCCGCTCAGCGACGCTCACCCTCCATGGCCCTGTCCTTCCTCTACCGTCTCGTCCGACGCGCCTTCGAGGCCGTTCGTGTCCACCGGTTAGATGCCGCGGCCAAGGACGCGGAGACCCTGGTACTCCGCCGCCAGGTCGACTGTCCTCATTTCACCTGGTCAGTCCTCTGCTGATCAGGATCGCTTCGCCTTCGCCAGGGTCTGAGGAGTTAGGAGGCGTGACGCGCCAAGGATCTCGATGCCGACAAGTCGGTCGTCCGGCGAGAAAAGCAAAATGACGGCGCCACCCTCGATCTCAACGTCACAGATCTCTGATCGAGGCGCGCCACCGGGTGGTATGTCCCCGTCGAGATACACGAACGCTGCGTCGGCTTCAGCGTCGAAGGTCACGGTCATGGAAGCCCCTTCCAACCGTAGTTCTGTGCGATCCGTTGGACGGCTTTTTCAGGCCAATTCGTGTGCGCCGTAATGACTCCATTGTCGCCCTCGACAATAAAGTCGTATCGCCCTGGTGCCACCTCGTTCAGATAAACGGTCGCGCCATCAGCCTGTTGCAGGACAGTGCCCGCCCTTGTCGCTGCGATGCTCTGCTCGGTGAACCCTGCTTGCGCGAGACGTTCTGCCCCGTGCGCTGTTGCCTGTTCACCGGCATAGGCTCCCCCCTCCGCCGCGGAACCCGCACCCAGCGAAGCCACAATTGTTGCGGCATGTGAACACCGCCGTAATTCCCTAGCCCTGCGCCGCCGTAATTCCCCACCGGACTCCCTGGAACTACGTTCTACTCGAACCTTCCTCCCTTCTGTCGA
>Ga0208079_1001599_pt1 | contig 11697 bp, 11 predicted proteins | sample NGESurdeep092012_5_FD_184474 | JGI IMG/M metagenome (GOLD analysis project Ga0208079, IMG submission 184474) | Arctic peat soil microbial communities from Barrow, Alaska - NGEE Surface sample 210-2 deep-092012 (SPAdes) | ecosystem: Environmental > Terrestrial > Soil > Wetlands > Peat ... | reverse complement strand
CCTCCCATTATCACTGAACTCCAACCACTGCTTGCGACTGCTGCTCCGACTAAACCTCCGACAAGTGTATGGGAAGAACTTGAAGGAAGCCCCAGCCACCATGTTACAAGGTTCCAGCAAATTGCAGCAACCAGAGCAGAGGCGATAACAGTAAGGTTTATAACATCAGGATTAATGACACCTTTCCCCATTGTAAAAGCTACTTTCGGAGTGAAGACAATAAAGGCGATAAAATTAAAAAAAGCAGCCATGCTGACTGCTGCTATAGGTGATAAAACTTTAGTTGAAACAACTGTTGCAATTGAATTTGCTGAATCGTGAAACCCATTGATAAAGTCAAAGATAATTACCAGTGCAACTACAATAGATAAAAAAGTCATTTTAATACTATATATTAACTAATTTGAAAATCTTTCGAGTTTGTTAAACTGAAGGAAAATGATAACATGCTCAATTATTTATTGTTATATTTTAAAAATAATCCAAATCAGGTGTTAGCAATGTAACAAAATTGTTACAAAATTCAAAAGGGTAAAATTGTTAAGTTTTTGTTACAGTTTGCCTTTAGCTTATTGAAATATTAATTATCATCATACCTTGAGTCTATTCAAATTTCCATTGTTTATATTGGTAAATTGTACTAATTTTATTGTCTTATTTTCCAAATTAAAAAAACATTTGAATATGAGCGACATACGTAATCTTGAACCAAAACAATTATGGAACTATTTCCATGAGATAACACAAATTCCTCGTCCTTCAAAAAGCGAACAGGGAATGATAAAGTATATGCAGGCGTTTGGCAAAAAACATAACCTCGAAACCATTGTGGATAAAATCGGTAATGTAATTATCAGGAAACCTGCCACTAAAGGAATGGAAAACAGGAAAGGGGTTATTTTCCAGACACACCTCGATATGGTACCTCAGAAAAACAGCGATAAAAAACATGATTTTGAAAAAGATCCGATAGAAACTATCGTTGATGGTGAATGGGTAAGGGCAAATGGCACTACGCTTGGAGCAGATAATGGTATCGGTGTTGCTTCGACCATGGCTGTCCTTGCTTCAAAAGATATTGCTCATGGACCAATTGAGGCACTCTTTACAATCGATGAAGAAACCGGAATGACTGGTGTATTCGGACTTAAAAAAGGCCTTCTTAAAGGTGATATTCTTATGAATCTCGATTCTGAGGATGAGGGAGAGCTGTACGTAGGATGTGCAGGGGGTGTTGATGTAAGCATTACAAAGGATTATGCTGAAGAGAAATCTCCAAAGGGTATGGTTGCCTGTAAAATCATCGCAAAAGGTCTTAAGGGAGGTCATTCAGGTGTCGATATAGCTTTAGGCAGGGCAAACTCAAATAAGATAATGTTCAGGTTCCTGATGCAGGCAGAATCAGATTTTGGCATCAGACTCTCTGAAGCTGCAGGCGGTGACCTTAGGAATGCAATTCCGAGAGAATCATATTCCATACTTCTGGTACCGGAAATCAAAGCGAAAGAATTTGAGAAGTTTGTTAAAGGATATGAGAAAATGTACCAGGCTGAGTTTTCAGATACTGAGCCTGATCTGAAGTTTACTTTTGAAAAGATTGCAGTGCCGGCAAATGTGATGAAGCAGCACGAACAATATAAAATAATAAGGGCAGTTTTTGTTTGTCCGAACGGTGTTTTAAGAATGAGCCAGGCAATGAAAGGACTGGTAGAATCATCGAATAACCTGGCAATTGTAAAATGCATCAAGGGTAAATTTGAAGCTTATAATCTTTGCAGAAGTTCGGTTGATTCAGCCAAAGAGGCAAATGCCTGGAAAATTGCAGCAGTATTTCATCTGATTGATGCCGGAGTTAAACTCGAAGGCAGATATCCGGGGTGGAAACCAAACATGCAATCACCAATCCTTCAGATTATGAGTAATGTCTATAAGGAAATGTTCGGGAATGTACCGGAGAAAAAAGCGATTCATGCTGGACTCGAATGCGGACTTATCGGAGGCGTATATCCAAATCTCGATATGATCTCCTTTGGTCCTACGATCAGATATCCGCACTCTCCCGATGAAAAGGTTAACATCGCATCAGTTGTAAAATTCTGGGATTTTCTTGTTGGTACATTAAAACATATACCTGTTAAAAACTAACAATTCAGACAATATCTTACTCATCAGAGATTATTTAAGAAATCATGTGGAACTCCTTAAAATCTTATCTTAATTCAGTGAGACTATCACAGGTTCTTTTAGGATCTATTCTTTCATTTCTCGTCATACTTTTTTTACTGAAAATTGTCTTTCCTTTATTAGGGCAAATCACATTTTCAAAAACCGGTTTTCAAGTCAGTAGTTACTATTCTGTTGTCGCAATTACTTTAGTTTGCCTTATTCCGTACCTCATAGGAATGTTATTTGCAAATGAATTTAGTGATGAGAGAGATTTCCAATCATCGGACCTTCTGGTACTACCTTCTGCCCGGAAAGACTTTCTATTAGTCAGGATGTTTTTCGCAGCTTTTATTTGCTTTGTTTTTATACTCCTGACAATTCTACTTGTGAAGCCTGTACCAACGCAAGGCTGGCTGAGAAACCTTTTCGCGGCTTGTCTTCTTTCAATTCAGGCTCCGTTTATTTGTCTGTTGATCTGCACTCTTGTGAAGAAGAAGGTAAAACGATTTTTTGTATTTGTTCTTTGCAGTATATTTCTGATCACAGTCCCTTTTGGATTACTGGTTCATCATCCATGGAATTATTTTGTTTTCTTTTCGCCATTGTACTGGGTATCCTGGGCCTGGATCGTCAGATCACCGGTGGAAAGTCTGATCTATGGATCTATTAGTATATTCCTGACATTTGGAGCAATAGTATTACTATATAGGAATTATAACAAGACAATAACTAGAGTTTGATCTCAACAAGGAGATCATCTTTCATCACATTTGTATTAGGCTTAGCAACAACTTTTATGATTGTCCCGTTTACAGGAGAAATAATTTCATTTTGCATCTTCATGGCTTCGAGAATAACCAGTGGCTCTCCCCTCAAAACAGTAGAGCCTTCTCTCACAAGCACGTCGATTATTTTACCAGGCATCGGGGCTTTGATTATTTCCTTTTCGCTTTTACCAAGGGTAGTATTCAGGACTTTCATCCTCTGAAGAGAGAAGGGTGTTTCCACCGTAAAAATATAACTTATGTCATTAAAAAGAATTTCATATTTATTCTGACTCGACCTAACAATCTCGACAGGGTATTTCCTGTTCTTCCACAGAATATAAGTGCCAAATTTTTCATCCGACTTCAGCTTAACTTCATAATCCCTTTTTCCGATCCTGATTGAATGTTTCAGCGGAATGGAAAAACTGAATTTCTTGTTTTCGGAAGAAAGTGCGTAGAGTTTTTTTATCTGAAGCTTATCGTTAGCCATGATTAACAGATTGATTTAAAATTGATTAATTCTTTTGTTAAGCAACCATGGACTCATCACTTTTCCATGTTCAAAATTCACATTTATGCTGTCATCATTGAGGTTTTCTTCAATAAAGAGTTTGGTGGCAAGCCAGGCTGCAAGCATCTCTTCATACTCACTATTAAAATAAAACTTTTCCAGATCTTTTTCAATAAATGATGTTGTAAAGGAACCGTCCTGAAACTTCTTATGGCGAACCAGCATCCGAAAAAACGGGAGTGTTGTTTTAGTGCCTTTGATCCAGACCTTATCGAGGGCCATTTTACAGTTTTTAATAGCTTCCTTCCTGTCTTTCCCTCTCACTATGAGTTTAGCTATCATCGAATCGTAGCTTGCGACAATTGAAGAACCTGCCTGAACTCCGGTATCTACTCTGATGCATGGATTAGATGGCATAAACAGATTCTCAATTTTACCGGGATCCGGTGCAAATCCTGCCTGAACATCCTCGGCATTTATCCGGCATTCTATTGCCCACCCCTTTAGTTTTATATCACTTTGTTTATATTGAAGCTCCTCACCATTGGCTATCCTGATTTGCTGTTCGATCAGATCGAGACCGGTTATTATTTCAGTTACAGGATGTTCAACCTGAATTCTGGTATTCATCTCCATGAAATAGAAATTTTTATCAGAATCAAGCAGGAATTCGACAGTCCCGGCTGAATGATAATCAACTGCCCTGGCAATCTGAACAGCCATGTCTCCCATCTTTTTGCGCAGTTTATCATTCAGGGCGCAAGATGGCGCTTCCTCAAGAAGTTTCTGATGTTTTCTTTGAATGGAGCATTCCCTTTCACCTAAATGTATAACATGACCATGTCTATCTCCGAGTATTTGAAATTCAATGTGTTTTGGATTTTCAATGTACTTTTCGACAAATACAGAAGGATCATTGAATGCCTTTTCAGCCTCTTTGCTTGCTATAATGAACATCTTCTCCATCTCATCAGCCTTCCGGACAATTCTCATGCCCCGTCCACCGCCGCCTGATGCAGCTTTTATAATTACCGGATATCCGATCTTTTCTGCAACTGCAACTGCCTCTTCTTCGTTGGCAATATTCCCTTCACTTCCCATAGCCATAGGAATTCCGCCAGCAAGGGCTATCTTTCTGGCAATGGTTTTATTACCCATTTTATATATTGCATCAGGGGAGGGGCCAATAAAGATCAGTTCGTTATCAATGCACTTCTGGGCAAAGTATGCGTTTTCAGCCAGGAAACCGTACCCCGGATGAATTGCATTGACTTTTGTTTCCAAAGCGATTGAAATCAGCTTTTCGATATTGAGAAAAACAGGAATCTCCGATATTTCCTCAGTATTATCAAATATCACATCGGCTGATAAGAGATACATAGCGTTAGGCTCTGCAGCTGTTTTTACAGCGACAGTTTCAATTTTCATCTGACGGGCAGTTCTCATGATCCTTACTGCGATCTCTCCACGGTTTGCTATAAGTATTCTCTTTATCTTCATCACATCTTTCTTAATTTCTGTGGTTTATATATGTTACTGGGTGCTGGGTGCTTGGCTGGGTTTTGCCCTGTGCCCTGAGCTCTGTGCCCTGTGCCCCTTGCCTTAAAGTGGCATGTTCCCATGCTTTCGTGCCGGTACTTTCACCCATTTATTATTAAGTGCATTCAAAGCAGACAGGATTTTCTTCCGAGTCACCGCCGGATCAATTACTTCATCGATATATCCGCTTTCATCGGCAATGAAAGGATTTGCAATTTTGTCGCGATATTTTTTTACAAGCTCTTTTTTAAGTTCAACAGGGTTTTTCGATTCAGCAAGTTCTCTTCTGTACAGAATTGCAACAGCTCCATCGGGTCCCATAACTGCAATTTCAGCGGAAGGCCATGCAAAGCTGAAATCGCCACCAAGGTTTTTGCTGTTCATAACAATGAATGCTCCACCGTATGCCTTACGGAGTATGATGGTTATTTTAGGAACCGTTGCTTCACTGTAGGCAAAAAGCAGCTTTGCTCCATGCCGAATAATACCTGCATGTTCCTGATCAACACCCGGAAGAAACCCCGGGACATCTTCGAATGTAATCACAGGTATATTAAAAGCATCACAAAACCTTATAAATCTTGCACCTTTGGTAGATGAGTCAATATCGAGAACGCCTGCAAGGACCTTTGGTTGATTTGCCACAACACCAATTGTTTTTCCCTTCAACCTGGCAAAACCTGTTACAAGACTTGCCCCAAATAGTTCAGATGTTTCAAAAAAGCTGTTCCTGTCAACGATCTGAAAAATGACATCTTTAACGTCATATGCTTTATTTGGATCCTCAGGAATAATGTCTCTGAGTTTTTCATTTATTTCGGAAATTGAACCGTCATCTTCAACGATAGGAGGATTTTCAACATTATTGGATGGAAGGTACGACAGAAACTTTTTAAGGGCGAGGATAGTATTTTCCTCATCATCATATATCATATGGGCAACACCGCTCTTACGTGCATGGACCTCAGCTCCTCCAAGTCCTTCGGATGTTACATCTTCATTAAGAACCTCTTTAACCACATTGGGGCCGGTCACAAACATATAACTGGTATGGTTCACCATAAAGACAAAGTCAGTTAGGGCAGGGGAGTAGACAGCGCCACCTGCAGCCGGTCCCATAATAACAGATATCTGGGGAATAATTCCGGAAGAATGAATTATATTCTGAAAGATAGCCGCATAACCGCTGAGACTGGCAACCCCTTCCTGTATTCTTGCACCACCTGAATCTATCAGGGCTATTATGGGTGAACCCATTTTAAGTGCCATCTCCTGTATCTTGGCGATTTTCTTTGCATGTACAATGCCTAACGATCCACCCATTATAGTAAAGTCCTGAGCATAGGCAAATACAAGTCTTCCATTTATTTTACCATGGCCTACAATTACTCCGTCGCCGTAAGATCTCTCAACTTTTCCAAATTCAACCGGCTGGTCAGCCGGCGTTACAAAAGCATCAATCTCTTCGAATGTGGAATTATCGAATAGCAGTTTTATACGTTCATGTGCTGTAAGTTTGCCTTTGGAATGTTGTTTTTCGGCTTGTTTGTGACCATACTGTTTTTCAATTGCCGTCTTACGGTCATTGAAGGCCTTATAATACTTACCTGATAAATCCATACCCTATAATTTTTCGATGTCAAAAATAGACATTATCATGCTAATTACAAAAATATCCTTCGACCGTAGTCATTACGTTATTTGTAATATAATGAAGAACAATTAATTGGGTAATAAGTTTTTTCGAATGACGAGGTTTTAGTCTTGCAGTGCTTCTGTCCTGCAGTCTTGCAGTCAAAAGGTTGTTTTGCCCCATGCCCCACGCCCTGCGCCTATTTAGGTTTAAACAGCCCCTCGGGTTTAGATCCCAGCATACCTGCCTGCAGCATAATATCACTGGCTTTTTTCAGGTTTTTGATCATTTTTTCATTGACAACAGGGTAATGACGTATCTTCTCAAGTTTGTTGCCGATATATTCAAGATCTTCATCGGTGGTTGTCCAGTGCCGTTTATTAAAAATTGTCAGGTCGAGTGGCAGGGAATAGGATCTCAACGACTTATCGCCGTCGGTATTGAAGTAAAAATCAAAGTAAGACATAACAAGTTCACGTAATGTACTGTAGACTGGTTCCCTGTATCTTAAGGAAGTAAAGTTTGATTTTGCAACAGCCCCCCAATGACGATCTTCCTTGAAAACGGTTATTACATGATCATCGTCGTTAAATGCTTTAAGGTCGACGATCAATGGTTTGAATCCATTGAATTGTAATGCAGCAGCAGCAAAAAGGGCCCCCTCGAAACAATGGGCTGATCTTGTTTTTATTACCCACCGTGGCGATCTGCATTCATAAACAGGATTATATTCGATTGAATCAAGAAATCCCTGGATTTTGTCCGGATCGCTCATAGTTTTCAGAAACTTAATCTCATCTTTTGTCCAATCCATATCTATCTGTTTTTGCCCCCATTCCCCCTAAAGGGGGGCTAATTCTTTCTCTATTATAATATATTTTTATCTTTTTACTTTCTTTGACCACCGAAGCGTTAGCGAAGGTGGTTGTCTTTCGTCTTTTCCGCATGCCCCAAGCCCCAAGCCCCAAGCCCCAAGCCCCAAGCCCCATGCACCTTACGTCAGCTTTCTGATTATACTCTTCATCTCTTCAGCCTGCTCTTCCATACTTATAACAAGCCTGAGCTGAGCCCTGGCTCTCTGCAGATTATGTAGCTTGTGATGTATTTTGAAGTAATTATCGCCATCGATATAATCTGTCAGAAACCTGACAGCTATGGTGTAAGTAATTAATCTTGGCGCAAATGAAAGGTATTCTTTTTCAACATCATTTAATGTATCGACTGTTTCAGAAAGATATCCTTCAGAATATGCTTTGAATAGATTCAGATCCATTCTTACTTTTGAGAGGTCGTCCTCATCTTCTGAGGCCGTATTTGCAGCTGTCCTGATTGCATCGCCAAAATCGTAGTGAATATAGCCAGGCATCACGGTATCAAGATCGATAACGCATAATGCTTTATCATTTTCGTCGAGCAGAATATTATTAAATTTTGTATCATTATGTGTGATCCTCAGAGGTATTTTTCCTTCCTTCCCAAGTCTGAGGATAATCTTCATCTCCTCGGCTCTTTTAAGTACCTGATCTATCTCATCAGCAACTGTTTCAACACGCCCCACCGGATTTTCCTTTATCTTTCCTGTAAAGGTCCCGAGTCGTTTTTCAATATTGTGGAACCATGGAATTGTCTCGAAAAGGGGTCCGCCGGGCATGTCGGAAAGCATTGCCTGAAAACGGCCGATTGCCTTTCCTCCTTCATACGCTTTATGGGGACTGTCGACAATGTTGTATGAGTGATGGTTGGAAATAAATATATACATCCTCCAGTAATTTCCATCTTTGTCGATGATCCATGTTTTTCCATCAACTGAAGGGATAAGTTGAAGGGATTCCCTTTTGATATCTGACCCGGGAATTCCCGTTAATTTGTTTCGTAGATGAACAGTAACCCTTTCAATGTTATGCTGAAGCTCCGGAATGTTTTTGAAGATCTTATTATTGAGCCGCTGAAGAATATAGTTGTCTTTTCCATCTTCCGTTGTCTCTATCCTGAAGGTATCATGAATATGTCCGCTGCCATATGGTTCCCCGTTCAGAAAAGTACCGTCTGCTTCGAAGTATTCAAATATTTCCTTCAGGTTATATCCCATATTATTTCCCTGCTTTGTGTCCTATAAAGGCATAGTACATTATTATAAGATAAGCTGGTATGCATATCCAGTATGCAGACTGGGTTGAAAATATCACTGCCAGTTTCCCATACATCAATGGTAATATTGCCCCACCTGCTATAGCCATTATGATCATTGCTGAAGCAGTTTTTGTAAATCTGCCAAGACCGCTTATTGTCAATGGCCAAAGTGCCGGCCACATCAAAGAGTTTGCGAGACCCATTAGTGCAACGAAAAGAACTGTTAAAGGCAAAACAAGTCTTAATGGCGAAAAGGTGACAATATCAACAAATGGTATTATAAATGTAAAATGAGAAGGTGTAATAATTGCTGCAAGTGCAAAGATTACTCCAAGAATTGCGCAGATTTTCAATGCTGTAACCTGTCGGATATATTTTGGTATAAGCATTATCCCCAAAAGATATCCCACTATCATGCTGAGCAAGGTGAGGGAAGTGAAATATTTAGCGGAGTTCATGGGTATTCCAAGCGATTGACCATATCTTATGATAGTATCAGCAGCTATAACTTCAACGCCTACATAGAAAAAGAATGTAATTACCCCAATTATAAGATGCGGAAACTGCCATATGCTTGTTTTTTGCAGATTTGATTCAGTGCTTGATGCATCTTCTGCATCGGTGTCAACTTCAGGAAGATGAGCAAACCGGAGTAGTAGTCCGAGAAGCACTAGAATCACTGCCATAACTATATATGGATAAATGACCCTGCTTGCCAGTTCATTCAGTAAAACTGCTTTGGAAGCTGCATCAGCTGCCTGTGCAAGTTTTTGTTCGAGAATATTTGCATCCTTTAATATAATACTGGCAAGTATAATAGGAGCTAAAACGCCGGCAAATTTGTTTGCAATTCCCATTATGCTTATTCTTTTGGCAGCACTCTCGGGTGGGCCGATAATAGTAATATATGGATTTGATGCTGTCTGAAGAAGAGCCAATCCTGTTCCTTCAACAAATAATCCTAAGAGAAAGAGACCGAAGGTCCTTGTCATTGCTGCAGGAACAAAAATCATTGCTCCGGCTGCCATGATCCATAATCCCAGCGACATTCCATTCTTAAAACCGGTCTTTTTGAGTACCGCAGAAGAAGGCAATGCCATGACAAAATACGAAACGTAGAAAGCAAATGTTACGAAATAAGCTTGAAAATCATTTAATTCACAGGCTGTTCTGAGAAATGGGATAAGTATTCCGTTAAGCCATGTGACAAATCCGAAGATAAAAAAGAATAGTCCGATAATTGAAATTGAGAAAACATAATCTTTTCTGCTGATCGCGTTTGTGGGAGTGCTGCTAGTCATGATTTATGTAATTATTAATTCAAATTTATGATTTCTTATTTTCTGTTTTCTCTTCCTGCTTTTCTACCTTCTTCCAGGTTTTTACCCCCAAACCCCCCAAGGGGGGCTTAACGCTTTGTTTTACTCTATGAAACTTTGTTTCTTGATTCTGATTTCTTTGCAACCTTAGTTCTTAGCGCTTTGTGTCCTTTGCGGTTAATGGATTTTGCTTTCCTTTCTGCTCACTACTCACTCCAACCCTAAGTTTTCAAAACTAATCTTTTTATATGACGGAAGCAAGAAAAAATAAATTTGTTTTTTTAGTTCAAAAGTTATAGAACTAACCAAGAAATAATTTAAATTTGTGCGAAGTCCGAGACTTGGAATTTCGGATTTCGGATTTTGGATTTCGGATTTCAACCAGAAACCAGCAACCGGCAACAAGCAATAAATTCAGGTATCATGCTTACTCAGGAAAAAAGAATTCGCGAAACGATAGAAGAAACTGGTAAAGTATTCGAAAAGTTCGGGCTTACGCCAATGCAGGGAAGGATAATTTCTTATTTCACAGTCAGTGATCCACCAGAAAAAACGTTCGATGATCTGGTAAAATATTTTAAGGCAAGTAAAAGTTCTGTAAGCAATTCACTTAACTTCCTATTGCAGAATAAAATAATTGACTACAAGACATTTGCATCGGACAGAAAGCGTTACTTCTTTATTACTGATTCATTCTTCAGGGTTTATTTTAAAAAGGTTTTAGAGAATGTGTCGGAATTAAAAGAATATGCATACAGAACTGTATCAATGCGTACACCTGAATACCCAATGGCTAGTGAAAAGATATTGAAGTGGATAGAAAATGCAAACCGGTTTCAGGAAACACTAGAGGGCACTTTGGAAGCCATTCAAAGTGAAAAAGCGGATACCTCGTTCTAGGTCCGGCTATTCCTTCCCGGAAATTTCTCTCGATTTCATCCCAAGATATCCGCCGTGATGTCTTTTTGCATAATCTCCGGCGTTGAAATGAATTTTATCCATCATAAGCACAACCAGTGCATCTCCGATTACAGTCATCATAGTGGTGGAAGTAGTCGGCGTCAGTCCCAGCGTACAAACTTCCTCAGGTGCTCCGGTAAGTATGAAGCAATCAGCTTTCTGGGCCAGGGAACTATTACCATTTCCTGTAATTACAATAACCGGCACCTGTGGATATAGATTATTTTTTAGCTCGATTAGCTCAATGATCTCCCGGGTTTTTCCCGAATTCGATATTGCAAGGAGAACATCATTTTCCTGAAGAATTCCCAGATCACCATGCTGAGCTTCACTTGGATGAAGAAATATAGAGGGAGTACCGGTTGAACTGAATGTAGTGGCTATATTATGCGCTATTTGTCCTGCTTTGCCCATTCCGCTGGTAACCAGCTTCCCGTTTTTTCCATGAACCTGCCTGTGAATTATTTCTATCGCAGCTTCAAAACTTTTGGTTACCGGTATGTTCTCGATAGCAGCTGCTTCTCTCCTGAATATATCCCTTACTTTTTCTATCATAAAAATCTCATAGATAAACTAAGTCAAAGTTATCAAAATAATTGTTCATTTCTTTTGCTCCTCCAAAAGAAATGAACTAAAGAAAAGGAGGCCGGAAATGAAAACTTCAGATAAAAC
>Ga0208079_1001598_pt1 | contig 11712 bp, 22 predicted proteins | sample NGESurdeep092012_5_FD_184474 | JGI IMG/M metagenome (GOLD analysis project Ga0208079, IMG submission 184474) | Arctic peat soil microbial communities from Barrow, Alaska - NGEE Surface sample 210-2 deep-092012 (SPAdes) | ecosystem: Environmental > Terrestrial > Soil > Wetlands > Peat ... | reverse complement strand
AGACGTCGGGCGAGGACGGCCCGCCGAACGACGGCCCGCCGCTCGGTGATACGGCCAGGGCAGGGGAGCGGTTTCCTGGGTGCGGCCTTCCCGGGCCGGCCCGGCGCCCGGCCCGGGCCCGGCGCCCCGCGGCCGCGCCCGGCGGCCGACTTCGGCGGCCGACTTCGTGCCGCCTGCGAACGGGGCTGCTGTGACCCCGGCCCGGCGGCCGACTTTGTGCCGCCTACGAACGGAGTTGCTGCCGGGCCGGCGCCGGTGGCGTCGCGGGACCTCTGGGAGGCGCTCCGTTCGTGGCTTCACGCTCAGGAGCCGCGCCAGGATCGCCGGCGGGGACAACGTCTCGTGTCAAATTCCGCCCCCCAATTCGCCTGGGTCGTAGGTGGCACGAGTTGTGGTGGCACAGCTTGTGGCGGCACAACTTGTGGCGTCCAGGCGCGGATCGCCGACTCTCTCGCTCGGACGAACTGATCACTCTTGCCCTTGACATTGAACACTTAGAGGACAAGACTCGCTAAGTGTTCGATTCGATGACGCCAAATGAATGGTCGGAGTCCCGATGGCCCACTTCGTAACGCAGCGTTGGGAAGGGGATCCCGGAGCGATGGGCGGCCGACGGGCGCGCGCGCTCTTCTCGTTCCAGGCCTTTGTCCCCGACCCCATCGCTGACTTCCAACTCCTGGTCAGCTTCGAGGCCGCCAACGCGGTCGCGAGGGCGGAGGAGGCAATCAGGACGCTGAACGAGCACGCAGGCGTGGTCGGCCTCGAGGCCGTCGGACCGCTCCTCCTGCGCTCGGAGGCGGTTGCCTCATCCCGGCTCGAGGACATCGATGTCTCGACGTTCAACCTGGCGCGAGCGCTCATCGACCCGCAGCATGCCCGTGGCGCCGTCCGCGAGGTAGCCGCCAACGTGGCGGCAATGGAGACCGCCATCGCGATCGGCGAGAAGGAGGCCGATCTCACGATCGAGGACCTCGCGGAGCTCCACCGGATCTTGATGGCGGAGAGCACCCGTCCGCAGCAGGCCGGACACGTCCGCACGGTGCAGAACTGGATCGGCGGGCGACTCGACAACCCGAGTGACGCGGTCTACATTCCGCCGCCAGCCGGGGAGGTCGTCCGGCTGCTCGGCGACCTCGTGGCGTTCCTCAATCGAGCGGACATGCCGGCTATCGCCCAGGCGGCGATCGCGCACGCGCAGTTCGAGACCATCCACCCGTTTGAGGACGGCAATGGACGAACAGGTCGCTGTCTCATCCATCTGATCTTGCGACGGCGCGGGCTGATCCCGCACTTCGTCCCGCCGATCTCCATCGTCCTGGCAGCTCGTCCGACGTCCTATGTCGCCGGGTTGACCGGCTTCCGGGAAGGGAAGGCGGTCGAGTGGTGCCTCTCCTTTGCCGCTGCCGCGGGACGAGCGGCGGAAACCTCGTTGGCGCTCGCCCGTCGAGTGGCTGAGCTTCAGGCCGAGTGGCGCGCTCGTGCGGGGAGCCCCCGTGCCGGATCGGCCGCCGCCAGGACCATCGACCATCTGCCCGCCCAACCGATCCTGTCCGCAGGCACCATCCGGGCCGCGATCGGCTCGAGTCATCAGCGTGCGAGCGATGGCCTCGCGCGACTCGCGGAGAGCGGCGTGTTGCGGCAGATCGGCGGCGGGACGTACGACCGCACGTATGCGGCGGACGAGCTCTTCACCCTCGTTGAGGCGTATGAGCGCCTGGTGGCGCACCCGGACGACGATCGGGCCCGGACGCTGATCCTGGCGGAAGACGCGCCAGCGCCGGGCCGGGGTGACCCGCGCTGAAGTCGCCCTCCCCGGCCTCCTCTGAGCGGTTGGCCGCGCGCGGCAGCACATCTTCAGAGTACGTGCCCAGGATCGTGGCCGAGCCGATGACCAGGAAGTCTCGCTGCTTGACGAGGCGCGAAGCGGCTCGAAGGATGGTTTCTCTTTCGCTCGTCGACAGGACGCCAGCAAAAGGAGAGTTTGCCCGTAGCTCCCGAGCAAGCGGCTCAGTCGACACGAGTGTTCGCATGACGGCCTCGGGTCCTCGGTCGAGCAGGGCCAGCCATTGACGCAGCCACGGCGCGCCATCGGGCTCCCGGTCGAGCAGGCTGTTCGCCGTCGACTTCGCTTGAGCCAGGACGCGCGCCGGGTCTGCGGCGACCTTTGCAGCGATTGCCCGGTGGAGCCACAGGGCTCGAAGCTGGTCGCGCGTCATCGGCCCTCCAGCGTTGTTGGCAGATCGCCGGGATAGTGCCTCCGCGTCGGATCGGCGGATCCGGCGGTGCGTGCCGACCATCGCGTAGGGCATCTCGCCACGCTGGCACAGCGCCGTGGCGGCCGCCCTGTTCGGGGTCGCCTGGTCAGCGCGCTGTGGTCCCGGGATCGTGAATTACGCCGGGCGTTCGGTGGATCCGGGTTTAGGCGAGACGACGCTCGCTCAGAGAGATCCTCGGGGCATGGCCCAGCGCACCGGCTGTCCGGTGATCTCCGCGATCGTCTCGTAGTCGGCGTCGTAGTGGACGAGGGTCAGGCCGGCGCGCTCGGCGGCGGCCGCGATCAGCAGATCCGGGTGCTTCACGCTCCGCTGCATCATCCCCGGGCGGCCACCCAAGACCCGGTAGACCTCGCGAGCTCGCAGCCAGTCTGCGGCGTCAGGATCGACCCAGGGCAAGCCCCGCAGACCTTCCTCGACCAGCGCGAACTCGGGCGGGTTGCGGGCCGAATGGAGCAACTCGAGCGCGACCATGTCGCAGCCGGCGATCTCGCCAGCCTCAATCGCCGCCGTGAACCAGTCCTGGAGCGCCGGGTGAGACTTCCGCGCCCAGACGCTCGTGTCGGCCAGTTCCACCTAGCGGGCCCGACTGATGCGCGGCGCGGGCTCGTCCGGCGGCGCGGGCTCTTCGACCGGCACCGCCGGCTTCTCGGCCGGCGTATCGAAGCGCCGCGGGGCACGCATCGCCGCGAGGGCGCCCGGAGTCAGGTCCGGGAAGTCAAGACGGGCGAGCACCGCGCGCCGACGACGCGCCACGACCTCCGCGAGGGCGGCATGCACCGTCTCCGTGATGCGGCTCGTGCCGAGGGCAACCGCAGCCTCACGGACCAGGCCCTGATCGAGATCGAGCGTCGTGTGCTTGCGCATGGAGCGAACGCTAGTAAGTTCCTTCGGACTTGTCAAGCAGACACAGACCCTAATTGTATGCAGCCGTTTTGTCACAGGTTACGCACTCGGACGTGCGCCAGGCGTTCGGGCCGGCCCACGACGGCGATCGGGGTCAGCTCGACAGAAGCCCCTGACTCTTGACAACTCCAGCAGGGCCCTCAGGATCCCGTCGTGACCGGCGCGAGGCCCGCGACGGCGAGATCCGCGTCGTACGCGAACGCACGCCCGATCCCATGGCGCGCCGCGAACGCGAGGGTCACGCGGTCCACCAGGCTCGTGCCGCCGCCGATCCGGCGGAGGTCCGCGAGGGACCCTTCGTGAAGCGGCCGATCGACCAACTCCACGCGGATCGCCGGCAGGAGATCGTCCACCAGCGCAGCGACCGCCGTGACCCCGAGGCGCGACCGGACCAGGGCGACGCTCTCGACCACCACGTACGCATGGGTCACCAGGTCCTCGTCGTCCGGATCTGTCCAGAAGGCGACCGCGGACGCGTGATGCGCATCGCGCCGGTCGAGCAGCGCGAAGAGGGCGCTGGTATCCACGACGACGCTCACCAGGGACCCTCGCCCAGCAGCTCGTCATGGCGCTCGGAGATGTCGCTCCGGCCGGAGTCGAACGCACCGAGCACAGGGAAAGATCGACGACGCGCCGCTCGGCGAGCCTCGAGCTCCTCCGGAAACGTGGCGTCCACGGCCTCCCGCACGAGCGCTCCCACGCTCACGTGCCGGCGCGCAGCCTCGCGTCCGAGCCGCGCATGTTGGGAGTCGGTCAGGCCGATCGGGATGCGACGCACCACTGGACGGTACCACATCGGCTCACGCTGATATCAGTTATTGCAGCGGTGCCCGGGCCGGAGTGTACGTGTGGTCGATCACCGATGGCGCGTGATCTTCGCGGATGCCCCGGAAGCGTACGCCTCGAGCAACTCACGAAGGACATCGCTCACGTTCCTGCCCTCGGCTGCGGCCCGCTTCCGTACCCGGTCGCGCAAGGCTTCAGGGACGCGGACCTCGACTCGCGGCGAGTGCCCATCCGCTGTCGCATCCAGGGACGGTCGGCCCGGTCGCGGTCGCCAGGTGGACAGATCGAAGCCCTGCTCGGCGCTCTCCGCAAGCCGGTCGAGATCGGCGTCCGACAGCGCGCGCCCGCTCCTGGTCTTCACCTGCATCGCATCTCCTCCGTGTATTCCGCGACGTACTTCGGACGCAGCCGCATGGGCGTGGATTACGATGAACCCGCCATCCGCTTGTTCCACGGCGACGACTTCAAGTGGGACTTCGTTGGAGTCGGGACCAAGGAAGAGGACCAGGTCGTCGCCTTCGGAGGCTGGAGAGAGTGGGCGGAAGCAGTGTTGCACGACGTACCGCGATCGCTCGTGAGTGATCCCGTGTTTCGACGCAGAGCCCCTGAAGATGATGACCATCTCATGCCGTCATTATGTCGTACACAACAACCATGTCAAGAATGAAGACAGCCCTCCTGCAGACGGTTCCGGCGGTGATCGGCCGAACCGAGAACCAGGTCGCAGCCCTGCATGATCAGGAAGATCCTGCTGCTGTTGGTCGCGGACGCCCGCGCTCCCACATTCCATCGAGCGAGTGTGGCGCTGCGCGCTTATCCGGCCGTTGAGCCGCCCGGCCACCGGGTCAAGGGAGTCCAGGGCGCTGAGGGAGTGTTCGAGATGACGTGGGCCGACGACGGGCGCGCCACGTTCGAGCATGGGTCCGCGGTTCACGCAGAGGAGACCCACATCGTCTGGCGACGGATCGGAACGCACGACATCTTCACCCGCCCCTGAGTGCGGCAGGGCACTCGGATAGAGTGTGGTGCTGCCACGGAGCAAGGCCCGCCCGCCCGGCGCTTGTCTTGCCGCCACCTTTTCCGCCAACTGGCGGTTAGGAGACCGGTAGCACGCCCGGCGCTCGTCTTGCCGCCACCTCTGCTTCGCGCTTCGCGTGATCTGACGCATAGGCACCCTGGGCGCGCCGCGCGCCCCCCCCAACGAAATCGGTGGGAAAACCCAAGTGCGTGTGCGCATCATCCAGTGTCACATCGTACAACTTGACAAGTCACGAGTCAGAGCCTAGAATCGCCGGGTGATGAATGAGATGCAGTACTCCAAGGCGCGCACCGAGCTGGCCGATCTTCACGAGCACGCGCTCGCGCACCTTCCGACTAGGATCACGAGGCGACGCGCTGACTCGGCGGTTCTCGTCTCCGAGTCCGACTTCCTGGACTTGCTCAGTTCGTTCGAGTTCCACCCCGAAGTGCTCTTCGAGGAAGGGGTCACCTCGATCTGGCTGCCAGAGTTGGCCATCTGGGGCCGAGGCGACTCGTTCGCTTCCGCCAAGGAAGACCTCCTGGACGAGGTCGATCAACTCCTGGCAGTGTTCGAGGACGATGAGCGGCTTCGAAACGCCCCGAACGTTGTTTCCCAGCGGCCGTGGATCTACCGCCTGATGGCGGCCGGCGAGTCCGAATGGGAGGCCCTCCTCTTCGCCGAGCCGACCGAACACGAGCGGCCGGCACGAGTGCTGGTCGCCGCGTCCGCCTAGCCGCGTGGCGACGTTCGGCGACCTCAAGGCCTACGTCGAGCAGGACGGCTGGACCGAAGAACGGAACCGCGCGCGACGCAGGTCCAAGACCGGCGATCACTGGCGGTACTCCAAGGAACAGCCCGACGGTTCGACGCTCAGGACGAAGGTGTCTCACAGCGTTCGTGACGAAATCGGTCCGTCCCTCTTCGGGCACATCCTGCGTGATCAACTGCGTGTCGATGAGGCCACCTTCTGGGCGGTCGTCCACGGTCGGACTGCGCCCGAAGTGCCGACCGCGCCGGCGCCTACACCCGTTCCCGGCTGGCTGATCCAGCGTCTGATCGTCACCGTCGGCATGTCCGAGGACGAGGTGCGGGCCCTCAGTCCCGAGGACGCATCTGCGGCTTGGGAGGCCTACCAGACGCGCGAGCGCTAGGCCTGCAGGGTACCCCGACGCTCCGGCATGGCCGACCGAGGCATGGAGGGCGGCGGCCCCGAGGCCAATAGGACCCCCATGACTTTTGGGCTGCCGAGTTTTCCCACTGATTTCGTTGGGGGGGCGCGCGCCGCGATGCTTACTTCCACACATCTATCCGAGTGCCCTGCCGCACTTGCCCGCCCCTCAGTGCGGCAGCAAGAGGACGTCGCCAAAGCCCCGCATCAGTCTCGTCGACAGGGCTGAACTTGATGGGCGTCACAGAAGTCGGAGGTGTCGTCATGGGCCGATATTCCTCAGCATCTCCTCGCCAACCTGCTGCGATCGCGGGTCGGGATCATCGAGCAGGTCGAGCGCAATCGCCGAGATCGGGGCGACCTTGGCCGGCGGCCACGAGTCCATGAATGACGGGACGACCCGCAGCTTCACGTTGGCCTCCCTGCTGGGGCGCAGATGGTAGAGGCGGATCACGTCATCGATCTTCGACTCATCCACATACGCCTCGACGTGGTCACCCCCAATCAAGCCAAGGTGTAGTTCAGACGCTGCGGTCGCTCCCGTGAGCATGAGCGCAGGATCTTCGCGGAGGCGCGCCAGCATCGAGGGGTGCGCCCGGAGGGGGCGCGAGCGGCCCCGGTCAACAAGGCGTGCTCGCAAGTCGTCGAGACGGTGACGAGCGAGATGCTGTTTCATGCGCCAACGGGCGACAGGGGTAAGCCATGGTGCTGGCTTTCCATCACTGAGGAACAAAAGGCCCCAAGCACCGGCGGGTGTCAGCCTGCGTCCATGCCGAGGCCCAACTGACAACCGATGATCTACCGCTTCCACGGGGATCAGCCATTGATCCCCGACCTTGGCCGACAGACAGTTCGCCCTTGGCAGAAAGGGGACCCGCGACGGCCGGCGGCCACGTGCACGTGTTGACCGGATCAAGGGGGAGGGGCTATCCTGCAGTCAGAGCATTGGAAAGTGGGAGCGAGGGAGAGGCGTACCCCATGTCAATTTCAGTCATCCGTGCAAAGGGGCAAGTGACCATCCCCCAGGACGTCCGCGAGGCCGCACATCTTGAAGAGGGCGACCCCGTCGAAATCGAGATCACGGCCGACGGAATCCTGCTCCGCCCGAAGAAGCTCATCGATGCCTCACAGGCCTGGTTCTGGTCCCAGGAGTGGCAGCAAGGTGAGCGCGAGGCCTCCGCGGACATCAAGGCTGGCCGCGTGAAGACCTCCGGGTCTTCCGAGGTCTTCCTCGAGTCCCTCGACGATTGACGGGCACGCATGCCGACCTTCGCGCAGACCGGTCGATTCCGGCGAGACTTCGCGAAGCTGACAGCAGCGCAGAAGGCTGCCTTTCGGGCGGCCGCTGCGAAGTTCGTCGCCGATCTACAGTCCGGAAGCTTTCGCCCCGGCCTCCGGGTCAAGGGGGTCCAAGGCGCTGAGGGAGTGTTCGAGATGACGTGGGCCGACGACGGGCGGGCCACGTTCGAGTACGGGTCCGCGGTTCACGCAGGGGAGGCGCACGTCGTCTGGCGACGTATCGGAACGCACGACATCTTCACCCGCCCCTGATCACCCCGAAGGTGTGGCGTGGGAACGGCCTGCCCTCAGGATCGACGAGACCGGATGAGCCCAACGGCCACGACGGCGAGCAGCGCCCCGGCCGAGTCGATGCCGACGTCCACCGCGGCTGGGTGGCGCCCGGCCACGAACCCCTGGTGGAGCTCATCGCTGGCTGCGTACAGGACCGCGAGCGTCAGCGCCCAGGCCCACGGCCGGCGCCACGCCGTCGTGCCCGCGACCGCACGCCAGAGCAGAAGGGCCAGGATCCCGAAGACCGCCATGTGCCCAGCCTTGCGGAGCAGGAAGTCCAGTCCCTCGTCGGGCACGAACCGCAGGTTCGGCTGGGCCGAGAACACGAAGATCAGCCCCGCCCACGCGATGGCCGGCAGCCAGCCGAAGAGCAGCGGGCCGAGGGCATGAGCCGGGCGCGGCGTCCTCTCGTCCATCCCCAGAACGATACCGATGCCTGCAGGTCGGCGCGGCATCCACCGACAGCCTGCGGAGGCTTGAGTCCAGGCGGGCTCCGTCACCTGTCTTCTGCAAAGAGACACAACTTGACAAAGTATGCCAAGCGGCAGACGCTGTCCGCGGAGGAGCGGAATGAAGCAGTTCTACTCGGTCTCAGAGGTGGCAACTCGGTTCGAGGTTACGAGCCAGTCGGTTCGCAACTGGATTGCCGCGGGGCAGCTTCCATCCGTTCAAGCGACCCCCGGCGGCAGATACAAGGTACCTGCGCCGGCGCTCCTCGCATTCGAGCAGAAGAGCGGGGTGCCTCCGAGCGACCCGGCGATGGCAACCCTGCGCCTGGGCGAGCCGATCGCCTCCGAGCTCAAGCGGGTCGTCTCTGCCATCGTGACCTCCGTCCAGCCTGATGGAGTGATCCTGTTCGGGTCGCGCGCCCGCGGCGACTTCCGGGCCGACTCTGACTTCGACCTGGCCATTCTCGCGCCGGATGGGGTCGCGCGACGTCGTGTCGCGATGCGGGCCTACGAGAGTCTCGCGGCAGTGGCCGATCGGTCAGTCGCGGTCGACATCGTCGTGTTGACCCCTTCGCTCATGGCGGCCGAACGGGATCTCACGGGCTCGATCGCCCGTGCGGTGTCGCGAGAAGGAGTCTTCGTCTATGGGTCCCCAGCGGCTCTCGCCTGAGGACGTGCGCCGTCGAGCCGTGGGGGCGTGGCTCACGGACGCCTACGCGGACCTCGCCAACGCACGCTCGCTGGCCGCCCACCGCGACGAGGGCACTACGCCCTTCGCGTCCGCGTTTCATGCGGAGCAGGCCGTCGAGAACGGCCTCAAGGCTCTGCTCGTGTGGCACGCGGTTGACTTCCCACCCAGGCATGACCTCGCTCTGCTCTTGAGTCTCGTGCCCGAGGGGGCGACGATCAAGGAACTGAACGTTGGCGGTCTTACCGTCTATGCGGTCGAGCAGCGTTACATGGCCGGTACTTCGAACCCGATGAGCCTGGTCGAGAGGCCTACCTGGGACGAGGCCGAGGAGGCGATCACAGAGGCGACCGACGCCCTTTCAAGGGTTTCCGCCGATCTCGCCTCAGCCGGGTGGGCCGCTTCTGCGTGACCTCTGCAGCCCGCCCTCGTATCCGTCGAGACCGGATGAGCCCCACGGCCACGACCGCGATCAGCGCCCCGGTCGCGGGCCCCATTACCTGGCTCTTGCTCGGCCTACCTTGGCCTCGTTCTCGCCTCGAGGAGCAGCGTGAGGGCCGTGTCCTCGTCGAGCTCGGCGATGCGCTCGCCTTCGAGGCCGGCCTCCCGCTCCAGCGCATCTGCGAGCCAGGCCGGCAATGAGCGGGGGGCAGGCTCTGGTGCGGGACTCGGCCGCGTTGCCGGCGTCATGGTCCTTTGGACCTCCCAGAACTCCGCATCGCTCAGCTTCAGCTGGTCAGCGAGGATCGCCTTGAAGCGTCCCGGGCTCGTCGTCTTCGCGCCTGAACGGAAGGCGTGGGTGCGCAGGATCTCGCCGTCCGCCAACGTCTTCTCGAAGAAGTCGTGGCCCGTGGCTCGGTCCTCCGTCCAGCCGTCGTGCTTCAGGAACTCCCGGAGCTCGTCCCAGCTCGGCGTTCTCACCGAGCGGCGGGAGCAAGGGGCTCCGCCCCGGGTCCTCCGAGGCCGAGCATGCGGCGCTGTTCGTCGTCGCCCGCGAGCGCAAACCGGAGGAGCGCGGCCGCATGACCGCCCCGACTCGTCGCCATGAACCGGGCGGGTTCGCGGAAGAAGCGCGTCGCATAGGCGCGCAGTTCGACGAGCAGATCCTCGACGGCCTCGTCCAGGGTTTCCCCGAAGCCGAGGACCCCCATGTCCGGAATCCGCAACGTCACCTCGCCCGCGCCATAGACCGCCCGGACGTCCAGGCGGTGCTCCCCCAGGATCGTGACGAGATCATCCGGGCGGACCAGCAGCATCTGCTCCTTGCCACGATGGCGCGACACGATGCGCGGCTGATGACCGTGGAACACCTCGGTCATCACGTCCGAGAGATGGCTCTTCGCGGGCGAGAAGTCGATCGTGGGCACAACAGGAGTGGTCATAGGCCGACTGTAGTCCAACTGGTCAAACTGGTCAAACTGGTCAGGTTACGCGGGGTGCATGCCGCCTTGCTGGCGTGCCTCGTGACGCGCTCCGGCGTCCAGCGACTGCGCGCGCCCCTGTCCGCCATCCTTGGGCCCGACGACCTGTTGGCGTCGTTCCCGCTCGACTGACCCCGCTCAGCGACCCCGGGCGCGACGTCGGCTCTGTCCGCTTGACGAGCGCGGACCGTTCCGCGTAGGGTGTGTGTGCACGTTGTTGCAACAGAGGAAGGTGGCTTGGATGGCCGAGATCAGCAGCCAGCTCGCGCATGGTCGCTCGCCCAAGGACGGGCGGATCGCCGTACGCGCCTCGCACGAGGAGCGCGAGCTGATCGCGCAAGCCAGCCGCGCTTCTGCGACGACGGTCAGCGACTTCGTCCTGCGGGCTTCCATCGCCAGGGCCGAGGACGTGCTCGCGGAGCGCCGCGAGTTCCGGCTGCCGCCCGACCGGTGGGACGCCTTCGTCGCCATGCTCGACCGTCCCGCGGTCGCCAAGCCGCGGCTTCGCCGGCTCCTGACAGAGCCGTCCGTCCTCGACCGATAGCTCTCACCCGACCCCTGCAGCTCGCGCAGCCCGTCCGGTTCGAGCCGGGCCGGCATGACGTCTCCGCCTTCGACTGCGGGTCCGACGCGCAGACGAAGTGGCTGCGACAGGTCGCGCGGACGGCGCAGGCCTCCCGAACCGCGGTCGTCTACGTCGTCACTCCCGAGGGCGAGGATCGCGTCGTCGGCTACTACGCGCTCGCAGCCGCGTCGGTCGCCCAGGCCGATGCGCCGTCGCCGCTGCTGAAGGCCGCTGGCCGGAGCCCGATCCCCGTGATCCTGCTCGCCCGGCTCGGCGTCGACCTGGGCGCCCAGGGACATGGCCTCGGCACCGCGCTCGTGAAGGACGCCATGATCCGCGCCCACCAGGCTGCGGAGACCGTCGGTGCTCGGGCGCTCCTCATCCACGCCGAGCCGGCGACGGCACGTAGTTTCTACATGCACCGGGCCGAGTTCGAGCCGTCACCGACGGAGCCCCTGCAGTTGGTCCTGCTCATGGCGGACATTCCAGACATCGAGGGCATCCTCGGCGAGTAGCCAATCGCCCGCACCGGTGGAGCCACAGGGCTCGAAGCTGGTCGCGCGTCATCGGCCCCTCCATCAGCTTGGGCGCCCTCACGATGCCTCGTCAGGCAGGACGATCGTGATCCGGGCGGCTTCGGCCAGGGTGCGCAGGAGCTCGAGGCCAGCGCCGATGCCCAGCGGCAAGGCCGGGCCCTCGCCGGGAATGAGCATCTCGCGGTCGCCGTGGCCCTCGCGGTTGCCGTAGAGCACGACCGAAAGCGCCGTCTTGCTTATCCGATTGCCTCAGCACACCACAACATGTAGTGTCTGGCGGTCAGTCGCCCCGAGCGGCCCGGATGTTGTCCAATGACGAACGCTCGA
>Ga0208079_1001592_pt1 | contig 11744 bp, 7 predicted proteins | sample NGESurdeep092012_5_FD_184474 | JGI IMG/M metagenome (GOLD analysis project Ga0208079, IMG submission 184474) | Arctic peat soil microbial communities from Barrow, Alaska - NGEE Surface sample 210-2 deep-092012 (SPAdes) | ecosystem: Environmental > Terrestrial > Soil > Wetlands > Peat ... | reverse complement strand
GAACAACGGCCATCGCAGCCAGCACGCGCTCGTCCACGATCCCGCGCGCCCGCAGCTGCACGCTGAGCATCACGGCGCGAGGCGCCTCTAGCGTGCGCGGGTCAGCGGGCCGATCCACGGCCGGAGCATACGCCGCGGTGCCGCGTGGGTTACCCGCTCGGCGACGCCGCCGGCGCCGGCGAGGCGCTCCGGGCCGGGATCGCGGCCGGCGCCGATCAGTTACCCGCTCGGCGACGCCGCCGGCGACGCGCTCGGCGCGGGCGACGCGGACGCTGCCGGTGACCCCGACGCCCCCGCGGATGGGTTGGCGGAGGCACTCGGCGTCGCAGATGCCGGGGCACTCGCGCCCGGCGACGCACTCGTCGCGGGCGACGCGGATGCGGACGGCTCCAGGGACGCGGACGCCGCCGGCGCGATCACGACCGGCGCGGACGTGGCGATCGGCGTCAGCAGCCCGCCCTTCCCCAGCACCAGCGCGTTCAGGAGGATCAGCACGAAGATCGCGATGGCGGCGATCACGAAGATCGCCGAGGCGCGGTCGTCGATGTGCACCGCGATGTCGGAGGCGGTCGGCGCTCGCGCAGGGACAGCCGGCCCACGATTGCCTCGAGGCCCGCGCCCCGCGCTGCGGCTCGTGGCGCTGGCCCGACCGGCACGCGCGGTTGTCGGAACCGCGACAGCGCCCCCGGCAACCCCTTCGGCCTCGTGGAGCCCGTCCTCCTCGCCGCCGGTCTCCTCGTCGGATGCGTCGTCCGGCAGGGCCGCGCCGTCCAGCGCGTCATCGGCGGGCGTCGCGTCCGGGTGCGCGTCCTGCGCGCGGTCGTCCGGCTCGGTCATCGTGCTGCGTCACTCCATCCATGGGCACCGCCGGGCGGCGGCGAACGCCGGGTACCGCGGATCCCGCGAGCCGGCGCAGGGGGTTGAGTGTACCGGAGCCCGGCCGGGGCGCGCGCGGCCGCGCGCGGCCGCGCCCGATGTCCGCGCAGGCCGTCCGGGTCAGGCTTCGCGGAGTGGCCGGCTGGCGAGGCCGGCGAGCCCCGCCGCCACGGTGATCACGCCGAAGGCCACGAGCACCGGCCCCACGCCCGCGGCGTCCCCCAGGACGCCGCTCGCCGCCATCGCGAATGTCATCGCCCCGAAGACGGCCGAGAACCGGAAGCCCAGCACCCGTCCGATCATGTCGCCGGGCGTCCGCTCCTGGAAGAGGGTCTGGGTCGGGATGATGAAGACCATGTTCGACACGCCCATCGCGAACGCCAGGCCAAGCGCCAGGTTGTTCGTCAAGCCCAGGCTCACCACGGCAAGGCCATACGCGGCGTAGCCACCGATCACCATCCGGCCTTTCGCGATCCGCGCGCCCAGGAGCCCGATCACGAACCCGCCGACCAGGTTGCCGACTCCGATCCCGGTTTCCAGGAACGCGTAGGCCGCCGTCCAGCTCAGCGAGTCGAGCCGCAGGACCACCTTCGCGTAGAGCGGGGTGAGCGCGATCGTGGCGCCGATCGTCAGCTGCCCGGCGATCGCCTGCAACGTGTTGGCCAGGAGGACGGGCTCGCCGCGCAGGAACCGCCAGCCGGCGGCCAGGTCGTCGCGGATGCCGGCCAGCCCGGGGACGGGCGCCACGGACCCGACCGAGCGGACCACCGGCGGGATCACGACCGTGACCACCAGCAGGGCCGACGCCACGTACGACACCGAGTCCAGCCAGAACGCCAGCGGCAGCGCGCTCCCCAGGAACGCCACGAAGAGACCGGCAAACGGGTACCCCAACACGTCCGCCAGCGTTTCGCTCAGCCACGTCACGGAATTCGCCGTCACCAGCTCGTCTTCGCGGACCACCCTCGGGGTCACGGCCGTCCGCGCAGGCCGGAAGAAGATGGAGACCGTCGTCAGCAGGAAGACGAGCGGGTAGGCGAGCACCACGTTGACGCTGACACCGGCCGGGATGGGCAGCACGATCCCCGCGCGAAGGAGGTCGCTCACGATCAGGACGCGCTTCTGGTCCCAGCGGTCGACCAGGACGCCGGCGATCGGTCCGAACAGGAGGTTCGGCAGCGTCGCGGCCACGAAGGTCAGGGCGCCCGCGATCGCCGAGTTCGTGGTCCCATAGACCAGCGCGGCCAACGCCACCTGGTGGACGCGGTCGCCGAGGAGGCTGATGAGCTGGCCGGTCCATAGCGCGGAAAAGGACCCGTTGACCGCGAGCCGAACGTACGGATGATGGCGCGCCCGGACCGCGACCCCGCGGAACACCCCCGGCAGGGCAGGTGCGGTCACCCCGCCCGACGGCGCGGGCGTCGGGGACGCCAGGCCCGCGCCCGAGCCGCCCAGGACCATCGGCCGTTCCAGCGCCGCCACGCCGGCCAGGCTCGCCGCCAGCCCAGTTCCCGCGCGGACCCCACCCGGCAGGTCGTGGGCCGCACGCCCGGCCAGGATTACCGGCTGGCTGGGTTCGAGGCGATGGATCGGTCGGCCGTCCGGCCAGGTCTCCTCCGGGCGACGCACGAGGCCCGCGAACAGGAAGAACGCGAGGCCCGCGCCCAGGATCACATCGCCGATCGACAGGACGTTGCGAAGCCAGGGCAGCGGTACCGGGATCACGTCGCCCAGCGGGCCCGCCGACCGGAAGAAGTTGGCGTCCAGGGTCGCCGGCAGGATGACGTGGATGGGTGAGAGGACGTCTACGCGGCCGAAGCCCGCCGCCGTGAGGCTGGGCTCCCAGACCGGCATGAAGCCGCCATTCACGAGGATTGCGGTGGCGTTCAGCGCGATCCCGACGAGCGCGAGGCTCATGCCCGGCCGCGCTCGGTTCGCCCACAGCCCCACCGCAAGGATGCCGTAGGCCGCGGCCAAAAGCGGCACCCGCAGCGAATCGACGATCCCGACGTCCCGGCTGAGCGCGGCCTCAGTCCCCAGGCGGAGCGCGAGCGCGCCAAAGATCACGAGCGGCCAGCGGAGGCGAATCGCGATGAGGTTGTCCAGGCGGCCGCCCGCTGCGAAGCCTGCGATCAGCCCGATGAGCAGCCCGGCGATCAGCACGCCAGAGCGGGGTCAGGAAACGTCTGCGGGGGAGCCGTCCGGAGCCGGCGGCGGAACCATGCGTGCCGCGGCCTGGGCGAGCAGCGGGACCGGCCGAATCTCCGTGGGGCGACCGGCGTCTGCTGGGCCCTTTGCCCACGCCGTGTGCAGGAACGCATCCACGATCACCGGGTCGAACTGGACGCCGGCGTACTTGCGCAGCTCCCCGATCGCCTGCTCCCTGGACAGCGGGCGCATCCGGTATGGCCGCGCAGACGTCATGGCCTCGAACGCGTCGGCCACGTGGAGAACCCGCGCCAGCTTGGGGATCTCGTCGCCCATCAGGCGATCCGGGTACCCCGAGCCGTTGTACCACTCGTGGTGGTGCCGGATGATCGGCAGCTCCGGGGCCAGCTTCCCGACGTGGGCAATGATGTTTGCCCCGATCACCGGGTGGCGGTTCATCAGCGCCCGCTCATCCCTCGTCAACTTGTCCTGCTTGAGCAGCACGCCGTCCGGTACGCCGATCTTGCCGATGTCGTGCAGGAGGCCGCCCCACTCGAGGGCTTCGATCTCCGCCTCCTTCAGTCTCATGACACGCCCGATGGCGACGGAGATCAGCTGGACGTTTTCGCTATGACCTGATGTGAAGGCGTCCCGAGCGTCGACGGCTTGTGCCAGCGCCCCCACCGTCTGCGTGAACATCTCGCGCACTTCGATGATCTGTCGAAGCGCGACTCGCATGATGTAGACGGGAAGGGCGAAGAGCAACGTCGCCCACCAGCCGATTCCTGGAAGCACGTAGATCCGCGCCATCAACCAGGCCAAGGGAGCCAGCGCGACGAAGTTCGCGAGGAACATCGGCAGGTCCCCGCTCATAATGCTGCGGGCGGACTGGTTGGTACGAAGTGCAACGACAACGGCCGTGATGCTCACGTTGAGCGCGAGGAACACGGACGCGCCGGCCAACGTGGAGGCGAATTCGACGGCTGGCCCCGTGATCCCAGTCCCCGCCAGTTCCGTCAGGACTGCTTGACGTGCGAACCCGGCGGCGATCGCAGGGATGACGACTCCAGCATGGTTCGCCAGCGTCCCGTACCACGGGACTCGACCCGAGAGTTCCCGATACTCGGTCGTCCCAATGAGCGCGACCCATCCGGCGGCCGTTGGCCCCCCCAGGCTCATTGCGGCGACGATCGGGGCGATGGCCGTGTCTACACGGAAGCCGCGGGGCATCCGGACCGGCAGGGCAGAGGCCAGGAGCGTGAGCCCGGTCCAGAACGCGATGCCGCCGAGGATGTCGAGGCTCTCGGATCCGAAGACGTTCAGGCGGATGTGGCTGTCGACGGGAATCACGAAACTCGTGATGGCCAGCGCGAGAGCGCCAACCGTCACGAGTCCCGCAATATAGATGCTGAGGCTCTTAGGCATCAGTCCCCTGTACGACCCCTGGACTTCCTCGGACTGTAACGTACCCAGGGAGGGGTCGGAAAATGAGACGGAAGTACCTAGAACCCCTTCAGCGACGCTCCACCAGCGATGACGGCAGCGGCCAATCGTGGACGCCACCGCGAGCAGGCGCAGAAGCCGAGTCTTCATCACTCGATACCTAGCACCCGCCTTGCCGTCAGAAGCCCTTGGTGACGAACTCGGGACCCATCGTGTGCCCTCCAATGGGTTTCCGTGCCCCCACAACCACGAAAACCGACCTAACAATTGTTGTCGGTCGGTTGCACTACTCGCTCCGCCTCCCCCCTAAGTGCCCATTTCAGGGGGAGGCATCAGCGCATCCGCTAGTTCACTTTGCTTCCTAGTACCGAGGTACCAGTTCGCCAGCCGGACTTTAGGCGCGAGCCGGAACTACGGTCAATACCGAACCTTCCCTATCCACATCAAAGGTCCTCAATGGATGGTGCGTCCAGGCCGAGGTCGCGCTGAACGGCCTCGTAGTGTTCGTATTGCTCAGCCGCTGCCGCGTGCGCCCCCGCAAGCCTGTAGAGCTTGATCACAGTGCGTTCGACCTCGTCGAGCTCCGGGTCGACCTCCAACGCGTGCTGAGCCAAGCGAATCGCTTGATCCATGCGCCCCGAATCCGAGTCCGCGTAGATCGCCCGCTCAATGATCTCGAGGTACCGGGCATGAAGATGCTCACGGACGGGAACCGCCCACTCCTCGTATGCGAAGTCGAGGGCAAAGCGCCCGACATACAGTTCGGAAAGTTGATCCGCATCGCCTGGCGTGAGTCGGGGTCCCATCGTCGCGATGAGCCGTCGCACCAGCTGACTCCGGCTGTCAATGAGCTCGGGATCCAACCAAAGGACGTCCGGGTCGTGATGTAGATAGCCCGGCGACAAGTCGTCGGAGTAGGCGGGTTCGAACACCCGACGAAGGAAGTACACCGTCTGGTGTAGCGAGTTCGCAGCTTGACCCGGGTCCTGATCCGGCCATAGGGCGTCCAGGACTTGATCGCGAGTCGCCGACATTCGCGGCTGCGCCAGGAGAAACGTCAACAGGGTCAGAGCCTTGCGGCGGATCGACGTCCCTGGCAACGGCCGGTCGCCGATCTTGAGCTCGATCCGCCCAAGGTCCTCGACGAACGCTCTTGGAGCAACACGCCGGGCGAGCGCACGTCCAAGTTCCGGATTGCGGTGTTCACCCTTCAGTTCTCGGGAGAGACGGCGGAGCGATGCGACGTCAGATCTCTCCCCGATCAGCTCCATCAAGCGAGCCGCAGCAGCCTTGGTGGCGGAATCCCCGTCCGCCATTGCGCGTCGGAGCGAGGCCCTCCACCGAACGGGTCGACGTGCGGCCTCGGCGCTCAGGGCCTCGAGGGCGTCGATCGTCAAGTCGGCGAGCCGGGTCAGCAGCGCCTCCGCGTACACGGAGATCAGGGCAGCGTCACGCCGGTGAACCGTGAGGACAACATCTGAAATATCCGGCGAGTCGATGGATTTGAGCAGGGCAGCGGCCGCCAACGTCGACCCTGCTCGCTGCTTTCGAGCGAGGTCCGCCGCGGCGTTTGTCACCACGGGGTCAACTCTCCCGGCGGCCACCCACTCGGCGAATCCGAGGCTCAGCAGTCGCCGCACGTGGAATCCGGGATAGCCAGTCAGGACGCCCGACGGAATCGTGCGCAGCAACAGGAGCCCACGCTGCGCCTGGCCCAATCGCACGCAATTCTCGGCGGCGACCAGGTCCGCGTAGTACCCAACGCCCTCGGTGGGTGGGTCGATCAGACGAAGGTCCTCGAGCAGCGCCGCGCAGCGACCCGGATCGTTGTACGAGCCGACGATGTCGGCAGCTTCGGCCAGACTTTCAAAGCGAGTGGGTCCACCTTGTTCAGCGAGTGTGGCATCGAGCAATCGGCTTGCCTCGGCCCAATCGCCGAGATGAGCATGGGACCACGCCGTGACGGCCTGAACCGTTGTGATCTCGGTGCCCGACGACGACGCTTGAAGAAGCGCAAGAGCGGCTCGCCCGGCCTCACCCGCTTCCTGGGCGTCCCCACGTGCCCGAGATACCCATGCAAGGTTGAGCAGGACGATGCCGGCATAGTGAGGCTGCCCACGCTCTTCCATGCCCCTCGAGACCTCGCGAAAGTGCGCTGATATCGACTCGAGGTCGCCGTCCATGAACGTTGAGGCCATCTGGATAACGACGTCCGCAAGCGTTGCTGACTCGCTGACGGGTGCGGTCTGCACAAGATCAGACGCCCATCGAAGCGCACGGTCGTATGCAGCCGCGCCAAACGCGACGTTCATCAGGGTCGCGAGAGTCACTTCCGGGGCCACGCTCACGTCGCCTGCCTGCACGCGGGCAAACGCGCACTCGGCTGACGCCGTTGCTCCTGACAAATCGCCGGTACGGATCATGCGATGTGCCACGATCACGTCGTGCCAGGCGCCCAACCGTGCGGGATCGAGGCGGGAAGCGAGTTGCTCGGCGTCCTTGTACGCGCCGGAGCCAAGGATCACGGGGACGGACGCCGAGAGGACGCGAACGGCGTCATCCGCCAGGTCGGCAGCGGCGTAGTGGTAGGCCGCCACGGACCATGAGGCTGGCTCCGCGGCCCGCGCGATCCTCGCGTGAATCTGGCGGATCTCCAGCAGGCCGACGGCATCGTGAAGGCGGCCCTCCAGGAAGGTTCGAACGAGTGGGTGGAACAGCCGTCCTGCCTGGCCCGTGCGGCCGCGTCGCGAGAGGAGGCCCGCCCATTCGGCGGCGTCGAGGAAGCCGCGTGCGGCCTCGGGGGTGACCTCCGCGGCCGCGGCTGCCAGCTCCGGCGTGACAACCGCGAGGAGGCAGCAGCGCTCGACGAAGTCCTGGGCCGGCCGCGGCATCCGGCCCACGACCTCCTCGGCAAGGTAGTCGTGCAGGTCGCCCTGGCGACCAGAGAGACTTCGGATGACGACGCGAACCTCGTCACGCGGGCGCCCGCGGACCACCGACTCGACGAGCCGGAGCGTGGCCGCCCACCCTTCCGTCGTGCGCGCCAGGTCGTCGAGGAGATCGCGCTCCAGCGGGTCGTGGTAGGTGTCCCGAAAGAGGCGCTCCGTCTCATCGCGGTCGAAACGCAGGTCGTCCGTGCCGATCTCGGCGGCTTCTCCGATGGCCCGCAGGCGGGCGAGGGGGAGCGTGGGCCGCGTGCGCGACGCGATGACGACCGCCAGCCGGTCCGGGCCGCGGACCACGAGCTCGCGGACGATCTCCCGGATCTCCGGGACGTCGTCCACCTGTTGATAGTCGTCGAGGATCAGGGCGCTGCCGACCACCGCCCACGCTCGAAGCTCGGCCAGCAGCGTCTGGACGATCGCGCCCCGGCTGCCGAGGTTGGCGGCCAGCTCGCGGAGAAGCCCCTGGGTGTTCGGGGCGAACGCCGGATCGATCTCCCGGCCCGCGGCGACGATGTGGTGGATGAAGACGGCCCAGTCGCGGTCGTGCTCATCCAGGCGATACCAGAGCGTGCGAACGCGGGTTCGCCGGCTCCAGTCCGCGAGGAGCGTGGTCTTGCCATAGCCGGCATCGGCGACGATGAGCGCGAGCCGGGAGCGGGTCTTCGCGTGAAGCCAGTCCAGCAGCCGGTCGCGCCGAAGCGTCTCCTCGGGGAGGAGCGGGGGCTGAATCTTGCCGATCTGGACCGGGTAGCCGAAGACTTCCACGTCGTCCTGCTGGGCGGAGCGCGGGGAGCGATTCGAGACGGGAGCCGGCCCGACCGGGACGAGATGCGTCGGAGCCGTCTGCGGATCGCCGGCGAGCGGACGGGCCGGCCATCGACCTCCCGCGGGGCCGCGGGCGGGCGACAGAGAAGACGGGCTGGGAGCCGGGGAAGCCATGCCGCCATCGTGCAGCAGGGCGCTCACCGGGGGCTTATCTCGACCTCATCGGGGTGCGCTCGGCCGTGTGTCCGGTTCGCTGCTCGCGGGGCGCTGCCCTTCAGGCGCCCTCGTACTCGAAGCCGATCTTGAGGTCGACGCGGTACTCGACGATCTCCCCGTTCTCGACTCCGGCGGTCGACTTGACGACCTCGATCGTCCGGATGTTCCGGACGGTCCGGGATGCGGTCGCGACGGCCTGCCGTGCAGCGTCGCTCCATGAGGTCGGGCTCGTCCCGACCATCTCCCGGATGATGATCACGCCCATCCGTGCCCTCCATGCCCCCATTCCCGCCGGTCTGCGGAGTTCCGCGACCCGCGACGGAAGTCTAGGCGAGCGAGAGGCGCCGGCGCGCGCCCCGCACTACGGCGCGGCGCCTGCGTAACGTTCGCCGGCGTAGCTTACGAAGCGCGTCTGGCTCTTCTTGAACCAGAGGTTCACCTCGCCGGTCGGACCGTTTCGGTGCTTCGCCAACCGGAGCTTGACGACCTCGCCGTCGGCGTCCGCATCCTCGCCGCGATCCTTCTCGCGCCAGAGGAAGACCACGAGGTCGGCGTCCTGCTCGATAGCGCCGGATTCGCGGAGGTCCGAGAGGCGCGGCTCCTTCGACTCGCGCATCTCGGGCTGCCGCGAGAGCTGCGAGACCGCGATGACCGGCACGCGAAGCTCGCGGGCAAGCGCCTTCAGCCCGCGGCTGATCTCGGACACTTCCTGGACGCGGTTCGCGTCGCGCGAGGTCGACGACGCCTGCATGAGCTGGAGGTAGTCGACGATCACGAGGTCGAGGCCCACCTCAGCCTGGAGCCGGCGGGCCTTCGTTCGGAGCTCCATCGTGCTGATGTTCGGCGTGTCGTCGATGTAGATCGGCGCTTCGGAGAGGCCGGTCATCGCCTTCGAGACGCCCACGAAGTCCATCTCGTCCAGGAAGCCGCTTCGAAGGCGCTGGCTGTCGATGTTCCCGACCGAGCTGAGGAGCCTGAGAACGAGCTGCTCCTTGCTCATTTCCAGGCTGAAGATCCCGACGCTCTTGCGCGGGGTGTTGCTGATCGCCGCGAACTCCGCGATGTTGAGCGCGATGCTGGTCTTGCCGACAGAGGGGCGAGCCGCGATCACGACGAGGTCCGACGGCTGGAGGCCGGTTGTCAGCGTGTCGAGGTCCGCGAAACCGGTCCGGACGCCGCTGATCTCGCCGCGATGCGTGTGCAGGTAGTCCAGCCGGTCGAACGCTTCATGGAGGAGTGTCCGCAGCGGGCTGAAGCCGGCCGCCACGCGACGCCCGGAGACCGCGAAGAGCTCCGATTCCGCGCGGTCGATCGCCTCCTGGACCTCGGCGCCATCCTCGTAACCGATTCCCGCGATCTTGCCGGCGGCCGCGATCAGGTTGCGGAGGACCGCCTTGCGTTCGACGATCCGCGCGTACTGGGCGGCGAAGACGGCCGTGGGCGTCTGCTCCGAGAGCGACGAGAGGTACGCTCGGCCGCCGATCTGCTCAAGGTCCCCGGCCCGCTCCAGCGCCTCGGCGACCGTGATGATGTCGATCGGCTCGCGACGCTCCCAGAGCTCGAGCATCGCGGCGAAGATGCGCCCGTGCGCCTGCCGGTAGAAGTCGTCCGCCCGGACGATGTCGGCGACCTCGATGATCGCGTCGCGGTCGATGAGGAGCGCACCCAGGACGGATTGCTCGGCTTCGATGCTCTGAGGCGGAAGGCGGTCGAGGGACACGCGGACTCCGGACGCTGTGGGGTAGAAACCTGCCAATCGTGGCGGCGGGCCGCCGTGGCCGCCACCGGGATGTCCACGAACTCGCGGCGATATCCCCAGTGGGGCCGAAGTGTTTGGCGGGAAGCGTGGAAAGCCTGTGGAGAGTCCCGGCCGGCGCGGCCGTTCCGGTCAGCCGGGCCGTTACCGTGAGCCGGACGGAACCGCTCAGTCGAGGCGGCGGATCACCCCGATGAGCTTGCCCTGGATCCGCACGGCCTCGTAGTACTGCGGCGGATAGGCGGGGTTTGCCGGCTGGAGCCGAACGCGACCGTCCTCCTTGAAAAACCGCTTGAGCGTGACGGCGTTCTCCTCGACCTGGGCGACGACGATGTCTCCGTTCCGGGCCGTCTGCTGGGGGCGGATCACGACGTAATCGCCGTCCGCGATCAGCGCCTCGATCATCGAGTCCCCGCGGACGCGCAGCAGGTAGGCGTCACCTGACGGGGCGAGCATCTCGGGCACGGCCTGATAGTCGCCGACCACCTGGTAGGCCTCGATCGGACCGCCCGCGGCGATCTCACCGATCACCGGCAGCATGTGCGCCTCGCGGGCCGCGGACTGGGGGGTCAGCTCGCTCGAGAGCCCGAGCGCGATGGCCGCCTTCGGCGTGAAGCGGAGCATCCGGCTCTGGGCCGCGCCGCGCTCCAGGAACCCATCTTCTTCGAGTGCCTTGAGGTGGTGATGGACGGCGGAGGTGGAGGCGAGGCCCACGGCGCGAGCAATCTCGCGGACGGACGGTGGAACGCCGTTCGCCCGGAGCATCGCCGCGATGTAGTCCAGGATCTTCCGCTTCCGTTCCGCGTCGTGCTTCGTCACGCCAGCTCCTTTCGGGCCTTCCGGCGCATCGTACCGAACGTCCGTTCGATTGTCAAGGGGATGCGGACGCATATGCGTGCGCATTCCAGGGTCCGTGCCGGCCGCCGCCCGCGTCGCGCCCGGCCCCGCGGCCCGCTCCGCCCGGCCCGGCGGCACGCTCCGCCCAGCGCGATACCCCCGCGCCCGGGGACCGAGCGCCTGCAGGGTCCGCGTTATCGGCTGGGCCGATCATCCGGAGCCGTGGCGCGCTCGGAAACGCGGCCAACCTCGGCTTTCGCCGCGTTCCCACGCTCCGCGACACCGATCCTGATCGTGCCTTCCGATCACGGGGTCGCCGATCACGGGGTCGCCGATCACGGAGTCGACGGTCCGGGTCGCCGTTGCGGGTCGCCGTTGCGGGTCGACGGTCCGGGTGGCCCGGGTCTCTGGGCGCCCGGGAGACCCGACACAGAGGAAGGGATGCTTCCTGCATGCGCGTCACAGATGCCCGCGGGCCGGGCCCGATCGCGTCGGACGGAGAAATAGGTTCGGCGGCTCGCCTCCGAACCTATTTTCGAGGCAGGCTGGCCGTCAACATGAGGGCGGCCCCGGCTGTCGTCGGTGAGCGGCCGTGGCGCCGGCGGTGGTGGGCCGGACCGCCCCGGGCGCCCGTTTCCGGCCATTCGGCACTGGCGACGGGCGCTCGCCGCGCCCACGATCCGCGTCTCTCGGCCGGTCCAGGAGATTGCCATGACGCGCGTCCTCGTGGTCCACCACGACGTGGATCTCTCCGACCA